>Ga0187855_10001131_pt1 | contig 21752 bp, 20 predicted proteins | sample June2016WEW_8_10_2_FD_132969 | JGI IMG/M metagenome (GOLD analysis project Ga0187855, IMG submission 132969) | Peatland microbial communities from SPRUCE experiment site at the Marcell Experimental Forest, Minnesota, USA - June2016WEW_8_10 | ecosystem: Environmental > Terrestrial > Soil >...
AACGGGTTCAACGGGAAACGCGAAGCGGTACCGGTCTTTGAATGCAGAGATGTCTTCGACGTTTTCGTTTCCGGTGTCGCTGATTTCGAGGAGATCGGTTTCGAGCAACGAGATACCGTCCGAAAGGAATTCGGTCAGAGGGCCGTGGAGGTCGTCGCCGAGAGTGGCATTGAGCGAATACTGGAAAACGTGCGCGAGTTTTCCCGCGATTTCGGAGAAGCGCGGAAAGCCGTAGCTAGCCGATGTGCCGCTCAAGGTGTGAGCGGCGATATAGAGACGCTCGAGATCTTCCCGGCGGGGCTCGATTTCCTGGAGCACGCTGACATATTCCCGGAGGTATTGGAGATGCTCCGAGGCTTCCTGGAGGAAGAGTTCGACGGCTTCGCGATCCGGGACGCTCACGCGACTCCTCCTTCCATGACGAGTTCGCTCTTTTGGAGTTCCTCGGCCGTGGGTTTGCGGTAGAGGATGCAATCGTTGAGCACGATGGCCTGGAATTTCACCGGCATCTTCGAGATGGATTCGGAATGGCCGAGAAAAAGGTAGCCGCCTGGTTCGAGGCTGTCGTAGAAGCGCTGCACCAGTGTGCGGCGGCGCTCTTCGGTGAAATAGATCAGCACATTCATACAAAAAATCAGGTCCATGCGGCCCACGTATACGGCCGAGGCGAGATTCATCTGTGCGAAGGTGATCATTTTCTGTAGCCGAGGCTTGACCTGATAGCCTTCCTTAACCTTGTTGAAATGTGCGACAAGCTGCGTTTCGCTGACGCTACCGACGCTGCGGCCTTTGTAGATTCCGCGCTCCGCTTGCTTCAGGGCGTTCCTGCTCACGTCGGTGGCCAGGATTTCGAGCTTCCACGAGTCGGCGAAGGAAAGCGCGTCGGCGATGGTTATGGCGATCGAATAGGGCTCTTCTCCGGTGGAACAGCCCGCGCTCCAGACGCGCAGGGTCCGGGGATTCTTCCAGAATTTTTTAACGTGCAGCTCGGGCAGTAATCGCTTCTCGAATGCCTCATAGACGCCCGGATAACGGAAGAACGATGTCTCCTGCGTCAGCAAGGTTTCGAGCAGGGCTTCGTACTCGACGTTGGTTTTTCGAATCGCGCGCAAGAGCTCGGTCCCGCCCGCGAGTTTTTTGGCAATCAGGTGCTCGCGGACGCGCGTCGAGAAAAAGCGCTCGCGCGACTCGTCGAAGCAAATGCCTGTGCGCTCCTCGATCAACATGCGGATCTCGCTCAACTCGTGTTCGCTCAAACGGACCGCAGGTCCCTGGCGTTCGGTCATCGTGATCACGTTTCGGCTCCGGATCGTCTAGCTGTGGCGCCGCCGAGCGGCCGCCTTGCTGTGGGACCGCCGAGCGGTCCACGCCGGAGCAGGGAATCGTTTCCTATCGCGCCGCGCCGGCTGGAACGGGCCGCTCGGATTCTTCCGCAACGCCACCTTGTTTCGCCGCCCGGAACTGCGCCAACGCTTCGTTGAGCTGATCCGAGAGTTTGACAAGCTGGCTGACGGTTGCGACAGTGCCCCGCGTACCTTGCGACGTCTGGCGCGTGATGCTGGAAATAATTTGCATCGCGTGGGCGACGCCTTCGGTGCCGCGTACTTGCTGCTTCGAGGCCAGGGAGATTTCTTGGACGAGTTCCGCGGATTGGCGCACGACGCTGGAAATTGCGTCAAGAGCTCGGCCTGCTTGATCGGCCAGCGTTGCGCCGCCTTCGACTTCCTTGGTGCCTTCTTCCATAACCACGACCGCTTCGTTCGTCTCGGCTTGAATGGCTTTGATCAGCGCAGCGATGTCTTTCGTCGCGCTACGGGAGTGTTCCGCGAGCTTACGAACTTCGTCGGCAACGACGGCGAATCCACGGCCTGCTTCGCCTGCACGCGCGGCTTCGATGGCGGCGTTCAATGCGAGGAGGTTGGTCTGCTCGGTGATGTCGTTGATGACGTTGATGATTTCGGAGATTTCGAGAGAACGATCGCCGAGCGACTTGATCTTTTTGGCTGTCGCTTGCACGGATGCGCGGATGCGCTGCATGCCTTCGAGTGTGTCGCGAACAGCGCGGTTGCCTTGTTCGGCGGCATCGAGAGCGCGGCGTGCGGCTTCGGCGCTGGCTTCGGCGTTGTTCGAAACTTGCTTCATCGAAACGGTGAGCTCTTCCACGGCGCTGGAAGTGTTGGTGATTTCCTGATCCTGCTGGGTCGCGCCGGCCTGCATCTCGTCGGCAGCGACGAGAATGTTGTTGGAGCAAGCGGTAACTTCCATAGCGGCCTTACGGACACGCTCGAGAACCTTGGTGAAATTGTCGAGCATGTAATTGATGGAATCGGCGACGTTGCCAAGCGCGTCGTTGGTGACTTTTCCGCGAAGAGACAAGTCGCCACGCGCAACCTGGTTGATAACCGTCAGGAGCTCGGTGATGCTGCGCTGCAGGTTGTCGTTGGCTTCCTGGTTGCTGTTGGCCTTCGAAACCTTGCTCACGGCGCGATTGAGATTTTCCGCGATGTAACCGAGTTCGTCCTGCGAATGAACTTCGGCACGGGCGCGAACGTCGCCAGCCGCGAATTTCTCCGAGAATTCCGCGAGCTGTTTCACAGGCGTGAGCAGCGCGCCACCTAGGCGCCAGGCCAGTACTAGCGCCATGACGACCGCTAGCGCCAAAGCGATGAGCACTGAGCCGCTCGCCCCGCTTGGCAATGCGCCAAAGTCGAAGAGGGATGCGCCGCCCGACTGCCGACCCGCGCTATACGCAAAGCCGAGCACGGCGAACAGCACGACGCCGTTAGCGAGAACAAGCGTCCAGATTGTGGAACTGAGTCGCGATTTCATGCCTTCCTCCAAACTTCCTTCGGCGAGCTCCGGCTATGCCGGTGACGCTGCCGCAAATCTCAAATGCTGGGTCCTGGATATACCTCGAGCAATTTCCTTAAATCGATCAACAGCGCCAAGCGATCCTCGTGACGCAACATGCCAACGCAATGAGGCACGTTCTCAGGCGCCTGCTCCAGAAGATCCTCGGTGGTAACGGAATAGGTGCCGATGACTTCATCGGCGGCGATGCCAACCCGTAGATCGTCGTGCCCCGCTTCGCCCTGTAGGGAAGCGACAACTACGTGCTTCGGCAGGAGACCGGGACGCCGGCCTTCGGTCAAAGCGATATCGATCAACGGAACGATCACACCGCGCAAGTTGAAGATGCCGAGCAAATACGGAGGCGCGAGTGGCACCTTCGTAAGCAGCGGCCAGTCCAAAACCTCTTCGACGTCCAGCACGGGCAGACAAAATCGTTCGCGACCGCTGCGGAAGACGCAGTACTGCGATTCCGCAGGACTGTCTTCGAGCGGACCGAGCGCTTCCAGCAGATCGGCTGCGTCTGCGTTGGCGCTCAACGGCGTCAAATGAAAATCTTCGATCATGCTCTCGAGGTCCTCATGCGATAGCCCGTGCCATGTATCGCGTAGCGGGTCATGCGAAACGCCTGACGGCGCGAAGTAACTCCTCGCGCGTAAATGGCTTGGTGACGTAGCCGTCGGCCCCTTGCTGCTCGCCCCAGTAGCGGTCGCTCGGTGTATCTTTCGAGGTCACCAGAATCACCGGAATCGCATTGAACTTCGCGCTGCTCTTAAGCTCGCGGCAAACTTGAAAACCGTTGCGTTCTGGCATCACTACGTCCAGCAAGATGACGCTGGGCCCTTCGGCAGTGATGGTTTCCTCGATGCGTCTAGGATCGTTCAAGCCGACAGGCTGATAGCCTTCGGTTTCAAGCAGGCCTTGCATCAGCCGCACTTGCGATGGCGAATCATCGACGATCAGGATTTTTTTCTGTACCACAGAGTTCTCCGAACAGTTCTCCGCTGCGTAAGGGTGCACGTCAGCGGCCAGCTTGGCGCCGTGATCTGAACGCGTGTCGCGTTGGTATAACGGCCCTAATATGAGGCACTTACAGTAGAACTGGGAGATCGTCAGCGGCGAGGAGCGCGGGACGGAAGCGCACCCTGCGTCTCAGCTTGAGATGCATTCTCAGCTTCCCGCATCTCGGTGGAGAGGGATGAGAATCGCTGCATAATTTCGTTGATGCGCAAAGCCATGCTGTGAATGGTTTTGATTTGCGCCAAAGACTGTTGCGAAAGCTGGCCGGGTTCGAGCAGCAGGAGTTCGGCGTTTCCAAGCATCGAGGTAAGCGCATTGTTGACGCTGTGCTTCATGTCGATCATGTAGCGCCCGAGCGTCGCGTGATGTTCGTTTCGCACTGCTTTCTTCTCGGCTTGCCGTGCGGCACGCAGCGCTTCCGTGCGGCGCAGAGATTCGCCAGCGACCAGCAGCAATGTCTGCGTCCAGTCTTCCCGCAGCGGGATGTGCACCAGGCGCGGATATCGGTTGCGCAATTGGGCCAGTTCGCGCGAGTCTGCCGGGGCGCAGAGGATCACGGCCGTTGCGGGCGCCAGTGACTTCAAAATCTCCGGAGATTTGCCCTCCCGCATCGGCCCGACGACGACAAGTTCGTGGTCGATCTCTTCGTGCTCGCTCCACAAATCGCTGCCAAGCACGGTAATTCCGGGAGCCTGCCGCTCGGCTTGCCAGCAGGCCGTCAGTAAGCGCGCGAAGTCCGTTTCATCCGTGACAATCAGTACGTTGGAGTTTGGCAAAAGGGAACAGCTCCCAATCTTGTCTTACACCACGGTTCGGCTGCAATTCCTGTACATCCGCTGATCCTTGCGCGCTGACTTGCTATAGCTTCTCTGCTTCGTCCAGCGCCGAAAGCAAACGCTTGGTGCTGATGCCCAGATTCACGGCCGCCTCGGTGTCTTTCGCTTGTTTGGCGACGTCCACGCGTTCCTGCAGGCGAGAAACTTCAATTCGTGCGATCGAGAGCGCACGGTCCAGGCTGGTGGCATTGCCGGTTTCCTTGGCGGACTCGGTCGCGGCAGTGACAAGCGCACGGGCCACCACGGCTCGGCGCAGATCTTCTGCGGAGGGGCTGTCTTCGCTTACGAACGCGGTGACCTCCCAGGACGACATCAGAATCCGGGCGCTGCCGATTCTGACCGTGGTCATCGAGCGGCCACGGGTCGGCGGCACGGCGATGAGTTGCTCCCAAATTTGTTCAAGGCAAGACTCGAAATCCAGAACCGCGGGCACTTCCGATTTCTTCGGAGGCTCGTGCGCGGAACGTGCGGTCGGCGCACTGGGGGCGGCTTCGCGATGCGAGGCTTCGAAAGCGATCGGCGCCACACTTTCTGTCTTTGGCGCAATGCGCTCGAGAGCGCGTTCCAGATCCGAGCGCAACGCCAGCAGTTTTTCAAACGTTTCGTTGACGGAACGCTCCGTATATTCCTGCTGAAATGGCTGTTTCCATTCGTCGGCGAGCTGGCGGACTTTTGCAATCGGCTCAGCGGCGGAGAGGCCAAATTGATGGCAGTCCACAACGCGGATACCAGCGGAGTCGAGCTGGCTTAGTCCCGCACGGATAGCAATGAGATCCGCGTGCATTAATTCAATCAGCGTGCGGCGGAGGAGAAAATTGAAGCGAATGAAGGCGAGCAGCGAAGACGGCTCGTAGAACAACTTGCCCGCGGTCTCCTTCACCTTTCGGCCCTGCTCGATGAAATTGGTCTTCAGCATGTCGCGAAGACTGCGAAAGCCGCGCAAAGAGAGAATGATTTTCTCGAGCGGTTCGCACCAGGCTAACGGAGCCGTGCTAACTTCGCCCAAAACGGGTTTCATCACCTGCGCGGCGTCTTCCAGCTCGATTTGCTTGTGATATATCTTCGCCGGAGCGCACAGCGCGAAATACTGGACGAGAAGAAAGTCCGTCTTGTCGCGATCCATATTCGTCTTGGAAGGCTTGCGTAAATGCCGTTGTATGAGGGCGCACAATCCAGCTTCGCTCGCATTAAGCGTAGTCATCTGAAGTAAATGACGAAGCTGATACACGAGCACCTGCTGGTCCATGGAATCGAGCCATGTTTGAATCTTGGCGAAGGTTTCGAGGTCTGGTTTTTCGGGCAAGTGGCGCTTGTCCGGCGGAAAGGGAATTTCGAGGGTCAGTTGCTTCGCCAACGCGAGGTAAATAGGAAATACCGAGCGAGCTTCGTCCCACTGCTCCTGACGGAGCGCCGCCGGGCGTGCCGGTGGGGGAGAATAAGATAAATTCAGCGTAGTCATCTTGGTCACGGCTGCGTCACCCAGTCGCAAGGCCCTTGCGTAAATTTAACGGCCACCGCTTTGCGCCCTTCGTGGTATTGCACGGCAATCACGGTAGCTTCCACAGCGCGCCCACGCCGCTCTCGCTCGAGCCGAACTCGATCGTCGAATTCCAGCGGCAAAGTGGAAAGGAAGATGGCGAAGTCCGGAGCGCCAAATTCGACGGTGGTGGCTTCGCGCAATTTCGTGCGTCCGCCACGAAGTGCGGTCACCTGTACGGGCACGTGCACGGCGGCAGCTTGCGGAAAAAAACGTGCCAATTGCTCCGCGCAGCCCTGTTCTTGATCCGGCAGCGCAATTCCTGCTGAGCTTTTCACATCGCCTCTCATACCGTCCGTAACCTCTGCCGCCAGTGCTGTGCGGCACGCCGGCATGCACAGCCACAACCGGCCGTGCGAACTTTCGGCCTAGCACGGGCGCACGGAACCCGCTAAACACAGAATGCCGAGGGGAAGGATGCACGTCTGACGCCAAACGAGATCGCGGCTCAGGCGGTTAGGAAGATGCTGAAACGGTGAGGCTTAGGTATTTCTTTATGCCACGGGAGCAGGCTTCCGCGTCTCAGGGTGAAACGCGAGTGTCTCAGCGGTCCGAGGTCCTGAAAGGCCGGAGCAGAACTTGAGACGTCTCGCGCCTAGCGAGACGCGGCATGCACCTTGGTTTCGTCTGCATCATCGGCAGGTTCGGGTTTCATGGGGATGTTGTAACGCTTCAGCTTTCGATAGAGCGTGGCGCGGCTGATCCCCAGCATTTTCCCGGCAAGCGCTTTGTCCCCATGGGCCTGCTCGAAGACGCGAAGAATGGTCATGCGTTCCATTTCCGCCAGGGCGGTGGTCGAAATAGAAGCCGTATCCTGGAGCGATGTCGTCGTCGGCGCCCCGGAATCCATGCGAATTGCAGGAGGAAGGTCGCTCACATCGATAATATGGCGGTCGCCCAAGGCGACTGCACGCGCGACGCAGTTTTCGAGTTCCCGAATGTTGCCGGGCCAATCGTATTGGAGCAGACTCTTCATGGCCGCGGCGGTAACCTGGAGGTTCTCACCGCGTGCGTAGCGGTCCAGGAAGTGATGGACCAGCATGGGGATATCGGACCGCCGGTCTCGCAGCGCAGGCAGATGGACGGTCACGACGTTGAGACGGAAATAAAGATCCTTGCGGAAGGTACCGCCGCGATAGGCGGCTTCCAGATCGCGGTTGGTGGCGGCGATGACGCGCACGTCGACATTCACTTTTTCGTTGCTGCCGACTGGACGGACTTCTTTTTCCTGGAGGACGCGGAGGAGTTTAGCCTGCATCTCCAGGGGAAGTTCGCCAATTTCGTCGAGGAAAATCGTGCCACCGTTGGCGGCCGCGAAGAGGCCGGCTTTGGACTTCGAAGCTCCCGTGAATGCGCCTTTTTCGTAGCCGAAGAGCTCGCTCTCCATCAGTGTCGGAACCAGCGAGCCGCAATCGACAGCCACGAAAGGTGTTTGCGCCATGGATCCGTGGAAGTGAATGGCTCGCGCCGCGAGCTCCTTGCCGGTGCCACTCTCGCCGGAAATCAGCACCGGCGTCCGCGTGTCCTTGAGCCGCGAAATCATCCGTAGCACGTCCTGGATGTTTGCTGAGGTGCCGATGATGCCGTCGAGGTTTTCTTCGGTGCTGACGCGCTCGCGTAAGAACTCATTTTCGGTGACCAAACGAATCTTTTCCGCCATGCGTTGCAGCAGCAGCCGCATCTTTTCCACCCGGAACGGCTTCTCGATATAGTCGTAGGCACCGAGTTTCATGGCATCCACTGCGGACTCGATGGACCCATGTCCGGTCATGATGGCCACCTCCGTCCGGGGGATGAGCGCTTTGACTTGTCGCAAGAGTTCGACGCCCGACTGACTGGGCAGCTTCAGGTCCGTCAAAACCAGATCAGGAGCCTCCGCCTCCAGACGGTTGACTGCCGATTCCGCACTTTCGGCCTCCGCACAGATGAAGCCCAGAGATGTTCCGATGGTCATGCACAAGCGGCGGATGCTCTGTTCGTCGTCTACCACAAGCAAGCGAATTTTCAGGTCGGCGTTCATGGTTTCCCGAAGGTTCTCTCCACGATGGTCAGCAACTGTTGAACTCGAAAAGGTTTTTCAATGCACGGAGTGCCGCTCTGTGCCAGCAGGGCTTGGGTATCGCTGTTGGCTGTGTCTCCGGTGATCAAGATGATTCGCGTACAGAGTTCCGGACGGTTTTCCTGGATCCACGCGTGAACCTCGGCCCCGTTTACCGAGCCGGGCATACGGATGTCGGAGATCACTCCGGAATACTTGCCGCCATCCAGCTTTTCCAACCCCTCGGCCCCAGAGGAAGCATCGACAACCGCGTATCCGCGCCGCTCCAGAGCTGCACGCAGAAACGCGGTCACCGACGGTTCGTCCTCAATCAAAAGAATCGGCGAAGGAGCCCGGAACTCGGATTGCAACGTCATCGCCCTGCTTCCTTGGCGATGGCCGCCGTCGTCGCTGCTTCCGTGGCAATCGGAACTCGCACGATGAAGGTGCTCCCCGGGCCGTCCTCGTTGTTGCGGCACAGAATTTCTCCGCCATGGGCTCGAACAATGCCGTAACAGATGCTGAGGCCGAGGCCCGTGCCTTTGGCGGCTTGTTTGGTGGTGTAAAAGGGATCGAAGATGCGCTCAGTGTCGGGCACTCCAGTGCCGTTGTCAGTGATGGCCACCTCGATGTTTTGTTCGCTGCGGCCGGTGTGAATCACGATGTGCCCACGTTGCCCCGCATCCTGTACCGCGTCGTACGCGTTGTTCAGGATATTCAGGAAGACCTGCTGCAGTTGCTGCGCATCACCCAACGCCGGGGCAAGATTCTCGTCGAAGTCTTCGGAAACCTCGACACCGTGGCTGGCGAAGTCATAGCTTCGAAGCTTTATCGTCTGTCGCAGAACATTGTTCACATGAACCAACTCGCGCTGCACCGGGCGCTGCCGGGCGAAACTGAGCAAGTCCTGCACGATATCCTTGGTGCGCTGGGTCTCGTGCAGGATGATTTGAAGATCTTCGCGGGCATTCTCAGGGATCGCGGGATTCTCCAGCAGCAGGTCCGTAAACCCTAAGATCGCCGCCAGCGGATTGTTGACTTCATGGGCCACGCCGGAAACCAAGCGGCCGATGGAAGCCATTTTCTCGGAGTGTGCCAGTTTGGCCTGCAGCAGCACCGCGTCAGTGATGTCGGTCATCACCACCACGACGCTGTTGACGAGGTTTTGTTCGTCGCGCATGGGGCTCAGTGAAATAGAGAAATGCCCCATGGATGTGTCGCTACGACGGACACGCAGCTCTAAATTTTCCACTTGGTGCCCATGTGCGGTGGTTTCCAGCGCGGCTTCGAAATCGGTTCGATGCGAGGCCTCGACCCAGTCGACCAACCGATGGCCGATCAACTCGTCTTCCCGGTAACCGGATTCGAAGCAACGCCGGTTGGCGTAGCTAATCAGTCCTGCGGTGTCGAGCACCAGGATCATGCTTTGCGTGGTATTCAGAATTTTCTGGTTAAAATCGCGCTCGCGTTGCAGTTGTGACTGGAACGTCCGTTGTTCGGTCACATCCAGCATCAGGCCGCGAATCTGTACGATCTTTCCATTGGCGTCGCGGACGGCAGTGATATTTTGTAACGTATGCAACAGCGTTCCGTCCTTGCGCCGCAGGGTCTCTTCATAGTTGCGGAGTACGCCGCGCTCCGAGAGAGCCCGCAAGAAGCGCTCTCTGGCTGCCGGAACGGGATACAAGTGCGGGCCTACGTCAGCGCGTAACAGTTCGTCGCGAGAGCCATAACCAAGCATCCGCACCATCGCGTCGTTGACATCCAGAAACCGTCCGTCGGGCGTCGCGAAGAACAAGCCTTCCTGAATGCTGTCGAAGAGTTCGCGATAGCGGCGCTCGGCCTCGCGCCGGTCCGTCATATCCTTCAGAACATGGATGGTGCGCGTGTCGTCATCGGAAACTCCGGGCGTTCGGGAAGTGGATACGAGGAAGATGCGCTCGGGAGAGGCGACCACGTATTCTTCGCGAGCTTGCTGCGTGTCGCGGCAGAAAGGGCAGGGCAACTCGCTGCCAGTCTCGCCAATCTGTCTCAGGCTGCTCATGGCTTCGCCGACCAGCGCCACAGGCGGCACGCCTAGGTGTGAAGCCAAAGAGCGGTTGGTGCGCACGATTCGGAAAGAGCGATCGTGCACGACGATATAGTCGCTGATGGCGTCGATGTCCTCGACCCACTGGCGTTTGGATCGCTCCAGCTGCGAGAATCGCCGGAAATTTTCGAGCGAAAGGGCCGCATGGCTCGCCAGGGCATGCAAAAGGTTCCGTTCGTTCTTTTCGAGCGTGCCACGATCCCGAAGCAGACAAACCGATCCAAGGTTCTCCTCGTCGCTGGCGGTTATCGGCACGAGGACTACGGCGGCTCCGGAATGCTCGGTCAGGCTGGTAAGTGCGGAATCCGTCGAGAGAAGCCGAACCTCAATTTCGCGCCGGTGTTCGCGGGCCAGACGGACCAGGGCGCCGTGTTGCGAAGGCTCGAGAGGGTTTTCGCTGGAGTTCGCTTGGTAAAGGTCGGTCTCGCGTCCTCGCAAGACCATGACGCCGCCCCACTTGGCGTCGAGCATGCGCGTGGCGCGGGCCGCGAACCGTTCCAGAAACCCGGGAAGATGACGAGACTGCGCCGCATCAACCGCAAGCTCCATCAATTCATCGGCTTCGCGGTCTTGTGGGCGAGCAGATCCTTTGGTTTCGCGGCTGCGATTCGAACGACCCGAGGGTTTAGGGGTTGCTCTAGGCATGTTTGATTGAGACGCGCTCCAGGCGTCTCAATTTGATGACTTCCCACGCACAACTACGCTACCTAGCTATCTCAATCTGAGTCAATCACCGAACCAGAGCGTGTTGCTGAATCGTCTACCCATCGATTGCCGAAGGATGCCGAATGTCTCAGCGTGAGACCCAGGATCGCGAATCCTCGGTGGTTGAGACGATTCCTCGAAAGCCGAGCCACCCGCCACGAATCCTGCGCCGCCGCTAACCTCCGTGTTGCGTTGCGTTTGTGCGGCAGTGTCGGGCGAATCGCAAGCGGCATTAGAACTTTCCAAAGCTGGCCCTCGACGTGCCTTCTCTGCGGTGGGCTTTCCCATTTCTAGGAGGGGTAGTGTCGATGAGATCCAGATGGACCAGGATTGTGCTGGCTAGCGCAGGGGCCACAGCGCTGCTGGCGGCGTCCGGGCTCGCGCAGACCGCAACAACGGAAGAAAGCAAGCGCAAGGTCAAGACCAGGGTTGCTCCAGCGTATCCCGAACTCGCCAGGCGCATGAATGTAATTGGCAAAGTAAAGATCGAAGTGATCATCGCGCCGGACGGACACGTCAAAAGCACGAGAGCTATCGGGGGACATCCCCTGTTGGTGCAGGCCTGCCAGGACGCGGTGAAAGAATGGAAGTTTTTGCCCGCCGCGGAAGAGACCACGCAAATTGTGGAGTTCGACTTTACCGGCCACGAGTAGGTAAGGGAAGACGTGAAGTTCCGGCACGCGCTGGAAACCGCAGCATGCTGCCATAGGGTGGAGGGTTTTCGCAATGACGATCGGCAAGAAGCTATACGTGGGTTTTGGATCGATCCTGGTCATTCTCGTCGCGCTATTTATCGTGAACATCGTGGCCGGCTTGAAGGAACAATCGGCTCGGTCGGACGCCTCAATTGCGCTCCAGAGCGTGCGCACCATCGAATCGGTCCGCTACCAGATCATGCTCAATCGGAACAATCTCAACAACTTTCTGTTGAGCGGTGATCCACGAGACGAAGACAAAGTGAACCACGGCCTCGCCGACATCAATGAACTGGTCAAGCGCGGGGAGTCCCAGGCAGGCAGCGACGTTCTCCGCACCGCTTTGATTCAGGTAGAGAGCACGGAAGCGAGCTGGGCCGACAACTTCGCAAAACCTCTCCTGGCCAAGCGCCATCAAGTCGATTCCGGCGACGCAACCGTGTCTGACCTCCAGATCTTCTATCTGCAGAAAGATCCCGCATCGTGGTTGACGAAATCTTCGTCGGTGCTCGATCAGACCAACCTGTCCATCACCAAATCAGGGGAAGAAACGACGCAGTCCGCAAGGAGTTGGGGAAACTTCAGCACCGGGCTGACGACGGGTGGAACTCTCCTCGCCGTTCTCGTGGGCCTATGTGCCGCGTATTTCACCGCAAAGTCCATCACCGAGCCACTTTCGCATCTGATCACCGTGGCCCGGGAAATCGGCGACTCCGGTGATCTCGACCAGAACATCGACATTCACCGCAACGACGAAATTGGAGCCTTAGCGACAACGTTCAACAACATGGTCGCATACCTCAAAGAGATGGCTGGCGTTTCAATGGCCGTCGCGGAAGGCGATCTATCGGTCGAAGTGGTTCCGCGGTCCAAGCGCGACACGCTCGGCAACGCTTTCCTGCGCATGTCGCATGGCTTGCAGGAATTGGTGCGCACCACCCGCGATTCTGCCGGGCAAGTGTCTGCCGGATCGAACCAGGTTGCTGGGGCCGCTGACGAGTCGGCGAAGGTTAGCGTGCAGGCTTCATCCGCGATTGAAGAAGTCACCAGCACGATGCACGAGATGAGCATCAACGTTCAGAATGTCGTGAAGAATACGCAGGTGCAGGCGTCCAGCGTCGCAGAGACGTCGGCTTCGATCGATCAGATGGTGACTTCGATTCAACGCGTCGCGGACACCGCTAAGGTGCTTCTCGATATCGCCAACCGCTCGCGTGAGGAAGTCGTCACCGGAATCGCGACGATGGAGAAGGCCACCGACGGGCTCAACCGCACCAACCACGCCATTCAGTCTTCGGCAGAAATCATCAACGTCCTCGGTCACCGAGCCGACGACATCGGCAAGATCATCGAGGTCATCGATGACTTGGCCGAGCAGACCAACCTGCTGGCTTTGAACGCCGCCATCGAAGCTGCTCGCGCAGGCGAGCACGGCCTCGGGTTCGCGGTAGTCGCCGACGAGGTCCGCAAACTCGCCGAAAAGTCCACGCAATCGACCAAGGAAATCGCCGACCTGATCCAAAGCATTCAACGGGAAGCGCGCCAGGCCGTCGAGAATATGGAGCGCAGCACCCGCATCGTCGAAGAGGGATTGAGCTTGGGCAACGATCTGGGTTCCGCGTTGCACAAGATCTCCAACGTGGTCACCGAAGTCTACAAGTTCTCCCAGGAAATCGGCGCCGCTACCGCCGAACAGTCCGTAGGCTCTTCGCAGATCGCGAAAGCCACCGGCCGCCTGACGGAGATCACCCAGGAAATCAATTCCGCCGTCGAAGAGCAAGCCTCCGGCGCCCAAGCGGTAGTCCGCGCCATGGACAAGATGCGCGAACTGGTACAACAGTCCGCTTCCAGTTCCACCGAGTTGTCTGCCGCAGCCGAGCAGATGCTCAAACTCTCGCGCAACCTCTTGGACAGCATGGACCGTTTCGTTCTGGATACTTCGTCGCAAGGCCGCGTTCGCCGCGAGCAGCCCCAGGCGAGCCCGCGCCGCCGTGGCGATTCGCACCGCGAACAAGAATCGGAGTACGCCGAACTCGCTCGTTCCTAGGGCGGGGGAGATCCAGCAATGGAAAAAGACCTCCAGGTCGTCGGCTTCCGTATCGGCAACGAGACGTTCGGCGTGCGGATCGCCTCCGTTCGCGAGATCGTTCGCGTCCCCGAGATCACCGCTGTTCCCAGCGCGCCCGAGACCGTCGAGGGCGTGATCAATTTGCGTGGGAAAATCATCCCCGTAATGGACCTTCGCAAACGTTTTGGTCATTTCGATGTTCAGCCTGACAAGAAAAATCGCATCTTGGTCGTGGAACTTGATAACAAGCTGGTCGGCCTTATTGTCAACGCCGCTTCGGAAGTCTTGAAGATTCCGCCGTCGGATATCGAAGCTCCCGGTTCGGTTTTCGCCGAGGGCGAGTCGAACTACGTCACCGGCGTGGGGAAACTCAAGGGTCGCCTGATCATCTTGCTGGATGTTTCAAAACTGTTGCACCACCAGGAAGTCAAAAGACTTGAGGAGGCCGCGGAGACTGTTGCTGCCCTGAAGTAGCGACCCGGCCGGCATGCCGGTCACCGTCGCAAGTTCAAGGACTGCCACACGCGTCCATCATGGGAACGATAACCGCCCAAATTCAGCTCACCGAAGCAGAGCTCAAACTCTTGCAGACGCTCGTCTATCAGGAATGCGGCATGTTTTTCGACGAGCGCCGCTCGCATTTTTTGAAAGACCGTCTCCAGCGCAGGCTCAAAGCCTGCCAGATGGATTCCTTCTACAGCTACTACCGCTTGCTGACCAGCCGCGAAGGCAAAAACGAGCTCGCCGCTCTGCTCGAAAATCTCACCGTCAATGAGACCAGTTTTTTCCGCAATCGCCCGCAGTTGGACCTGCTCCAGAAGGGCGTCCTCGAAGAACTCCTTCGCAAGAAGCAGGAGCGCCGCGATTGGACGCTGCGTATTTGGAGCGCCGGTTGTTCATCGGGGCAGGAAGCCTATTCCGTGGCGATTCTGATTTGCGATGCCTTGGCCTACTACTACCTTCGCAATCCACTTCCGTTCGACATGCCGTCGCCGAAGCCGCTGATTCCTCCGCCGTGGAAGCTCGAAATCGTCGCTTCGGATATCAGCTATGCGAGCCTGCGCGCCGGCCAGGAGGGGGTTTACAACGAGCAGCAGATGGAGCCGGTCGATTACACCTGCCGTCTGCGCTACTTCGAAAGAGTCGGCGACAAATACGCGATCAAAAAGCAACTCAAGGATCTGGTGCAGTTTGACTTTCACAACCTGAAGACGGAATTCCTGCCACGTCGTAACGACATTATTCTCTGTCGCAACGTAATGATTTATTTCGACGAAGCCGAGCAGAAGAGGCTCATCGAAAAGTTCTGGCACTGCCTGAACCCGGGCGGATACCTGTTTGTCGGGCACGCCGAGAGCTTGTTCGGCCTGACGCAGAAATTCCGCATGGTGCATGAAAACAATGGCACCGCGTACCAACGGCTCGAGGCCTCTTCATGACCCGTCCCCCCGAAGATCGCAGCGGGGAGCTTCGCGCGCTCTTTTTCGAGAGCGCGGGCGAGCTATTGCAGTCGCTCAATGAAGCGGGGCTCGAACTCGAGGTGCACCCCGCCGACGAAGAAGTGATCCGGCGAGTGCGTCGCGCCGTGCACACTCTCAAGGGCGATTCCGCGGCGTGCGGCTACTACGAATTGAGCGAGCTGGCCCACGAACTTGAAGATGTTCTGTCGCCGCAGGTCGGGCAGACTCGCGGCGCAAAACTTGCCGAAGTGGTCCTCGAAGCGGCCGATAGTTTCTCGGCGATGCTTGCATCATATCAGCGCAATATCGATCCACCACCCGCTGATGCGCTGCGCATCTTGATTCGCACCCTTCTTGCCGCGCCCGCTGCGGCGGTTCCCGACATCGCCGCTCCGAAGAAAGTAACCGCACAATTCGCGTGGACCGAGTACGAACAACTCATGATTTCCGAAGCGATCCACCGCGGTGAAGTCGTCTACAACATCGCGTTGCGCATCGATCCCAACAGCTTGATGCACGCCGCTGCCTTTCAGCTGATTCGTAATGTCCTGCATGGCTGCGGCACCGTGATCGCTCTCCGCCCGGAAGACAATTCTGCTGCCGCCACTGTCGAAGTCGTGGAAGCCGCGCTGGCCAGCCTGCAACCTGAAGATCGCATCGCGCAACGCTGCCGCATCCCCGCGATCGTCTCGAATCTGCGGATCGAGCGCGCGACAAATCTCGAAACGGCCGAACACGAATTGCTGGGAGACCTTCTAGAGGCCCAAGCTGCAGGCGTAGTGTCCAAGACGACCGAGAGTGGCGAACAAGGCGAGGCGCCCAAGGCACCGGCCGGCGTTTCGGCAGCGGCCGCCGTTGTCGAGAGCACTCTTCGCGTGGACGCCTCGCGCATCGATGCGGTGATGAACCTGGTCGGCGAGCTGATCATCGGGAAGTCCATGCTGAATCGGACCCTGACAGAGCTCGATCAACGCCACTCCCGCGATCCCGTTCGCGCAAAGCTTTCCGACGCGTTGGCTTTTCAATCGCGTGTTCTGGAAGAGCTTCACAAATGCGTGCTGAAGATTCGCATGGTTCCCGTGGAGCAGCTCTTCCGCCGATTCCCCCGGCTGGTTCGCGACGTTGCCAAACAGTGCGGTAAAGATGTCGCTCTGGAAGTCTCCGGGCAGAACACCGATCTCGACAAGAGTATTCTCGACGCGCTCGCAGAGCCCTTGATGCATCTGGTTCGCAATGCGGTCGATCATGGGGTGGAAAATGCCGAGGACCGGATTGCTTCCGGCAAACCCGCTCGCGGCACGATTTATTTGAACGCCTACCACCAAGGCACACAGGTGGTAATAGAAGTCCGCGATGACGGTCGGGGTATCGACCTCACACAGATTCGTGCGCTAGCCGTGGAAAAGGGAATCCTGAAAGCGGCCGAAGCGGAACGCCTTTCCGATTCCGAAGCTCTGAATCTCGTTTTCGAACCTGGATTCAGCACCGCTGCCGAAGTAACCGAAGTGTCGGGGCGAGGCGTCGGCATGGACGTTGTCCGCACCGTGTTGGATCGCCTCAAGGGCACCGTACACATCGCTTCCAACAAAGGCCGCGGGACCACCATTCAGCTCCGCGCCCCGCTCACCCTGGCCAGCATCCAGACCCTTCTCTTCCGCGTCGGCGGCCGCCTGTTCGCGGTGCCGCTCTCTTCCGTAGTGGAGATTACCCGGATCAACGACAACGAGATTCATCGCATCGATCGCCGCGAGGTTCTGCGTTTGCGCGAGCAAGTTCTGACCCTCGTGCGCCTCAATAACCTGAGTCGCATTCATGCCGTCGATCCGCCGCCTGAAGCCAAGAAGAAGCGGAACTTTGTGATCGTAATCGGCGCGGCCGAGAAGCGTTTCGGCTTGCTGGTGGACAATCTCGTTGGCGAAGAAGAATTGGTCATCAAGGCGCTACCCTCCGATATCGTCTCCAGCGATCTGGTCAGCGGAGCCTCCATTCTGGGCGACGGTACGGTAGTGCTCATCCTCAACGTACCCGCAGTTCTCGCTCGCCTTTCGCGCGCAACTCCCCTGGGAGCAATCGCATGAGCGACACCATCCGCGTCCTCGTCGTAGACGACTCAGCCTTGATGCGCAAGCTCATCCCCGCGATCCTCGCGCGCGATCCTTCCATCGAAGTCGTCGGCACCGCGATGGATGGCGCTTTCGCTTTGAAGAAGATCGAGGAACTTCGGCCCGATGTGGTGACGCTCGATCTGGAAATGCCTCGCATGGACGGCATGGAGACGCTGCGCCTCATCATGCGGCGCGCGCCCCTGCCGGTGATCCTGTTCAGCACGCATTCCAAGGAGGGCGCTTACTCCACGCTCAAGGCCTTGGCTCTCGGCGCGGTCGACTTTATCGCCAAGCCCACCGATGCTGCCGCGGGCCATCTGGAAACGATTGCGGATCTTCTTATCGAAAAGATCAAGGTTGCCAAGCGCGCGGCGGGGCGCAAACTTCCGCCTGCCAGCGTTTCCATCGACCCCCCCGTTCTGAAGAAGGGGAATCGGTCTACGCTCCCACCAAGCCGCATCATCGCAATCGGCATCTCTACCGGCGGCCCAAACGCTTTGCAATATGTGCTCTCGCAAATTCCGGCGGACTTCCCGTGCAGCATTCTCGTTGTTCAGCACATGCCGGAGGGTTTCACCGAAATGTTCGCTAAGCGCTTGGATGAGTGCTGTGCGCTGGACGTCAGTGAAGCAAAATCGGGCGACCTGCTGATCGCAGGCCGCGTCCTGATCTGCCCGGGAAATCGTCACATGATGGTGCGCCGCATGCCTCGGGGTGACATGGCTGTCCTTTCCGACGGTTCTCCGGTCAACGGTCATCGCCCTTCGGTCGATGTGCTTTTTCATTCCGTCGCCCAGGAATTTGCGCTCTCCGCTGTTGGCGTGATCATGACCGGCATGGGGGAAGATGGCGCGGAGGGCTTGGGCGCTATCAAAGCCGCTGGTGGAATGACCATTGCGCAAAGTGAAGACACCTGCGTCGTAAGCGGCATGCCGCGCGCCGCGATTCAGAAAGGTCACGCCAACAAGATTGTCCCGCTGGAAAGTATCGGTGCATTCCTCGTCAATCAATATTCCGGCGGGGACCGTACAGCTGGAGAGAAATCCGACAAATCCGAGAAAAGTGATCGGCCGGAAAAAGTTGAAAAGAACGAAAAGAACGAAAAGAACGAAAGGACACCCGTTTCTTCCCAACGCACCTAAACAGTGCTACGGGACGAAGGAGAAGGCCATGCAACAATTCGCGCCTCTGCATCGCAAAGACAACCAGTCCGTCCGCTACCTCGTGGTGGACGACTCCGTATTCGCCCGCAAGAATCTCATCAAGATGATCGAGATGTTCGGCGGGGAAGTGGCCGGTGAAGCCGGAGATGGCCTGACCGCCATCGCGGAGTTCAACCGCACCAAGCCCGACATCGTGCTCATGGACATCACCATGCCGCAGATGGAGGGCATCGAGGCCGTCGAGCGTATCGTCCGCCAACACTCGGACGCCCGCATCGTCATGGTCAGTTCCGTCGGATACCAGGAAAATATCCTGGCGGCGCTGCAGAAGGGAGCCAAGCACTTCGTCCAGAAACCAGTTAAAGCCGAAGTGCTGTACGAGATTTTGCGTTACGTATTGAGTGACGATCCCAACGCCGCCGGCGCTCCAGTCGCGTTGGCGGGGGAGCGACGCGCATGAGAATGGAACTCATCCAGCCCTTTATCAATGCCGCGGACGCCGTCTTCGCCGAATCTCTGCAAGCGGCCACCAAAATCGTTGATCTCTCGATGGACGAGGAAACCTATCGCCGCAAAGGTGTCGCCGCGCTCATTCTGATCAAGGGCGACATCGAGGGCCGCGTCATTCTCGATCTGGCGCCCGAAGTGGCTCTCAAGATCGCCGGTCATCTAGCCGGAGGTGCGGTGGAAGGAAGCGAACAGCTCGCGCGGGAGACCGTTTGCGAGCTCGCGAACATGGTTATCGGAAATTCCGTGACCCTGCTCAACGATCAAGGTTTCCGCTTCAAAGTTTTCCCGCCGGAAATTCACGTGAATGAGCAAGGCCTGGCAGGCGGCGCCGACACCGAATCCATGGTGATCTGCATCGAAACGCCCTGCGGTCAGGTCTATCTCAACATCGCCATGCACTATCTGCATCGCCGCCGCCACGAACGCGACACCGCCGCGGTCATGGATTAATTGCTGTTCAACAACCGCAACTGCCAATGCAGAAAATAGAGAACCTGTCATTCTGAGGGCATCCGACAAGAATGCCCTCGGAATCTCAATTCCTGGGCGCCTCAAAAAGCCGCCAAGAAAGTTTTCCTTCGTTTCTCACACAGGCAAAACTCTGACGTAATCCGGATCAAGCTCCTGCGTCGCTAGGTGGGCGCACGTACGCCGCCCCATGCCGGTAAAGCCCCGCCGCTGGAATCGCCTGCGAAAACACAATGCGGATCGGCACAAAAATCGCCGCGCTACCCGGCGTAAACGGCACCGCAACCTCAACCCGTGTCCCCTCGGGATACTGATTCCTGCTGCGGAAACTGATTCCGCCCTTCGACAAATCCTCGCACACGGCAACTTCCTCTTGAAATCCGCGCCGCCGGATGCACGCCAGGACCCGCGCCTTCACCCGCGCGCGATTTCGCCGCGGATTGACCTTCTCCTCCGCGACTTCCGGTACCGCGGGCGCTTCCGCGCTCACCTCTGGCTGCGCCTCGATCCAGATCGCCGGCGAGTCGCAATGCGGGCACACCCGCGCCACGCATTTGCGAACCTCGAACGATTTCAACTCCGGCTCGTTCAGATAAACGACCTCGCGCCGCTGGCAAAAGCTGCACTCCATCAACAGTCTCGCCAGTGCTTCTTGCGCCTGGTGCGGAGCAGGGAAGTCGATATCCCAGAAATCCGCTCGGGGATCGACGATTGCGATCGCGTACAGAAATCCATCCGGCTCTTGGTCGATCTCAGCCACCACCCGCGCTCTCGCGATCTTCCAATTGTCGCCTTCGCGCTGCCGCCGAATCGTGATCTCTTGCCCGGCAAAGAGCTTTTCGGCTACCCGCAGCACTCCGCCGTTGCGGCTCACCAGCAGTGTTTCCGCGAGCTGCCTGACCTCCAGGCCGCCGTTTCCCACCCATGACGCTTCCACGGGCATGCGAAAGCTCACGCGGTCGCTTTGCCGAAGTCCTTCCGGGCGCATAGTCTCGTTTCGCTTGAGGGATAGCTACGAACTCAGCCTAGCACGGCGCCATTCTTCCGTGGCGTCACCCAGCCAGGCTCTTGTCGTTCCCACTAATAACACAATGCCTCAGCTTTCCGTCCCGGCCTTCATACTGTTGATCTTTTCGCTCGGTAACTCGACAGAATCGCTCGGTTCTCGGGCTTTTTCAGGCAAACTAAAAGCTCGGGAAGCAGTGTTCCCGAGCCATCTATCCCTCTCGTTCCGGACTGTGAAAACTTTGAGTAACGTGATTTCTATGGACGACCGCACTACCAAGGGCCAGTCACTAAAGGCTGGCGTCCGCGACCGCCGCTATGCCATCCGTTTTCCCTTTGCTGCCGATGTCGAGATCATCGACATGGAATCCGGCGCCCGCACCAATGGCGTCACTTCCGATTTGTCGCTCGGCGGCTGCTTCATCTGCACCAGCAAGCCCGTTCCTGTTGGCACCCGTGTTCGCCTTGTGATGTCCAGGAAAGCGCAGACCGTCGAAGCACTCGCCGTCGTGCGTATCCTGAAGCCGCGCATCGGCATGGGCATCGAGTTCATCGATATGGAAAGTCCCAACGACGAACTCCTTTGCCGCTGGATCGACCAGGTCCGCCAAAGCCGCTGATTGCCATCGCGTCTCTGTCCTCCAATCTCTGGATTTCGGCTAAAATCAACAAATGCCGGCAGACTTTCGCTCCTCGGAATTCGACGACGCGGTCCTCTCCGTCTGGCGCCAAATTCTCGTCGACTCCGCGAAACGAATAACTCTAGGCGATGACAGTTATCCCGTGCGCCGTACCGCAAAGCATAAACTCGCTCAGGTCGATTTCGAATTCCAAGGCTCGCCCGTACGTGGCCTCGAACAAAACCCGCTAACTAGTTCCCGCTGGGCCCAGATGGCACGCAAAGGCTCAAAAGTAATGCAATTCCTCTCCGCCGGCCGTTACCTGGCGGTCGTCTACGACGGCAAAATCACCCATTACGGACACACCAAGACCTAGTCCCTATTCTACGAATTGCTCACAAACTGTCACTCTGAGGGCATCCGGCGAGGATGCCCGAAGAACCTCAACTGCTCGAACCCACGGGAATTATCCGCCGAAGGTTTTTCCTTAACCAACCCCATAACAATTCATCGGATACTCAACGAAGCTTCCGCCCTCAACTTCGCAAAACTTGATCCATCAACTGTTCCACCGCGCGCTGCG
>Ga0187855_10001133_pt1 | contig 21748 bp, 27 predicted proteins | sample June2016WEW_8_10_2_FD_132969 | JGI IMG/M metagenome (GOLD analysis project Ga0187855, IMG submission 132969) | Peatland microbial communities from SPRUCE experiment site at the Marcell Experimental Forest, Minnesota, USA - June2016WEW_8_10 | ecosystem: Environmental > Terrestrial > Soil >...
CCTGCTGGAAGGAACTCGCAAACGCGCTTTGACGCCTGAACGTCGCAATGTTTTCGGTAGCGCCGGCGGTCTTGCCGCCGGTGTTTCTGAAGCTGATCTGGCGGCAAAAAAAACCGGCGGCAAGACCGCCGGCGTTACCGGGCCTCTTACGAAGATGCAGAAACTTCAGGGGCCGAACCCTTACGGGCCGGCCCACGGCCTTCGCTTTATGCTTGGACGCCAGGCTACTGCTGCAACAGCTTCAGAATTGCCTGCGGGGCGGAATTGGCCTGCGCCATGGCCGCTACGGAAGCCTGCTCCAGCACCTGAGCTTTGGTGAGGTTGGAGGCTTCGGTCGCGACATCGGCGTCGCGGATCTGGGATTCCGCCGAGGAGAAGTTGGTCGATTGCGAGGTGGCCAGACCAATGGCGTAATTCAGGTCGTTTTCACCGGCGCCCACAGCGCCTTGCGCAGTGCCGAGATTCGTAATGGCGTTGTTGATCGCAGCGACGGCAGCCAGGGCATCCGCGGTGCCGGCGGTACCGGTGGTCGCGGAGGTTGTTGCGCCGGCCGTGGCGAGAGCGTTCCCTGCCCCGGCGGTCACAGTGAACGCGTTCGAATAGACGTTCTCGAACTCTAGAAACCCGTTGCTGTCGGTAGTGGCCTGGATGCCGTACGGATTAAGCTGCGCGTTCAAGCTGGTCAGAACCTGGGCTCCCGTGATACCCGATGAACCACCGGCCACCGTGGCAGTAACCGTCCCCGTTCCAGCGGAGCCAAGGCCGGTAAACGCGAACGTCTGGGAAGCGTTCTTCAGGAGCACGCCGCTGCCGGTCATGGCGACATTACCAACTGCCGGGCTTACACCTTGTCCGGTTGATTGCATGGCTCCAAGGACGTCGACACCGGTGCCGACCCCCAGCGAGTTCGAATCGACTTGGACCAGATTCTGAATTTGGACTTGTGAGTCGTTCAGGCCGTTGGTGCCGCTCCCGCCGCCGATATACACGCTCAACGTCCCGGCGTTGGAGTGATTGTTGACGCCCAAGCCGATGTTATCCGCTTCCCGGTTTATTTCCTGCTGCAGCGTCTGGAATTCGGAATTCACCGTGGCACGGTTGCCGGCGAAGGTGCCGGAAGCCGCCTCGGAAGCCAGCGACTGCATGCGGTCCAACATGGTGCTGATGTTGGACATGCCGCCGTCGATGATCTGCATCGTGCTGACGCCGGAGTTGGCATTGATGATGCCCTGCGTCAACTGCGAGACGTTGGCGGCATACTGGTTGGCTACTGCCAGGCCGGCGGGATCGTCGCCGGAACTATTGATGCGATAGCCCGAAGTCAACGCTTCGATCGTCTTGGTCTGGAAGTTGTTGTTGACGTTTAGGTTCTGCTCGCCAATCATTGACGCGTAGTTCGTTTGAATGGAAATCATGGTCTTGCATCCTTTATCGTTACGTTCCGGACGTCGTGTCCAGGTTCTGGTTCTCCGTTTTCCCGGCGGGCCTTAAATATGTCGGATTGACTATCGAGTGACATCGTCAATCCTTTGACAGTCGCGTCTACGGCCGGTCGGGGCGTGACTTTGGCTAAAATCGAGGAGATGTCCTGCTGCCTGACGCTGCGGGCGGCGGTGATATTTTCATCGCGGGTGATCTTAATTTCCTTGCGCTGAATGACGACGGAATCGGGAGCCACGATTCCGAACTTGACGCGGGTTCCGCAGATCTCCAGCACTTGGATTTCGATTGTCTCGCCGAGAAGAATGCTCTCGCCGGCGCGGCGGCGCATTACTAGCATGCGACCGCCTCTTCTTCGCTTCTCAGCGGATGCTGTGCGGAGTACTGCGTCTGCACTGCCTGAATACCGATTTTCTGCTTGAGATTGACCACGATGGGGGCGAACAGATTGACGGTCGGATGGGGCCGCTGGTCATCGGCGGCAGATACGGTGACGGCGCAGAGGATATCCTCTCCAATCCGCGGCTGGCTGCCGGAGGAAAAGCGCAGCGCGGCCAGATCCTCCTCCGACAGATGTAATTCGTAGTCCCTATCGGCAGCCAGGACTGGCAGCAGGATGAAGCAGACGTCCTGCCGGGAGAGACTCTGCATGAACATCAGCGGGTGGGTGCCAGGAAACTCCAGGAATACGAAGGAGTGCTCGGCTTCGAAGGCGGGTACGCCGGCGGGAAACTCGAAGACGGCATCGGGCGAGTACTCCAGTTCGTCAAAACACTTTGTCTGAACGCGTGGCACGGCAGGACTTATGCAATTTGAACGCCGAAATGGGGCGGGGCGTCGGCGAGCGGGCTATTTCTTGGCCGGAGGCGGCGGTGCGGGCGGTTGCTTGGGCGCACCGGCATTCGGCATGAGTACCTGCTGATTCAGAATGACGACGTCCACCCGGCGGTTATGGGCGCGGCCTTCTTCGGTTTCGTTGGAATCGGCGGGTACGGTGTCCGCGTAACCCGCGATGGCGAGGCGCGCCAGGGAGATGTGGTAGCGGGTGGACAGCAAATCCAGCATGGCGATGCTGCGCGCGGCGGACAATTCCCAGTTGCTGCGGAAGCGGGCCGTGTGGATGGGGACGGAGTCGGTGTGCCCTTCCAGGCGAACCGTATTGGGAAGCTTTTGAATGGTGGTGGCGATCTTTTCGATGCTATCGTAGGTAGCCGGGTCGACCTGCTCTCCGCCGGATGGAAAGAACGTGGCCTGCCGCAGGCTTACCACCAGGCCGCGCGGTTCGAGATGAACTTCGACTTTGCCATCCTTGATCTCCTCCGCGAGCGCTTGCGTGAGATAGTGCATCGAGGGAAGCAACTCGGCGATAACTTCTTGTTCTGGACGGACATTCTTGGGTTGGCTGCCTCCCGGCCCTTTCATCTGGGCATTCCCTTTTCCCAGTTCATCGACGGTGCCGCCCAGAATCTCGTGGACAGCCGCGGCAACGCCGCCTTTGTCCAATGCCGCTTTGACCGCGTCGGAAATCTGTTGGGCCTTGGCTTTATCGGTTTGCGAGCTGGCGTACATCACCACGAAGAAAGCGAACAGCAGGGTGATGAAATCGGCGTAGGAAACCAGCCAGCGCTCGGCGTTCTCGTGTTCCGGAGGTTTTTTTTTGCGGGGCAAGATCAGCCCTCCGCTACAGCAGCCTGCGAGGCCGCTTTTGGCGCTGGGGCGGGCTTAGCTTTGGGGGCAGGCTGGACCAGATAGGCGTCGAGCCTGGTCCGAATCAGTTTTGGATTTAGCCCTTCCACGATAGCCAGGACCCCCTGCAGCATTAGCTCCCGAAGTTGCACTTCCCTGCGCAATCGCGCTTTCAGCTTGCCGCCGGCGGGCAGAAAGAAGATGTTAGCCGCGATCAAGCCATAGACCGTCGCCACGAACGCAGACGCGATGCCCCGGCCGACCTCATCGATGTTCGCCAGGTTCTTCATCACCTGCATCAGCCCGAGCACCGCGCCGACGATGCCCATGGTGGGGGAATATCCGCCGGCCGATTCGAACACCTTGGCCTCGGCTTCGCCTCGCTGCTCCATCAGATCGAGTTCAAGCTCCATAATGCTGCGGATCTGATTCATTTCCATGCCATCCACCGCCAGGTTGAGAGCTTTACGCAGAAATGGGTCTGGGATCCTGGCGGCTTCCTGCTCCAGGGAGACGACGCCCTGTTTGCGCGCCTGGGTTGCGTGGCCGACGATTTCGTCGATGGTCTGTGCAACTGGTTGAGCTTTTTCGAAAAAGATGGAGCCGAGTTTCTTGATGGCACCGATCAGGACTTCCAAAGGAGTGGTCAGCATGACGGCGCCGACGGTTCCGCCAATAACAATCAGGAAGGCGGTAACCTGCTTGAGTTCCGTGACCTTCCCGCCGTCCAGAATCAGCCCGCCCAGGATTCCGCCCAAACCCACGACGACGCCGCCGATGGAGCCCAGGTCGGGATGCCCGCTAGCCGTCTTTTTGGGTTGTGGAGTGGCCATTGGAATCAACCTGTGGGTCTAGGATAGAGTGCCGGAATTGTCGCACGCGCTGGATGACTTCTTCGGTGGACTCCAGGACCATGATCTTCTGACCGGTGGTCATGCTGATAACCGTGTCCGGAGTAGCCTCGATTCCCTCGATCAGATCGCAATTCAGCACCACCGGTGTGTGGTTGAGTCGTGTGACGTGAATCATGATCCGCTCTCACCCATCACATCGGCGATCCAACCTGGCTTTCGAGAAAGATATCTGGAGAGAGGCCAAAAATATCTTAGAAACCGCATATGAAACAGCCGAAATGACTATCGAATGCAGGCATTTGTGCGGCACCACCCATCACTAGCTGGCCGGTTGGCCGAGGACCTGCTGAAAGCCTGGCTCTCTGCCGACACGGTCAAGATCCAAACGGAATTGGAGCGAAGTCTCGCGGCTCCGTCGGATGCCCGCGATACAGGCGAGCAGGAGCGCAGGCAACTGCTGCAAGCGGTGGCGAACCGGATGAGGAATCGCCCCGATCTGATCGGGTCTCGGGGTCAAACTCCGGAGATGAGCATGTGTGCGCACTTGCTCTTCTCTCTGAGCATCGGTGACAGACTCCGGAACTGAAACCGTGCGCGCATTTGCTCTGGCACACGGCTCCCCGGCCTAAGAAGCGCGGTCAGCCACTTACCGGAGTGGGAGTGCGTGGCGATTGGCGTGCCGAATCCTGTCGCCGCCGAACTTTGGCTTGCCGTCAATGCGGCACACTACGGGGGAGTCGGCGGCACACGGGCTCCACATCCGGGCGCGGCCCCAGTCTCTTCTCTCCGGCTAAGCCAGATAGCTGAACAGGGTCTTCTGCTGCTGGATCTCGGCTTCGGCGGATAGCGCCGCCTGTTGCTGGGTCTGGAATTGCGTCAACTGCGTGGCGACGGTCGGAATGTCGGCGTCGCGAAGGTTGCTGAGCTCTGCCTGCTGCTGGGTCTGGAATTTCTGAGCAAGGTCGGTGGCCGAGGCGATGCTATCCTCAGCCTCGCCATAAAACGCGAGCTGCTGGTTCAAGTAGGTGCCCGCCGTTTGGAGCGCGGAACCTGCCTGCGCAATGGCCGCCTGCTGATCGCTGGGGCTCAGAGACGTGTTATTCAAGGCCGTTAAGAGCGAGTTGATGGCGCCGAAGACGTTTCCACTCGCGTCGGATCCATCCGTATTTTGGGCGTCGAATATTTGCTGCGCGGTCTCGGCCACCGGGATCGAGGTGCCCGTGGCGTCGACGATAGCGCGAGTAGAGGACGCGGAAAACAATTGTTGCACGCCGTCGGGCTGAGAAGCGTCGAGCTGGTACATGGGACCGCTGTCCTGATCTCCACTGAAGATATAGCGTCCATTGAACGTGGTCTGGCTGATTCCCACCAGCGTTTGCTGCAAGCCGGCCACCTGCTGGGCGAGAGCGGCGCGGTCCCCGGCGGTGGACGTGGCGTTAGCACCCTGGGTAGCCAGCGTAGCGGCGCTTTGGACGGCCTGGACGGCGCTCTGCAACGCCGAATCCGCCGTCTGGACCTCGCTGGTGACGCCGCCGAGGTTGGACTGGATCTGCTGGTTTAGGCCAATATCGGCCTGCGTTTGGAGGATCGAAGCGTCCGCATCCGGATCGTCGGATGGCTGTTGAACGGCCAGGCCCGAACTAACTTCGGCCGTGTCGCGATTGATTTGCTGCTGCGTAACGTTCAGATCGGCCAGATAGGCCTGAGTCGCTCCGCTGATGTTCAGTATCATTGGCTGTCCTCGCTTACGTCTGCGGCGTGATCATGGCGATCACCGAGTCGGCGATCGTATTCAGCACCGTGAGTACCTGGGCGGAGGCCTGATAAGCACTCTGGAACTGGAGCACGCTCGTGGCTTCCTCATTCAGACTCACACCCGAGACCTGGTTGATCAGGGTGGTTGCCTGGGCGACGACCTGCTGCTGACTCGTCTGATTGTCGGTCGCGGTTTGGTTCTCCTGTCCGATCTCGCTGGTGATTTGCCCGAAATACTGAGTAAGACTCATTCCGCCCAGTTGCGCCAGGGGCGTGTTCGTCAGCGCCGCAAGCTGATTGGCATTTCCGTTGGACCCGGCGCCGTTCGCGGCCGCTAGCGTGACGTTCGAGTTGACGGCCAGGGTTGCGGCAGCGTCCGTGGGCGTCGCGCTATATGTAAACAACGCCGTACCGGCTGCTCCTCCGGGCGACACCGTGCCGGATTCGAGTATCCCGTTGACGGTTTTGGCCAGCGCAATGGCGAACTGATTCAGCGTGCCGGTCTGCTGCGAATTGCCCAGCATCGAGCCCAGCACACGATTAGTCGAATCGAGTAAGCCGCCGAGTTGGCCGCCGGTGATCTGAGAAGTGATGTCATTGCCCTGTGAGTCCAGAATCTGTGCCCCCGCCGGCGAGGATGCCGTTTGAATCGCGTACTGCTGGCTGCCATCCACCAGGGGCGAGCCCCCGCCAAGCATCACCGTTACGGTCCCATCGGCCTGCGTGACGGTGCTGAAATTTGTCAGTTGAGAAAGGTTATCCAGGGCGCTGTATAACTGCGCGTCTTCGCCCGGGTCGGGAGTGGTCTCGGTCAGGCGCTGCTGGTTGTAGGACTGAATTTGTGCGGCGATGCTGTTGATCTGACTGGCCGTGGAAGCGATGCTGGTGTCGAATTGCTGCGCGGTCTGGGACAAGGAGCTGGCTAAGCTCTGAATGGAAGACGCGACGGTGCCGGCACTGGCGAGCACGGATTGCTCCGCGGTGGGGTCGTTCGGGGTGGCGCTCCAGGCGGAGAAGCTCTGCAAGAGCGCGGTCAGGGCCGCTGAGACGCCAGAATTGCCGGAGGCATCGAAGAAGCTTTGAATCGTGCCCGTGGACTGGGCTTGGGCAGTATACTGGCCGAGCGTCTGGGTCTGTTGCTGCAGTTGCTCTTCGGCGTACGGATCGCGCGAATTGTCGAGACCCGCGGTCGTTACTCCCCCGGCCAGACCAGTGGCCACGTCGAGGGGCATCGCCTCGAGATTCAGGCTCTGAGCCGCGTATCCGGGCGTCGACGAATTGTTGACATTGTTCTGAATTACGCCAAGTGCCTTCTGGTAAACGTCCAACGCGCTACCGGCCGCACCCATCATCGCGAAGAGACTCGACATCGCCGCTATCCCTGCAATTCGCAGGCCGCGGCAGAGGGGACCTGGGCAACCGAGCTGCCCTTGGGCGCATAGGTGAGAGATGTTAAGCCGAGCCGCATCGAAACGCCGCGATACAGCGCGGCACAGCCATCGACAACACGCATTGTGCCGGCGATCTCGTGTTTCAATAATGCGATCTCACGAAGAAACTCCGCGCAATCGTCGGGTATCCCATGGCGAACTTCCGCGCCGGCTTGACGCATCTCGGCAACGCTGGTTTCCAGAAGGTTGAAAGCCCGGTGCAAATCGTTGATGTCCGCCCCTCCACACAGTTGGGCTGACAGCCGAAGGTTCGCGCGGGCGGCGCGGACGCGATCGGAAGGCCGCCTCCGCATCAACTGCCTTCCTCTATGGGACCCGAGGCAATCGCGCCTGAGATCAGCGCCCGGCTGACTTGCATCGAATCCACTTGATAATCTCCTCGGGCGTACAGGGCGGCCAATTGGCTGACGCGAGCGGCCTGCTGTTCCCCCAGAGCGCCCACCGACGTGGCCACGTTGCCGGAAAAGGAAGAGATCTCAACTTGGTCGCCGCCGCCGTTCGTTATAGGGGCGGCAAGCGTGGTCGACCCCGATTGTGCCACGTTCTCGGCGGGAGCGGGCGGCGGGGGAGGCGGTGCCGGGGGGATTTGGTTATTGTGAATGCGCATACTCATCGGAGGTGCGGAGGCCTCCGACTAAGAGACTTGCACAATCAGGGCCACACGGCTATATGCAAATTGGCCAACATCGATTGTTAACTACAGTAAGTTAGTATTACCCTCCCTAAATACTGGATAGAATCTTGCCTGGGTCAGGAGTTCTATTAAGACCATGGCGCAAAAGTTGTTGCGAATTGAAAATTCCGCTGGCACTACGGCCCAGGCTGATTGGTGTAGTACACTGGCGGGTTTTGCTGTGACCACGGTTCGCAATCTGTTCGAGGCGTCCGCTGCGCTGTCGAGACAAGAGTTCGACTGTGTTTTAATCTCCGGAGAGGCGGCTGATAACATTGCGCGAGACGCATTGGAGGCGGTGCACGCGGTGGATCCCCTGCTTCCCGTGGTCGTCTGGAACCCCGAAATGTCGGCTGCGGAAGCAGTTAGGTTGGTCCGCGCTGGCGCGTATTATTGCCTGGGATACCGGGACGGCATGGAAGCGCTGCGCGATTGGTTGGAAAGTGCGATGGAAGAAACGCGCGGGCGGAGACGGGCACAGGATCGAACGTCAAACTCCGAGCCGTGGCGCAGCCTGCTGGTAGGTGAGAGCCGCGCCATGCAAGCGGTGGTTGAGACCATCCGGCTAATCGGCGGCCGCCGTTGCACGGTGCTGATTGGCGGCGAAACGGGCACCGGCAAGGAACTAGCGGCGCGCGCGCTTCACATGGCCGGCCCCCGCGCCAGTCAGCCCTTGGTCGCGATTAATTGCAGCGCCCTTCCGGAAAACCTGCTGGAAACAGAGCTGTTCGGGCACGTCAAAGGCGCATTCACCGGAGCCATTCAAACCCGAGTCGGACGTTTCGAACAGGCGCATAAGGGCACCATGTTCCTCGACGAAGTCGGCGATATGCCCCCGGAACTTCAGGCTAAGTTATTGAGAGTGTTGCAGGATCGGGAAATCCAGCGCGTGGGAAGCTCGGAAACCATCAAGGTGGATGTGCGGGTGATTGCAGCCACCAACGTAAATCTCTTAGAGCGCGTTCGGCAGGGGAGCTTCCGCGAGGATCTGTATTACCGGTTGAACGTGGTGCCGCTGGAGATGCCACCCCTGCGCAAGCGCGGGCGAGATATAACCTTGCTGACAGAGCATTTTGTGAGGAAGATCTGTCAATCGGAGGATCTCCCTGTCAAAAAAGTGACACCCGAGGCGATGGATGCACTGTGCAACTGCTCCTGGCCGGGAAACGTGCGGCAACTAGAGAACTCGGTGGAAATGGCCGTCGTATTGAGCGGCGACAGAGAAGTCCTATTTGCGAACGACTTCGGCTTGCCGTCCAGTACCCCCATCAACGTGATCCCATTTGAAAACGCGCCTATGCCGGTCTCCGCATCGGAAGGCATGGATTTCGAAACGGCCGTGAGTCATTTCGAGAGGAGTATTCTCGAAAAGGCACTGCAACAGACAGCAGGCAATAAGACTGCGGCGGCGGAGTTACTCGGGCTGAAACGAACCACCCTGATTATGAAGCTGCGGAGCTTTGGGACCCTGCCTGCAGTATGCGTCGCGCAATGATCGCGCTCTCATTCGAAGCCTCTTCGAAGTGAATGGCCTTGCAGCAGTTATGAGCCTTTTGGTGGTCTTGGAATCGGCCGCGAGCGGCGCGGAACGTTAGCTCTGCTTCTCGCGCCAGGCTTCTAAAGCCTTCAATCCCGTCCGGGTCGCCAGTGCGGAAGGCCGCCACAAGCATCAGATGACGCCGGTCGTACTCTTCCAGCGCATCCAAATATCCGCTAATTAGGGTCTTTCCTTGGTAGCACATATTCTGCGTCCCCCCTATTGAGGGTACCTCCCAACTATGAGGGTAGCTTCATTATAACCGAAAAAACCGCTATTGCACTCTTAAATTGTGCGGGACTTGGTCCACTTATCTCTTTTTTTTGTTACGGGACTACGGAACGTAACAGTACTTTTTCGACTATCTGATTTTTTTTGTTAGTGTTATCGGATCAGCTCGTATTCGCTCAGTTAGGAGGTGGTGCGGTGGTCTTATGAGGGGTATCTATGAGAGCGGACGATTCGCCGCGACGTAGCATACGCGAAGTCTGAGCGCGCGCGTCAGATTCATCGGGCAAGTTCGTATTAGCAGAGGTGGTGCGATGGACTTATGTGGCGTATTCGGAGTTCAAGCAGACCGGGTCGACTTAGCGCTGCCGGTTGCCGCCGGTAGTCCATGGTCGTCTGTCAGCTTTTGGACTTTCAGAAGGAGATCGACTTCGTTACGGGGCAATCGCAGTGCGCCGGCTATGAGAGCGGGCGATTCGCCGCGACGTTGCATGCGCAACGCTTGAGCGCGTCGCGTCAGATTCAGTGGCTGTCCCGTCAGGCAGGCGACATCGGCTGTTTCCGGATCCGGCCGTGAGGCGGTCGCTCCGGCAGCCGCTGCCGAATCGCGGCTTGCGGTGAAAGAGCGCCGCATCAGGGCGATTTCCTTTTTCATCGAGAAGAACAGCACAAGGCAGCCGATTAGCGCGAGTGCCAGGAACGAATACTGCCCGATGGGACCGGCTATCCAATCCAGGCGCATCAGCGCTCTCCCGGCACGGCTGGCTCTGACTCGGATCTCGGGTCCAGCCTTTCGCGCTTGCTCGATATTTCGGTTATGCGCACCGCGTAGTTGCCTTCCACCATCACCATCTCCCCGCGAGCCACCACCCGGCCGTTTACCAGCACCTCGACGAGCTCTTCAGGCGCGCTGTCGAATTCCACCAGCGAGCCGGCGTTGAAGCCCATCACATCGCCAAAGGTCATTTGCGCCATACCTAAACGGATGGTAACGGGCAGTTCGACATCGAGCAGCGCGTCCACCGTTTGCGCATTCATGCTTTCTTCCTGGGTTGGGATAGCCAGACTCGCTGGAGATGGCTGCGGAGCCTCAGAATGGACTGTGAGCGCAGTTGGGCCACTCGGGAGAGATGTACCCCGAGGACCGTGCCAATTTCTCTCAGGCTGAGTTCCTCGTAATAATATAATTGCAACACCGTGCGCTCGACTTTAGGCATGCGGTCGATCGCCAGCGCCAGGATTCGCTCCAACTCGTGGCGCTCCACGATGCGGGCGGGAGAAGACTCTTCGCCATCCGAGATAATGTTGAGCAGACTGGCGCCGGGCGCATCGCCTCCGACGTACTCCAGAGGCTCCAGCTCGACGTCTCGGACTTCCATCAGCCAGCGTTGGTATTCTGCCGGCGCGATGCCCAATTCGGCGGCGATCTCTTCCTCGGTGGCTTCCCGGCCGGCACGCTGTTTGGCGCGATGTATCGCCGCTTCTATGAGTCTGGATTTCTTGCGGACATCGCGGGGAGCCCAATCGGTCTCTCGCAAACCGTCCAGAATGGCGCCGCGAATCTTGCGCTCGGCGTAGGTATTGAGCTGGACGTTGAGCGAAGGGTCGAAGTTATCGATGGCGCTCAAAAGTCCGATTACTCCGGTGGAAATGAGGTCGTCCAGGCTGACATAGTCCGGCAGATGGTCGTGAATCCTCTTGGCGATCAGGCGCACCTGGGGCAGGTGCTCCAGTACCAGCGACTCCCGCCACAAAGCGGCGTCTGCATCGACTGCGACATCGGGTTGGTATCCGTACGTGGCCGTGGCCATGATAGAGCCTAGGCGGCTGCCTGCATTGCAGAGGGCAATTGCCGTACCAAAGACTCGACGATTCTTTCCTTCGTTGCGGGCTCCAGATCTTCCGGAACAGACTGGCCGGCACAGAGGAACGAGACCGGGCTGTTGCGGCGCACAGCCAGGCAAAACACGGCAGCCAGAGAAGATGTCTCGTCCGCCCTGGTGAAAAGCAGTTTGGCGGGGCAGAAGGCATCATACAGCGCGGCGGTCTGGTAGAGGTCCTCGATGCGCATGGAGGCTGTCAAAACCAGGTGGGTGTCAATATCTTGACGCCGGCTCAGGAACCGGGCGAGATCGCCTCCCACATCCTGCAGCATCGCGGCGCTGTAACCTGGCGTGTCGATCAGAACCAGCGCGGACGGCGGAGCCGACTCGATGGCCTGAGCAAGGGCGGCGGTGCTATCCACCGCCTCGAAGGGCACTCCGAGAATCGCCGCATATGTCCGAAGCTGCTCGGACCCGCCGATGCGGTACGTGTCGCTGGAAATCAGGCGAACGGCGCGTCCCTTGGCGAGGCCTTGCGTGATCGCCAGCTTCACGAGGGTAGTGGTTTTCCCGCATCCGGGCGGGCCAACCAGGGCAGTGATGCGGCCGATCTCGGGCGAAACCGCAAAGTTTGTGGATATCTCTTCCACTGCCTCCAACAGGGCCTCAGCGTCGGAACCTCCCGCCGGACAGGCCGGGCCGATCTGCGGCACCGGGCGGGGTGCGACGCGCTGGCACGACGCCTCCCCGATTTCGCGGGCAAGGGCCGGCTCGACGCCGGCGTCGATCAGCACTCGCCCGATCAACTCGGCCCTGGTGCCCTGGGCGGTTGCAGGCACGATTTGGCCGAGCATTTCGCGAATCTCTTTCAACTGACGCTGGAGGGTCTCCACGCCGCTGACCGGGACCGGCGCGGCTGCACCGGGCGTTTCCGGGGAGGCGGCGAATACCACCTCGTATGCGCCCAGATGGCGGGCCTCCGGAGGAGCCTCCCGCGATTCGAGAAGCAAGGCGTCCGTTCCTAATTCAACCTCCGCGTCCTCCATGGCGGCTTGGACGGATTCGGCGAAAAAGGACTTGACAAAAGGAGATGGTTTGACGGCAAACATGGCTATTGTATGACTCCTAACGAGACGATTTTGACTTCCATGGGGATTTCGTTATGCGAAATGAAGAACAGGTTGCGCATGGTGGGCTCGACCATCTGGCGCAGGAAGTAACGCGCGCCCGAGCTGACGATAGCAAGCACTGGCGTTTCCGGGTTGCCGACCTTTTGGTCGATTTTCTGCAGCAGATCCCGGATGGACGGCGGAGCGAGAGTCGCATGGCTGTTCTGTTCTCCGTGCTGCACGGAGGATTCCACCATCCCCTCGAGTCCGGGGTCGATCAGATAGGCAGGCAGGTTGCCCTGCGCATCCAGGTAGGGCTTCACCAGCGTCCGGCGCAGCGCCTGGCGGACATATTCGGTGAGTAAGACGGGGTTCCGCGTCGTGATGGCGGCTTCGCTGATGGCTTCCACGATGGTGACAGCGTCGCGGATCGGCACGCGTTCGCGCAAAAGGTTCTGCAGCACGCGTTGCACGGTAGCTAGCGGCAGGAGTTTCGGCACCAGCTCCTCGATGGTCTTGGGTTGCTCCTGGGCGACACGATCCAGGAATTTCTTGGCGTCGGCCCGCGAGAACAACTCGTGGGCATGACGCCGGACGATCTCCGTCAGGTGGGTCCCCAGCACACTGACCGAATCCACCACCGTGAATCCGGCGCGGCGCGCGCCATCGGCCTGCTCGCTCCGTACCCACCAGCCGGTCATGCCGAAGGCCGGCTCTTTGGTCTCCTTACCCCCCGGCGGAGGGGCGGACTTGCCCACCGGAATTGCGAGTTCGCAGCCCGCGGGGAGCTCGTAGCGGGCGATTGCCGCGCCCTTGAGCGAGATGACATATTCGTTTACTTTGAGCGCCACATTATCGACTACACGGACGGGACCAAGCAAAAGACCCAGTTCCGTGGCAAGCTGCCGGCGAATCCCGCCGATTCGCTTAATCAGCGGCGATTCCTGGCCACCGCCGACGAATTTCACCAAACCGAGGCCCATTTCAATCGCCAACGGCTCCACCCTCAACAGGCTCTCGACATTCTCCTTGGGCGCCGCCGGTTTGGCGGCTGTCTCGGCTTTGCGCGCGGCAATTTGGTTTTTGCGCAGGTTCCAGCCGACCCCTCCAATCCCCGCGCCCATCAACAGGAACGGAATGGTGGGCAACCCCGGGAAGGCCGAAAGAACAAGCAGAACGCCGCTTGCCAGGAACAGGGGCTGCGCGTTGCCGAAGAGCTGCTTGCTGAAATCGGAACCGAGGCGCTCGTCGGAGCTGGCGCGGGTAACGATGAGACCGCCGGATATGCTGATCATCAACGCCGGGATAACAGTCACCAGGCCGTCGCCGATCGTCAAAACCGTATAAGTCTCGATCGCGTGCCGAAGATCCATGCCGTGCTGGAGGACGCCGATCAGAAAACCGGCGATGATATTGATGCTGGTGATCAGGATGGCGGCCACCGCGTCACGCTGCGTGAACCGGGAAGCGCCGTCCATGGCTCCGTAGAATTCCGCCTCCTTGGCGAGGTCCTTGCGGCGCTTGCGCGCTTCGCTTTCGTCGATCAGGCCGGAGCTGAGATCCGAATCGATGGACATCTGCTTGCCGGGCAGAGCGTCGAGCGTGAAGCGGGCGGTGACTTCGGAAATGCGCACCGCGCCGTGATTGATGACCACGTATTGGATGGCGATCAGCACCAGAAAGATCACCGCGCCGATGATGTAGTTGCCGCCCACCACAAAGTTGCCGAATGACTGAATCACGTCGCCGGCCGCGCTGGTCCCGGTGTTTCCGTTCATCAGAATGAGGCGAGTGGCGGAGATGTTGAGCGACAGACGAAAGAGCGTAAGCAGCAGCAGGGTGGTGGGGAAGACACTGAATTCCACCGGCTTGCGTATATACATCGCCACCATCATGACGACCACCGACATCATGATGTCCGTCACGATCAGGCCATCTAATACGAAGCCCGGCAAGGGAGTGATCAAGGCGATCACGATGCCGAGCACGGCGATCGGCACGCCCAGTTCCTTCCAGTTCGAAAACAGCGCTCCCAGCGCCAGTTTCCCCCGGGCCGGTGCGGCAATCGCTCTTGGTGGTGGCACGCTAGTGGGCCCCTCCATGCGTCAAAATCGCAAAGGCCCGCTCCTTCTTCATGCAGTCCGCCTTCCATTCATCAGCTTGAAAATATAGGCCAGCACCTCGGCCACGGCCCGGTAAAAATCGGCCGGAATCTCCTGGCCGATTTCGACGTTCTTGTACAGTCCCTGCGCCAATGGCGGATTTTCAATCAACGGAACCTGGTGGTCGATCGCTTTCTGGCGGATCCGCAGCGCCAGGTAGTTTTTCCCTTTCGCCACCACGCGCGGTGCGCCCGGAGTGTTCATGGTGTATTTCAGCGCCACGGCGTAGTGGGTTGGGTTCACGATGACGGCGGTAGCGGTCGGGACTTCCTGCATCATGCGGCGGCGCGCCATATCGCGGCGCAGCCTGCGAACCCGCTGCTTCATCAGCGGGTTGCCTTCTACCTCTTTGAATTCGTCGCGGATCTCCTGTTTGCTCATCTTGAGATCCTGCTGGTAGCGGCGCTTCTGCCGCACCAGGTCGACCGTCCCGAAGCACATGAATACAAAGGAAGCCTTCCAAAGCAGGGCCTGGATTGAGGCGGCCGCGTACGATGCGCCGGCCGGCACGCTGCGCAGGGGAAGCGAAAGAAAACTCTGGAAATCGTCTTTGACCAGAAAGTAGACCGCCGCGCCGAACGCCGGAATCATGATCAGGGCCTGCAGCAGCGAAGGCAGGTTTTGTTTCGGCATTTCGCGCAGCTTGCTCAGAGGGTTGAGGCGCTTGAAGTCGGGCGCGATCTTCTTGACGCTAATGCCCATCCGGGTGACGCCGAGTTGCACTCCGACCGTGATTGCCATCAGCACCGCGCCCAGAAGAGCCAGGGGGATCACGGTTTGTTCGATCAGGTTTTGGATGAGCGCGATGATGTCCTGCCCGGTCAGGCGCGGGTCCAGACCGTGCCGGAACACGGCCGCGGTATTGTCGCGGATGGTCATCAGCCAATTCAGCCCCCAGGCATGAATCAAGCTGACGAAGGCCAGGAACTGGAGCGCTCCGACGAAGACGCGCGCAGTGGGAAAGTTCCCCTCTTCGCGTGCCTTTTTCAGGCGCCGTTGTGTGGGTTGCTCTGTCTTTTGGTCTTTCTCCGCCATGCCTTCACCGTGCGATGAGACCGCGCATGGCGACAATGCTCGAGTTCATCCCAGCGCGGAACAGAGTGGGCAGGAGCAGCGCCAGCCAGCCCAGCACCGCGAGGCCGATCATCATCTTCACCGGAAAAGCGATGGTGAGGAGTTGCAGTTGAGCGTTGACGCGGCCCAACAGCGCCAGCGAGATATCGACCATCACCAGGATGGCGACGATGGGAAGCGCCACCCGCAGTCCGGTGGTGAACATGCCCGCTCCCAGGGAGAGCACGTGTCCCGCCGACTCGCGCGTGAGCACGAACGTGCCGGCGGGCCAGGTCTCCAGGCTGCGAGCGATGACACGCACAATCTCGCGGTCGATTCCAGTCGAGAAGAACAGCAGGCCGGCGGCAACCTGCGAGAAGGTGACCAGCACGGTGCTGTCGGCCTGCGTATTCGGATCGACTATGGTGGCAAAGCCATAACCGGCCTGCAAGCCCATCACCTGCGCTCCCACCGCCAGCGATTCAATGACAAACCCGACCGTCAACCCGATACCGATTCCCAAGCCGGCTTCGGCCAATACCCACATCAGGAACAACCCGGCGGAGGGTGTTGCCGCGACCTGGGGCCAGACCGGAAACAAAGCCACCGTGATCCCCAGCGTCAGAATCACGCGGGCCGGGCTGAGTACGGAGCTGACGCCGGGAATAGGCACGAAAATGAACACGCCGCCAACCCGGATCAGCGTCAGGAGGAACCCCAAGAGCGTCGATATGGAAAGTATCACCTCACCGCGCATAGCGGCTCAGATCTCCCAGCGTGAGGACTGTATACGCCGTGATCTTTTGCAGCATCCAGGGGAGAGCCAGGATAAACGCGGCGAGAAAGGCCATCAGCCGCGGGATGGCGTTGAAAGCCGAATCCTGAATGGAGGTGAGGATCTGAATGAGGCTCATGCCGATGCCCACGATAAAGCCCACAGCCAACAACGGCGCGCTCAGCCAAAACGCGGTCATCAGCGCCTCTCGGAGAATCTGAATTGCGAATTCGGGAGTCATGCGTAGAAGCCTTTCACGAGAGATCCGATTACCAGGTTCCAACCATCGGCCAGAACGAACAGCAGAATCTTAAACGGCGCCGAGATCATCACCGGAGGCAGTTGAATCATGCCGATCGAAAGTGTCACGGATGCGACTACCATGTCGATGATGAGAAAGGGCAGGAAGAGCACCGCGCCAATCTGGAAGCCGGCCTTCAGCTCGGAAAGAATGTAGGCCGGTATGAGAACCCTGAGGTCGAGATCGGCGGGGCTATGCGGCGCGGGCGCGTGCGAGATTTCGACGAAGAGCTTGACGTCTTTTTCGCGGGCAAAACGCGCCAGGAAAGTCTTGAGCGGCTTCGCCCCGGCGTCGAACGCCTGGTCGGTGGTCATCTGATTGTTCTGCATCGGCTCCCACGCCTGGTGGTAGATGTCCGCCGCCACCGGCGACATGATCAGCACAGTCAGAAACAGTGCGATGCCCACCAGCACCTGGTTGGATGGCGTCGTCTGCGTGCCCAGGGCCTGCCGCAGAAAATGCAGAACGATGGTGATGCGCAGGAACGGGGTGATGCACATGATCATCGCCGGCAGCAAAGTCAGCGCCGTCAGTAGAATGACGATCTGCAGCGGAACGCCTAAGGTCTCGCCGGACTTGCTCATGTTGATCCCGAGCAGAGCATTGGGCTCCGTCGCTTTGGCGGCCATCGCGCAGCCCGCGCTCAGCGCCACCAGGGAGATCCATTGAAGCGTGCGGCGGATCATCGACGGCACTCCGCTTCTTCCGCGGAAATCGGCGGCGAAACCTGGTCCACTACGGCGCAGCCGCCGGGAGAGACCGCAACCAGCAGGGTGCGGCCGCAAACGCTGACGAGATGCAGGGAATGGTGAGGCGTGAGGTGCAGGCGCTCGATCGATTTCATCTGTTTCGCGCCCTGGCGTCCAAACCCTTTGCCGTTGAAGCGCGCCAGCCCTTTTGCGCGGAGGAAGTACAGGCCGCCGCCGAGCAGTCCCAGCACGAAGAGTACGGCAAGCGCCGATTGCATGGTTTCCATTAGTGGCTTCCGGGCGCGCTTACGGGTGGATCAGATTCATCGTGTCCTGCAACAGTTGGTCGGTCGTGGTGATGACGCGGGAAGCGGCTTGATAGCCGCGCTCATAGGTGAGCAGCTTGGTAAACTCGGTGGCCATGTCGACCGTCGACGATTCCAGCGAGCCCGCCAAAATCTGGCCCCTGCCGCCGCTGTTTGCCGCGCCGACTGAGATCGAGCCGGTAGAGGCGGAGGCAGCGAGTTCGTTATCGCCGACCGAAGTCAAACTCTCCGGGTTGGGGATGGATGCCAGGGCGAGCTGGCCCACCGTGGTCTGCTGGCCATTGGAATAGTTGGCTACCAGCAGCCCGCCGTTTTCGAGACTTACGTCCGTAATCTGGCCCGCCGCCGAGCCATCCTGCGTGGTGCCTCCGACGCCGGAAGCTTCGGCGTATTGGGTGAGCGTGGGAGTGCCGGCGCTATTGTTGAGGTTCCAGTTGACGTTCAAGGGCGCGGCGCCGTCGGCGAGCCCCGTGACAGCAATGGCTTGTGCCGCGGTCGGAGCTGTCAGGACCCCGCTCGAGTTGAACGTCAGAGTGCCCTTGCCGACAGTGGTGTTGCCGCCGGTGGTCAGGTCCGCGGCGGGAATCGTCACCGTGTAGCTCCAGGCGTTGGCCGCGGTCTCGGTGAAATTCACCGAAAGGGTGTGGGCGGTGCCAAGCGAATCATACACTTGAACGGGAGCCGAGAAGGTTGCGCCAACCGCCGACTGGGCGTTCAGATTGGCTGTCACGGTCATGTTGGCGGTGGCAACCGCGGGAACTGTAGAGCCGAGCGGAACCGTGAGATTGCTGATCGCCCCATTGGCGTTGACGGTTCCGTTCACGGCCGCCCAGCCCTGCACGTTCTCGCCAGTTGCGGTCACGACGTTGCCGGCCGCATTCACCTGAAAGCTTCCGTCGCGCGTGTAGAGGGTCTGAGCCGCGGAATTCTGCACTACGAAGAATCCGTCGCCCTGAATGGCCGCATCCATCGGCCCACTGGTGGTAGTAATCGTCCCCTGGGTGAATGCGGTGGCTGTCGTCACCGAACCAACGCCCATGCCGAGCTGCGCCGAATTCTGACCCACTCCGAGGTTCTGCGACATCAGAGTTTCAAAATCCACGTTGGTGTCCTTATAACCGGTGGTATTGAGATTCGCCAGGTTGTTGCCGACCACGTCAATGGCGGTGCTATTGCCCTGGAGGGCCGAAAGTGCGATAGAAAATGCTGCGGACATTCTTAGTCTCCTTTTACGATCACTGCGCCGTGGATGGCGTGCTACTGGTGGAACTTTGATTGGCTGTCGTGGATGGCGTGCCGCTGGTGGTGCCTTGGGTCGATGACGTCGCGGATGACGCCGCACTAGCGGCGGTGGTTGCGTCCGTTGCCAGCGTATCGGTATCGCCGCGGATGGCCATCACCTGTTCCAGTTCGCTGAACTGCGCGAGCTGGGAGACGAATGTGGTGCTGTCGGTGGGATTCAACGGATCCTGGTTCTGCAATTGCGCCACCAGTAACTGCAGGAACATCTGCTCGGTCGGAGCGGGCATGCCGGCCGTCAGCGACGATGATGACGATGACGACGACGTGCCGGTTGAAGCTGACGATCCGGTGATTGGATTAACTGCCGATGCCATAAGTTGCTCCTTGAGATTGTTCGGTGCCGATGCTGCTTTCCAATTCCTCGACCCAGGCGGGCCGCTGCGACTGGCTATGCCGCCGCCCGTCCTGCTGTTGCTGCGAACCGCCGGAGTACGATTGCGAATCGTCTCTTTGAGAGCCGCTGGGGCTGCTGCTGGACTCCAAGACAGGCCCGGTCTGCACACTCGGTCCGCCGGGGCGCCACGCCTCGGCGCGCGAACCGCTTTCCTGCAGGCGGCCCACCAGGTCCGATAGACCCTGTTGCAGGCCATGGGCCAACTCGGAATCGCCCGTGTGCACGGCAACTCGAATCTCGCCGGTCTGCTGGGTCAGGTGAACTTCCACCTTCTGGCCTCCCGACTGCGCTACCTGAAGCGAGATATCCTTCAACGGAACGGCGGCTGGTTTCGAAGGCGTTTCGATAAACTTAGCTTCCTCCGCTTTGGCCGGCGCGGAAGGCGTGTCAGGCGCGGTTGACGCCGGCACAGCCGTCTCAGCCTGGGCGAGGGTTTGTCCATGAGACGCCAGGAACGAACCGGCGCCTGCCGCCACCGGCTGGACCACGGCTGGGTCCGCCGTGTCGTTCTCGGTGGTCTTCTTAAGCAATGGTTGCGCGGAAACCACCGTTTCGCGTTGCAAAGGAGGCTGGGAAACGCCGGGCTCGGTGCCCGCCGCTGCCGCTGGCTGCACCCTTACTGCAAACGCCAGTTCGGTGTCGGAAGTGAGCGGCGGATTCGCCGCTGCCGGTGGCCTCGAAACCTCGGGTGCCGAATCCGCCGTGGCATCCTGGTTAATTGCCGGTTCGTCTGTTTCCGCGGGAGATTCGGCGGCGCCGCGGACAGGCGCGCCCTCTATGTCCGGCAGTGGCGCGGTGACAACAGTCGGCAAGGACATCGTCACCGGCGCCGTCGCTGGGCGCTTGTCCTGCTCTTTGGGCTGCTGCCTGGAGTCCTTTACGTTTCGACGCGAGCCGGCGGCGCCGAGGATTACTTGCGCGAATCCCGTGGCCGCCAGACCCTCTTCGTTCTTACCATACGCGCCCGGCCGCGCCAGAGATGCTTGAGGCGTCGCCTGCGTAAGGGGATGCTCAGGAGACGCCTCGGGTCGCGCTTGTGTGGATGCGGAGGAAAGCGCTTGCGCGAACCCCGCAGTGGCGAAATCGTCGTCGCTCCTGCCGTGCGCGGTTGGATGCATGGGAGGCGCTTGAGGCGCCGCCGTTGCTGCCGAGGAGATCGTCACAGCCCGAGAAAGGGCAGATCACGCACCACCGAAGGATGGCAGTCTTTTCAATCGGATGCGGCTAGTGAGATGGTGTTGGCGTTTTGACAGTGAACCGGATCAGTCAAAGATTTGACGAGTTAAGGCTCTACTTACAAGTAAATATCGGCTGCACATGCTCATTTTCTAGTTTTTCTTGAGTTATCTTACTTTCATTTGTTGGAAGGTGGCGTGCTCCTACCTGCCGTAGCGTTTATGGATCCTTTAACCATTGCGGCCGCCAGCGGGATCCGCTCCCGAATGCAGTCGCTGGATCTGCTCGCCAACAATCTCGCCAATACCGGTACCGCCGGGTTCAAGCGGGATCAGGAATTCTACGGGCTGTTCACTTCCGATGACGCGACTGCCGGCGACAATGGTTCCTTGTCCACCGTGCCGGTCCTCGAGCGCCAGTGGACCGACTTCTCGCAGGGAGATCTCCAAACGACCGGCAACCCCATGAACGCGGCCATCTCCGGCAACGGGTTCTTTTCGGTGAACGGACCCAACGGACCTCTTTATACGCGCAACGGCATTCTCCAGGTGCTGCCCTCGGGCGAACTGGCAACCGCCAATGGCCACGCGCTGCGCAGTACTGCCGGAAACACGATTCAGGTTTCCCCCAACAAACCGATCGTGATCGCGCCCGACGGCACCGTGCAGCAGAGCGGCCAATCGCTGGGCCAGTTGGCTGTGGTGACTTTTAAGTCCACGCGCCCGTTGACCAAGGTGGGAAACACCTGCTTCCAGAACAGCGATCCCAAGAACCTGCCGGTCGCGGCAACCAATGTCGAAGTGCAACAAGGAAAGATCGAAGGCTCGAACGTTCCGGTGGCGGAGGCCGCTATGCGGCTGGTCGGCGTGATGCGGCAATTCGAAATGATGCAGAAGGCCATCGGAATCAGCAGTGATATGGATACCAAGAGCATTCAAGAGGTGGCGCGTGTCGGTTCGTAAGATGGCCCCGGCCTCCGCTCGCCAGCCGATTAATTCGCAACGATATTCAAGG
>Ga0187855_10001134_pt1 | contig 21721 bp, 20 predicted proteins | sample June2016WEW_8_10_2_FD_132969 | JGI IMG/M metagenome (GOLD analysis project Ga0187855, IMG submission 132969) | Peatland microbial communities from SPRUCE experiment site at the Marcell Experimental Forest, Minnesota, USA - June2016WEW_8_10 | ecosystem: Environmental > Terrestrial > Soil >...
AATGCGCCGCTGGTGGCGATGGTCAATGCTACCGTGGCGCAGCGTCTCTTCCCCGGAACGGACCCGCTTGGAAAGCGGTTCATTTTCGGCCACCTCGGAACCGGCCGTGCGCCGAAGTGGGTCGCGATTGTGGGGGTGCTGGCGGACACCAAAATGTACGGCCTCGCCAATCCCGCGCGTCTCGAGGTCTACGCGCCGTTCCGCCAAGCGGCGGCGAATGAGATGGCGCTGTTGGTGAAATCGGGCGTGGAACCAGCCGCGCTGGTTTCTGCGATTCGCGGGGTTGTCGTTTCGATCGACAAAGAGCAACCCATCTTTGGAATCGCCACGATGCAGGAAGTGGTGAACGCTTCGGTTTCCACGCGGCGCATCACGCTGATCCTGCTCGGGCTGTTCAGCGGGCTGGCGCTGGTACTGGCCTCCATCGGAATCTATGGTGTGGTTTCCTACTCGGTAGCGCAGCGGGCGAGAGAGATCGGGATCCGGATGGCGCTGGGAGCGCAGCGCGGCGACGTGCTACGGCTGGTGCTGGCGCAGGGCGGGAAGATTTCATTGGCGGGGATCGCGATCGGCAGTGCGGCTTCCGCCGCGCTCACCTGGTTGATGGCGAAGCTGCTGTACGCAGTGAGCGCGGTGGATCCGGCGACGTTCACTGCCGTCGCTTTCGTGCTGGCGGTCATCACGATGGTAGCTTCTTACATTCCGGCCCGGCGGGCTTTGCGGGTGGATCCGCTGGTGGCGCTTCGGGATGAGTGAGAGGGAGGTCCAAAGCGGGGTAGGTTGTTTTCAGAATCGGCCTGCACCTTGGTTTGTCGGATTGTCACCAGACCTATTCTCACAAGAAACGGAGTAAGCGGCGAACGGCGACGCATTTCAGGATGAGGGCTTACCTCTGTCGCACACGCCAGAACTCTGGATCGGCCGTGACCCACTCCTCGTCCGGCCACCCCAACTCTGGGTGGATCGCAAAAACATGGGTGCCTGCCCCCGCGGCCGCCAAGATCGATTCCGCCTCAGCCCGCGTGCGCACCGCGCGAATCACGAGTCGATTGCCGTCAGGCCCCTCGAACACCGTGCCACTCGTTCGGGCCGGCTCTTTCGTCCAAGCGGTGACCACAAAGCGCCCGTGACCCATCACCCACGGAGTCCCCACGGTCAACTCCGGCCGGTAATTCAAGAAAACGTTCGTCGATTCCGCCGCCAGATAAGGAGCTTTCCGTTTGAGGTTCTCTGCCAACGCCGATGTCAAGGCCTTGTTTCCCTCGTACTGCCTGCCAACCTCATCCAACTCGGCCTGCGAATCGAACGCGTTGAGATACCAAAACTCCTTCGGCCCGGTGAGCGACTCAAGGACCAGGTAGCGGCGGGGAAACTTCAACCGAATGCAAATCTGCGCCGCGTCCACTTCGATCTTATGGACCGCCTGGACGGCGCCCGGCCTGAGATATTCGCGAGCGACCTCGAGAATTTGCGGTGGATGTGCCTGTGCGAGCGCGGACGCCATAAACACAACTCCCAAACTCAGGGTACGGAACATCGCTCGAACCTATGATCGGCGACCCTTTTTATTCAGGTATTCCTCTCCGATACGAGAAGCGATGTCCCCATGACCGAAGTATACCGCGCGCTACGTTGTCAAGAAGCAGTTCCATAGTCTGCACCGGCGAGAGCGGGTTGAGCACTTTGCACAGAACCCACGCGCGGTTGAGCTCTTCCTTGGGGGCAGGATAAGTCGGCAGCTCAAAATTACGGCAGCACCCGGAACGGCACGTTGCTCGAAAGCGTGACAGTCGGCGTTAGGACCTGGACGGTGCCGGTGGTTGCGCCGGTTGGCACGGTGGTCGTGATTTCGGTAGCCGAGACCACCTTGAACGTCGCCGCCACGCCGTTGAAGGTGACGCCGGTAGCGCCCTTCAGATCCGTGCCCAGAATTTTGAGGGCAGACCCCACCTTGCCGGACGTGGGCAGTGTGGTTACGAATGGGCCGAGGCCCGCGGAAAGGCTGAATACAGTGCCCCGGCCGTAGGCCCCGCCCACAGCGGTTGTCCCATAGAACTCCCCGTTGGTGGCTTGGATCAGCCCCGCGCTGGGGTATTCGCCGTCCGCGCACCCGCTTTGGGCGCAGAAGCTGTACACGGTCGTCAGCGTGCCACTCGGGGTGATCTCGAAGACCGTCCCGCTCTTGTAGGCCCCGCCCCCCGCGGTTGTCCCGTAGAAGTCCCCGTTGGTGGCCTGGATCAGCCCCGCCACTAGGTCCGAGCCATCCGTACACCTGCTCTGGGCGCAGAAGCTGTACAGCGTCGTCATCATGCCGCTCGGAGTGATGTTGAAGACCGTGCCAAGGTCGTAGGCCCCGCCCACATTAGTTGTCCCGTAGAAGTTCCCGTTGGCGGCCTGGATCAGCCCCGCTTCGGGGTACGCGCCGTCCGGGCACCCGGTTTGGGCGCAGAAGCTGTATAGCGTCGTGAGCGCGCCACTCGGGGTAATCTCGAAGACCGTCCCACGGCCGTAGGCTCCGCCGAAACTGGTTGTCCCGTACAAATCCCCGTTGGCGGCCTGAATCAGCCCCCCGCCGTAGGGGTATGCGCCATCCGGGCAGCCGCTTTGGGCGCAGAAACTGTACAGCGTCGTCAGCGTGCCACTCGGGGTAATCTTGAAGACCGTCCCATAGCCGTAGGCCCCGCCGTCATCGGTTGTGCCGTAGAGGTTTCCATTGGTGGCCTGAATCAGTCCCGCGTAGGGGTACCGACCGTCCGTGCACACGCTTTGGGTGCAGAAGCTGTACAGCGTCGTCAGCGTGCCACTCAGAGTAATCTTGAACACCGTCCCATAGCCGTAGGCCCCGCCGTACGCGGTCGTCCCATAGAAGTCCCCGTTGGTGGCCTGCACGAGCCCCGCCATGGGGACGTAGCCGTTCGTGCACCCGTCTTGGGCGCAGAAGCTATACAGCGTCGTCAGCCTGCCACTCGCGGTAATCTTGAAGACCGTCCCGCGGCTGCCGGCCCCCCCGCCGTCAGGGGTTGTCCCGTAGAAGTCCCCATTGGTGGCCTGGATCAGCCGCGAGCTGGGGCCGTAGCCGTCCGCACCATCGAAGCTGAACAACGTAGTGAAAGTCTGCGCAGGCACGCTAATCGCCGCGGCCGCACACAGCAGAAAGAAGCGCAAGCCGTGTTTGACCAGCGGAATCATGTCAGATCTCACGAAGAGTATATCAACGATATGTGCTGCGCGGCGCTGGAAGCAAACGGGGAAAGCCGGACTGCGATTTCCCGGGCGTCTTCCGCCCGTTTTCCCAAAGACCGGCGAGCAGCCACTCCCGGTCACTCAGGTCAGTCGTGGTTGGCAGGCGAAAGCGCCTGCCCCACCCACGGCGAATCCCCAATCCCTAGTCCCAGCCCCTAGTCCATAGCCGCTAGCCCCCAGCCCCCCGAGTCCCCCGCTGTTGGGTAGTGTTGCTTTAGCGGGGATATTGCGGATTGTTATATAATTTCCGCCATGCCGTTGCGTCCTGCGGGGCTTCCGATTAAGGTGTGGGAAGGAAGCCCATGAAGCCATCCCTTATACTGTTGACCGTCATCGTTGCCTTGGCGGCAATCTGTTTATCTTGCCGTTCATTAAACTCTCCGATTGAAACGGTACGGAATGGTGTCCTCACGAACTACAACAGCACCACGGTCGGCAAGGCATTCGAAGGAACTTTTCAGAACGCCAAATGGACTACAATCGAGACGGCTAAAGGGCAGACGGTCGTTCAATTCGATGGAACAGTCGAAACTATGAGGTTTGGTAAGGTGACCACCGCTGAGGAATTGTCGGCCAATACTGTGTACGAAGCATCCTCAATGAGGAGCAAGTGTATGGCCTCGCTCGGAGTCACCGGGAGATTTACGGAACTCATGCGTCAGCATGAGGAAACGAGAAGAGCCGACCACACAAACGACCCAGGATGGAATTACGATTGGGGATGGCTCCAACTGAATGAAAAACTCTTAGCGATCAATACAAGCGTCGCACACTGTATGAACAACAGTCCAACGCCGGTGAAGTTTCAGTTTACTCTTTCCGCCGACCAAGAGAGCTTTGAGCTTAGTTATGTAGATGAGGTGTTCGATCATTCCGCGCAGCGTGCTTTGTCATTCATCTATGGGTTTTAACTGTCACATTCAGTTTTGGCCTTGCGAGATTTTGGCAGAGGGTACAACAGCTCGTCCACGGCTGATTCCATATCAGGAGGGAGGGACCATTCGGTTCGTGGATACCGTATCCCTAAAGGCGTTTGATACTCTGGCCCGTCCCATGTTGCCTGCTTGTTGATAAGAGCATCATCGGCAAGTTTCTGCAAGGCATCCATAAAGTCTGAAGGGTTAATGCCATCCGGATAATTTGGCGCATCCCGCATTCCGGTGATGATACGCTGGTCCCTAGCTGCCCTGATACGACCGAGCACTATGCGGAGGCTTGCTCCACTTCGTTCTAAACTGGTTTTAGCCTTTTCAAAATACTCCTGATGTCGTGGAGTCCAAGCAGTCTCAAGTCTTCGGATGTGGCGTATCAGACCGAATATGAGAACCCAAGTAGAAATAATGAAGGACGTAAGCGCGCAGAATCGAAACAGTTGCGTAGGCGGCGGTAAGAAGCATGGGAAGAACAATGCGATCCCTTCGCGGAATATGGATGTCGCGCCGCTCATCAGGCCCACCGAGCCTGCGGCGATAACCCATACACTTCTCCATATCGAATGTCTTTCCATGTACGTCTGCAAACTTGCATTTGGGTAAACGCTCCGCTTAAAATGAATTCGGGGCGTTCACCCTAATCCGAGATTCAGAGGCCCGCTGGCAGGCGGGCCTTTTTCGTTCGGTATTGTATCACGCAGCCGCCACCAAGTCTTCGATCTCCCACACGCGCGTTGCGATTCCGGCTTCCATTGCAGGCGTCACGCGGAGCGTTTTATGAATGCGGCAGAAGTTGTAGAAGGCGAACCAGAGGCAGTAGGCGTACCACAGGTTGATCCATTTCTTGCTGAACCCATTCGTTAATCTCGTCATGCGGCGCATCCCCATGCGGATTGAAAGATTCTGGCGCTCGATATGGCTGGTGCAAATCTTGTTCATGTTGGGGTTGCCTATTATCACCACCGGCTTTGCGTCAACTACTTCGGGCGGGCTGTAACGGCGTTGTTCCTCTTCTAACTGCGCATACGTTTTGATGAGCATCGCATAGTCTACGCGACCGCCGAGCGTCGTTTCGATTGAAGACTTGTACGGTTGGAATCCGTCCGTCGTAACCTGAAACCGTTGATTGGCGGTAGCGCCGCGCAACCCTTCGATAAACGCATCCGTCGTAGCCTGATCGCGCCGTCCAAGGGCGAAGTTGAGGACCAATTTGGAATCCCGCTCGATTGCCACAAAGCAGTAGGCGTCGCCGATGGTATTGTCGTGGGCCTCCCAAGGGTTTTTGTGCGATTCCTTTTTCCCGACGTAGCCCCAAATCTCGTCGCACTGCACGTCTTTGACGGGAATGTTCACTAGCAGGCGTCCCATGATGCGTTCGCAATTCTTGCCAGCATGTTCCAGCATCGTTAGGACCGTCCGAGGTTCCACATCGCAGAGGCGCGCCGTGGAACGTACGCTATTACCTTCCAAGAGACAATGCAGAATCGAGACAACCAGATTTTGCTTCAAGCGAACGTCTTCGCCGAAGGGCTTCTCTTGAGGTTCAATGGATCGCTTCCCGCACTGCTGGCATTTGTAGCGCTGGACTTGGTTGCGGCCCTTGCCCGCCTTCACCATATCAGCCTTGCAATTGTGGCACGTCATGGCTTGAATCTCCTTGCGATTCACAGCCAAAAAGCCGGATACTTGGTTTGGAGAACCTGTGCGGCTTCGGCTGTGCAGTTTTCGGCCCCGGTAGCGGTTCCAGCCGTTATCGGGGCTTTTCTCTTCACGATCTAATCATACTACACCCCCTGTAGTAATGTCAAGAGGAAAAGCAAGAAAAACTGCTTGTTTTTCACAAGGGGGTGTAGTATCATCAGGGCATGAGGAAAAAACGACTACCTGAGGACATACGGGCCTACTTCGCAAGGATGGGGCAAATCGGCGGACGGCAGGGCGCTCAGGCGCGCATGGAAAAGTTAAGCCCAGAACGGCGGAAAGAGATCGCCCGAAATGCTATCGCTGCGCGATGGGCGAAACGGCATGAACGACCCGTTTGAAGGTTCACGCCGTAAACTGGCGCGGGGTGAGTATCACCTCGAAATTCTCAAGCGCGATATCGACGCCTTCTTTAAGGAAAATCCATACGAACGCGTTATCGAGCCGAATCCTGAACTTCCGGGCTACGTCGATTGGAAGATTAGGATCTCCAAGCCTGTCCCTGAGCATCTGGCGGAGACCATTGGTGACGTTGCTACCAATTTGCGAGCCGCTCTCGACCACGCCGTCTACGCCTTTGCTATCGCTGGTGGGCGCACCAAGCCCCGTGAGGCATACTTCCCGATCAGCGGCAGTGCTGATGCCTTCGAACCTAATATGAAGGGCAGGTGCAGGGATGTTCCGCAGGAGATCTACCCGATCCTTAGAATGTTCAAGCCGTACAAAGGAGGGAATGATCTTTTGTGGGCACTCAACGAAGTATGTCTGCGAGACAAGCACATCCTCCTGATGCCCATATGCAACGGAGCGGTTGTCAACAAGGGGAAGGTGGTCTGCAATCCTGCCGATGTTCGATTCCCTGCCGACGCTACATGGCATCGCGGCAATAACGAGATCGTATTCTTCAGCGCCAAGGCCGAGGCGCAACTGTACTACGATCTCAAGGTCACTGCGTTCATAGCGTTTGACGAAATCGAAGTCATTCGCGGCAAACCAGTCTGCGGATTCTTTGACAGCGCGGCGCGCGCCGTCGAGATCGCTATCGCCGCAATCGAAGGCCGTGCGCGGGCCGTCGGCTTCATCAAATAATTGCATATTGCAATATCCACTCTATGACAACACTACCCGCTGTTGCCCCGACCTGTGAAACAAGGTATGTTGGGGCAAGATCTCATAATGCAAGTCCTCACGCGAAGCAAGGCCGCGGACACGCGCGACGTGCTGGCAAAGTGCCGGGATTACGGCCGGGTCGTCGGCGGCAAATTCATGCGTATCCGCGATATACACGACGCGGGGCTCTACGTCTACTTCGAAGTCTTCGACGACCGGGAAGGATGCGGTCCGGCGGAAGCTCGCATCGACGGGCGAAAGGTGCTCATGTTCGGGTCGAACGATTACCTGGACCTCACCACGCATCCGAAGGTCAAAGAAGCCGCCGCGAACGCCGTGCGCAAGTACGGCACCGGTTGCAGCGGATCGCGCCCGCTAAATGGCACTCTCGACCTGCATGTGCGCCTTGAAGCCGAGCTCGCGGCCCTGACGCGCAAGCAGGACGCTATGATCTTCGGCACCGGCTTCCAGTCGAACTACGCAGCATTATCGGCTTTGGCCTGCAAGGGCGATGTGCTGCTGTGCGACCACAATTTGCACGCCAGCCTGGTGGAGGGCGCCTTGCGTTCGGCGGCCCGCACGGTCCGATTCCGGCACAACGACATGGACCATCTGGAACACTGCCTGAGGAATTGCTCGGCTGAAGAAGGCGTCCTGATCGTTTCCGAGGGTGTCTTCAGCATGGAAGGCGATCTGGCGGATCTGCCCGGCACAGTAGCCCTGGCCCGGCGCTATGGCACGCGAGTCTACGTGGATGAGGCGCACGGAATCGGAGTCCTCGGACCCACCGGCGCCGGCGCCGCCGAGCACTTCGGCGTTCTGGACAAAGTCGATATGATCATGGGGACGTTCAGCAAATCGCTGGCCTCTATCGGCGGTTTTGTCTCGTCCAGTAAGGCGGTGATCAAGTACCTGAAGCACACGGCGCGTCCCTTTCTCTTCTCCGCCAGTCTTCCGCCCGCGTCCACCGCCGCCGTAAGCGCCGCTTTGGAAATCATGCGGCAGGAACCGGAGCGCCGGCATCATTTGAGCGCCATCGCCAACCGGCTGCGCTTCGAGCTGCAGTCCCGCGGATACTCCGTGTTGGATGGCCAGACGCCCATTGTGCCGGTGGTGATCGACGACCAAATAGATGTGTTCCTGCTTTGCAAATTCTTGCTTGAAGAAGGCATCTATGTCAACCCGGTGCTGCGTCCCGCGGCGGCACACAATATACTGCGGATCTCCTGCACGGCGGGGCACACCGACGAACAGGTAGACCGGCTGGTGGAAACCCTCCAGCGGGTGTCCAAACGGCTAGACGGCCTCAAGGAATCCCAGCACGTCGCGCCTTCCGCATAGCTGCCCACGCGAGGCTACAATAAGCTTATGGAACGCCGTGGTTTTCTGAGATCGGCGCTGGCGCCCGCCATGTCGCGGCTCGCTTTGGCTAAACGAGCCCTCCCGCGCAGGCGCTATCGCGACGGAGTGGAACTGTCCATCATCGGTTTCGGCGGCATGGTGGTGGTCGGGCAGGAGCAGACTAACGCCGATAGGCTGGTTGCCATAGCTATCGAGCGCGGTGTGAACTATTTCGACGTGGCGCCTACCTATGGCGATGGCGAAGCCGAAACCAAGCTCGGCAACGCACTCATGCCGCATCGCCGAAATATCTTCCTGGCCTGCAAGACCACCGCGCGCGATGCGCAGGGCTCGCAAAGGGAGCTGGATCGCTCACTCGAGCGGCTGCACACCGGGCACTTCGACTTGTACCAGTTCCACGCGGTGAGTTCGATCAAAGACGTGGACCAGATCCTGGGCCCCGGTGGCGCGGCGGAGACGTTCCTGAAAGCGCGAGAGCAGGGCAAGGCGCGCTACCTGGGGTGTTCGGCGCATTCCGCCGAAGCCGCTCTGGCGCTGATGGATCGCTTCCCGCTCGACTCCATCCTTTTCCCGGTGAACTTCGTGCTCTACGAGCAGGGTAAGTTCGGTCCGCAGATCCTGGCCAAGGCGAAGGAGAAAGGCGTAGCGCGCCTGGCCTTGAAGTCACTCGCTTATACGAAGTGGCCCGAGGGCGCCGCCAAGACCTATCCGAACTGCTGGTACAAGCCGGTGGATGACGGCGGTCTGGCCCGTCAGGCGCTGCGGTTTACGCTCTCGGAAGACATCACGGCGGCCATCCCGCCCGGAGATCCGCGGCTCTTCCAAATGGCGCTGGAAATGGCGTCGGATTTCCAGCCGCTGAGCGCGGGCGAACGCCGGACGCTGTTGGCCGGCACGGCGGGAGTCGAACCGCTTTTCCGCGCGTAGGCGAGCCACGGGCGAGCAAGCTCGCCTACATCGATAAACGGCGTCGATGTTACGAGGGGGCGAAAGGGCGACGCGGCGATCCGTCCGCGGGCCGCTCCGGCAGAGCGCGGCCAATGGGCAATCTCGGGGGCTTCAGCGTGCGGCCAGCATTCGGCGAGCTGAAGCTCGCCGCAGAACGCTAAGGCGTGCGCCACGCGAGCGGTCAGTCGATGTGGCGATAACAGAGAGTCCCGAGCGTGGACAGAAATCTCTCAGGCGTGTACCGAACTGCCACCCCGGCTAGGCGGCGCCTCCACATACTGTTATTGACCGGCTGCGCACTGTCTGCCGGAGATCTCAGATAAGACAAAACGGACCGCACGGCGCCAAAGCGTTCCTTGAAGACGACAAGTCCATGGTGATCGCAGGCGGAGCGCCCCATATCCAGCACCTCGAGTCCGTGATCGATGGCATCCTGGATCGCGTGCCAGAATAGGTAGGGCATCGCTCCAAACCTGTGGTATGGCGCCAGGGAAGCGCCATATTTGTAGTAAAGAGAATTCCCAAACTGCAAGGTCAGAATCCCGGCAATTGGCAATTCTCCTTTCGAGGCATACCGAATCGTTGCGGCCCCCCCAAGGCAGTCCAGGAGATTGCTAAACCATGCCAGCGGCTGAGGCGGCACTCCGTGCCGGCGGCGTGTCTGCAAAACCAGGCTGTAGAACTTCCTCAGGCTGTCGGGGTCCCTTCCTTGCGTGACGCGGATTCCTTCTTTCTCGGCGTGCCGGATCCTTCTTTGAACACAGTCCCGATGGAACCGGCTGAACACCGCGGCCGCTCCCGGACGCAGATCCAGGCGATGGAGGTAAAAGTCCTGACTGGCACGCCAATCCGATTGGATCGCCGCGAGTTTGGATGCCGGCCGGAGTTCGACGTACTTGCAACCCTCGGCCATAGCCAGTGCCTCCAGTCCGGCAACGAGACGCCGAAGGTCTTCAGGGTTGCGAGCCAGCGGTTCGCAATGATCGGAGAAGGGAAGGGATACCAAGCGCCGCCCGGTCAACCAGCTATGCACACGGCACAGGACCAGAGCGTTCGTCAGATCGCTGTTCGGTCCAGACGTCGTTAATGCCGCCGGCTGGTATCCATATGTCCGTTGCAATGTCTCCAGCCAGCTACGGGTATGAAACACGGACGCATTTGGATGGCGATCCAGAAACTCAGGCCACCTGGGATCGCGCAAAGGATCGATCTCGTGGACCGTTGGGTTGTCGGTCGATGCGCGAGAAAAGCCGGCCCCATTTGCACACGTGGAGTGCTTGCTCGCCTTTTCGAAAGTCGTTGGTAGCGGAATCTGATGAACTCCCCGGCTTTTGGGTAGCACCCTTTCCTCAAAAGCGTCCAAAATCAGCCTCCAAAACTGCGGCCGGCGCGCCGATTGGGAACAGGGCACGCTCCAAAAGGCCTGGGGGAGATCCCCTCAACTGATCAAGGTATTCGTTACAGCTATTTTACCATTCGTTACGGCCGCTTTAGCAATGCACGAGCGGTACCATTTTCGGCAACCCGGCGGGGGCGCAGCCCCGACCTTGCAGGCAAAGGGGTTGTGGAGGATTTCGACAAATGCGCAAGGCTGTTGGCGCTGGCACGAGAGCGAGGCGGCTCAAGGCAAATGCAAGTTTTGCCGCGGGGAAGATGTAGGATTTGCCCTGGCTGTGCGCTCCCACACTGCATATCGGCCAATGTTGCCGTGGTGCGCGTATGGGTGGCGTGCATTCTCGCCCCTATTTACGGGCCATTCCGCTCCGCGGGAGCGAGGGTCAGCGCGCCATCTGCGGCACAACCGCTCGACGGCTTCCCGGCTTCGACCGTGAACTCTATCTGTCCGGTTGGCATATCCCAGCAAGGGCATCGTGGCTTTAATCAACGCCGGACAGCGTCAGGAATTCAACGCCGGACGGCGCGCGGGTCTTCTCCCAAAGCTAAATTCCGATTTGATGACTGTCTGTCCGATATGCAGGTGCCGGAAAGGAACGGAGGGAGCCAAACCAGGACAGCCGGCAGCGGCTACCAGCTCGCTACAGAAGCTCGAATTCAAGGAGCTACCGGGAAGGCAACGTTGCTTCCACCGTACCGCGGGACGCTGTCACCGTGCCGTTCACGCTAACGTCGGTTGCGGTCGTCGAGAAGCCACGGCAAATACTCTTCCTCAAATAGCCGAATACCAAACAGGAGTTTCAGGTCCCTATCGCGGCCTCCAGCGGGTGCCCTCGCCCACCTTCCTGCGCAGCACTGCTTTCCAGGCTGTGTTTATTCACCCAACCATCCCGCTCAAGCCCCTAAAATCAAGCCTTTTTCGCTTTGGTACCCGCATTGCTACGCCATCGCACAAACCCGTACTTGAGGTGCGGCAAATGGAGCAGGAACGGCGCTCGGTCATCGGCTGGCTGTTGGGCGGTGGGTTTTTGGCCTCTATCGCTTCCTTCCTTTATCCCGCAATCAAATTCGTCAATCCGCCCGACATGCCCGAGGCGTCCGTCAATGAAGTCTCCGCCGGCAAGGTTCAGGACCTGAAAGCCAACATCGGCAAAATCGTCAAGTTCGGCAGCCGCCCCGCCTTGCTCGTGCGCGTGAGCGACACCGAATGGCGCGCATTTTCCGCGGTCTGCAGCCATCTCAACTGCACGGTGCAGTATAACGATGCGCGCCACCAGATCTGGTGCGCCTGTCACAACGGCTTCTACGATTTGAACGGGAAGGTGGTGTCCGGACCGCCTCCCGCGCCGCTCGAAGAATACGCGGTACGCGTGCGCGGCGAAGAAGTGGTCATCTCCCGCAGGACCTGAAAGGGGACACATTGGCAACGGCCGTACGTCCGCGCCTGTTGGACTGGTTCGACGAGAGGCTGGGACTCACCGCCTTGCGCGAGTTCGCCGCGCACAAGACCGTGCCGCTGCATTCGGCGACTGCCTGGTATTACTTCGGCGGCATCACCCTGTTCCTGTTCACCATACAGGTGCTGACCGGCATGCTGCTGCTGCTCTATTACCGTCCCAGCCCGACGGAAGCCTACGAAAGCGTGCAGTTTATCGTGACCCGTGTGCAGTTCGGCTGGCTGGTGCGCTCCATACATAGCTGGTCCGCCAACCTGATGATCCTGACCGCGTTCATTCACATGTTCAGCGTGGTGTTTCTGCATTCCTACCGCAGGCCGCGCGAGATCACGTGGCTGAGCGGCCTGGTGCTGCTGGGGCTGGCCATGGGCTTCGGCTTCAGCGGATACCTGCTGCCCTGGAACAAACTCTCCTACTTCGCCACCAAGGTCGGCACGGACATGGCCGCCAGCGTACCGGTGATCGGACATCAGGTGGCGCGCTTTCTGCGCGGCGGCGAAGATGTGGGCGGGGCTACGCTGACGCGCTTCTTCGGCTTCCATGTGGCGGTTCTGCCCGGCCTTACTACGTTGCTGCTGGTGATCCACCTAGGGCTGGTGCAGCGTCATGGGATGAGCTCGCCGCCCTGGAAAGAAGGCAAGACTCTGGCGCAGATGCGCTTCTTCCCCAACTTCTTCCTGCGCGAGCTGATGGCCTGGTATGCGGCTCTGGGAGTGTTGGGATCGCTGGCCGCGCTATTCCCATGGGAACTGGGCGAGAAGGCGGACCCCTTCGCCTCGGCGCCCGCGGGCATACGTCCCGAGTGGTATTTCCTGGCGCCCTTTTACACGCTGAAGCTGATCCCCAGCCATGTGTGGCGAGTCGAAGGGGAACTGCTGGGATTGATGGGTTTCGCGCTGCTGGCGGGCTGGTGGGTGCTGCTGCCTTTCTGGGCGAGCAATGCCACGGGCCAAGTGAGGACGCGATGGGTGACGGGTGCGGGCGTGGCCCTGCTGGCTTACCTGGTCACCTTCTCGCTTCTGGGGTACTTTAGATGACAAGGTGCTTCAGCTCAGCAGGGTGTGCGTACACTAGGCGAGCTAGGCTCGCCTGGGCCGGCAGGAGTGCCGGCCCGGCAGGCAGAAGTGCCTGCGCCACGGCCGTTTTGCTTCTGGGTTTGTCCCAAGCACTTCTGGCAAAGGATTCGTGCGTGGAATGCCATTCCAATATGGATGGCGATCTCAAGGCGCCGGTCACGGCTTATACCAACGACATACACTCCCGGCACGGCTTCAGTTGCGCCGATTGCCACGGCGGAGACCGCAACGCGGACGATCCGGAAATCGCCATGAGCCCATCCAAGGGCTTCAAAGGCAAAATCGCCCGTACCGCGGTGCCCGCCCTCTGCGCGCGTTGCCACAGCGATGCCAACCTCATGCACCGCTTCAAGCCGCAGCAGCGCGTGGATCAACTGGCGCTGTACCTGACCAGTACCCACGGCAAACGCCTGGCCGCCGGAGACACCGCCGTAGCCAATTGTGTGGACTGCCACAGCGTCCACAACATCCGCGAGGTCCGCGATCCGCAGTCGCCCGTGCATCCGTTGAATCTGCCGGAGACCTGCGCGCGTTGCCATGCCGACGCGGCGCACATGGCGCCCTACAAAATCGACACGAACCAGTTCGCGGAGTATCGCACGAGCGTGCATTGGGAAGCCCTGTCCAAGCGCGGCGATCTTTCCGCGCCGAATTGCGCATCCTGCCACGGGAATCACGGCGCCACCCCGCCGCAGGTGACCTCGATCGCGGAGGTCTGCGGCACCTGCCATGTCATGTTCGAGGAGCAGTACAACAAGAGCCCGCACCAGGCGGCATTCGCCTCCATGGGCGCCGGAGGCTGTACAGTCTGCCACTCCAATCACGGTATACGCAAACCGGGGATCGGGATGCTGGCCGGCGCGGGATCGGTGTGCGCGCAATGCCATGACGCCACGTCCACCGGAGGAGTGGCCGCGGCCGAAATGGCGCGCCTGTTGACCAAGCTGGACACGGCGCTCGACCAGTCCGATGCGGTGCTCAAACGGGCGCACGACTCGGGCATGGAAGTTTCCGAAGCGGTCCTACGGCAGATGGAAGGCCGCGAGTCGCTGGTGAAAGCTCTGGTGGCCCTGCATGCCTTCCAGGTGCCGGCGGTGGCCAAGCCGGTCGAACAAGGTCTGGCGGTGGCGGCCGAGACGCACCGCGCTGGAGAGAAGGCGTTGCGGGATCGCGACGGCCGCCGCATCGGCCTGGCGCTGTCGCTGGTCACGATTTTGATTACAATGGCGGGGCTCTGGATGGCTATACGCTCGCTGGAGTCGAAGGCTGGCGCTGTCCCCAAACCCGCCGGGAGGTGAATCATGTTTTTTCCGGCTCTTGTGCTGTTTACGGTGGCCGGCGGTATGGAACCGCCAGCCAGCGCTGAGGTGTGCGGCAGTTGTCACCGCGCCATCCACGCTTCCTGGAAAGCGTCGACGCATTCCCAAGCCATGGAGAGCCGCCTGTTTCAGGATGTGGTGGAAATGGCGGAAGCCGATTTCGGGCCGGCCGGGCGGAAGGTCTGCCTGGGTTGTCATTCCCCTGTTGCGGCGCAAATCGGCGATTGGGGCTTGACCCGCAAAGTGAGCTGGGAAGGGGTGACCTGCGACTACTGCCATTCGATCCGGGAGGTCTCTTTCGATGGGCCCAATCCCAAAGCTGTTCTGAACTTCTCCCTGGTGAAGACCGGGCCGCTGAGCGATGCCACTCCAAAGGTGCACCAGGCCGCATACTCGGCGGTGCACACGTCCTCCTCCATCTGTGCGCCCTGCCATGAGTACAAGAATGCGTCCGGCTTTCCCGTGCTGACCACATACTCTGAATGGAAGGCCAGCCGCTATTGGAAAGAAGGCAAGCAGTGCCAGTCGTGCCACATGTCGCGCGTCTCCGGCGACGTGGTGGACCCGCATGTGGAACGCACCGGCACGGCCAAGATCAATCTGCACCAGATGCCGGGCAGCCATTCGCTCGAGCAACTGACCCGCGCGGTGAAGGCTCAGCTCCACACCGCTCGGGATGGCGGCCAGTTGCGTGTCACTGTGGATATCGCCAACCTGACGGCGGGGCACTACCTGCCCACCGGCTCGCCATTGCGCCAGTTGGTGATGGATCTGCAAGCCGATTCCGCCGGCGGCCAGCACTTCACCGAGCAGCGAATTTATGCGCGCACAGTCGCCGACCAGCACGGCACCGTCCTGATGCGCGAGCATTTCGCTTTCTTGAAGGCCGTCAAAGTGGTATCGGACACGCGCCTCGCGCCCGGCGAAAAACGCACGGAGACGTTTCTCTTCCCGATTCCTAAGGGCAGCCAGACCCAGGTGAAGGCCACCTTCTGGTATTACTACTCGCCGCTGGCGAAGACCGAATCGCAAAAACGCGTGACATTCCTCACGTTGAACCAGTTGGCGAATTAGCGAAGGCTGCTATTTGCAGATCGTGGCTTGCTACAATGCCACAGGAGGCTCAAAGATGAGATTCTTACCTGTTTGTACCGTTTTCCTGGCGCTAGGCGCCGTCCAGGCTTTTGGCGCGGCAGCCGATGGCAAGGCGGTCTTCGACAGCAAGTGCAAGGTGTGCCATGCCGGTGACGGCTCGGGCAATCCAGGCATGGCCAAGGCGTTGAAAGTTACCATGCGTCCGCTGGGCTCGGCGGAAGTGCAGGCCAAGTCGGACGCGGAGCTGAAGAAAGACATCACCGAGGGCAATGGCAAGATGAAGCCGATTACGGGCTTGGCGGCCAAGCAGGTCGACGACGTGGTGGCTTACCTGCGGACGCTGAAGAAGTAGCCGCCGTTACGCGGTAGCGTGCGCGGCTCTACGCCAGGCGTTCTCGTATCCGCGCACCATGTGAATGATGAGCACGTCGAAAAAGCGCCCAATCCGGCGTTCGAATTCTTCTTCTGCGTAAAGCTCCATTGAAGTCGTCGTAAGTCCCTGCTCGCCGATAAAGTCGATCATCTTGTCTTTGACGATCGAGAGCGCACGCACCGATTCGTGCAGCGGGATGGACTCCTCGAAGCGAGCTTTCCCCAAAACCTCATAGCGTTGTGCGATCTCCGCTTCGTGGCCTGCCCCGAGCCAGTGGCCGAGGTTTTCCAGGATCTGCTGTCCCCTCTCGCGCAACTCCGCGTCGGGCAGCTTGCGCAGGTGAACCAGGTCGGGGTGATGACGTATCTCGTGAATCACGCTGGTGGCGATCTCTTCCTGATGGGTCTCGATCAGGTGAATCAGCTTTCCGGAAACCATGCGTGCCTCCATTTCCATTTTACGCCCGCCCCGTGACGCAGGCACCCTTGCCTGCCGGGACACCCCCATAAGCGCTAATCCAAACCAGGACGAGTGTTTTTTGCGCTGGCCCCAGTTTCGGACAGGTCGCACGCAACTCCCGCCAAGTCGGCTTCTTGCCCCGAGCTGGACAATTACTGCGGGGCTTTATCTTGGTTCACAGGTTTCGGCTTTCTGCGAAGGGACCCGGCGGTCAAACTGCGCTTCGCGTTGTGAAGCCTCTCGTGACAATCGCCATCTCTGTGAAGCGGAACCATATTCTCCGGGCTGTGGGGTTTCGGAATCCCCCGCTGCCAATGATGAAAAGTGGCCGCGTCGATGGACGTGATCTCCAGACCGCATTCGGGAGCTTGGCAAATGCCATGGTAATGGTCAAAGCTCCGTCGCTTATCGGCGAGCTGCGGGTTTGTCCGCCACTCTGCGTTTGATTGCTGCCAGTACCGAATTTCCTGCACGATCGCCTCTGGTGGACACCCAAATTTCAGAGCGTGCTCCTCGGTGAACTGCACGAGGGCCTCACGGAGAACAGTCCTCTGTTGGCGCAACATCCCCGACCTTAGCCTTTCCATACCTACATAGTAGCGGCTCAGAACTTGAGGAGGTGCGACCCCCAAAAGGGGCATTTTGTGACGAGGGCCATAGGCGAGTTACGCTGCGATTCCCTTGGCTGCTTGCATTACTCCCCACAAGTCGGCCTTTGCCCTACAATCAGTGCGCTGTGTGTGCAACAGCGGCGTTTGGGACGCCGTCCTGCACCTTAAGTTAGCGTTATTGGGGTACCCTCCTGGGTCGGGCACTCTTGCCGGCGCGGGCGAGCTTTGCTTGCCGGCGCGGCCCACGAATCGTGATGAAAACCCGCATCCAGTTGCGAGTGGGCGCCGGCAACAGTGCCCGCGCTACGAGCCGGCGTTATGCTGGAACCATGTCACGCGCGCTCTTCGCCTGCCTGCTGAGCCTCCAAATGCTGGCTTGGTGCCAGGACGTGCACCCGGTCACGGGACGGCAGGTGGCGCCGACGATGGGCATGGGCGGCGCGCCCTGGCTGGTGCGGCCCGAACGGGAGGCCGAGGAGGCTCCGGATGCGGCGCTCGATGCCATCGGCATCTCAAAAGGCTCGATCGTGGCGGACATAGGCGCCGGCGTCGGATATTTCACCTGGCGCCTGGCGGAGCGCGTCGGACCGGCAGGCAAGGTCTACGCCGAGGACATACAATCCGGCATGCTCGAGCAACTGCGCCGCAACATGGCCGAGCGAAAGCTGCCGAATTACGAAGCCGTGCTGGGCGCCGAAGACGATCCGCGATTGCCGGCCGGCCGCATTGATCTGGCCCTGCTGGTGGACGTCTACCACGAGTTCTCGCAGCCACAGAAAATGCTGCAAAAGATCCGCGCGGCGCTCAAACCCGACGGGCGTATGATCCTGCTCGAATATCGCAAGGAAGACCCCAAGGTGCCCATACGGCCCGAGCACAAGATGGCCGTGGCGGAGGTCAAGGCCGAGATCGAGCCGGAGGGCTTCCGGCTGGACAAGACCATCGAGACGCTGCCCCGCCAGCACATCCTGATCTTCCGGAAAAACGTGATGTGAGAAATCGTGCCTCCTCCCGCCCGGCTTGTTCGTATTTGGAAGTGAGGCACGACACATCATGAAAATCGCAACCATCGCAATGGCGGCAGCGCTGGCTCCCTTGTGGGCGCAGGAAATCAAGCTGCCGGTGAATCTGGACAAGCTGGCCGATAAGGCGGAGGAGTCGACCGTTGTCACGTTGGACAAATCCATGCTGCAGTTAATCGGCAAATTCGACAAAGACGACCGGGACACCAGGAAGCTGATCGCCGGGCTGGACGGCATCTATGTACGGAGTTTCGAATTCGCCACGGAAGGCGATTACAGCCCGGCGGATGTGGAGGCGGTGCGCAGTCAGATACAGTCGCCCCCATGGTCGCGCCTGGTGGGCGTCAGATCGAAGCGCCACGGCGACAACGTCGACGTGTATTTTAAAGACGCCGGCAACGGCCAGCTTGGAGGCATCGTGGTCATCGCCGCGGAGCCGCGGGAACTGACCATTGTCAATATCCTCGGAACGCTGGACCTGGATCGGCTGGCGGATTTGGGCGGCGACTTCGGCATTCCGCGGTTGGAGCTTGGCGGAGCAAGAAGGGAGCAGCGATGAGATCCCGCGCCATAGCCCTGCTCCTGCTGGCATCCAGCGCCGCATTCGCCGGCGACGCCGCATTCGACCGCATCGTTCACGAAATCGAATCCCATTACGGCACGCAACGTACGCACATTCCCTTCCTGGGCATGGCGGATTTCGTGGTCAAAGTGGCGCATCCCGAAGGCGTCACCAGCTTCAAAATGGCGTTCTTTGAAGATCTCAAATCTCCACTCGAGGCCGGCGCGTGGAGGGAGCTGGACCGATTCATGGAGTCGCTTCCCGGCGAGCTGCATCCCATAGTGCGCGTGCACTCGCGGCGCAACGGGGATTCCGTGTACATCTTCGCGGAACCGGTGGGGAAATCCACCAGAATGTTGCTGGCGGTGTTCGAGCGCGAGGAAGCCACCATGATCCAGGTGAAGGTGGACGCGCAGACGCTGCTGCAATCCATCGAAGACCCGGAACACGCACGCCAGACTTTCAGCTCACGCGACCGGTAACGGACCCGTGGCGCACGGTTCGGCGTGCCGCCGTGGGCTTCAGCCCACGGTTAGTTAGCGCGGGCAGGAGTGCCCGCGCGGCAGGCATAAGTGCCTGCGCCACGTGTATACTTGAACCGGATTATCCATGCAGCGTCTGGCGCGCCGGTTTCTCTTCGTAGCTCTCGCCATCACGGCGTTGCTGGCGATCGGCACGGTGGGCTTCGTGCTCCTCGAGGGCTATTCCTTCTTCGAGGCATTCTACACGACCCTGCTGACCATGACCACGGTCGGCTACGGCGACAGCCTGCACTTCTCCGGGCGGATTCTCAATTCCTTCCTTTTGATCGTGGGCGTGACCACCATTCTGGTGGCCATCGGCGCCATAACCCAGACGATTATCGAGGCGGAATTCGGCGAGGCGCTGGGGAAACGGCGGAACAAACGCATGATCGACAAGTTGCAAAACCATTTCATCATCTGCGGCTATGGGCGCGTGGGCCGCGGGGCTGCATCCGAATTGAAGAAGTCCGGCGTGCCCTTCGTAGTGGTGGAGATCGACGACGGCCGGGTGGAAAAGGCCATCGCCGACGGCATGCTGGCGGTAGCCGCCGATTCCACGCGCGACGAAACCCTGCGCGACGTGGGCGTGGCGCGGGCCAAGGGACTGGTGTGCGCGCTGGCCACCGACGCGGACAACCTGTTCGTGTTGCTGTCGGCGAAGTTCGCCAATCCGGGCATCTACGTCGCCACGCGCGCGGCCGAAGACGGCGCCGAAGAGAAGATGCGCCGCGCCGGAGCCGACGCCGTCTTCGCCCCCTACGCCATTACCGGCCACCACCTGGCGCAGGCGCTGTTGCGCCCGCACGTGGTCCAGTTTCTGGACTTCACCACCCACACGGCCGGGCTGAATGTGGTGATCGAACAGGTGCGCGTCTCCGAGCAGAGCGACCTGGTCTCCAAGACCATCCGCGAGTTGCAGATCGGCCGGCAGTTCGGCGTCATCGTGCTGGCGATCCGCAAGGGTGACGGCGAAATGGTGTTCAACCCGCCAGCCGATACGGCGATCGCAGCCGGCGATTACCTGATCGTAATGGGCCTGCCGGAGAAATTGCGTACCCTGGAGGGTATGCTGGCGGGCGCTACGCGGTAGGGGGAACGTTGGCAGGCGAAAGCGCCTGCCCCACAGGCCTTGTCAACCTGGCGCACACCTGGGTCGTGTTTTACAATCGAGGTACCGATGCCATCCGCCCGGCAGGTGCAGTGGGCTAAAATCCGGATCACCGTTGTGGCTATTGCCGCCATCTCGATCCTGACAGTGCTCGTCTATTTGCTGAGCGGCGGCACGTGGATGAAGCCTAAGACCTCCCTTACCACTTACATCGCCGATTCGACCGGCTTGGAGGCGGACGCCGACGTACTGTTGAACGGCGTGAAAATCGGCAAGGTCGACTGGGTCCAACTCAGCCACTTGAAGGATCCCAATCGCGCGGTGGAAGCCCGGCTGACAATCGAGTCGGAGTTCCTGCCGCATATTCCAGAGGACTCCGTCACCGGCATCGACAGCGCGAACCTGCTGGGCGACGAGTACATCAACATCACCATGGGCAAAAGCCCCCATCCCGTGCAGCGAGACGGAGTATTGCGTTACCGGCCGGCCACGAATCTGCTCCAGAACATCGATTTGCGCCAGTTCGATGCGCAGTTGCGGATCATCGATCAAACCATCCAGGACATCCAGAACGGCAAGGGTCCGCTGGGCCAATTCGTAGCGAGCGACCAACTGTACACCGACGTGCTCGCCGGGATCCGCAAGATTGAGAAGAGCCTGGCCGCCGTCGCGGATACCAATTCCCAGATGGGCCAAATCCTGTACAGCGCCCAGACGTACGACGAGCTTCGCAAGTCGATTCGGCAAGTGGATGACAAGCTCGCGCAAATGCAGGCCAATCCGTACCTGCGGGACACGGCGCAGTACGACCAGATCCACGACCAGATCTCGAAGCTGCACACTACGCTGGCGGACCTCACGGCGGGAAAAGGTGCCGGCGGGAAGATGCTTACCGACGACGCGGATTACATCGCTTGGGGCCGTCTCCTGTCGCGCTTGATCGAATCGGTCGACAATTTGAATTATGGCGAGAGCAGCCTGTCGCTGGCCCATGCGCAGATGTACGAGTCGCTGAACGGCTCCATGCGCGAACTCGCCACCACGATGAAGGACTTCCGCGAACATCCGCAGAAGTATCTGCGCCTCAAGGTTTTTTGATCTGGTCCAATACTTGTTCCAGGGCATCGCGGCTGGGCAGGCTGCCCTGTGCCATGCGCGGATTACCTCCGCCGCGTCCGCCCGCCTGCGCGAGGACGGCTTTCAGCAGATTGCCGGCATCCACACCGCTGTCGGCCGATACGGCCAGCAAAACTGCGGGGGACTCGTCGAGCGCCGCGACAAAGACCGCTTTCGCCTGCGCGGTGAAGCTCTGCGCGAGGGTGCGCAGATTTTCCAGGTTGCCCGATGGCAGCCGGCGCACGGCGCGCCGCACTCCGTCGCCGTCCGGAGCGGTAGCGGCGTAGAGATCGCGGCCCTGATACTGC
>Ga0187855_10001135_pt1 | contig 21721 bp, 22 predicted proteins | sample June2016WEW_8_10_2_FD_132969 | JGI IMG/M metagenome (GOLD analysis project Ga0187855, IMG submission 132969) | Peatland microbial communities from SPRUCE experiment site at the Marcell Experimental Forest, Minnesota, USA - June2016WEW_8_10 | ecosystem: Environmental > Terrestrial > Soil >...
GCCACCAGAGCCCGTCTCCGCTTCACCGGCACGCCCAGATTACCATGCCCCTCCCGCGGGGCCACACACAACCGGAACGTTCTACTTTGCTGGGAAGCGGAAGTTTCTACTTTGCCTTGACACCGTAGGCGGCGCGGGAGCCTCAGCGGACTGTTTGCTGATAGAATCGGGGCATGGTGAACATGCACAGAAGGCGAACGCTCTGGACACTGCTCATTTTCCTCACTGGACAGGCAAGGGCGCAGACGCCGGTTACCACAATCCATACCTTCGGCGGTCCGCCGGACGGGGCCAATCCCTCGGCGGGAGTCGTAGCCGGCCGCGATGGGGTGTTGTACGGCACGACTGCCAACGGTGGTTTGAAGCCGAGCTCCGACCCCTACGCGACGAACGGCTGCGGTATTGTGTTTTCGTTGACGCCGACAGCCACTCCGGGAGGCACCTGGACCGAGTTGATTCTGCACAGCTTTACGGGCGGCAGTGACGGCTGTGGTCCCACCTCGGGCGTGGTCATCGGTAGAAACGGCGTGTTATTTGGCACCACGTCCAACGGCCTCCAGGGCGGCACGGCATTCTCGCTGACGCCGCCAGAGGTTGCGGGAGGCGCTTGGACCGAAACCGTGATCCACACGTTTATCGGTGGCTACACGGACGGCGCCGCTGCTTTATTTGGCGTGGTGATCGGCAGGGGCGGGGTGCTCTATGGCTCCAGCTTCTACGGGGGGTCGTATTGCCAAGGCACCGGCGCCGCCGGCTGTGGCACGGTGTACGGCTTGACGCCGCCGGCACCTCCCGGCGGACCTTGGACCGAGACTCTGCTTTACAGTATAGGGGCTCTTGATGATGGTCCCGCCGCGGGCCTAGCGATCGACCGGACCGGAGTGCTCTATGGCACGACCCGGTACGGAGGCGGCCCTTATGGCGGGCCTGGCACGGTATTCTCACTTACGCCGCCAGCCTCGGCAGATGGCTCCTGGATGCAGGCGGTGCTCTCGAATTTCACAACATCTGGTGGGACTGACAACGGGTCTACACCCGTGACGCCGGTGAGCATTGGACCTGATGGTACGCTCTACGGGACGACAAGCAGCGGGGGAAGTGGCGGCGGCGGCGAAGTATATTCACTGACCCCTCCGGCGTCCCCGGGCGGCGCCTGGACTTACACTGTGCTTTGGAACTTCTCTTCGAACAAGGGCGATCCTTTGGGCGGTTCGCCGGAGCAACTTACTCTGACAAGGTCCGGAGCCATCTTTACAGCGTCGGCGGGCGGTGGGTCTCTGCGAGCGGGTACGATACTGGCCTTGACGCCACCGGCGGCAGCAGGCGGTGCTTGGACCGCGAGTCTTGTCCATACGTTTGAAGGTGCTGACGGTATTGCTCCCAACGGGGGTTTGTTGGCTGCGCCCGGCGGCGTACTCTACGGAACGACGTACGGCAGACAGCCGATGGAGGCCGGCGGAGGACCGAGGTACGGGACCGTGTACATGTTAAGGCTCCAGAGTCAATGATGCGCGGCATCACGACTCTGGCACGCGTACGTCTGGTCCGTACCCTTCTGGCATCCTGAAGTACCACTAATCGAAGCTGGCGCATTTGAAGAGCGCTTCAGCTTCCGAGACCAAACCAGCCTTTCTTTCGCCGGGTTTCGTGAAGCGATTCAGCATTGGTGTTTCAATTGGTCCGGGGGCGATGACATTCACCCGCACGCCCGTCCCGGCCGCTTCCAACGCCGCCGACGGCCCCGTTACCAAGGCTTCCTTGAATGGAGGGCACGCCGTTGAATGCATAAACGATTCCACCCGCGCGGATCATCCCTACGACTTCCGAAATATCACAACGCGCGTTAACCAAAGGGTTGTGCGGAAGAGACAAACGGAGAGCCGAAGCCGCCCGGCGCCACGTTTCCGCTCCAGACGCAGCGTCCTCGGCGTCGCTGATTGGGTCTCGCCATGGGCGAGATGGCCATATTTCGGCCATTTCCCGCGTTTTTTACTGGGCCTGTTAACCGGTTAACAACTTTCCGTAACGATTATTTGGCTCCCCAGGCACGTTTTGTGAATCGCCCACTGGTTAACAGAGGGGCATGACAAACAGATCTCAGACTCTCTTATAAGCTGCGGGCTGCCGGCCGCTCCCTCTGGTTGAAAAAATGCTCGGCGACCCAAGGCCGCGCTCCTCCAAGGGCGTTGAAAGTGCACGCCAGCGCGTTACCGTGCCAAGGTAGCGCTCGAACCAACTGAGCTACAGCCCGTCTTGGCGGGAGAATTCCCTTGCTTTCCGGCCCAAGAAGAGGGATGCATGTCATGACCGCGCCGCGCGCGTCATTAAGGAGACCTTAGCCATGACAACATCCCGCTGCGACGGACAGAACTGCCTGCCGACGCTTCCACTCGTTGTCCCCGAGAACCCTCCGCCGCTGGCCTGCCTGCACTGCGCCGCCACGCAGGACACCGTGCGGAGGTTCCGCCAAATCCTGGATGCCCGTCTGGGCTACCCAGCCCACTGTGTCTGCTGCGATTGCCAGACCGGCAACGCCTGCCCGAAATGCCTCGGTGAGAATCTGGCGTACGCAACCTACGACTTTGGCACCGACCCGGAGACCGGCTATGCGGACTCCGGCCAGCGCTACTACTGCCGGGATTGTGGCGCCATCGGTCCCGCCCCCGAAGCTGTGCAGCACCGTCTGCTTGCCGGCCGTATCCACCTTGAACACGACACCCGCACCCGCCGCGCCGCCGGAGTAAGCGGTGCCGTAGAGGTTGCCAGCGGAGTCGCGGATCACACCTTGGGGGTTGGCCCCCGTCGGCGGACTGGCGAAGCTGTGCTGCACGGTTTCAGTTCCGGCCGTGCCAGGGGGTACCACATCCACGGCCAGAAATGTCGGCGGCTCGGAGCCAGTGGGTCTTGCTGGATTGGCTGGTTGCTGAGCGCAGATAAGCAGAGCAGTACCCGTCAAGAACGCGAAGGTTACAACAATTGGGAGAGCCCGCCGGCGGATGGTCATGTTTCCTCCAGTCAGAGATGCCGTCAAGCGACACAACCAGTGTATCAGACCCCATAGACTGATTAAGGGACGGACGATCCAGTACGACCCACTTCGCCCACCGTCATGCTCTTGCCGCTAATCGTCCGGGCGCGGTAAATCGGTTGACAAATCGCGGACTCCGGCTCCGTCCAAGTCAATCTGAGACACACTGCACGCGGATGCGAGACGAGCGATTTTGGCTTGCATTAGCTCGCGCTTGATCGATCCAGCATCGCCGACACGACTGCCGACACGGAGCGCACCGCCAGCTTGCGCGAACCGCCGCGGAACGACACGAGAACATTGTTGGAGCAGCTAAACTCTTCGTAGTGGGATCGGAGATGGTGCGTTTTACACAGAGTTGGGCGCAGTTAAACCCGGCATCGTGGTGCTATTGCGTCAGGTGTGAAAACGTGCTAAATCCAATGTTGGCATCAGCCGAGGGCAACCCAATGTATAAACTGAATCAAGGCGAAAAGCAGCTCAAGAAGTTGACGGATACCTCTCTTGGTGAACAAAACTTCCTTGAAAGAAAAGATCTGGAAGCCTGGATCGCCGACAAGCCAGATGTGCTTGGGGAAGACCTTCTCGTCCTTGACACCGAGCATCAGCTTCCCACGAAGCTCCGTATCGATATTCTCGCGCTTGACTCAGACGGCAATGTCGTCGTGGTGGAGCTGAAGCGTGGCCCGTCCGGGAGCGAAATCGATTGGCAGGCCATAAAATATGCCTCGTATTGCGCAACCCTCACGGCGCAGGATCTCTGCGCAATCCTCGTGGAGTGGACGAACCGTAAGGGCGTCCCAATCGACCTAGAAGAAGCACAACAACGCATCAAAGAGTTTACCGACGAGGAGATTGTCGGTGAAGACTTGGATGAACTCAACCGAGATCAGCGGCTTATCCTTGTCGCGGGCGATTTCAACCCCGATGTGGTATCGGCGGTTGATTGGCTTCGGAAACACAAGATCGATGTTCGGTGCGTTCAGCTTGAATGCTTCATGGACACGGATGGGGCTCTGTTACTGAATTCCAAGGTGATCTTACCAATACCCACTATTACAGACATCATGGACCTTCCAGAACCCAAGCAGCCACAGTTGTCGACCCAGGAGAGCAAGGTGTTCTCGTTAAGCATAGATGACCTTTCCACTGACCAACTGGTCGAGAAGCTCAGAGGAACGTTGAATCGTGAATCGGAACTAACGCCTCGCTTTATAAGTTTTATTGAAATTCTTCTTTCAGAGAACCGTCCATTTGGACGAGAGGAGATTAAGACCGCCTTGCTAAAACGCGGGATTGGACGGGATATCGGACAGGCCGGGAGGTTCCTGAGTAATCTCTCGCAGTTTCTGACCAAGAAAAAGAATTCGCACCTGAGGCAACTTATTACGTTTGAAGGTGGTCTGCATCAGGGGCAGATAAAGGATAGCTACCAAATCGCTCCTGAATACCGCGAGCTTGTTCAAACCACGCTGAATCAATGGCAGAAATCAAAACTATCCAACCAGTAGCAAGAAGCAGCCCTTGGATAGGCTAAGCATCAGCCACTCTTTATCGCAACCCATATGTGCGGATTTCGGCATGGTTCCGTAAGTTGAAGATTTTGGAACGGGGCGGCTGGGGCGTTTTTAGGCCTCCCGAAATGGAGGACTCCATGCGACCGCTGGAACAGCGGAGGACCAGCGGAGGAACGGCTGGTAATAACCCAACTCCTGGCGATGCTCTCCCCGAGACCATAAGTGTGGTCTCCAGCATAATGCGGAATTCGCCCTGCTGGCTATTTTCCGCAGGAGCCACTTTCATGTTGGGGTTGACAAGGGAAAGCAGGTGCATCGACTACTGCGTGACGCCAAATTCCAAGTCGTCCCCCGTCCGCGCGGAGCGTCCAGGCGAGGCGAGGGTCCGATGCGCACAGGAGTGCGTATCGATGGATGGCGGTGGGCCGCCGACGTTCAGAAGAGCTGCCGATGCCCCTGGAAGACTGCTGGTGGAATCCTGAGCGCCAACGTGATCGTCCTTGCGTTGGTCTCGCCTTGCGAGCACTCCCGCGCCAGGGCTGCACGATGCGTGGCTTCTCGGCCGCATCGCGTTCGGCGGCCGCTGGCGCGCCGATCCGGTGGTACGCCAGGCCGCGCGCGGGCGTGCCTTCATCTGATCGCGTCTATCGCCCCCAGTCCGCCTCCGCGCCGGCCGCCTTGCGCAATATATTCGCCGTGATCGACCCGCTGACGCGTCTGATCCTCGACCTGCGCGGCCCGTGCTTCGGCCGTCTGAGGGCTCCGGGCGCCGTGAAGGCCGCGTGCGTGTATGACGGCGGCACTCGCGGATTTCCGTCGGCGTGGATCGAGCACGCGCGGCGAGCTGGCCGCCATAGCGCGCCCCTGGTTGATCCCGCCATCGCCGAAGCGACAGCCGCCGCCGAGCGGCACCGGCAGCTTGCCCGCGCCGCCACGGGGCGCGCCCGGGTCTGGCTTGCGCACGAACGCTCTACGCAAAAAGCACGTCGCCTCGGGCGTGCCGGCCGGCGCGCTCGCGGAACTTCCGCTGGCGGGGAGCGAGTGCGGGCGAGCCGCGTTGATGGCTGCCGTAGCGCGCCTTTGGTTCGGCAGTTTGCCCGAACCGCCGCGGAACGCGTCTGGCTGCGCAGGAGCACCTTTCGCAAGCGCACGTCGCTTCGCGGGCGTGCACGCCGAGCGCTCGCGCATTTCCGCCGGCGTGGATCGGCGTGGGCGTGCGGACGGTTCTGGCTGGCGTAGCTCGCCCTCGATCGATGTAGGGATCGCCGACGCGACTATCGACGCGTAGCGCACCATCAGCTTGCCCCGAACCGCCGCGGGACGCGTCCGCGTCTGGCTGCACAAGAACGCCCTACGCAAGCAGCATGCCACCTCGCGGCCGTGGCCGCCGAATTTCCGCCGGCCGGGATCGAGCGCGGGCGGGCGCGGTTCAACAAATTTCGCATGAATCTTCACGTTCTTGCGTGGCGGCGATGCACTCGGCAGTGGCGAACATCAGACAGGACGGAGACCGGAGCATTCATCGTGCGCGGGCGGAACGCGAATGGCGGGCGGCTTGCTCGCCGACGAGCTGATGAAGACGGCTGCGAAGATCCAGTGGGCCACGCGATCTGGACTGCCGGTGCTACTGAGGTTCGACCGCAAGTCCGGGCCATACGGGGGCGACCAAAAGCCACCGGTGCGCCCCGCCTGACAGCGACGCTTGACACGCGTGTTACTGTCTGTCATGGAATGTTCCTTATTTCCGACACACTCGCGGCCCAAGCACATCAGAATCCGGAATTGGCTGTCGGACCAACCGCCGGCTTACTTCAGACAGGTTCTCACCTTGGATAAGACGCGGTGGGATTCGGCCGTCATGCCGGTTCCCGAGGGCGTCCATCGGGAGGTTTCCACCTTATGATGGCGCCCATTGCGACACAAGTCGGCGAAGACACTCGCCGCATCGTCGGATTGCGCCTGCTGCCCTTCCTGTTCCTTCTGTACATCGTCAATTACGTAGACCGCACCAACCTGGCTTACGCAGCGCTGGGCATGTCACGCGACCTGGGGTTTAGCGACCATGTATTTGGCCTGGGCGCGGGAATCTTCTTCATCAGCTACCTGGCGTTACAGATTCCGGGCGCGCTGCTGGTAGAGCGCTGGAGCGCACGCCGAATGATATCTGCCACCATGATTGCCTGGGGCTCCCTCACGGTGCTGACCGCGCTGGTGCACACTCCCTCGCAGCTCTACGTGGCGCGTTTCATGCTGGGCGCCGCGGAGGCCGGCTTTTTCCCCGGCGTCATCGTGTATTTGAGCCACTGGTTCATTTTCGAAGACCGCGCTAAGGCCACTAGCAACTTCATGGGCGCCATTCCGCTGTCAGCGGCGCTGGGATCGCCGCTGGCGGGCTGGATTCTGGGTCGCGCCTGGCTGGGGTTCGCGGGATGGCGCTGGCTGTTTGTTATCGAGGGAGCGCCAGCGATTCTGCTGGGAGTAGCTGCATTCTTCCTACTGACCGATTGGCCAAGGGAAGCCGCATGGCTCACCGCCGAGCAGCGGCAATCGCTCGAACAGAGACTCAAAGAGGAGACACCGCCTTCCACTACCGCCATCACAGTGTGGCAGGCCATGCGATCGCCGACGATTACGTGGCTGGCTGCGCTCACCTTCCTCGCCTACATCGGGCAGTACACATTCGTTTTCTGGTTTCCCACCATGCTGAAGCGTCTGACGGGCTTCACCGATATGCGCGTCGGCGTGGTGGGCATTCTGCCGTTCCTGGCCGCTTTCGTGGCAATGCAAGTCAATGGCTGGCACTCCGACAAACAGGCGGAGCGGCGGTGGCATGCTGCGATGCCGCTTTTCATTGCCGGGATAGCCTATTTCTTCCTCTCCATTCCGGGCCACTCGGTTGTCTTCACCATTGGTTGCTTCACGGTCGCGGGAGTTCTGATAGCTTATATCTCCACCTTCTGGGCGATCCCCACCGAGATCTTGAGCCATGCAGAAGCAGCCACGGCGGTGGGAATCATCAACTCGGTCGGCAGTATAGCGGGCTTTGCCGCGCCGTCTATCTTCGGCTACGTGTACTCCCGTACCGGAGCGTCATTCTCTTTGGGACTGAGGCTGGTGATGGTGGCTGTGCTCATCGCGGGATTGATGATTCTGCGAATTCCGAAATCGACCAGGATCAGGGCAAATTAAATTGTTAGACCTGTCCCGGACAGGAAGAAGTGCAACCGTGGTGCCTTTGAGGTCACGCCAGGCCGGATGGCAGAGGCTGAGCGGTCTCTTTGTTTGGCGCGCCGGTCCGCGAGGCGCGCACTTCAGCGAAATTCGCCTTAGGCGGTCAAGTGGGTCGAAGGGTGGGACAAGAGGCGCGGCGTCGCATTGCCGCGCGGTCTTCAAAGGACCCTTGTCGCGCGCTCGCCAGCGCGGCGATGCCAGAGGAGCTGAAAACTCGAGAGGTGCTTTTCTTTGTATGTGTCTGTGAAACCCAAAATCGAGCCATCGCCGTATATGAGCTGAGCACCTTGCTTGTAGCCGATCGGCGCGGAAGTGCCGGCCGAAGCTCTCGCGCAATTGCTCGCCGGCGCGGATCGAGCGCGGGCGGGCGCAATTTACTTGGCGTAGCTTGCCCGTGGTCGATGCAGCGATCGCCGAAGCGACTGCCGCCGCGAAACGCGCCCGCGTCTGTCTACGCACGAACGCCGTACGCAACCAGCGCGACGCCTCGCGGGCGGGCCGCCGAAGCGCTCGCCGGCTTTCCGCCGGCGTGGGTCGGGCGCGTGCGCGGCACGAGCTCGACTTGCCGTCGCTCGCCCTTGGTCGAGGGCAGCTTGCCCGAACCGCCGCTGAACGCCCTCGTCTGGCTGCGCAGGAACGCCTTACGCAAGGAGAACGCCGCCTCGCGGGCGTGCCGCCCGAAGCGCTCGCGCAATTTCCGCCGGCAATTGATCGAGCGCGTACGCGGGCGGTTTTGGCTGTCGTAGCTCGCCCTGGTCGAGCCAGCCATCGCCGCAGGGACTGCCGACACGGCGCGCACCGGCAGCTTGCCCGAACCGCCGCTGAATGCAGGCTGCGCCTGAACGCCTTGCGCCAGCAGCACGCCGCCTTGCGGGCGTGCCGGCCCGAAGCGCTCGCGGAGTTCCGCCGGCATGAATCGAGCGCGTGCGGGCCGGCGATTTTTGGGTGCCGCCACCCCCTTGATCGATCCCGTCGTCGCCGTAGCGACTGCCCGACACGGCGCGCACGGGCGCTTGCCCGAACCGGGGAACGCGCCCGCGTCCGGCTGCGCAGGAACGCTTAACGCAATCGGCACGCCGCCTCGTCCGGCGTGCCGCTCGAGGCGCTCGCAGCATTTCCGCCGGCGTGGATCGAGCGCGGGCGCGGCGGGCTGTTCTGGCTGTGGTAGCTCGCCGCTGGTCGATGCGATCGCCGAGGCGGCTGCCGACACTGGAGGTCATAAACAACGCGATCCGGTTCGTTAAGTATAGTCTCACACACGGGAGACGGGAAACGCGATTCGGATCTCGGCAGTTCTCCCGGCGGCGGGAATTGATAACGGCGTTGTGCGTTATCTGTAGCTACTTTGGATTATCGTCCGGCTGCGATTTACTGGATCGATTCTGACTGCGTATAAAGGTGATGATCTGCCAACGCTGCGGCTCGGGCAAGTGCGCGAACGACGGCATGCCACGCTGCAGTGATCCATTGCGCAAGACCCAGAAAAGCACGCCGGGCGGTGCCGCGTAGACTTCGGCCTGGTTGAGCGGCGGCGCTTTTCCGATCCCGTCGCGATTCGATCCGTGGCACGCAGCGCACTCCCGCGCGTACAGTTTGGCGCCGGCCCGCCGCACCGGCTCACTGTTTTCCAGCGGATTACTGCAGTTTGCGGCCTGCGCGGGTACCCGTTCGACGAGACTTCCTGCCAGCGCCGCCGCAGCCACCAATATGCAAGTGCCCGCCTGCCAAAGGCTCTTCAAGAGCGGTCTCCTCCTAATAGCTTGCGCACTGCGCGGCCGACTTGCGCGATCTCGTACGAGACGCCAAACCGCAGTAGAAAACGGGCGCTCGTGCGGGTCAATCCAAAACCGGCGGAGAATCTCAAGGTCGGCCCGTTCGCCAGATTCCAGGCAAGCGTGGGCGCTAAGTAATGCGATGTATCATGCAAGCCAAAATCGTTGTGCGTTCCTAGGCCGCCATACCCTTCGACACCCACCTCGAAGTTCTCCGCGCATAGGTTGCAAGGATCGGGCCGCGCAAACAGCGCCAGGGGCCGACTGACGCCCGCCGCATAACCGAACTCATATGGCGCGTGCCGGATGTTCTTCTCCGCTATGATATTCTCCGCAATCGTCCAGCCCCGAAAATGGCTGCTCAGTATCAACTTGGTCTCAATTTCCCGCTGCTTGTCGGTTCGCGCCTCATGGTTAGGGCTGGTAAGATCGTCCTGGCCGTCGTGCCCGACAACTTCCAGCATGGTTTTGTCCGCGCCGTTGATGTTTTCGAATTCCACATACAGCACGGGATTGATCCAGTGCTCGCGGGGCAACAGGCGAAAGCGGTTTTCCCATCGATAGCCTGTGAACAATGCGCCTTGGCCATTCGTCCCTTGCGCATCTAGGTACAGTTCAGTGGTCCACCAAGCCTTGGCGCCGTATTCGAATTCAGTGGCGCCGCCCAGGAACATGTTCCCACCATCCGGTTGACCCGCCAGATTCTTGCTGGCCAGCTCTAGGTTGCCGGGTTCTTCCATCTGGTGGGTGTACGTGATAAAAAACGGCCCTTCGCCAGCCCAGGCGACGGGCAGAAAGAGCAGCACTGCGGCGAGGACGAGTGGCCGGAACCAGCCTACTAGTCCCCGGCAAGCTAAATGGTATGCATTGCAATTCAGTTGCATCAACGATCCAGAATACGCAATACGCCAATGGATGGTAAGGATGTATCAGCAACTGAGTTGCAATTACGATTTAACGGAAGATTTTGCGGCCTCAATGGTTCCGGACACTCGCACGCCGTGCGAGCAGCGTCGAGGTGGGCGATCAAACACTCCGCGCTCCGGCAGCCTACGGTTCTGGCCGCATGGGCCGGTCAGGCTGCGGCATCGCTGGAAAATGAACGCGCCCTCGTCTGGCAGCGCACGAACGCCTACGCAAGCAGCCCGCCGCCTCGGTCGTGTCACGCGAAGCGCTCGCGGGGTTTCCGCCGGCGTGGATTGGGCGTGCGGGCGGGCAAAGTTCCTGCCGTAGTTATCTCGCAGTGCGTGCGAAGGATGGCCCCCCGTATGAACGCCTTACGCAAGCAGCACGGCGCCTCGCGGGCGCTCGCCGAAGTGCGCGCCGAGTTTGGCCCGCGCGGGAAGGCATCACCCATCTGCTGCTCCAGCGGCCGTCGAAGCGTCCCAAAAAATGCGAAAATGATGAGTCCCATTGCATAACCACGATTGAGGTGTACTGATGCCGCGAACGAGGCGAAACATTCACACTTTGGTCCTTGCGCTCACTGCTATCGTGACTCTCCGGCATGCCGCCGCTCAAAGTCCTTCTCTGCCTCCTGACCCGTATCAGTGGCTCGAAGACGTCACGGGCGAACGCTCCATGAGCTGGGTGAAGGCCCAGAATGAACGCAGTGCCGCCGTCCTCAAGAACGATCCGCGCTTCGCAACTCTCCAAGTTGCCGCGCTCAAAGTGATCGAGTCCCCCGAACGATTGCAGATGCCCGACATTCGCGGCAATGACATCTATAACGATTGGCAGGACGCCGTTCATCCCCGGGGCATTCTGCGCCGGACCTCGGTAAGCGATTACCTGACTCCGCGTCCGCACTGGCAAACGCTGATTGATTTCGAAGCGCTCGGCAAACAAGACAACGAGAAGTGGGTTTCGGGAGGACGCAGCTGCCTCTATCCTGGAGAGGAACTTTGCATGATCCAGTTCTCTGCCGGCGGCGAGGATGCGGTCACCATGCGCGAGTTCAATCTGAAGACGGGGGAGTTCGTCCGAGGCGGTTTCGTTCTGCCACGGTCCAAGCAGGGCGTGACATGGCTCGACAAAGACACCTTATTGGTTGCACGTGATTGGGGCTCGGGCACAATGACGAAGTCTGGATACCCATTCATCGTGAAGGCGTGGAAGCGCGGTCAGCCGCTCCATCAAGCAACCGAGGTGTACCGCGGAACGGAGTCAGACAACGGTGTCGGGCACGCGACGTTGCACGACATGAACGGCCTTCAGGCCACATTTCTGATACGCGCTTTGAACTTTTTCCAGGCACAGACTTTTCTCTTGGATGCGGGCACGGTAAAGCAGACCGGGTTACCCTTGAAGGGGCGCATTGCGGCGCTGCTGAAGGGTCGGTTAATCGTTTACCTGAATGAAGACTGGAAGCCGGAACAGGATGGCAAGAACTTCGTCGCGGGATCGCTGGTGGCTCTCGATTTCGCCGACTTCAAGAAGGATCCGATGCATCCGAAGCCGTCGTCGGTGTTCGCGCCGACTTCTACCGAGTTTCTGGAGAGCATAGAGACGACGCGCAACTACTTACTTTTGACTACGCTTCAGAATGTGCAAGGCCGGGCTTATACCTACTCGCTTATGCCCGACGGACAGTGGAAGGGCCAGCAACTGGCCGTGCCCGACAATCGCGCAGTGTCTCTGGTTACAGCGAACTGGTCTGACGAAAGGTTCTTCCTGTCGGTCACAGGCTTCCTCACACCTTCCTCGCTCTTGTTAGGCGACGCGGCGGCGGGTACCCTGAAAGAGGCCAAGGTTCTGCCGCCTCAGTTCGATGCATCGCCTCTGGTTGTAGAGCAACTTTCGGCAACGTCGAAAGACGGAACCAAGGTTCCGTACTTCGTGGTTCGCCGGAAGGATATGCGTTTCGACGGGAACAACCCGACGCTGCTCTACGCCTATGGAGGTTTTCAGATTTCCGAGAAACCAGATTATTCCGCCACGATTGGTAAGCTGTGGCTGGAGCGCGGCGGTGTCTATGTACTAGCGAACATCCGCGGCGGCGGCGAGTTCGGCCCGGCTTGGCACGAAGCCGGCTTGAAGACCCACCGCCAGTGCATCTACGATGATTTCGCCGCGGTGGGGAAGGATCTCGTCACGCGGCGCATCACGTCGCCGCGTCGGCTGGGGATCCTGGGTGGCTCAAATGGCGGTCTGCTGATGGGCGTCGAAATGACACAGCATCCGGAGATGTGGAACGCGATTATCATTGAAATCCCGCTTCTCGATATGCTCGGGTTCGAGCACATTGCCGCCGGGGCCTCGTGGGCGGGCGAATACGGATCGGTTTCGGTGCCGGAAGAGCGGGCGTTCCTCGAATCCATCTCTCCATACCACCAGCTCAAGCCGAATGTGGACTATCCCGAACCGCTGATCCTGACGACTTCCAAAGACGACCGCGTCGGCCCGGTGCACGCGCGGAAATTCGCCGCCAAGATGGAAGCGATGAAGAAGCCATTCTTCTTTCAGGAAATTACTGAAGGGGGCCATGGAACGGGCGCCGATCCGAAAGAACAAGCCGAGACGTACGCTTTCCAGTACACATACATGATACGAAAGCTAATGGATTAAGCCCGTCGGAGGCTACCGATATTGGTGGACAACGCCGTCGCGGCCCATGTTGTCCTTAGCGCGGAACTGCGCTCCGGCGTCGTGGCCGCCCATTGCCTGCCGCCGTCTCGCCCCGTCGGACACCTATTGCACCAGGAACCCATCCGGTAGCAAAACTTCTTCGGTCCCTGTGAGAACCACGATTGACGTGGGGCGAGCCCGTGCGCGGCGGGCGCGTTCTGGCTGTCGTAGCGCGCCCTTGGTCGATCTAGCCATCGCCGAAGCGACTGCCGACACAGAGCGCACTGGCAGCTTGCCCGAGCCGCCGCTGAACGCGCCCTCGTCTGGCCCCCGCACGAACGCCTTACGCAAGCAAAACGCGCCGCCTCGCGGCCGTGCCCGCCGAAGCGTTCGCCGAATTTCCGCCGGCGCGGATGAAGCGCGTGCGCGCCGGGCCGGTTTCGGCTGCCGTGAGCTTGCCCTTGGCCCATCAAGCTATCGCCGACGCGGAGCGCACCGGCAGCTTGCCCGAACTGCCGCGGAACGCGCCCGCGCCACATCGAAAGCACAGGGGTCATACGCGGCGGCGCCGGGGCCTGGGGCTGCGAGGTTTAGCACCCAATGGTGACGCCCTCGGAGATCGTGAGACGGACGGAGGCCCTGTTGGAACAGGAGGGGAAGCCAGCACGACGCCATGGTCGCGCGATAATACGCGTTCGGTTTGGCGACGTGAGGAGGGCCGTTACGTTTTCTGCGCCAGCACGATCGGCAGAAGCAATTGCAGATCGCTGTGGAACAGTTCTACCTCCGGTGCCAAGGCGCCGAGGGGGATGAGCATATCGCTTTTCGGAGGCGTAAGCCAGTCGTGCGCCACATCCACTGTACGCATGCCCCAGAGCGAGGCGCACTCTTCCAGGTCTGCCAGTTTTTGTTCCAGGCTCAGGCTGAGCCAGTCTGCGAAGATCGTGCGGTGCTCTCTCAGCAAGGCTTTATTGATGCCGGTGCCGCTGTAACCCAAAGCAGTGAACTGCTGGTAGAAATCGCTGTGCATGACGGGGCTCTGGAGCGACGCGAGGTATACAAGGCGATCCAATATAGACGGCGATCCCAGAAGGACCGCATGAATGGCAACGGCCAATTTCTCGGCTCTGAGTTCCGGCTGAGGCCCGCGATTTGAAGCATCACCCTCTGACACGAACCGCCCCTTCTTGATAGTGATCGATCAAGGCGATTCGTTACGCCCCGGCCGGGGGGCCGGTGCGAACCGATTATGGAGGATCCTCGCTCTCCCTTGGTCGATCCAGCCATCGACGAAGCGACGCCGACACGGTGCGCACCGGCAAAATCTCCGCCGGCGTGGGGCGAGCGCGGGCGGGCGGACGCAGTTCGGGCTGCCGTGGCGCCTTGGTCGATCCAGCTATCGCCGAGGCGGCTGCCGACAGGGCGCGCACCGGCGGCTTGCCCGAACCGCCGCTGAACGCGCGCTCGTCTGGCTGCACACGAACGCCTTACGCAACCAGCACGCCGTCACGCGGGCAGGCCCGCCCGAAGCGCACGCAGAATTTCCGCCGGCGTGGATCGAGCGAGTGCGGGCGGCCGAGTTCAGGCTGGCGTGAGAGCACCCTTGGTCGATCCAGCTATCGCCGAAGCGACTGCCGACCCGGCGCGCACCGGCGGCTTGCCCGCACCGCCGCGGAACGCGCCCGCGTCTGGCTGCGCAGGAACGCGTTACGCAAGCAGCCGCCGCTTCGCGGGCGGGCCCCGCGAAGCCCTCGCGGAATTCCCGCCGGCGGGGATCGGGCGCGTGCGGGCGAGGCGAGTTTTGGCTCGCGTATAAGCAGCTACCGCCGCGCGACCGTGCATTTGGCTGCTGGACTACGATTCGTCTACTCGTCGAGTGCGCGCATCCGTGCGATCAGTTTGCTGTCGGTCTGTCGTATCTTCCGGTCCTGGTCCACCCGCATTCGGATATCTCCTGCGATGCGCTCGAACGTACAGCCAGCCACAGACCCGGCCGCAATGAAAAGGACGTGGTCTCCTCTTAAGACCAGGACGGCGCCGAAGAGCGGAAATACCCAGGCGACCAGATCAACGGCTCTTAGCATGGACAACCTCGGTAGATTTCCTTTCTCCAGATGCGGCCACAAAGCCTTCAGGAGTGGAGGGAAACGCTTAAACCCATCGGAGGGGGGGCATGCCTGCCGGCACAAACCGCTGGCGAGACTGATGCTTTGCCGTGCCATTGACTACATCCGTTGAGTTGTAAGCCGACGAAGTAGCCGCTGGACGTACGTTTGATATAACGAGGACTGCCCAGCAGGAAATGCTCCGCCCATTCGATTTTGATAACAGCGTCCATGGGGACTGGGCCGGACATGAGAAGCCGGGCGCCCGACTCTGAGACGTCTACCAACTGACACTGAAAGCGGATGTCTGGATCGCCCAGCACAACGGCCGACACGGGAACCTCCACGCGCAGACGAGGTTCACGCCTTAAATCGCTCAACGTCATATCCATCATAAAACGCGATATTACCTTGACCACAGGGGCGGCCACAATACTATTTAATGTTAATCAGATATTTAAAGCTGAATATATACAAGTGCGGCTGGGGGACCGGCCCAGCCCAGTTATTTGAAACGCACCGCAGGACAGCGCCACGTGCCGCCCGGAGCGCTCGCAGGATTCCCGCCGGCGCGGGCGAGCGCGTGCGGGCGGACGGTTCTGCCTGCCATTGCGCACGCTTGGTCGATCCAGCCATCGCGGCGGCGACTGCTGACACGGAGCGCACCGGCGGGTTGCCCGCACCGCCGCGGAACGCGTCCACGTCTGGCGGCGCAAGAACTCCCTTCGCAAGCCACCCGCCGCCTCACGGGGGCGCCCGCCGAAGCGCTCGCAAGATCTCCGCGTGCGTGGGTCGAGCGCGTGCGGGGCGGCGAGTTCTGGCTGCGGTAGCGCCCTTGGTCGCTCCAGCCGTCACCGAGGCGGCTGCCGACACGGAGCGCGTCGGCGGCTTGCCCAAACCGCCGCTTAACGCGCCCTGGTCGCACGAACGCCTTACGCAAGCAGCCCGGCGCCTCGCGTGCGTGCCGCCGAAGCGCTCGCAGAGTTTCCGCCGGCGTGGGGCGGGCGCGGGCGGGGCGCGGCGGATTCTGGCTGCGGTAGCGCACCCTTGGTCGATCCAGCCATCGCCGAAGCGGCTGTCGGCACGCAGCGCGCCGGCCGCTTGCCCGAACCGCCGCGGAGCGCGCTCTCGTCTGGCTGCGACACTTTCTGCATCGCACTTAGCCACGAGTCTGACGCTGACAGCCGCCGGAATTCTCATCGCCGGCGCACCCTTCATTATCCAGTACCGCGCAGCCTATCTCTTCCTGTTGGCCTCGTATGGCTTTTATCTGATTGCGTGGACACAACTGCACTATGTGAACGTCGTGTTCCACATCAGTGAGCATATCAGCAGGGTCATTGCGCCTCGAATAAGGATGCTGTTAACGAAGATTACGCCGGGGACCGGCGAAACATATCCCCACCTGCTGAGTTGGGAGGACGCAGGCCGCACGTCGGGCTTCTGGTCCGTTCCCCTTCAGGCAGCCCGCTATCTTTTCCCGATCTGTGCGGCCTGGCGCTTCGGCGATCGGGTTCTTTGTCAACGCATCGCAGTTGAGCAACACAGGATGGCAGCCCTATTCGCTGAAGCTCGGAACCATCTCGACCATTGCCCTGCTCGCATACACGATCTTTCTGACATTGAAGGTTCGGCGGTTGACCCGACGTTATGAGAAAAACCCAATGCCGTGAGGTACGAGAGCCGGATGATGCAGTCCGATTCCGCGCTTCAGCCCGAACCAAAAGCTCGCAAACTATTGGCTTCGGTTCGCAGTTCACCAATTTCAACTCCACCGACCGATACCTGCTATTTAGGTTCAAGGGCGGCGAGCTTCCGCACCCAGTCTACGGATGGGCGCACCTCAGCGTCACCCTTCCAGGTGGTCTCGGCGGTCCCAACGTGACTCTGGTCAGCTATGCCTACGAAACCTCCGGCCGACAGATTCCCGCGGGATACCGGGGCAGGGCGCTCGACGGGGACGAAGAGGCGTACACCGCCGCGTCCGCGCGGACCGGCGTACCCGCGTTGGCTCTCGGAGCGGCGGGCGTGCGGCGCTGGCGCGCGGCGCGCCAAGCCGAAGCTCCCGCCCTGGCAGGTGCAACGCAATTGCCGTAGCGGCGGAGCCGCGCGGAGCGGGCGAGCATGGTCCTACTCGTCGTCGGGATACCGCCGATTGGAAAGTCATCGATCCGTTTGGTCTCGGCGGCTGCGGGAATCCGCTGCGCGCTGTTGAAGCCCGATGATAGTACCCCCTCCGTGCCACAGGGTCCTTGTTTATCTCAGACCGAGGGTGATAGCATAACGAGCGGCACATACGGTGTCCCTAATGTCATAAATAGCGGAGGCCAGGTCGTCGGCAGCTCGAACCTGGCGGGAGACCAGACATACCACCCGTTCTTATGGCATCGCGGATCGCCGATTAGGGATTTGGGCACGCTGGGAGGAGACAACGCAGAAGCCCTCTGGATCAACGATACCGGCGAGGTGGTTGGCGATTCGGATTTAACAGGCTCGCTGACACACGACGGTTTTCTATGGAGGAACGGCGTGATGACCGATCTGGGGAACCTTGGCCAGAGCAGCAAGGCGTTTGCCATTAACTCACAGGGGCAGATCGTGGGCCATTCGGAGATCGACGACGGAACTTTCCACGCCTTTCTGTGGGAGAAGGGCGGCCCCATGGTCGACCTGAACGACCTCGTGTTCCCCGTATCCGAGTTCGTAGTCACCGACCCTTATGACATCAATGACAACGGGGAGATTGCCGTCACCGGGTTTCTGCCGAATGGCGACGAGCATGCGGTTTTGCTGGTCCCGGACGGCGAGTGCGACGACGCTTGCGAGGCAAGAATCGCGGTCAGCCGGAACAATGCGGCGCCCGTACTGCACCCCGCGACGACGGAGCAGGGCAGCGAAACACGCGTCGGCCCAGTGACTTGGTTCCGCAACCGGCTCGGGCGACCCTATCGCGTTCCCTCACAGGCAGCGGTGCCGGGGAATTAACCGGGCCACGTGGCTGTTCTCGCTGGGCTGGACGCGTATCGGTTTCCCCATGTCCGCTCCGCGTGTGAAGTTGGTGCAAGTTCTTAACGGCGATTCGGTTCCGGGCAGGCCTGAATCACCATTTTTCAGAAACGATCAAGGAGAAGAATATGAAAGCCTGGATGTATATAACGGTAGTGTCTCAAATCCGGCCCAACCGGCCTCGGCATTGTCTTCAGTCTCGATCTCGGCCTGCCCAAGCCCCTGCCGCTGGTCTCCGGGATATTCCCCCCGTCAGGCGCGGTCGGCCGAAAGGTCATCCTGTGGGGCAACTACCTGCTCGGCGCGACCTCCGTCGCCTTCAACGGTACGCCCGCCGTCAGCGCCGTCTCCACCTCGGTCCAGTCCATTCTGGTCACCGTGCCCGCCGGCGCGACCACGGGGCCCGTGACAGTCACCACGGCCAACGGCAACTTCACCACCGCTCAGAATTTCACGGTTCAATAATCAGGCAATCTCTGATTTCGCGCGGTCGGCGCGTAATTTGCTCAGCGCGTTGATGAGGGCGGGCGAGTAGCAGCTAAAACTAAGTCTTGCTCAGGCTGGTACAATATTCACCTTGTACCGTCTCAGGATGTACCGCAAACCCGGTCTGCATCACTTGATTACTATCACGATTATATGGGCAATGTGTGCCTCAGCCGCGCGCGGACAGGACGAGAAGAAGTCCCCGAGCTTGCTCTCGAATCAATCCGGCAATCAGCTATCCCTGCCGCCAGCTTTGAAGCTTAAGATGCCTGGTCCAGAAATCCAGAATGTGATGCTCGGCACTTGGGCGATCAAGGCCGAGTATGCACCAACTAAAGAGGCACCGAATGGCGGAGCAGGCGAGGGTATCGAGGTGTGGCGACCGGGCCCGGGTGGCTACTCGGTCATCGAGGAATACCATGAGAAGAATGCTCGGGGCGAAATCTATGGTTTCGTCACGTTCTGGTGGGATGCGGATTTGCAAGGTCTACGATTCGTGTGGTGCGACAGCACCAATCCACGGGGCTGCCAGCTTTCAAAAAGTGTAGCCAAGTGGGAGCGCGGCAGGCTGGTGTACAGAGAGGACCGCGAAGAGAACGGAAAGAAAATAACCCATCAAGAGGTCTTCGAGGACATCACGCCAGCCTCATTTTCGCAAACCCTGTCGGAAGGGCCTGCCGGCGGCGGACTAGAGCGAGTTTTGACGATCCGCGCTTCCAAGATCTTGGAGACGTCGATGAAGATCTCCGCGTCTCCACGGGGGATGATGAGCACCAGGCAAAAATCCTGTGCGAATACGACTGGTTTTCCGGGCCGATTCCAGAACCCCAGCCAACGTATGGTAACGTTGCAAGGGAGTACTCCGAGAAGGAATTGCAAATCATCGACCCGACCACGCTCATTCTGATCGACGAGGCGGACCGTCTTCGAATCGCGAGCCTCGAACAGGTGCGCGCGATCTTCGATGCCGGGGAGATTGGGGTCATCCTGATTGGCATGCCCGGACTTGAGAAAAAACTGGCACGATACCCGCAGTTCTACTCCCGTATCGGCTTCGTCCACGAGTTTCGGCCTTTGGCCGCCGCGGAGGTTCGCGAATTGTTGGACCGGCGTTGGGCGCCACCTGGCGTCTGTCTTCCACCGCAGCCGTTGGACGCGGAAACAGTGGCGGCGATCATCCGAATCACGGGCGGCAACTTCCGCCTGTTGAACCGTATGCTCACTCAAATTGAACGAATTCTCGAATTCAACGCCCTGCAAGCAGTGACCAAGGAGGCCGTCGAGGCGGCTCGGGAGAGCTTGGTCATTGGGCAAACCTAACGGCGTGCGCCTCCAGGTTTCGCGCCGGTATCTCTACCATTGTGAGATAATTCACGGTTGCGAGGCGAGAAAAGGGGAACCCGCCCCGTCCACAAAGGGAGCGCATCGATGAAACGAATCGTTAACGCGTTAGGCAAACTGAGCTGGGGGAAGAGGGCGTGCGCTGTTTTCGCCCTGAGCGCAACCACGGCGATTGTCCTGCATGCGCAGACCTTCACCACACTGCACAGCTTAGATGGCACGGACGGCGAAGGCGAGAACCCCGTGGCTGCGTTGGTCCAGGCCACGAACGGGGACCTCTACGGGACAACCGGATTAGGCGGGGCCAACGCCGCTGGCACGGTCTTCAAAATCACCCCAAGTGGTACGCTGACGACGTTCTACAGCTTCTGCTCCCAAAGCGGGTGCACGGACGGCAGCAGGCCCTACGCGGGGCTGATTCAGGCCACGAACGGCGACTTCTACGGGACAACATATTTTGGGGGCGGGGCCAAGGATGATGGCACTGTCTTCAAAATCACCCCAAGTGGTGCGCTGAGGACGCTCTACAGCTTCTGCTCCCAAAGCGGGTGCACGGACGGCGGGCTCCCTGACGCCGGGCTCGTCCAGGCCGCCAATGGGAACTTCTACGGGACGACGGACGGAGGCGGGGCCAACGCCGCTGGCACGGTCTTCAAAATCACAACGGGGGGCAAGCTGACGACGCTCTACAGCTTCTGCGCCCAAAGCGGATGCACGGACGGCCAATACCCCGATGCGGGGCTGATCCAGGCCACCAATGGGGACTTCTACGGGACAACGTCGGGCAGCAGCGGCGTAGGGACGGTCTTCAAAATCACAACGGGGGGCAAGCTGACGACGCTACACAGCTTCTGCTCCCAAAGCGGGTGCACGGACGGCCAGTACCCCTACGCGGGGCTCGTCCAGGCCACCAACGGGGACTTCTACGGGACAACGTCCGCTGGCGGGGCCTCCGGCCACGGCACAGTGTTTAAAATCACCCCAAGTGGTGCGCTGAGGACGCTCTACAGCTTCTGCTCCCAAAGCGGGTGCACGGACGGCAGCGGGCCCTACGCGGGGCTGATTCAGGCCACGAACGGCGACCTCTACGGGACAACCGAGTATGGCGGGGCCTACGGCTATGGGACGGTCTTCGAAATGACCCCAGGCGGTACGCTGACGACGCTCTACAGCTTCTGCGCCCAAAGCGGATGCACGGACGGCCAGTACCCCTACGCAGGGCTCGTTCAGGACACCAACGGAACTTTCTACGGGACAACAGAGTACGGCGGGGCCTATGGCGACGGCACGATCTTCACATTATCTGTAGGCTTAGGCCCGTTCGTGAGGACATTGCCCACTTCCGGCAAGGTGGGGGCAGCCGTCAAGATTCTGGGGACGGGCCTGACGGGCTCGACCAGCGTCACTTTTAACGGCACTGCAGCAACTTTCACCGTGGTCTCCGCCTCCGAAATCACCACAACTGTGCCGGTCGGCGCGACCACCGGAACCGCCCAAGTGGTCACGCCGAGCGCCACGCTTTCGAGCAACGTTCCCTTCCAGGTTAACGCTCCCTTGATCAGCGCGAATCGCAACTTCCAAAGCCTTTTGACCCTCGCGCCGGGGGTTGCGCCCGTGCAGGAGCAGCACTCGCAATTCTTCAACGCGTCCAGTTCGTTGCAAACCGAA
>Ga0187855_10001136_pt1 | contig 21720 bp, 22 predicted proteins | sample June2016WEW_8_10_2_FD_132969 | JGI IMG/M metagenome (GOLD analysis project Ga0187855, IMG submission 132969) | Peatland microbial communities from SPRUCE experiment site at the Marcell Experimental Forest, Minnesota, USA - June2016WEW_8_10 | ecosystem: Environmental > Terrestrial > Soil >...
GTTTGCACTATCGTAGTGCGCCGTGAAATATGAACCTCCTGGCGGGTGGCCACCTTCTCCCAGCCTGCGATGATTATGCGGCTCGTCTCTCAACTCTGACCAATCAGAAACGGGGGTGCCCCACTTCTCGCGCCTTTCGAGAAGTGGGCTATCGCGCCGCCGACACCGGAGTTCTCCCCATGCTACGCCGCCGGCGGCCGTATCCCCCTAAGAACGCCACAAGACGGAATCGGCCTTTCCCCTTTCCTTCGTCCGAAATCATACTCGGACTTGTTCGGAAAACAGGGAGCAGGTCAACAGAATCCATAGCCGGACGTCCTATTCTTCCCTTAACTTCAGCGTCAGACACTTCGCCGCGCCCCCGGCTTTCATAAACTCCGACAGGGGCGTAAGGATCGGGGTAAACCCCGCTTGCCGCATCCGGCCCTGAAGAGATTCGGAAGCGCCGTTCAGAAACACGCGCCGGTTCAGATCGAGCGCATTGCAGCAAAACTGCTCCGCGTCCGCTGCATCAACCTCGATCAGCTTTTTCGCGGGCACGATATCGGCGATGGCCTTTTGTCCATCGGCATCAAACGCCGCCGGAAAATACATCAGGTACCCGCCTTCCAACGGACACAGGCAGGTGTCGAGATGATAAAACCGCGGATCAACCAGTTGCAGTCCGACCACCCGGCGGTGGAAGGTTTTTTCCAGCAACCCTGGCGTGCTCATCGCGGAACGGAATCCGTACCCGGCCCAGATAATCGGTTGGCCGCGATCGAGCAACGCATCGCCAGCGCCCTCGAACGACACATCCTGCGGCCAGGCGGCGATGTTGAAATCGTTCTTGGCGAACCATTCCTGAAAAAAGGGTTCTTCGCCCTGACGCTCCGGCTCCCGGAAACGACTGACCACGACCTTTTCCTTCAGCACCATTCCGGCATTCGCGGTAAACACCTGATCCGGCAACCCCGGCTGCGGCACAATGAGGACCACTTCCCCGTGTGCCTCGATCGCCCGCTTCAGGCCCGACCATTGCTTCACGGCCAAAGCATGATCGGCCTTGCCGCGATTACCTTCCATCCAGGGATTGATAACGTAATGGACGCCGAAATAATCCGGCGCGCACATGAGGATTCTTTGCTGGGACAAACACTGGCTCCATTCAACCGGGTTCGAGTTCCGCATTCCAGTATAGGGAGTAGCGCCCGCTTTCGGCAGGTCTCGAAAGCCGCGAGACCTGAGGTACCCACTCCCGAGACAGTTGCCAATAACTTCTTTAAAATTAAATACATGGCTGGACTCTATGCATAAACTGCTGATTCCATTATGGATGGATAAGGGACGGGGTCTGAAAACCGATGGCTGACGACTGCCTTTCAGTTAAAATACCTATTACCCTGGGGTGAGGAAGAATGTCCCTGACCAAGCAGCAAGCTCTGGAGATGTTTCGATCTGACGATCTAATCGGGATTGGCATGGAGGCGGACGCGGTCCGCCGCAAGTTGCATCCCGAAGGCACCGTGACCTACATCATCGACCGCAACATTAATTACACCAATTTCTGCACCGAATATTGCACCTTCTGCGCGTTTTATCGTCCGCTGAAGGGTCCAGCGGCTGCGGAAGGCTACATCCTCGATTTCGATACGATTTACGAAAAGATTCGCGAGACCGTCGAACTCGGCGGCACCGGCGTCCTGATGCAGGGCGGCCTGCATCCCGATCTCAAGATCGACTGGCACGAAAAGATGCTGAGCGGCATCAAGCAGCGCTTCCCGCAGGTTCACCTGCACTGCTACTCCGCTTCGGAGATTCTGGCAATCGCCGAATACAGCACTCTAAGCCTGCGCGATACGATTGCGCGCCTGCGCGATGCCGGACTCGATTCCATCCCCGGCGGCGGCGCGGAAATTCTCGACGACGAAGTGCGCTACAAAATCGCGCGCCTGAAATGCCTGACCGCCGATTGGCTGGAGGTGCATCGCACCGCGCACCAGCTTGGCATGAGAACCACCGCGACCATGATGTTCGGCGTCGGCGAGTCCATCGAGCACCGCATCAACCACCTGCAAGTTCTTTACGACTTGCAGCAAGAGACGGGTGGATTCACCGCCTTCATCCCCTGGAGCTTTCAGCCCGCGCACACCGCGCTCGGCGGGCGCCACTGGGATGAAGCCACGGCGGTTGAATATTTGAAAGTCCTGGCGATTTCGCGCCTCTATCTTTCAAATTTTCTGAACGTTCAGTCCAGTTGGGTAACGCAGGGACTAAAGGTCTGCCAGATGGGCCTGCGCTTCGGCGGCAACGACGTGGGGTCGGTAATGCTGGAAGAGAACGTGGTCCGCGCCGCCGGCGTGACCAATTGCACCACCGAAGAAGAACTGCGGCGCATCATACGCGATGCGGGCTTCCGTCCGGCGCAGCGCGACACGCTTTACCGGCAGCATTTTCTGAACTGATTCGTTCGTGTCGCAGCTGAGCTGCGCCTGGCGCTAGTTATGCGGCCACGCATTAAACAGCATGGTGGCGTTGACCGAGCCGAGTCCGGTGCCCAGATCGTAGCCCACAGTGGCTGGATAAGCCGGTTCGCCAGCAGACGTGGACGTTGAAAGTTCACCAATGATGTCAGTGCCGTCGCCGTAGCAGTCGTAGGACTTTCCCTTCGAATTTTGGCCGCAAGGAACGTCCATGTCTCCGGCCGTGACGTCGTTAAATACGCAGGACGCGGCAGGCAACGCTCCCGTGGTTTGACTGGCGTTGCAGGCTTTCGCTCCTTGCGTGTTGAACTGGTTCGCCGCGAGCGCGTAATAGACGTAGTTGGCGTTGCCCTGCTTGCCATATTTCTGATCGATCAGCGCCTGAATGCCAGCCATCGCTGGCGCGGCAAACGATGTTCCGCCGCCGCCCTCCAGGTTTGCGGCGTTCAGTGCATTGCAGGGAGAGCCGTCCTGCTTCGGGTCCGACATACACTCGACCAGGAAGCTTCCCCAGAAGCCGTCCGAGGCAAAAAGCGCCAGATCGGGCTGGTCGCGCAAGCCATCGTTCGGAATGCCCGGCACGCCCGTTTGCCACGACGGCTTCGGATTGCCCTTGCAGGTTCCGCTGACCACGCCGGGAATCGAAGGGACTCCCGTGAAGCAGGTGCTCGGTCCGCCACTGCCACCGTCCGCATAGTCGAACTGTCTGCCGTATTTCGTGTTGCAGAAGCCGCTTGGACCATACGATTGCGTGTAACCGCCGTAGACCGGATCGCTGTAGAACAGCTCGCTGGTGCAGCCGTCGTTCCACGGAATCTCCGGAATATACGACAGCGCGGACGCTTTCGTTACGGGGTTGTTCTTCGCGCTCCAATATTCGCTGATGGGAATGTTGTAGGCGTCCCCGAGGTACTGGGCCATGAAATCGGTGCCGCCCACATCGACCGCATAGGCGGAAGCGGTATTGTCTCCGCTATTGATGCCAAGCGACGAATAGGGAGTGCTCTCGACGGGAACGCACTGGTCGGCGCCAACATCTCCCTCCGCAATGAAGAAGGTGGTGCCCAACGCGGTGGCGATCTGCGCTTCCCGATTCTCGAGTGCCACTTCGGTCTGGCCGCTGATGGTTTCACACAAGCCGTAGCTGTCCGAAAGTATGTCGGGCGGTTCGAGATCGAGCAGATTGAGGATGGCCAGATCCAGCCCGGATACGCCGTGTGCATTGCCGCACGCGGAAAGCACGATGTTCGCGTCGGGCGCGCTTGCGCTCGCCCATTCCACGTCGAGAGCCGCTTCAATCTCATCTCCATTTTGACCAGGGTCTTTGCAACCGGGATAGATCTGCTTGAAGGTTCCGTATTTGAAACCCTTCAGACCGAATACACTGCGGAAGTCGTACCAATCCGATATGTGGGCTAGATTGGAATCTTCGATCACGGCGATGGTGACGCCTTTGCCCGTAAATCCCTGCTGCCAGAGCGGCAGCACATTGTAGATGGTGTCGAAGTCGTAGGGGGCAACCGCATAGTAAGTTTGCCCTTGATCTTTTTCCGTGTAGCGCGATTTGAAGTGCGGTTGAAACTGATTCGTCGCGCGGTCGTAAGTCACATGACCCATCCGAATCGCATGCGACTTGGGATAGAAGTCGTGCAGCGAGGCAACGCCTTCGATGGCGGGCGCGAGTGCGGCGGGGATCTGCGGATCGCGCATGTTCGCGATGTGTTTTTCGCCATTCGGTAAAGTCAAATTGTGAATCTCGGTGTGGAACGCTTCGCGGATTTGCGCGGACGTGCCGGCGAAGTCGATGACCAGTCCATTTTGATAGACGCGGTTGATGGAAAAACCGTGTGATTCCAGCCAGCGCTGAATGGTCTCCCGATCTTGCTGCGCCAGACCGAAGCGCTCGCCGACTTGCTGCGGCGTCAGCCAGCGATGAAATTCGGGCGAGTTCTGCCGATGCATTTCGTCAATCAGTCTCTCGAAACGCGCTTCGGTTTCCGGCGCAGGCTTGAGCGTGAGCAGCAAATGATCGAAAGTCAGGCTGTCGGCGACCGGGCCGCGATCATTGCTTGCCTCGAACACAGCAGCGGTGGTGTTTCCCGTAAGAGTCACCAACCGGGATTCGTCAATCGGTTCGGTAATAACAGGCTTCGGGCCGACGTTGACGCCCGCCGCAGGAGTCTCCGCAAAAGTCGCCAACGAGCACAGGCCAAACGAACACAGGATCAGCATGGAAGCGGAGAAGCGCATTGTCAGAACCTCCGAAAGCAAGCGGCCCAGAACGGATGAGGGAGAACCACGGAAACCCGCAACGCCGCGATGGTAGCGCCGTTTGGCGGGTTCGGTCAAGGCGGAAATCGCCGGGTAGCGCCCTAATTTGATTCTCTGACCGCGGCGTCACAGAGGCACGGAAAAAGAATCGAAGGTTGGAAAACGTGGAAGGTGAAATTATATAAAGCCCTTGCGTCCCTCCGTGGCTCCGTGGTCAAACCAATCAACTTAGCACCGTACCTAAGCTTGGTCAGTATAGCCAACTCTCTATCCCTTGGTGAATAATGACTTTCTAACCCTATTTGCTATAGAAGCGCTTTGGAGAGAACTTCCATGAAAAACGAACTCAAGAAATTCGTCTGGTCGAGCGCCTTGCTCGCACTGGGATTCGCAACCGCATTGTTACCGACCCGAGCCTTTGCTCAAGACTGGGACCAGCAAGACGATCCGCCCACCCGCGTCGCGCGACTCGGCTACATCGAGGGCTCGGTTTCATTCCAGCCAGCTGGCGAGGCGGAATGGGTGCAGGCGTTCCCCAATCGCCCCCTGACGACCGGCGACCGGCTCTGGGCCGACCAGGCCTCGCGCGCCGAATTGCAGCTCGGCTCCGCCGTGATTCGCCTGCGGGAGAACACCGGATTTTCATTCCTCAATCTCGATGATCACACCGTGCAAATTCAACTAACCTCGGGCGCGATCAACATTCATGTGCGCCGCCTCGATCAGAACGATTACTTCGAAGTCGATACACCGAACCTGGCGTTTACGGTGAACCAGCCGGGTATCTACCGCATCGAAGCCAGCGACGACGGCACCTACACCGCCGTCAGCGTGCGCGACGGCGGAGGCCAAGCCACCGGCGGCGGCCAGACCTACACGCTCTACGGCGGTCAGCGTGGCATGTTCAGCGGCACCGATTCGCTGTGGGCCGACCTTCAGGATATTGGCGGCTACGACGAGTTCGATAACTGGGCGAACGGCCGCGATCGCCGCTACGACAATTCGCTGTCGGCGCGCTATCTCTCGCGCGACGTCGTCGGCTATGAAGATCTCGACGAAAACGGCGACTGGCGCGACGACCCCAGCTTCGGCCACGTCTGGTTCCCCACCCGTGTTGAATTTGGCTGGGCGCCGTACCACACCGGCCATTGGGCTTGGATTTCGCCCTGGGGTTACACCTGGGTCGATGATTCCCCTTGGGGCTACGCGCCGTTCCACTACGGACGCTGGGTTACGATCAACGGCCGTTGGGGTTGGATCGCCGGTCCGATGGATGTGCGGCCCGTCTATGCGCCCGCGCTCGTCGTCTTTATTGGCGGCGGCTTGGGTTTCGGAGGCAACGTGGCGTGGTTCCCGCTCGGACCGCGTGAAGTTTATGTGCCGCCCTATCAAGTGAGCCGCGGCTATATGAACCAGGTAAACGTCAGCAACACAACGGTCAACGTCACCACGATCACGAACGTCTACAACACCACCATCATCAATAAGAGCACGACCGTCACCAACGTGAACTACGCGAACCGAAACGTTCAGGGAGCGGTGATGGCGGTTCCGCAAGCTGCCTTCACCAGCGCGCAACCCGTAGCCCGGGCCGCGGTTGCTGTAACTCCGCAGCAGATTGCCAGCGCGTCGGTGAACAAGTCAGCCGCCGTAGCCCCCACCCGGCAGAGCGTGCTTGGAGCGCACGCTTCCACCGCGAATCACGTACCTGCGCCGCCCGCCGCAACCATGAATCGGCAGGTGGTCGCGAACCACACGCCCCCTCCGCCGCCAGTTCCGTTCGCGCAAAAACAACAGGCTCTCGCCGCTCATCCCGGACAGCCCCTGTCGCGGCAGGAGTTGCAGACGCTGCGTCCACCGGCTGCGGCGGCTGCGCGTCCGATGGTCAAACAGGCGCCTCCCAGCAAGCCAGCCGCGCCAATCACGTCCCGTCCGGCAAATTCGATGGGCGGCCAGCCGAATGCCAATCGCCCGCCGCAACCCACTCCACTGCCTGCGAATCAGCCGAATGCAGTTCACCCACGGCAGCCCGTTCCGCAACTGCCCGCGAATCAGCCAAATCGTCCGGCTACTCAGCCGGCTCCGGCGGAACGGCCGGAAAACGAGCGTATGAATAATGAGCGTACGGTGAATCCGCCGCAGCCGAATCGAGAAACGCCACCGCCACAGCAACAGGCGAACCCGAATCGCCCAACTGCGCCTCAGCCAAACAATCGCCCAGAACCGAATCGTCCGGAGCCGAACCAGCCGGCTGCGCGGCCGCAAACCCCGCCGCCCGCGCAGGCGAAACCGGCTCCGCCACCTCCGCATCCGCAAGCAAAACCGCAAACGCCTGAGGAGAAAAAGCGGGAAGAAGAGGAACGGAAGAAGCAGGAAAAGCCGCAGGGCGCTTAGCACGATCTAGGAAGAGGTCAGCGATGCAACGGGCATCCCGTTTATTGCGGGATGCCTTTTTCGTTCCCGATAATGCCCACGTAGCCGCAGACGCATTCGTCCGCCCAGCGAGCAGTTAGCAACGCGAAAGCTGTATAGTCAACAATATTGACCATAGCATGGTAATATGACTATAGAGAAAAGTTATGCAGGAAATCGCCATCTCGGAATTCAAAGCCAAGTGTCTCGCCGTGCTGGAACAGGTTCGCGCCACGAAAAAGCCGATTCGAATCACGCGGTTTGGCAAGCCAGTGGCCGAAGTCGTTCCGCCGACGGCGGTCGAAGATCGTGCGGCCTGGATCGGATCGATGAAGGGCACCTTCGAAATTCTCGGCGACATCGTGTCTCCGGCGAACGACGAGGACGAATGGGAGGTGCTTCGCGATTGAGGCTGCTGCTTGATACCCACATCTGGCTTTGGAATTTCCAGGATCAGCGGCGACTTGGCCGTCGGGTTTTACGTCTTCTCCGAGACAGGGAAAACGAACTCTGGCTTTCGCCGATGAGCACATGGGAAGCTCTGACCCTGAATTACAAAGGCCGGATTCAAATCAAAGAGGATTTGGCGACGTGGCTGGCGCGGGCCACCGCCGGCACCCGCGAAGCTCCGCTCACCCATGAGATCGCTCTCGTAGCAAGGCAATTGCCCCTGCATCAGGACCCCGCCGACCGCATCCTAGCCGCCACCGCTGAAGTCTTAGACCTGACCCTGGTCACCGCCGACCAACGTTTGCTGGGATTGGGAACGATCCGAACCATGGCCAACCGCTGAATGCGATTTCGCAAGCCACCGGGGTTTCCTCAGATGGGACGGGCGCTGGCAATGACTGTGTAGTACGCCCCGACACGCGCAGGATCTCCTGCGAAGAACGAGTACATGCCCGACGATCCGTAACAGGTGACGAGATAAAAACCCGGCAGCGCCCGTAGGGTTCCTTCTAGGCAGGCGACTTCCTCAGCCTCGGTGCGCAGTCGGCGGACACCATGAAGCTCACCGTCTTTGACAAACATCTGCTGGTTTGCCGCCAGGAGACTGTCAAGAACAACCTGTCTTTTTGGAGCGCTTTCGGAAATGGATATTGTTGTGACCCTCGCAACTGACAGCGGGGCATCGACAAGAAGTGCGTCTGAGGAACTCGGCATTTCAACAAACCACCGGAGTGGAACAATATATACATTCCGGGAAAGCCTTAACTGGTTGCGATGTGCGACGTGCCAACCTATCTGCCAACTGCGCATCACCAACGGTGGACCAAGCCAATAAATAGCGACAGCAATCACGGCGCAGATGCCACACCGCCGTAACTTGCGCTTGAGTTCGGGGCTCATGACTCCCAGAGTTTAGAGTATTGTGACTGCATCGCCAAATAGCCCCTACGCCCTCTGCACCCCGCCTAGTCCTTCCAGCGCCTTCGCAATCTGCCCCGCCCACTGTGCTACTTCGTCGTCGCGCAGGGTCCGCTCGCCGGACTGGAACTTGGCTCGTATCAGGATCGAGTACTTGCCCGCGCCGACTTTTTCACCGCGGAAAATTTCTACCGGGACAAAAGTGCGCAGCTCGGCGATGCCCAATCCGCTAACGCTCTGGTGGATCTTCTCGAACTCCACGCTGTCGTCAAACACAAACGAGAAGTCGCGCTCGACGGCAGGGAAGCGCGGCAGCGCTTCATAACGCGCCTGCCGCAGATCGTGCTGGTAGAGACGGTCGAGATAGATCTCGGCGACAAAGACATCCTGCCGCAGTTTGCGCGCCGCGGCCACGTCGGGATGAATCTGCCCAAACTGGGCTACAGTCGCGCCATCCAGCACGGCGCGGGCGGAGCGACCGGGATGATAGTAATCGGCCCTCTTGTCTTTATCAGGCTGGGCGTCGTAGTACAGCGTCCAATGGCTGAAGGGAGCGAGCAGGCTTTCGACGTCGCCCTTCAAGTCGAAGAATGAGAACGTGCGCGACGCCGCGCCGGGAGCGAGTCCGCGCACCAGTTCCGCATCCACGTTGCCGGTTGCGCCAATTACGATGCGCTTCATCTCGCGCGGCATCGACTTTTCTCCCGACGCCTCGAATATATTCCCCACTTCGAACAGGCGGACGTTGTCGTTGCCGCGGTTCAGGTTGTAGGCCAGCATATTCAACATGCTGGGAACGAGCGAGGTGCGCATGACGGAAGCCTCGTCGCTCAAGGGGTTCGCCAGGTCGAGCTCGGCCGCGCTCGAAAAGCGCCGTGCATCCTCTTTCGAAATGAAAGTCAGCGAAATGGCTTCGTTGTAACCGAGCGCCAGGAGCGACGAGCGCAGACGCGCCTCTTTGTGCGCATCGGGGAGATCGCGGACTTCACCGCTGTACGCGGGAAGCGTGTTGGGAAACTTATCGTAACCGTGCAGGCGGGCCAATTCCTCGATGATGTCGATTTCGCGCTCGATATCAAGCCGCCAGCTTGGAATGTGCACCAGGTAAGTGTCTTCGCCGCCTGGAAGCACCGTGAAACCAAGACGAGTCAAAATACGGCTGATTTCGAGGGTACTGATCTTTTTGCCGAGAATGCGGTGGACCTCACGCGGATCGAGCTCCACGGGGGCGAGATCGAGCTTGCGGGCGATCACATCGATTAGATCCCCGACAAGCGTGCCGCCGCCAGAACTGAGAATCAGCTCCGCGACGCGGTTGGTCGATGGAACGGTAGATTCAAAATCGGCGCCGCGTTCGAAGCGATGAGAGGCGTCGGTATGAATGCCGTGGCGTTTCGACATGCGGCGCACCGTGACCGGGTCCCACCACGCGGATTCGATCAGGATGTTCTTCGTGCGCTCGGTGATCATCGTGTCGAAGCCGCCCATCACGCCGGCGAGGCCGACCGGCTTTTTCGCATCGGCAACGACTAGGTCTTCGGTTGATAGCTTGCGCTCTACGCCGTCGAGGGTCTTGAGGGTTTCTCCGGCGCGGGCTTTGCGAATGATCAGGCGGCGGCCTTCGAGCAGATCTAGATCGAACACGTGCGTGGGTTTGCCGCTCTCCCAGAGAACATAGTTAGTTGCATCCACCGCGTTGCTGATGGGCCGCTGATCGAGCAATTGCAAACGGCTGGCGATTTTTGCCAGCGACGGCTTGATGGCTGCGTCGCGAATCTCGCAGGCGGTGAAGCGCGGACAAAGTTCAGGTTCCTGAATATCGATGGTGACTTCAGACTTGCCTTGCGACGGCGGCAGTTTCGGCTCGATCGGCCGCAGCGGCAGATCATAGAGCGCGGACGCCTCGCGAGCCACGCCATAGTGATTCATGGCATCGGGACGGTTGGTCGTGATCTCCATCTCGAAGACGGTGTTGTCGCCTTCGCCGGAGATGCCTTCGACGGCTATGCCCGCGAGCGTGAGTTCGTCCGCAAGCCGAGCGTAGTCGACGGGAAGGTCAACGAAGTCGCGCAGCCAATGGGGAGAAATTTTCATGTAGATCGCCAGCTTCGAGCTACTGGCTACTAGCTTCTAGCAACCAAATCTGCTTCCGTCTCGATGCTTGCTAGAAGCTAGTAGCTAGTAGCCAGAAGCTGCCCTAACCAAACTGCTCCAGAAACCGCACATCGCCCTGAAAAAATAACTGAATGTCATCCACGCCGTATTTCAAAATCGCAATTCGCTCCACGCCCATACCGAAAGCGAATCCCGAAACCTTTGTGGCATCGTAATCGACGAAGCCGTACACATTGGGATCGACCATGCCGCAGCCGAGCAACTCAATCCATCCGCTGGCCTTGCAGTTGCGGCAGGGAGCGCCGTCGCGCGTGCCCTTGCCGCCGCAAAAAATGCAACTGATCTGCACGTCGGCGCTCGGCTCGGTGAACGGAAAGAACGACGGATAGAAACGCGTCTTGACGCTCGATCCAAACAGCGCTTTCATGGCGTGGTCGAGCGTGCCCTTCAGGTCGCAAAACGTGATGTTCGTGTCGACCGCAAGCCCTTCGACCTGATGAAAGATGGGCGAATGTGTAGCGTCGAGCGCATCGTTGCGGTGAACTTTTCCGGGACACACGACGCGCACCGGCGGTTTCATCTTCTGCATGGTGCGAATCTGCACCGGAGACGTGTGCGTGCGCAGCAGCAGGCGGTCGCGCTGCGGTTTCGAGTCTTGCCCGGCGATGAACAGCGTATCCTGCGTATCGCGCGCCGGATGGTTCGGAGGAAAATTCAACGCCTCGAAGTTGTAGTAATCGGTTTCGATCTCGGGGCCTTCTTCCACCGAGTAGCCGAGATTGCGAAAGACACCGACGATCTCGTTCATCGTCTTGATGACAGGATGCTCCGCTCCGATGGGACGGCGAATGCCGGGAAGCGTGATGTCGATACGCTCTGCAGCGAGTCTGCTGAATGATGCGCCACTTTGAATGCGGGTTAGTGTCGCGTCAACGGCCTCTTCTACTTTGACCTTCACCTCATTGACGCGCTGCCCAACCTCGCGTTTGGCATCTTTCGGGGCCGCTTTCAGCCACAGGTCGTTGAGTTGCGTAAGAACGCCATTCTTGCGCGCCATCCAGCGATCCCGAAATACTTTCCACCCATCCTCGGAACCAACCGCCGCAGATTCCTGCTCGAGCGCGGACAGAAGTTCGCGCACCGCACCGTCGAGCGCTGCCGCCGAGAAGTCAGTTAGCTTGGGAACGGTGTAGGGCATCGATTGAACAATACCACTTAAGAATTGTCATCCCGAGCGAAGCGAGGGATCTGCAGTTTCTCGACCCGCTGAAAACTGCAGATCCCTCGCAAGAGCGGCTCGGGATGACAAGTCTTACAATCTGATAGCTGAAAGCTGAAGACTACGCCGCAGCCGCCGCGTGTGCCTTCTTCGCCTGCTCGACCAGACTCGCAAACCCGGCGGCGTCATGTACCGCCAAATCCGCCAGAATCTTGCGGTCGAGTTCCACGCCGGCTTTCTTCAGTCCGCTGATGAACTGGTTATAGTTCAAGCCGTTCAGGCGCGCAGCGGCGCCGATGCGCACGATCCAGATCGACCGGTACTGGCGCTTTTTCTGCTTGCGGCCGGAATAGGCAAACTTCAGCGCGCGATCGACGGCTTCTTTCGCCGAGCGGTAAAGTTTCGATTTAGTTAGGAAATATCCACTGGCGCGCTCTAATATCTTTTTGCGCTTGGCGCGGCGTTTGGTTCCGCGTTTTACACGAGGCATTGCTGTTCTCCTTTTTGGCTTGCGTCTCTACTTCTGGCGGCTGGAGGTAAGGAGGCTTCTACCCTAACCGGGGTCCCCGGAACGGCCGCTTTTGCCGTTCTGGGGTGGATATGGGATTTCTGAAGCCCGGCCTCTTCACACGCCGCTGCGGTGTATTCCATTTCCGCAGACTTGGTTGTTGCATACTCGTTAAGGACGGGCCATTACGCCCGTCGCTCCATTACATGTACGGAATCATGCGTGCCGCTTTTTTGTAGTCACCGTCACTCACCAAGGTGGCCTGGCCCAACTGTTTCTTGCGCTTCTTCGCCTTGGAGGACAGAATATGACGCAACCCCGCCTTGTGACGTACGATCTTTCCCGTACCCGTTTTCTTGAAGCGCTTGGCAGCGCCCTTGTGTGTTTTTAGTTTTGGCATAAAGTCGGTTCTCGGTTCTCAGTTGTCAGTTCTCAGCTACGTCATCGGAGTTACGCAGCGGAAACTAACCGCAGCGCCAAGTCCTAACTGATGACTGACAACTGACGACTGCTTTTACGCTGTCTGCGCTCCACCTTGCGGCGCGGGCGGTGGCGCGGGCTTCGGAGGAGCGTGCGGCTTCTCTTTCGCTTCTTTTGCTCCGCCTTCCTTCTTGTTCGGCGCCAGAATCAGGTGCAGCGTATTGCCTTCCTGCCGTGGCCGAAACTCCACCAGACCTCTCTGGTCTACGTCTTTAATCAAACGTTCCAGAATCTGGCGGCCCAAGCTCTGCCGTGTCATTTCGCGCCCCCGGAAGAAGATGGTCGCCTTGACCTTGTCTCCTTCATCGAGGAATCGCAGCACGTGATTCTTTTTGGTTTCGTAGTCGTGATCGTCCACGTTGATACGAAACTTCACTTCCTTGACCGTAATCGTCTTCTGCTTCTTCTTAGCTTCGCGCTCGCGCTTTTCGTTCTGGTACAGGAATTTCCCATAGTCCATAATGCGGCAAACCGGCGGTTGCGCGGTCGGGGAAATTTCCACCAGATCCAGGTTTCTTTCGCGGGCCATCTTGAGCGCCTCGAAGGGAGGCATGACGCCAATCTGTTCCCCTTCGTCCCCGATCACGCGGACTTCGCGTGCCCGGATGCGCTCGTTCATGCGGATAAAACGCTTGTCGATACTGTCCTCCGTCTGCTTACCTGACAGAAAAGATGCATAAAAAGTATAGCATGGAGCCGGCGGAGGCCTTTGTCAGCGTTGGCGGCTACGGCCATGATCTCCTTGGTCTCGCGACGAAGGCCCCGACAGAGTCAAGGTTTTCTCCGTGCCTCCGTGACTCCGTGGTAAAAGATGTATTTAGAACACTTAGCGATACCCCAGTTCCAGCAGGGCGAAACGGCTTGACCGTCCTATGCGGCCATCTCTTGTGCTAGCCTAACTTTCCATGACCCGAGTTTCACCCCATCCCAAGCACTTTCTCTCCGACAAAGTCGAGCATTTTACGGAATCCGTGATCCGCGACATGACGCGCCAGGCCATGCAACATGGCGCCGTCAATCTGGCGCAGGGATTTCCCGACTTCCCCGCGCCCGCCGAGATCAAGCGCGCGGCCGAGGAAGCGATTGCCGCCGACGTGAATCAATACGCCATCACCTGGGGCGCAAAGAACCTGCGGGCCGCAGTTGCGCGGCAGATGAAGCAGTGGCAGGGGATCGACGTCGATCCAGAAAAAGAAGTTGTCGTGTGCTGCGGCTCGACCGAGGCGATCGTGGCCACGCTGCTGGCGGTCTGCAATCAGGGAGATGAGGTCATTATCTTCGAGCCGTTCTATGAAAATTATGGCCCCGATTCCATCATCAGCGGCGCCAAGCCGCGCTTTGTCAGCTTGCGCCCGCCGCCGGCATCTCAGGGCGTGCGGGGCGGCGAGTGGACTTTCGACGAGCTTGAACTGCGCCAGGCCTTCCAGCCCCAAACCAAAGCCATCGTCGTAAACACGCCCAACAACCCGACCGGCAAGGTGTTCAGCCGGAAGGAACTGGAACTGATTCGCGACCTGTGCGTCGAATATAACGTGCTCGCCATCACCGATGAAATCTACGAGCACATCCTCTACGACGGCGCCCGGCACATCTCGATTGCCGCGCTCGACGGGATGCGCGATCGGACCATCACCATCAACGGGCTGTCCAAGAGCTATGCGGTTACCGGATGGCGCGTGGGCTGGGCGGTGGCGCCGCCGACGATCACCAACGCCATCCGTAAGGTGCATGACTTTTTGACTGTGGGCGCGCCCGCACCCCTGCAGGAAGCGGGTGCGGCCGCTCTGAGTCTGCCTCCGAGCTACTATGCCGAGTTGGCCAAGCGCTATCGCAACTGCCGCGACCGTCTGATTCCGTCGCTCGAGAAGGCCGGTTTCCGCTGCTACCGCCCGCAAGGCGCGTACTACGTGATGACCGACATCAGCGCCTTCGGCTTTGCCAATGACGTTGAGTTCGCGGCCCATCTCGTCAAAGAAATCGGCATCGCCTGTGTGCCAGGATCAAGCTTTTACAAGCATCCAAAAGACGGATCCCAACAGGTACGTTTCGCCTTCTGCAAGAAGCCTGAGACACTGGATGAGGCGGCACGGCGACTGGAAAAGCTGCGGCCCCGCATCGTGCGAGGATGAAGTTTTGCCAAGCCGTTGGTTTTCTCCGTGTCTCCGTGTCTCGGTGGTGAAAAATAGATAGGGCACTACCGCGGCGGCGCCGAATGTAGCGCATAATCCACAGCAAACTACGCTATACTTCGCCTCAACGCTCAAACAAATTTTCCGAAAGCGAGTGCGCATGTCCCTGAAAAGCGTGGAAGAGGTATCTGCCGAGGTTCCGGCTGAAGATTTTAAAGCGCTGGAAGACAAAGTCTATCGCACTATTGAATTGTACAAGGCTGCGAAGGACGCCCGCGCGGTCGCCGAACGCGACGTGAAGCGGTTGCGCGAGCAAATCGAGGAACGCGAGGAAGAAAACGAAGCCATGCGCCGTGAACTGGTACAGCTGCGCAAGGATCGTGAGGAGATTCGCGGCCGGGTAGAAAAAATGTTGAGCCAGATGGAAAGCCTGGCCGATGAGAAAGCCGCCAGCTGAACCGCGGCACACTCAACGATGACGGCGAACCTCCATCTGTGAACAATGCAGCGGGAAGCGTTACGCCGAGGAGCGACATGGCCACTGCCAGCAAAGAGCCTCCGACCGATGTCCGAACGAAGGACGTACTAACGAAAAATGCGTTGCCCAAAGACGTTCCTGCTGCGAATGCGGTCAACGGCAGCGTGCGCGTGGAAATCTTCGACCAGGTTTACAACCTGCGGGGCTCCGACGCCAGCTACATTATCGAACTGGCAGAGTACGTAGACGGCAAGATGCGCGCCGTCTCCGAACAGACGGCCACCGTCGATTCGGTGCGCCTCGCGGTGCTGGCGGCGCTCAATATCGCCGACGAATACCATCTCCTGAAGCGGAGACAGGATGCGCCTTCGCCCGAAGCGCGGCAGCGCGCCAGCAAACTGGCAACCGCGCTGGATGAGATTCTGGACGATACTCGCCGCACCGGCTGAGCCAAGCTTTTTTCGCATCCGGTGCAATCGTCCGTAACCTGCGGTTCCTCTTCTTCGCACTTTTGTGCCACGTCCTCTAGCAAACCTTCTGCCAACTATTTTGCATTTTCCTCTTGCGAAACTCTCCGCCGTTTCCTAGCATCCATAGTGAAAGCCGACCTGCAAGGTTGGTGATGGTGGCAACCGATTTTTGAACCAATGCCGAATGAACGGGGACTCGACTCGCAAAAAGATCCTGTGTGCTACGTTCCGTCATGCGGAAAAGCCTAATGGGTCGCGGCGGGTTCCCACCGTCTGAGACGGGTTCATTCTCGGCCCACCACACGGCATAGCGGGTCGGCTTGTTCGTTCAGGTCTCAGGTGTCAGGTCTCAGGTCTCAGGTCTCAGGAAAGGATTGTCATCCTGAGCGAAGCGAAGGACCTGCTTTTGCCTGCGGCAATTGCGCATTCGCCTTCGCTTCCAACCCGAGCCACTGAACACCTCACACCCACACCTTGAGACCTGAGACATCTTTCCCTGCTAGACTCTCGCTAGTACTCAGCCCACATCCGGAGCATCTAAACCAACGTGTTCCCCAGACTTTTCCAGATTGGCAGTTTCTATCTCCCCACCTACGGGGTACTGGTCGCTTCGGGCGTCCTCATCGGGCTCTGGATCAGCGTGCGCAATTCCGAGAAGCAGGGCATCAATGGCGACGATGCCTGGAACCTTGGCATTCTCGTTGTTCTCGCCGGAATCGTCGGCGCGAAGATTCTTTACGTCGTCAACGACTGGAGCAGCTACGCCAACAACTGGCGCGAGATTTTCAGCCTCAACACCCTGCAGGCGGGAGGCGTATTCTCCGGCGGATTGATCGGCGCGCTCTTGATGGCCGCCTGGTACATGCGGCGTCATCACATGCCGGTCCTGCGCACCACCGACGGCTTCGCGCCCGGTTTGGCCTTCGGTCACGTCCTCGGGCGCTTCGGTTGCTTTTCAGCCGGATGCTGTTACGGCAAACCGACGAATCACTTCTGGGGCGTCATCTTCCACAATCCTTTGGCGAACAGTGTCAGTGGAACTCCGCTCGGCGTCCGGATCGAGCCGACACAACTGATCGAAGCCGCCGCCGAATTTTTCAATTTCCTTTTGCTGAGCTGGCTGCTCACGCGCAAGAAATTTGATGGACAGGTATGGGCCACGTTCATGATCCTCTACGGAGTCGAGCGCTACTTCATCGAGTTTCTGCGCGACGATCCCGGTCGCGGTGAGGTCTTCGGCGGGATCATGACGGGAACGCAGTTGATCTCAGTTTTGCTGGTGATTGGCGGCGGGCTGATCTGGTGGCTGAAGAGCGGATCGCCGAGCCGAGTACCGGCCCAGAACGGCGCCTAGCGTTCAGTTCCCTCCCCATGCCTGCATTCCCCATAACGCTCGACGTCGCGCCAGACGGAGCAGGCCAGCGCCTCGACCAATATCTCGCGACGCATCTTTCCGAAGTCAATCGATCGGAAGTCAGCCGCGCCCGCGTGCAGCAACTCATCGCCAAGGGTGAGGTGCTGATGAATGGGACGGCGGCGAAAGCTTCGCTACGTCTCAAAGGCAGTGGCGATGAGCAGATCACGGTCACCGGCCCGCCGCACGCCGCTCCGTTGCGCGCTATTGCCGAAGAAATTGCGCTCGACATCGTCTATGAAGACGACGACCTCGCCATCGTCAACAAGCCCGCGGGCATGATGGTGCATGCGGGCGCGGGAGCCACCGACGATGCCCGCAATCGCGGCACCCTGGTCAATGCCCTGCTGCATCACTTTGGAACGCTCTCCGCCATCGGAGGCGAACTGCGTCCGGGCATTGTCCATCGGCTGGACCGGGCGACCAGCGGGCTGATGGTGGTGGCGAAAAACGATGAATCGCACCGCCGCCTGGCGAAGCAATTCAGCTCTCGCGAGGTGCACAAGACGTACCTCGCGCTGGTCCACGGCTGGCCCAAGCAGGATCGCGGCACCATTCAAAGCCCCATCAGCCGCCACTCCCAGAAGCGCACGCGGATGACGACAAAGGGCTTCGGCGGCCGCGACGCGGTCACGCACTATGTCGTCAAGCGTAAGCTCGACGCCCCCTACGGCAAGTTCGCTCTCGTCGAACTGAAGATCGAAACCGGACGCACGCACCAGATTCGCGTTCACATGTCGTCGCTTGGGCATCCGGTGGTGGGCGACGCGCTCTACGGCGCGCCGGGCGAGTTGCGGTCGCAGTCGAATAAACGCCGCTCGGCCGGCATGCCTGCAACGCTGGCCCTCGGCAGAAATTTCCTGCATTCGGCGGCGCTCGAGTTGACCCATCCCCGAACGAAGGAATTGCTCAAGTTCTCCAGCCCCTTACCAGCGGAACTCGAGACCTTGCTCGAAAGCCTGGAGAATGATCGGCAAGAGGGTCCCCGCCAGGAACCTGGTCAGTAAGAACCGCGGCAGAAGAGCCTGTCCTTTCAGGCGCCGTTACAAAGTGGCGAGGCGGCTATAATGAAGTCAACCTTGATGAAACCGCGTATCGCTTTGCTTCTAGCTGCATTCCTTGTTGCCGCCAGCGCTCTTATGGGTCTGGGAGCGCGGGCCGCGTCCGCGCAAACGGTAGCCCCGCAAACTCCGACCCAGGCTCCGGCTGCGCCTCCCGCCGCGCCGCCCGCCAGTAGTGCGACGCCTCCAGCGGCGGCAGGACAATCTTCGCCTGCACCCGACAAGTCCCACGCCGACGAAGAGTTCACATTCTCGAAAACGGTCAACGAGGTCCGCGTCGTCTTCACCGTTACCGACCGGCACGGGCGCTACATCAAGGATCTGAAGCAAAACGACTTCCGGGTGATCGACGATCAAAGGCCTGCTGAACTGCGCAGTTTCCGCAGCGAGACCGATCTGCCGCTACAGGTGGGCTTGCTGGTCGATGCCAGCAACTCGGTGCGCGACCGCTTCAAGTTCGAGCAGGAGGCGGCCATCGAGTTTCTGAACTCCATCATTCGCCCGGGTTACGACAAGGCATTCGTCGTCGGCTTCGATGCCACTCCCGAGGTCACGCAGGATTTCACCGACAACACGGAGAAGCTGTCGGCGGGCGTGCGCATGCTGCGAGCGGGCGGCGGCACCGCAATGTACGACGCTCTGTACTTTGCCTGCCGCGACAAACTGATGAAGCAGGAGCAGACGGGCCCGGTGCGCCGCGCCATCATTCTGCTCAGCGACGGCGAGGACAATCTGAGCCACGTGACGCGCGAGGAAGCGATCGATATGGCAACGCGCGCCGACGTGATCGTCTACACCATCAGCACCAACATCAGCGGCATGAAGGGCAAGGGCGACAAAACGCTGGAGCGCATCGCCGAAGCGACCGGCGGACGCTCATTCTTTCCCTTCCAGATGCGCGACGTGTCGGATTCCTTTCTCTCCATTCAAGAGGAACTCCGCAGCCAGTACGCGGTCGCTTACAAGCCTGCGGATTTTGTCGCCGATGGACGTTACCGTTCGATCGATATCATGGCTCTCGATAGGAATCTGAAAGTGCGCACCCGCAAGGGATACTACGCTCCCAAGCAGTAAACAGCTTTCGGCCGTCAGCTCTCAGGTTCTGACTATCTAAATGCTATGGCTGGATACTCCGGAACTCCGCTGGCGAAGAAGTTAGGCATCAAGGACGGTTTCCGCATTGCCCTGTTGCACGTGCCGGACGACGTGAAGGCCGCGCTTCGCGATGCGTTTGCGAAATGCCAGATCCAGCGCATCTCCGGCAAGAACCAAGATAAAGATCTCGATTTCATTTTTTTCTTTGCCAAGTCGCGCGCGGGATTAGAACTTGAACTTCGTCCTGCGGCGAAGGCGCTGGCTCCCGCCGGAATGCTGTGGATCTCCTGGCCGAAGAAAAGTTCCGGTGTTGTCACCGACATCACGGGAGACGTGATTCGTCAGAGCGGGCTCGATGCCGGGCTCGTCGATATCAAAGTCTGCGCCGTGACCGAGGTGTGGTCGGGATTGAAGTTCGTCATCCCGGTAAACGATCGGCCGAAGCAGAAACGGCGCAACACCTAGAGTCATCGCGGCAGTCTTGACCGCGGCGGCGCACACTGTCGCCCGCCCTAATTTGCGGGCGAGAGCAATGTGTCCTCATCGACGAATGCGGTGAAGGGCGCGCCCTGCTTGATTTCTGCGTCCTTGCCATGGACGAAAATACCCACCGGAACCACCGGGACAAACATCAGGCCCATCGCTTTCCCCGCTTTGTCTTGTCCTTCTTTCGCGGCGGTACCGCGCAGTTTGATCAGGACGCTGCCGGCTTGGAGCGAGTCTACCTGAAAGAACACTTCACCCGGCGTGCCCGCCATTGCCTTGCCATCAACTTCGGTGACGGTTGCAACGGCGGGCGTTCCTTTTCTTACCACGACTGCGTCGCCGGCTTTGAGGTCCTCGGCCAGGGTCAGTGAGATCTTGTCCCCCACGTCCGCTGTTCTGGAGCTGACGTCCGAGGCAATCACGAAAGAGACAGCCGTGCCTCGGGGCAGCACGACTTTATCCGGCGCGGAAGGCGGGGCTGAAGAAATCGGCAATGCGTTCGCAGTCTGCGCCACAGGCGCGGTTGGGGCCACTCCGTTCAACGTATAGACTGCGGTGGCGACACGGCTGCGCCCTCCGTAGGGCGAGATGGCGATGGCTTGCAGACTGGTCGTCGAGTCAATCGCAATCGGGCCGGTGTATCGGGTTGAGGCTGCGGTCGGCGTCCAGCCATCGGTCGTGTAGTAAATCACGGCTCCGCGGGTCGAGTCCTTCATCTTTAGCCTGATGGCCGCGGAATACGCGCCCGGCTTCACCGAGAACTTGGGTTTGGCCGCGACGCAGCGATAGCACTGCGGCGTGTTGAGCGCGGCCTGCTGCGCGTTCTGCATCGCCTGCTGATTCGCCTGCTGCGAAGCTTGGTTCATTTGGTCAATGGCCTGTTGACTTGCCTGCTGTGATATCTGTGCGGCTTGCTGCGCCGCCTGGGCCGCTTGCATCCCAGGATCCTGAGCTAGCACGGAGGAAACCGCCAGTGTAAGCGCCAATAATGTTAGGTAGGTTCGCATAAGAGACTCTCCTTATGATGGGTTCGAGATTCGCTCCCAAAGATCGCTCCCAAACCCGAGATGTCCACAATCTGGACGGGTGGGCTCAGTGCCAAAGTAACACCCCGGAACGTTATCCGATGTAGAGAATTGTATCGATAGTGTCCGCGCAACTTGGATGCGAAAAGCGGGTTCATATCAAGTAAACGGGGTTCCCGCGCTGCCACGCCTGGGAACTATCGCAAGGAGATCGGACTATGAAACGCATGATCGCTGGGGTTCTTTTGCTGATCGGAATGGGTGCGGGAACGGTGTTTGCCAACGATGGCGACCGGCGCGACATTCATCGGGATGAGGCGAGGATTGCACGCGACCGCCGGGAACTCCGGAGCGACCTCTACTACGGAAACTACGCGGCGGCGCGACATGAACGCAAACAGCTGCGGCACGAGTACCGCGACCTGAACCGGGATCGTCGCGACTTGCATTGGGACCGGCGGTAAGAGGCCTTCGTCACTATGTAACCCAATCCTTCATAGTTGAAAAATAGGCGACGTTCGTAACTTGCCGGCACGCCGCGAACCGCGGTTCTATATGGGGTGGAGAAGAAATAACTGTGCGAATTAGATCCCGTCTGGCCGCAATGGCGATTGCGATGGCGATTACTGGAACGATGCTTTGCTGGCCGGCCTATGGCCAGACGGATGTAACGCGGGCGGAGCGCGAATTATTTGCTTCGGTCAATCAGGCGCGGCGAGCGTACGGA
>Ga0187855_10001139_pt1 | contig 21709 bp, 16 predicted proteins | sample June2016WEW_8_10_2_FD_132969 | JGI IMG/M metagenome (GOLD analysis project Ga0187855, IMG submission 132969) | Peatland microbial communities from SPRUCE experiment site at the Marcell Experimental Forest, Minnesota, USA - June2016WEW_8_10 | ecosystem: Environmental > Terrestrial > Soil >...
GCGTCTACGACGGCTGGACGGTGCCGATCGACTACGATCCGCTGCTGGCGAAGCTGGCCGTGTGGAGCGGCACACGGGAGAGCGCCATCGCCCGCATGCTGCGCGCCCTGCGCGAATACGACGTAGCCGGCATTCGCACCAACATCGCCTTTTTCCGCCAGATCCTGGAAGACGAGGAGTTCCGCCAGGGCAGGCTGCATACGCGCTTCGTAGACGAGTTTCTGGAGCGCCGCAAGCCCTTCGCGCCGGCGCCGGATCTGGAATCCATCGCGGCATTGGTGGCCGCCTTCCACTCCGCCGGGGGCGGCGCGCGGACGGAAACTTCGCGAGCGCCACGCAGCCGCTGGCTCGACATCGGCCGCAATGGGATGTTGCGATGAAGCTCCAGCTTGCGATCAACGGCGCGGCGCGTGAAGTCGAGCTGGACCACAGCGCCGCCCACATCGCCGCCGTGGAGCCGGGCGTCTACTCGATCCTGTTGGATGGCCGCAGCTATGAAGCGCGCGTGGAGCAGGCCGACGGACGCATGGTGGTCTTCATCGACGGACACCGCTTCGAGATCGAGATCCGGGATCCGCGCCGCTGGTCGCGGCAGGCAGCGGGGCAGGGAATTGAGGGCCGGTTAAGCGTAACCGCGCCCATGCCCGGCAAAATCGTGCGGGTGCTGGTGGCGGCGGGCGATGCGGTGGCGGCGGGTCAAGGCCTGCTGGTGGTGGAAGCCATGAAGATGCAAAACGAACTGAAATCGCCGAAGGCCGGACACGTGGTTACGCTCGCGGCCCGCGAAGGCGCCAGGGTGGCGGCGGGGGAAGTGCTGGCCATCATCGAGTAACGCGCAAGTTCAACGTCAACGGAAAAAGATGAGCCCGATTGCCAGCGGCACAAGCAGCAATGCCAGGACCACCCAGGTCCAGCGGTTGCCAAGGTTCAGGGTATAGCCTACGCCGAAGCGCTTTTCGATCAGGATCGACGGATCAGCGGGATTGATGTACAGCAGGCCCCACTTCCAGCAATCATCCGGTGTGCGATCGCCCAGGAGCACGGATCCGGTGTTGACCACCGCGCGGCTGCCGCCTTGGCCGCTACGCATCACGGCCACCACAAAAGCGCCGATGACGGCGGCCATCGCCAACCCCCATATGTCGATAGCGGCCGAAGTCACCTGGAACATGGCGAGCCAGGCCGGAGCTGTGAGCAGGTATGCGGTCACGATCAGCAATTGGACGATACGCATTCGAAAGCGGCGCTCGGCGGCGGCGCCCGCACCGGTGGTAGAGATGCGGCGCGACCAGTTGAGAAGTCCCCAGGCTAATCCGATAAGCAGCAGGCACACGGCGGCGTACACAGCCAGGTAGCCGAAAATCGAAGTGCGCGTGGTGGTCACCCAGCGGTCCGCCCCGTGTATGCCCCAGTGCACCGGAAAGCGTTGCGGCAGGCTGTCCAGATGCAGACTTGCCCAGATACCCAAGGCGACCAGAGACAATACGGGCAACGCCGCTACGATGGGGCCTCCGGGCAGGCGTTCTCGCGGAGCCGCGAGATCCACTTCCACGACGGAACCAGGCGCCGCCGCATACGCGAGCGCCGAGGCGTGCGCGCCGACCAGAGCCCACAGAAATCCGGCCGCCTCAAGCAGCAACGCAGCCAGCTCCATGCCGGCGGCTAGTTCGAGCGCGATCGCGGCCAAAGCGGAGCACCAGACGATGGCGCGATACTTCCGCAGGATGCGCCGCGCATCGGCGGTGCGGCGGAATTCAGGCGACACCGTCACGGCAAAGAAGATGTCGGGGCGGGTCAACCCCGGAACAATTTGCAGCAGCCCACTCATCAAGAGAAGAACCGCCACGAACAGGATTGTCTGCGCGGGCATGCGTTAACTCCTTTCCAGGCCTTCTGCAAGCCGGCGCAGCTCGCGCGCGATGCGGTTGCGAGAAAGGCCGCGGGACTGCACCTCGGCCACGATCTCTCGCAGGCGGCGCTCGAAGGCTTCACCGGTCTCCGGATCGTAGCGCTTCGACACGGCCCGCGGGACCACGCGCGCGCCACTGCGCCGGCCGATCTCCAGCCAGCCTTCACCTTCCAGCGTGCGATACGCCTCCGCCACCGTGTTGAAATGCACGCCCAGATCGAGCGCCAGGCGGCGCACCGGCGGCAACGGATCGCCGGGATGCAGTTCGCCGTTGACCAGCAAGATGCGGACGGCGTCCACAATCTGGCGGTACACAGGAACCGGCGATTTGAGATCGATGCGCAAAATCATTCTTGTACTTTGTACATATACAGTGTACAATTAAGCCATGAAAAAAGCAATCTGTCTTTTCCAGCTTTTGTTCGCCGGAGCGGTTCTGGCGGGGGAGCCGGTCCACCTGGATACGGGGACCGGCATTCTGTACGGGACGCTGGAGACGCCCGCCGCGAAGCCGCCCTATCCCGTTGTCCTGATCATCGCGGGTTCCGGTCCCACCGATCGGGACGGAAACTCACGCATGCTTAAGGGCAAGAACGATAGCCTCAAGATGCTGGCCGAAGGGCTGGCGGCCAGTGGGATCGCGTCGCTGCGCTACGACAAGCGCCTGATCGGCGAGAGCAAAATCACCGGGTTGAAAGAAGAGGATCTGCGATTCGACATGTATGTGGACGATGCGGTGCGGTGGGGCGAGTATCTGCGGAAGGACCCCCGCTTCGGTTCTTTGATCGTCGCCGGCCACAGCGAAGGGTCGCTGATCGGCATGCTGGCGGCCCAAAAACTGGCGGCCAATGCGTATGTTTCGATCGCCGGTGCGGGCCGGCCCGCGGGGCAAATCATTCTGGAACAGTTCCGGTCGAAGAAGGTGCCCGCCGAACTTATGAAGCAAGTGGAAGACATCGTGAAAGCGCTGGAAGCGGGGCACCAAGTGGAATCTGTTCCTCCCGCCCTGGCGGCGGTCTTCCGTGCGAGCGTACAGCCGTACGTGATTTCCTGGTTCCAGTACGATCCGGCGCGGGAAATCGCCAAGCTCAAAGTGCCCGTTCTGATCCTGCAGGGGAGCACCGATATTCAGGTGAGCGTCGACGACGCAAAACTGCTGGCGAAAGCCAATCCGGCGGCGAAGCTGGTGGTGATCGAAGGCATGAACCATGTCCTGAAGGAGGTACCCGCAGCGATGGACAAACAGATCGCTTCGTATAGCGATCCCACGCTGCCGTTGGCGGACAAGCTCACAAACGAAATAGTCAGCCTGATTCATGGGCTGAAAGCGGATAATTGAGGCGGGCTGCGCGGCGAAGCCGCCGCACGGCTCGACGGTGACGTTCTTGACCAGCGTAGCAACGGCTGCCCACGCAGGATGTGGTGAGGCCTGCTAGTCCAAAACACAGCCCAGCAGAAATACTTTCGCTTACAAGCGATCAGCCCGCGCTTGCGTTAGGGCAAGTATCGGCCGCTATATATATGACAATCAAGCCGAATAACTTTCCCCGGCTGAAATGCTCCGAGCCGAAAAGCATGTCGCCCGTTGCCCCAAATGCCGGATTCATCTGGACGAAGAACTCGGATGGGCGGCGGCGATGCGATCTCCGTTCATAGCGAGGGTCAGGGAGATGATTGAGGAAAGGAGGAAGAGGGCGGTTAAATGGTGAAATCTGCTGACAGTATGATACACAGAATGGCCTTGCAAAAACCGGAACTTTGGATATAATATACGGGGCATCGGAAGGCCAAACCGGAGAGATCGGCTGAACACGAAGTTCCACAAGGATTTCGGAGCGACGATGAGGAGTACAATTTGACGGATCGGTCAAAGTGCGTTGCGGCTCTGGTCGTGTTGTTGGTTTGCTCTTGCTCGACTGCACAACCACAATCCTGTACACCTGCGCCGCCCGGACTGGTTAGCTGGTGGACAGGCGACACCAATGAGAACGACATCATTGGGGGAAATAATCCGGTGGCTGTTCAGGCGGTCACTCTTGTTCCGGGCGAGGTGAAAAACGGATTTACGTTCGGGACGGACGGCTATATCCAGATCCCCAATGCTGCTAACCTGGCGAATCAGAAGTTCACTTGGTTGGCATGGGCCTTGCCCGCTGGTCCGGGTCCGAATAATGACATTCTTGGCAGTGTGATAGTGAATCAGAACATAGACGACACTGACGACTCAGTGTTCTTGTCGTGGCGTGTCAGCGACGCAAAATTCGTCTTTGTATTTGGGGACTTCAACGCTTCGGAGATCATTACATCTACAGACGCCTTCCCGGCAGGCAGCTTCTATTTCGTAGCAGCGACATATGACGGGGCCACATTCAAGTTGTTTGTAAACGGCGTGCTTGAAGGTTCCTTTGCCGAAACCAAGACCGTCCCGTATTCTTCTCTCACATGGGAGATCGGTTCCAACGACCCCATGTATATACCGCTGAATTATCCAAGGACGTGGAACGGCGTCATCGACGAAGTCCAAGCGTACAACGTCGCTCTGTCTCGATCCCAGATTCGAGCGATCTACAATGCCGCAAGCGCAGGTGTCTGCAAAGGTTTAACGGCCTCGCCCACAAGCCTCAAGTTTCCTCGTCAGACCATCGGCACTACCAGTCCCGCCAAGTCTGTGACGGCGACGAATTCATTTCCTCTACCAGTGACCGTCAAAAAGGTCTCCACTAGCGGCGATTTTGCACAAACCAATACGTGCCCCGTACCTCCAGCACAGTTGGCAACGGGAGCGACCTGCACGGCCAGCGTTACTTTCACTCCGACTGCTATGGGCACCAGAAACGGAAAGGTCACGTTTACTGATAGTGCGCCCGCAAGTCCGCAGAACGTGAATTTGACGGGATCGGCTACGGACATAAGCCTGTCCGTATCTCGCCTGAATTTTAGCAGCCACAAGGTCGGAACCACGAGTAAGGCGAAAACGGTGACTGTGACCAACGACGGGAGCGTGACCGTGAATTTCAGCGGCAGCGGCATTGCTATCGCCGGAACCGATCCTGGTGATTTCATCATCTCGGCCAACACATGCGGACCCAGCATCGCCGCAGGTGGAACCTGCACAGTTAGCGTCGAATTCAAACCGATGGCGACCGGGACGAGAAGCGCCTCACTTCAGTTCAACGACGACGGCGGGGAAAGCCCTCAAATCGTTGCACTGACCGGCACAGGGACGTAGTGGACTGGATTCCTGGGCGACTGGCGCTCTTTGCTAGTGGACCTTTACGTTCGACGGGGGATCGCCTGTCGGCCAGGGTCACCGCTGCCCTTTGAGCCTCTTCCCACTCGCCGAATTCACAGCACAGCCTCGAACCGTTCGGAATCCGGCGCTGCCATCGTGAACCTGTAGCCGTGGCGTCCGTCGAAAAGGTACATGGTGCGGCTGGAACCGCCGTCAAAGCGGTCGGTGTGGACCAGGGCCTCGCTGTGCTTCAGTATAAGGCACGGTAACACGGGCCGGTGGTGACGTCGACCCGGGGTGACGGGTGAACGGCGGCGCTGACGGACCCGTAGCCTGCCGGTTTGGGCGGGGTATCCAGACCTCACCCGACGCTTGACTGGCGCACAGACGGGCAGGAGGCGCTGTCTTTGGGCATCCTGGTGCTTTCAGCGGCATGAGGATAAGTCGCTTTCGAGCCTGAAGGCTAATATCATTGAATGAAAATGACGCCACCTGAACCACATTCCGAGAGGATCGTGTGCGACTCGCACTTGACCGACATGGAATCTGTGGAAATCTGGACACGGCATGGGCGTGTGTTGAAAGAGCGCAACAAAGGCTATAGCTGTACCCTGAAACACTGCACCCGATTTCTTGGGACTAAAGGGTACAGCGACATAACCGAAGATGGCGAGTTTGCCAACATCCGTACCGAACCCACTTGCTCAAGCCAGCACGACTGTCAGCCGATGTACATCCAACGCACGTCGGTGTGCCTACAGTGGGTTTGTCCAGTGTGTAGGAGGGCAGCATCGTTTTCAAGAATTGTCTGGAGTTCAACAACACGATGACTAAGTATGCCGTAGCGTTACTTTTTGCGTGCTCGATGAATGCACAGTGCGACTTCATCTCCATCAACGGCGCAGAATTAAGAATTGGAATGCCCAAGTCCGATGTTCTGGCGTTGCTTGCGGAGCATAATGATCTGGAAAGAATACCGGGACTTGGCGATGATTCGTGGTGCATCAAGTCTAAGGCAAAACAGGCTGACAAATGTGGCAATCTCATCTCATTTGGCAAGGACAAAACCTTGCGGTCTGTGTCGAAAGAAATGGCGTCTGCAAGCGGAGATGATGCTGCTGTACTGATGGCTACGCTTTTGTCGGCATTGGAAGGTCTGGCGAACTCAGGAAGAACCGATTTGGCCTTCAGTACCCACGAGTATGAAGTTGATGCACACCTACGACTTCGGGTTGTTGAGTTTGTTTCGGGTAAGCAAAACGTACAGGTTCAATATCAACCAGCCGGTGGGTGAAAACTTGTACCTTGGCGACTGATAGAGTTTCTTCGGCTTTGCGGTGTGCGAGAGTGGCACCGGCGCGCCGATGATCGGACCGCAAGCTGATGAAACCGGTCGGTGAACTAAACCGCAGGCCAGGGCCGGTTCTTTATTGGGGCTTGCTTGGTGGCGAGGGAGATGGCAGGGACCAAGGAGTTAAGGCGGGCGGCCTGAGGATGGCGGGAACAGCCGTGGCGATCGAGAAAAGAGGCTGCATGGAGGCATACGGCTGGCAAAAGTGGGTCGTGGAAGGGGCGCGTAGGCTTGGTGGCGGCGAGTAGGCAGACCTCCAGCAGACGCTGCCCGGAAAGGCAGACCGTCCGCCGGGAGTCACCGCCAGAGGATGCTTCATGAGCTGTCCAGCCAGAGACTGACCGGAGGGAGTTCCATGCGGACCATAGTGCCGATGCCGCATTCCGGACACAGCCGCAAGTTCCTGCCGGTCAAGGCCGCGTAAAAGTCCCGGTAATCGGCTCGTACGGGGAGCAGGTCTGCCCTAGGGGCGGACAATCTTTGCCGGCACACCGCTAGATTGCCCGGTGGCAGTTGGCCCGCGAGCCGTAGTAGCGGATGCGCGGAAAGCCGGGTGGCTGAGCATGCAGCAGGAAACGGCGGATGGAACTCCGCGGCGGAGATCGTCATGACTTTCCGTGTCTGCTGGTCGCGATAGTCCTTCCAGCGAAACGAAACCTTCTTCGAGCGCCACGAAGTTTTATCTAACTTATGTTGGGTTGCGTCTTGTCGCCGCTACGCGATACGATCTGCCTGAACGCGACTCGAAAAGGAGCATATGTATGCGACGTTTTCTACAGATTGCCGCTGCGGCAATCGTGTTAGCCGCCTGCGTTACGCTTCCCGCCCAGCGGCTTATCGCCTCGGACGCCCCCACCGCTGTATTTGTCGAAAACCGGGGGCAGTTCGATCCGGCTGTCAAGTACCAGTTGACTGCTCGAACGAGCACCGTCTGGCTGACCGCTTCAGGAATTGTCTTCAACGGCGTTCGCAAGACCCGCACGGACGGGGAAACTGCCACGGGCGCGCCTGAACGGGTGGTGTTCTCGGAAACATTCGTTGGGTCCAACCCCAACGCCGTTCTGGAGGCAGACCAGCCTTCTTCGAACGCCTACGACTACCTTACTGATACGGGTGCGGCGAGATGGCCGGTCCAGTCCTTTTTAAGAGTGGATTACAAAGACGTGTGGCCTGGGATCTCCGTGAGATTGACCGGCAACAGCATGGGCATCAAGCAAGAATTCATCATCCAGGCCGGAGCTAACGCCGACAACATCGCGGTGACCTATCAGGGCATCGACGGTATGACGATCGATGCGGATGGCTCACTGTCGATTGCTACTGCGCTGGGAATTCTCCGAGAGGGCATGCCCAAGGTTTCTCAGAAAGTCGGCGGCCGGCGAATTGACGCGCCTGGCCGATACAAATTGACCGGACCGGGAACGTACGGCTTTGAGCTCAACACGTACGCTCGCGAATACCCTGTAATCATCGGCCCGGCGCAGCTCGACTTTTCGCAATCCGCTGCCCCTGCCACAGCAGGGCCGGTCGTCGATTTCTTTAGTATGGCTCCAACCTCGACTCTACCAGGCCAGGCAACGATTGGCACTTTTTTGATAAGCGGCGCCACGACCGCGACACTTAATGGAATCATCGCTAATTGCAGTGATGGAGAATGTGGAGGAACCATTCTGTTCTACCCCACTTCCACGACAAATTATGTGCTTGAGGCAAGCGGCGCCGGTGGCAATTTGAGCGTTTCTCAAGAAGTTGAGGTGGGCGAGTATCAGCCAAATCCGCCTCCGGTACCAGCAGGCCTGCAGGTCACCTGGCAAGGCGCCTGCTGGATTAAGGGCTTTCCAAAATCAGTTTGTAATGGTGCATGTCAAGGCATGGCTTTTAATCTAAACGTACCGACACCGCCATCTGCGCTGCCGCTTGAGGCAACACTGTATCTAAACAGCACGACATGTAATCCGAGTTCACAAGACAATCTCAATGACATCGGAACTCTCACGGGTTCGGGAGGTTGGATCTTTTGGTTCGATCACCACCCCAACAGAAAGAATAGTTCCGCAATTTGGACCTACGGCAACCAAAGCTCGGGCTGTGTAAGTTACGCCAGCGCTAAAGTCTGCCGGTAGGTTGCGATTTGCCCGGACAGGAGTGTCCGCGCGGTGGGCACGAGCGCCCGATGCCACTTAGTTTGGCGCTTGAGTCCATGGCTGCCTGAAACGATAAAGCGCTCATGTTCTTTTGGGATGTGCATAAAGAGCCGCGTGGCGCACGGTGGCGAACTGAAGTTTGCCGGTTGGCAGGCGAAAGCGCCTGCCCCACCACACGTACAAGCGCCTGCCCCACCACACGTACATTGACCCGTAGGCCGAAGCGTGCGCCACGGTTAACTCACGACGCGCGCGCGGAAAGTGCGGACGCCGAAGATGAAGCACAGCAAGATGGTCGCGGCCAGCGCCACCAGCACCCAGTGTATCGGCAGAGTGGGCATGGCGTGACCGTGTGCCGGCGGCACCATGGCATAGCGCAGCCCTTCCGCGGCGTAGGTCAATGGATTCAGCAGCGTCACTATCTGGAACCATCGTATGTTGCGGAGGGCGCTCCAAGGATAGTAGGTGCAACCGGTAAACAGGAGCGGAGCCAGGATCAGGGAAAACATGAGGCTGATTTGCTCGGGCTTCACCATCGTGCCGATCAGCAGGCCGATGCCGGATCCCGCGAAAGCCGCGAGCACGATCATGCCGGCCAGCACGCCGATGCGGTCGCCGCGCACGGCGTAGTTGGCGCCAAGGATCCACCAGGCTGCCGGAAAAATGATGGTTCCGGCGACCATGCCACGCATGGCGGCGAACAGTACTTTTTCGGCGGCCACCATCCAGAGAGGCAGCGGGGCCAGCAGGCGATCGTCGATTTCGCGCGCGTATCCGAGATCGAGCACCAGGGGCAGCGCGACCCCTTGTATGGCGGCCATCAGCTCGGTGAGTCCCACGATGCCCGGCAACAATAAGGATGCATAGTTTCCGGCCGCCAGTCCGATGTTTGGCAGGATCTTGCAGAAGATGAATAGGAAGAACATCGGCTGGATGAGCGCTTGTATGAGGAACTGCGCCAGCTCGCGGCGGGTGACCACGAGATCGCGCCGCAGCGTGGCCCAAAATGCATTCGTCGCGAGCCAGAATCGATTGTTGTGTCGTGCGGGCGTGGCGGTCATTAGCGCAGATGCCTCCCTGTCAAATAGATGAAAACATCTTCCAGGCTGGGCTGCTTGACGTGCAGATCGCGGACCTGCGCGCCAGCCAGCAGGGCGGCCTGGGTGGCCGGACCGACCAGCGTGTTGGCCGCTTCCGCGTAGAGCCGGTAAGTTGCCACGCCGGGATCGTCGTCCGGCGTGGGGTCGGCGCCGGCGTCCAGCTCGTCGGCTTTGGTGACGCCCGCGAGGCCTCGCAACGCTTCGAGCACGCGTGCGCCGGCGTCCGGCTCTGGCAGGCTCACGCGCAGCTCCAGGGCGTTGCCGCCGGGAATCAATTTCTTCAGCTCCGCGGCAGTATCGTTTACGAGGATGCGGCCATGATCCATGATGGCGATGCGGCCGCAGAGCACGTCGGCCTCGTTCATATCGTGCGTGGTGAGTAGGATGGTGAGGCCTTGCGCGTTCAATGCGCGAATGCGGTCCCAGAGGAACAGGCGCGACTGCGGGTCGAGGTTGTTGGTGGGCTCATCGAGGAACAGCACGTCGGGCGCGTGCATGAGGGCGCGGGCGATCATGAGGCGCTGCGCCATACCGCCGGAGTAGCGGCTGACGCGGTCGTTCTTGCGCTCGCCCAATCCCAATTCGTTTAGCAGCGCATCGGCGCGCTCGTCGCGCTCGCGCCGCGGCACGCCGTGGTAGGCGGCATGAAACGTGAGGATCTCGCGCACCTTGAGGCTGCGGTCCAGGTTGCTTTGTTGGGGGACCACGGCGATGCGCTGCTTGATACCGATGGGGTCGGCGGCCACGTCGAGGCCCATGATGGCGGCCGTGCCGGAGGTCGGCAGCACGCTGGTGATGAGCACGCCGATGGTGGTGGTTTTGCCGGCGCCGTTGGGTCCGAGGAGGCCGAAAATCTCGCCCGGGCGGACGCTGAACGTGACGCCGTCGACGGCGTTGAAGTTGGCTTTGGCGTAGCGCTTTACCAGGTCGCTGACTTCGATGGCCGCGGGGGCGTTGGGCATGGGTCTTACGATTGTAACGGATGCGCGGGACGGGTTCTGGGTGGTGGGTGGTGGGTGATGGCAAACGCTTCAACCGTTTGCGATGGCTACGCCACAACCCAACACCCAGAACCCAACACCCTCACTCCGCCGGAATCGACCAGCCCTCCCCGCATTCGAAGACTTTGAAGCGTTGCGCGGGATGGTGCTCGAGCAGGTGCTCGATGAAGCGGTCTACATTGACGGCGCATCCGGGAAACATGTCGTAGTGCATGGGGACCAGCCACTCGGCGCCGATCTGCCCGGCGAGTTGCGCGGCCTCCGGGATTGTGAAGTTTCTGGCTCCGCCGATCGGCAGGAGCGCCACCGTTACGTTGTACGGCCGCAGGCGTTCGGCGAGCCTGTCGTAAGGCATGCCATCGCCGGCATGGTAAATCGTGTAGGACCCGAAGCGCACGAGATATCCGAGATACGGATAGCCGCCGAGCGGCGTCCAATCGAGCTGGGGATGCGCCGAGGGTACGGCATAGATGCGATCGTCCAGAAACTCCACGCGGAGATCGGCATTGGTGGTGACCATGCGATGGTACTCGATGCCCAGCGAGTGGGCATGCGCTGCGACGCTCATCGGAATCACCACCTTGGCGCGGCGCGACGCGGCCAGGATGGCGGCTGCCGTTCCGGGGTCCAGATGGCCGGCGTGCGCGTGCGTACACAAGACCAGGCCGGCATGCGTAACCTCCGCGCCGGCGAACGGAGGCGCCACCAGCCGGTTGGGGCAGTCGGCGGAGAGCAGCGGATCCACGTAGATGATGGCTTGGCGGTACTTCAGCGCGAAGCCGCTATGCCCGAGCCACCATAGACGCGGGGCGGGGCAGGGCGTGTTCTCGATCTCGTCGAGAAGCTGCCGTCCGCCATTGACCGATTGGATCACTCAGGGTATTGTAGCGAGAGGCTTGGGGCTGCGGGGGCCGCTTTCTCAAAAACAGCTTGGGCGGCCCCGAGCGTGAGTTCTGGCGCTACGCACCTATTCGGTAAGTCCGTAATTTCGGCCATCAATGGTCCGTTAGAGTTTGGCCGCATTCCGATCGCCAACAGTTTCGAAACTCTCTTCCAAAATGGAAGTCGATTAGAATGAGTGAACGCGGCAAGTTATTGCAAATATTGCGCATTTCCGCTTGACAAGCATGTTGCATCAGCCCACACTAGTTGGTGACTGAGCAATTCTGCTGCACTCATCAGATCATCTGATCTAAGTCAGGCAATCTGAGATTCTCTCTTTTTCCTCTTAGCCAAACCACAACCGAGGAGGTTGACAATGTTTGCTCGTAACGTATCTATTCGCCTTAAGCCCAACAGCTCTGTGGCATTCACCAAGCAGATCGAGAACGAAACCATTCCGACGCTTCGAAAGCAAGCAGGCTTTCAAGGCGAACTCACGTTCCTCGCTCCGGACGGCACGGAAGCGGTCGGGATCAGCTTGTGGGATAAGAAGGAAAATGCCGAGGCCTACGCCAGGACCGGCTATACCGAAGTTATGAAGAACCTGAATAAGTTCGTCGAAGGTACTCCGAGGGTTCAGGCTTACGAAGTTGGTAATTCGACGTTCCACCAGATCGCCGCAACAGTCGCGGCCTGAAAGTAAGGCTCACTTGCACACGGCAGGGGCGGGCCGAGTCCGCCCCACACGAAAGGAAGATTGCTATGGCAAAACAAGCGACCCGGTCAGCTCAGAAACCGCCAGCGGCGTCCAGCAAGGCTCACCCCACGCACGAAGACATTGCCGCGCGGGCTTACGCTCACTGGCAAGAAAACGGCTGTCCCGAAGGCACGCACGAAGAGCACTGGCTTAGGGCGGAACAAGAACTGAGCGCGAACGGAACCGCCGTTCAGACGCCACGAAGTTAGTCCTACTGTGTTAGAAACCGACCTGGCACCCTTTCAGGCGGCGCCTTCGGGCTGGGCGGGAATCCAGTCGCCCGGCTGAAGGGTGGCGCCAAGCCAGGATGGGCTGCCCCACCTCCGCACGGACCTCCCCAAAAACTCACCTTGACGCATTCGCACGCTTGCGCCGGAGTGCCTGCGCCACGCAATCACCCTAATCTTGACAGGGTTTACCGGGATTGGTATAATGGGCGAGTGGCAAACCCTTCTGGTGCATCCAGATACGAACTTGCATCCTGGGGCACTGTTGGCTAATCCAAGGTAGTGTCTATGGCACAAGTAGTCGCGATCCCGAATCTTCTGCGAACCCAGGGGCAGCAGCTTCTCTCCACCATCGGCAACACCCCGCTGCTGCGGTTGGAGAAGATCGGCCGCGAGGTCCCCGGCGTCGCGATCTACGCCAAGGCGGAGTATTTCAATCCTGGCGGCTCGGTCAAGGATCGCGCCGGCCTGAACATGATTCTGGATGGCGAGCGCTCCGGCCGCTTGCACCCCGAGCGCACGATCTTGGATGCCACCAGCGGCAACACCGGCATCGCCTATGCCATGATCGGCGCGGCGCGCGGCTATAAAGTGAAGCTGTGCCTGCCCGCCAACGTTTCCATCGAGCGGAAGCGTATCCTGAAAGCTTACGGCGCGGAGATGGTTTTCAGCGATCCGGGCGAGGGCTCGGATGGGGCCATACTCAAATGCCGGCAGATTTACGAGGCCGACCCCGACCGCTACTTCTACCCCGATCAGTACAACAACCCGGCGAACTGGAGAGCGCATTTCGAGACCACCGGCCGCGAGATCATCGAACAAACCAGCGGCCTGCTCACGCATTTCGTGACGGCCATGGGCACCAGCGGCACGTTCACGGGCGTGAGCCGCCGCCTGCACCGCGATCTGCCGGAAGTGAAATGCTACTCCGGGCAGCCTTCCAGCAGCTTCCACGGCCTGGAAGGATTGAAGCATATGCCTACCGCCATCGTGCCCGGCATCTACGATCCCACGCTCGCCGACGGCAATATCTGGCTGGAGACCGAGGAAGCCTACTCGATGGTGCGCCGCTTGGCGCGCGAAGAAGGGCTGCTGGTAGGGATTTCTTCGGGATGCAACGTGGTTGCGGCGTTACAGATCGCGCGGGAGCTGCAGGCGGAGGGCCGCACCGGAATGATCGTAACGATGCTCTGCGACAGCGCCGAGAAGTACCTCAGCGACCATTTCTGGGACGAGGAATGATTCGCATCGAACCGGACGCCTGGCGGGAGATGGTGTCCCACGCGGGCGCGGCGTATCCGAACGAATGCTGCGGGGCCATGCTGGGATCTGTCGAGGATGGGCAGAAAACCGTTCGCATCGCCTTGCCGCTGGAGAACGCTTATGAGGGCGGCCGCGAACGGCGCTACGAGCTGCGGCCCGAGGATCTGCTCAAAGCCGACAAAGAAGCGCGCAGCCGCCATATGGATTTGGTCGGCATCTACCATTCGCATCCCGACTGCGACGCCTATTTCTCGGAAACAGACCTGAAGAACTCGTGTCCCTGGTATTCTTTTGTAGTGCTCTCCGTGCGGAACGGCGAATTCAATCACGCCAATAGCTGGCTGCCGGACGCGGAGCAGACCAAGGCGGAACGCGAGGAGTTGAGTTACTGAAAATGGCCAAGATTTTGATTCCCACACCCCTGCGGCAGTACGCAGGCAAACAGGATTCCGTGGAACTGAGCGGCGCGACGGTGGGCGAGGTGCTGAGCGCCCTCACCGCGCAATATCAGGACCTGCGGCGGCAGCTTTTCAACGACGAAGGCAAGCTGCGCAGCTTCGTCAACGTGTACCTGAACGACGAAGACATACGCTATTTGCAGAAGGACGCCACGCCAGTCAAGGATGGCGACACGGTTTCGATTGTGCCGAGCATCGCCGGGGGGGCCGTCGCGGCGCCGCCGGAGCCAACCACGGAGGCTCTGTCGAAGGACGAGATTCTGCGCTACAGCCGGCACCTGATCATGCCGGAAGTCGGCATGGAAGGCCAGCTCAAGCTGAAGGCCAGCAAGGTGCTCCTGGTGGGGACCGGCGGGTTGGGCGCGCCGCTCGGATTATATTTGACCGCCGCCGGCGTTGGCCGGATTGGCATCGTGGATTTCGATGTGGTGGACTTTACCAACCTGCAGCGCCAGGTGATCCACGGCACCAGCGACGTGGGCCGCAAGAAGCTGGACTCGGCCGCGGACCGCATGCGCGAGATCAATCCGTTCGTTCGCATCGACAAGCATGAAGTGGCTCTATCGAGCGAGAATGCGCTCGACATTCTGCGGGATTACGACATCGTCGTGGATGGCACGGATAATTTCCCCACGCGCTACCTGGTGAACGACGCTTGCGTGCTGCTCGGAAAGCCGAACGTGTATGGCTCGATTTTCCGATTCGAAGGGCAGGCGACCGTGTTCGCTTACGAGGGCGGGCCGTGCTACCGCTGCCTGTATCCGGAGCCGCCGCCGCCCGGTCTGGTGCCGAGTTGCGCCGAGGGCGGCGTCCTTGGAATTCTGCCGGGCACGATCGGGCTGATTCAGGCCACCGAAACGGTGAAGCTGATCCTGGGCATCGGCGATCCGCTGGTGGGCCGCCTCTTGCTTTACGACGCCTTGGCGATGCGTTTCCGAGAGTTGAAGCTGCGCAAGAATCCGGAATGCCCGGTGTGCGGCGATCATCCCACGGTGACCAAACTGATCGACTACCAGCAGTTCTGTGGTATACCGAAACAGGGGGCCGCAGTGGAACAGGCTTTCGAAGGCGACATCGATCCGGTGGAAGTGAAGGCCAAGATCGATCGCGGCGACCCGTTCGTCCTGATCGACGTGCGCGAGCCGCATGAATACCAGATCTGCCACATCCCTTATGCGAAGCTGATTCCGCTGGGGGAACTGCCGAAGCGCGTGAATGAACTGAACACCGCGGATGAGATCGTGGCGCACTGCAAGAGCGGGATGCGCAGCGCCAAGGCCGTCGATTTTTTGAAGAAAGCGGGGTTTCGCGCCAGGAATATGAAGGGCGGGATTCTGGCGTGGAGCGACAAAGTCGATCCTAGCGTGCCTAAGTATTAGAGGGATCGACGTTGGCAGGAGAAAGCGCCTGCCCCACTTCAATGCGCCTGGGACTTGGTCAGATTAATCCTCTTCTCCAGACCTGCTGCCCCGAGCTCCATGGCGACGGCGAGAGCCTCATCGTCCAGCCGCATCGCGCGCTCGCGATCGCCTGGGGCGCCGCGCGCGAGTAGCACCTCAGCCAGTTCGTGCTTGGAGCCTGCCTCGAAGGGGCGCGCGCCCATCCGGCCGTTCATCTGAATCGCTTCCTCGAAGTGATGGATCGCCTCATCCCAGCGGGACATGCTGGCAGACAAGAGCCCCAGCCCACGCCACACGGACCCGCAGCCGACACCGGCATTGCCCGTCGTGATGTTGCGCGTGGCGTAAGGCAGCAGCAACGGATATATGACGCCGGCCAGTGGAGCGTGTTTCACCGCCCAGCAGACCCAGGACAGACTGGCAAGCACAACAATCCAGCTTCCTTCACGAGGAAAGCCTGCGAGGTTGTTGGCCGCGACCCGCTCCAGTTCTCTACGCGCTTCCTCCAGCCGGCCGAGAAGAGCATAGAGATAAGCGAGGGTCGACCGGTTGCCGGGGATCATCGGGTATTTTTGAATAATGCTCTCGACCGGTTGCAATTGTTCTGCGGCGCGGCCCTGTTCCACGCGCAGCAGCGTCATCTGACTAGCGAGGAACATGGGAACGATACGGTCCTCGACGCGGTTCGCGATAGCCTGCGCCTCCTGCGCCAGGCGCTCGCACTCCTGGAAGCGTCCTTGCAGTAGAGCCTTATTGCCGCGGAAAAAAGGCACCATCCACAGATACGAAGGCTGGCGGATCTCTCCGGCCAGGCGCGCATAGGTTTCGATGGCCTCATCCAACGCACGCATATCCCCCATCTCCATGGCATCGACAATCAGCCGATACCAGGCGCGCAGCATGGTCTCCTTGGACCCAGCCGCCTCCGAGATACGCAGCATCTCCAGAGCGGCCTGCCGCCGCTCCTCCAGATCGTCGGTCAATATCAAGGCGCTGTGCCGGCAGTACAGTGCGCTGATGAGCGCCTTGGGATCGCCGACGCGCCTGGCCATTTCCACTGCCTCCAGGCTAAGCGGCACGCGGCGCTCGAGCGGGTAGTACAGCGACGCCGACAACTGGGCCAGCACACTGGCTCGGATGGCGCTATCTTGGGGCGGCAACTTGCCGAGCGCTTCGTTCAGTAGCAGCCGGAGGGGGGTATCGTCGATTGTGCCGGAGGTGGGCAGAAGGGCTGCCATAGTCAACGCGACCAGCGCCAACGATTCCCACTGCGCCGACCGGCGGGCGCAATCCGCCGCGCGCTCCAAAATCTCACCCGCCCGAGCGATGTCACCGGCCTTTTTAAGGGCGTCTCCGATCGCCAGCAAGAGCTCACAGCGGCGAATCTCATTGCCCTGCCGATGGGCCTCGAGCGCTTCCAGCGCCCGCTCGTAATGGGCCGCGGCCTCTTCATACGCGGTCCGGCTGGATGCCCGCCGGCCGGCGCGGATCGCGTATTCGATGGCCTTGTCCACATCGCCGCCCGCCGCGCCCCGCAGAAAATGATTGGCCAGTTCGTCAATATGCTCGTCCAATTCGAACGCGTACATCTCTTCCAGTGCGGCGCCGGCCCGGCGATGCAGACGCACCCGGAGATTTACCCCCAATTCCTCATACAGCACCTCGCGGATCAGAGCATGCGAGAAGGTGAACTGTCCCGCGGCCTGCGGCAGTTCGTTGACGACTCGCGCGGCGACAGCCTCGTCCAGTACCTCCAGCAGCCGGTCGGCGGGCAGATCGCTCACCCGTTGCAGCACGCTCACGCTGAATTCCGAACCAACGACGGACGCCGTTGCCAGAGCCTTGTTGCAATCCTCCGAAAGGTGGTTCAGCCGCAGCCCAATGACCTCGCGCACACTCTGCGGCATGAGCATGCCCGAGGTACTGGCCTCCCCTTTGGCTTTCAGTCTGCCTTCCGAGGTCAGCAGCTTGATCACCTCGCTTACGAAGAACGGGTTGCCCTCGGTCTGGGTGTAGACGGTTTTTACCAGAGCCGGTGACGGCGTGCTTCTGGTTGAGATCTCGATGCATCGCGCGACATCGGCTTCGGAGAGCCCTCCCAACGGGATGCGGTCGCCTACGCCCAGCCGTGCCAGGTCGCCCAACGCGCGCGCCAGCGGATGATGCCTCGCCAAGGCGATGTCCCGAAACGTTCCGACCACCAGCATTCTGGCGGATCGAAGCTCGCGGGCTAGAAAGACCAGGAGCAGCAGGCTGGGCGCATCCGCCCAATGCAGGTCATCCAGGATCAGCAGCAGTGGTTTGGTGCGGCTGGCGTTTCTTAGAAAAGCGGTGACGCTTTCAAAGAGGCGGAACCGCGCTTGCGCGGGCTCGAGGGGCGGCGGTGCTTCTAGCACCCCCATTCGCGCGCGAATCTCGGGAACAACCTCCGCAATCGCGGCGGCGCCGGATTTATCGGCCAACACCTCAGTCGGATTGCAAGTATCCAGATACGATCGGATCATTTGCACCCACGGCCAGAATGCGGGGGCGCCTTCCCCTTCGTAACACCGCCCCTGCAATACCTGGAAATGCTGTAATCGGGCGGAAGTAACCAGTTGCTCCGTGGTGCGTGTCTTTCCGCTGCCCGGCTCACCCACCAGCATCCGCAAGCCGCCTTGTCCCTTCAGCGCGTCTTGCAGCGCGGATTGGAGTTGCCGCAGTTCCGGCTCGCGACCCACAAATATGCCGGATGCTATGCCCGAAAGAGACGTGGCGCGCTGGACCACGCGCTCCGCCAGCGCGGATTTGGAACCGGCAATACCCGCTAATATCTCTGCCACTTCGTCCGCACTCGGCGGGCGCTCGGTGGGCGATTTGGCTAGCAGCCGCAGAATCAGAGAGTCGACCTGGGCCGGTATCTCGGGATTGTGCCAGGTGGGCGCCACTGGCGGCGTGTTGATGTGTTGCCAGACGATGCCCACCAGGTTGTCACCCACGAAGGGCTGCCGCCCGGTCAGCATCTCATAAAGCACAATTCCCAGAGCATACAGGTCGCTGGCGGGTCCCGCTGCCCGGCCTTCTGCCTGTTCCGGCGAAATATAAGCGGGCGTGCCCACGAGCATGCCCTGCATGCTGATCTGGGACGAGTCCATACGCAGTGCGAGCCCGAAATCGCCTAGCTTGACCGTGCCCTCCTGCGTGAGCCAGATGTTGCTCGGCTTCAGATCGCGATGTACGATACCGGCCTTGTGCGCATGAGCCAGGGCGTGGCACACCTGGAGAGCGATTTGGATCGCCTCCTCCAAAGGCAGCCGGTGGCCTTCGCAGCCTTTTAGCAAGTCTGCCACCGTGCCGCCTTGCACGTACTGGCAGACGATGTAAGGCCGGCCAGCCTCGTCGCCGATGTCGTATATGGTGACTATATTGGGATGATCGCCTAACCGGCCCAGCGCCTCGGCCTCGCGCAACAGCCGCTCTTTACTGCTTACGTCGCCCCCGCCGGGTTTCAGGAGCGAGAGCACCACATCGCGATCGAGGCTGATATCCCGGGCCAGGAGCACGTGCTTCTGCCCTCCCTCCCCCAGCAGCCGTTTTACCTGGTATCGCCGTCCGGCAAATGTCTCGGGCAGCGGCGCGGCGAATGTTTGCGTATTGTCATTGAACTGCGGGCTGCTCATCGGATGCCGATCCCTTCCAACTTCCGCGGGTGGAACTATTGAGGCTCACTAAATAAGGTGACAGTTTCCTCCATCCAATAACAGGCACACGGCGGCGAGCCGAGCCGCGACCGTCATAGAGCGGACTTGTCGCTGTATCGTGTGAGCCTCTATAGTATACAGAAACTCGGGCGCTTGGGCCGTCTGGATAGTGTATACTTGCTTCGATTCCTTGATCCGCGCACAGGAGGATGGATGCCACGTGTAGTTCTAGTAAACCCAGCCGTATGTACCACCGGATACAGTTTCTTCACGCCCCGATGGCTTTACGTTCTGGCCGGCGCTACTCCAGCCGAGGTGTGCGGCGACCCCGTGCTGGTGGATGAGACGCTCACCAGATTCCATGCCGGCATGCTCGGACCTGGGGATATCGTGGGGATTGGCATCAGCAGTGGAAACTGCACCGCCGGTTACCGGGTCCTGCGGGAAGCGAAGACGCGGGGCGCGACGGTGATCATGGGTGGTATCCATTGCACCATATTTCCGGACGAACCGCTTCGCATGGGCGCGGATGCAGTCGTGACGGGGAACGGGGACACGATTTGGGGCCGAGTGGTCAACGACGCGTTGCGCGGCAAACTCCAATCGCGATATGACGGCGGCCGGGTTGCGGGCGAAGCCCTGCAAAAGGCGCGCTGGGACCTGATCGACCCGGGCAAGTACATGTTCGCCACGGTTCAGACGGTTGCGGGCTGCCCCGAGAACTGCTCGTTTTGTTCGGTATGGGTGACCGACGGACGCCAGCCCCGCCTGCGCCTAGCGGACAAGATTATCGAAGAGGTTATAGAATTGCACGGCCTGGGCTTCCGTCAGATCGCCTTCGCGGACGATAATTTCACTCCTGCGACCCTGGCACGCATCGCGCGTGAGCCCAGCGCGGAAAAAAAGCGGCAACTGGAGTTGGTTCGCGAACAGCGCCTGCGCTTCTTTGACGAATACGGCCGGCGTGTGCCGCGCGACGTCTTTGGCATGACGCAAATGACAGCCGAGGTGCTGTCGGATGAGGACTACCTGACGGCCATGCACGACAAGATGCGAATTCGCGCCGCGCTGATCGGCGTGGAGTCCTTTTCGGAGGAAGGCCTCGACGCTGCGAACAAGAAGTGGAATCCCGTCGGGCAAAAAATGGTCGACACGATCCGCGGGATACAGGATCACGGCATCCTCGTTCTCAGCTCCATCATATGCGGACTGGAATCGGACACTATCGACACCATCCGCGGTATGCGCCAATTTGCCATTGATTCGGGCACGCTACTGGCGCAGTTCACATTCTATAACCCGTTTCCGGGCACGAAGGATTATTACGAGCTCGTCAATGACCGGAAACACCGCGATAAACCGGGGTTCGTTCCCAAGCACCGGTTTGAGCTATTGCATGACGAGTTCTGGCTGAAGCCCCTCTCCCAGTTGGAGGTCATTCGTCATCCGGCGCTGCCGCGAGATCAATGGGCCGAGGAGAACCGGAGGTGCTGGGATGCCTTCTATTCCCTTCGTGAATCTATCCGGAGGGTTCGGCGCGGATGGGCTTCCAACTGGCCTCTAGGCGGGAAGATCACCTATATCTTCGCGTGCCTGGCTTTCCGTCAAGTCTACGCCGGCAACGGGCTTTCAGCCGATGCGGTGAATCGCCGGAAGCTGTCTTTTAGCACGAAATGGCTGATTCGCATGGGGGTCGCGGTCTACGGCCACTTCTTCCGTTATAAGAAGGTAGGCTTGCAGGTCTCCCTGGCGCCAACTCGGGCGGGAGGAGACCACGCTGCCGAGGCGGCGGACACGGGCTCGCTCTATCAGATCGGATCCCGATCGGTTGACAACTCTTGATGAGCTGCCGGTTTGAAGACGGCGTGTGCCGCATGCGCGGCGGTGCGCCGGTGGGACTCGCGAGGCAGGGCTTGCGAATCAGGAGTTAGAGGCGATCATGCCCCTCAGGTTCCGCTCGGGGATCTCGTTCAAGGCTCGCTCGAAGTCCTTCCTATTAAAGAGCTTCGCCCGCGTGGTTGCCCAATAGCGCCGGCACCGCATCGGCATGGATTACGCCGTATGATGGAGAGGACGACCGGCCGGCAAAATATTATGTCTAAGCGACTGTATTTCCGATCCCCGACTCGCCCGCGCCGACGAGTTTCACGATTTAAGGCCAACTCGTTTCCGACAAGCCAACGGTTGCCATTTACTTTCAGACACCAGCGGCCGGCGGCAACTGCGAGCTTGTCTCCGGCCAGGACTTTCCGGTCAATCCCGCAGGTCTCGGAACAGTGACTTCCAACAATGGTGGCCGTTCACC
>Ga0187855_10001140_pt1 | contig 21702 bp, 21 predicted proteins | sample June2016WEW_8_10_2_FD_132969 | JGI IMG/M metagenome (GOLD analysis project Ga0187855, IMG submission 132969) | Peatland microbial communities from SPRUCE experiment site at the Marcell Experimental Forest, Minnesota, USA - June2016WEW_8_10 | ecosystem: Environmental > Terrestrial > Soil >...
AGGCCATCCAACCCACCGACGCGGATCTGCTGCGCGTCTACAACGAGAACAAGGACACTTACCGCCTGCCGGAGCGCGTCAACGTCCGGCGTATCCTTCTCAAGATCACCGAGAAAGACCCCAAGCAGGAAGCTGCGGTCAAAGCCAAAGCCGATGACCTGGTCAAACAATTGCGCGCCGCAAAGGGCGCGAATTTTGCCGAGATGGTCAAGAAGTACTCCGAAGATCCCGCTTCGGCCGCGAAAGGCGGCGAGGACGATGGGATTGTGCGCGGCCAGATGTTTCCGGAAGTCGAGAAGGCGGCCTTCTCGCTCAAGGTGAACGAGATTAGCGATCCGGTCCAGACCACTTACGGTTACCACATCCTCCAGGTGCTCGCGCACGAGCAGGCGCAACTGAAGCCCTTCAACGACGTGAAAGCCCAGTTGGCCGCCGAGTACAGGAAACAGCGGGTGAACGACCTGATGCAACAGTTGTCGGATAAAGTGCAAGCCGCCCTTACTAAGGACCCGCTGCATCCCGAAAAGGTGGCCGCCGATCTGGGCGTGCAGTATGCGAAGGCGGACAATGCCGGCCCCGGCGATCCTCTGCCGGAGGTGGGCGTGAACAAAGAGTTTGAAGACGCCATCTCCAGCTTGAAGAAGGGTGAAGTTTCGCAGCCAGTCGTGTTGACGGGCAACACCAAGATGGCCATGGCCGTCTGCACAGGCGACATTCCGGCTCACCCCGCGGGATTCGATGAAGTGGAAAGCAAGGTTCGCGATGCGCTAGTCAAGGACAAACTGAACAAACTGGTCGACCAGAAGGCCACGCAACTGGTCGAGAAGGCGCGCGCGAATGGCGGCGATCTGGCGGCGGCCGCCAAGGCTATGGGGCTGGAAGTGAAGACTTCCGACGCAGTCGATCGCGCCGGCGCCATCGAGGGACTGGGATCGGCCGGCATGCTTCCGGACGCCTTCTCCAAGCCAGTCGGCTCCATCATCGGTCCCAACGGGTTCAGTGTCGATTCCAGAATCGTGGCCAAGGTGGTGGAGAAAATCCCCGCCGATCTATCCGCCCTGGCCAGCCAGCGCACGGCGATTCGCGACCAGATCAAGGGCGAGAAAAGCCGGGTCCGCAATTACCTCTTTGAGCAGGGCGTGCGCGATGAACTCTCCAAGGAAGGCAAAATCAAGGTCCACCAGGATGTCATCGACCGGTTGCTCGCCACTTATCACGGCTGACCGCGACTAACGGCATGCTGCATTCCCTGCTGGACTTCCTGCACTCGCTGACCAACCCGGAGCGGCTGATTCAACTCCTCAGCACGCTGTTGACCGGGTGGCTGGGCTATGCCGTGCTGTTCGGGCTGGTGTTCGCCGAAACCGGCATGCTGGTGGGTTTCTTCCTGCCCGGCGACTCGCTGCTGTTCACCGTGGGCGTAGTCTGCGGCGCCGGACAACTCGATATCGCGCTGGTCATTGTCCTGCTCATCTGCGCCGCCATGCTGGGCGATACAGCCGGCTACCTGCTCGGCAGAACTTCGGGCCCGCACATCTTCAATCGGCCCGATTCGCGCATATTCCGCCGCGAGTATTTGCGGCGCACGCACGAGTTCTACGAAAAGCACGGCGGCCGGACCATGATCTATGCGCACTTCATTCCCATCATCCGCACCTTCGCGGCATTCGTCGCAGGCGTGGGCCGCATGAATCTGGTGCGCTTCCTCTCCTTCGATATATTCGGCGTGACGGGCTGGGTGGTCCTGATGACGCTGCTGGGCTACAAACTCGGCGGCGTGAGCTTCGTGCGGCACAACTTCGAAAAGGTGATTCTGGGGATCGTCGCCATCTCGCTGTTGCCGGCCGGCCTGGAAGTGCTAAAGGCCCGGCGGCGCAGCGTGGCGGCCGCGCAGCAGTAGCCGTAAGGCTCGCTTTTCGGCACGGAGTTGCATTCCCATCGAAGCACGTATCATAATACGTATCAGGTCGAATCCATGTCCACATTTACGGGCTCCATCACGACTACCGGGAAGTCGGAGGCAATCCGCCTGGATAAAGCCTTGTTCCGCCTGCACCCCGAATTCCGCCAAAAGGCGAAAGTCCGTGCCCAGGTCATTTCCCCCGGTCACGCTCTCATCTCGGTCATCGATGACGAGGCCTCGCCCGCCCGGGATGAGGACCCCGTTGTATTGGCCTTCCTAGCGTTCATTGAAAAGGACCTGAAGACGCATCCTGGCCGGCGTTCCCGCTTGTCGAAGGCCTCACTTCGACGGGCGGTTCGTTTGACGAAGAATGTCAAAGTTGCCGACGACAAGACTATTCCCGAGAACGTGACCCTCTGAGTCCATGTCCAGTGGACCGTTCGCCGTACGAAATGGATGGAGCCTCTATGCGTACGCGGCGTTTGGAGATGCCTTCGAGAGTCTCAGCGACGCGGTCGAAGGCCTGAAACAGAAACGGCCGGAGAGCTACACAGGCCATCCCAAGGCCAAGCTTCTTAAGCGCATACTCGATCTGATTCTGGATGAGATACCCCGGAATCCGAATGCCGCCGAGTATCAGCTCGGGAACACGTTGGGTCCACCTCATCGGCACTGGCGCCGGGCGAAGTTCCTGGGTCGCTTTCGGCTGTTCTATCGCTTCAGTACAACCCACAGGGCGATCGTGTACGCCTGGGTCAACGATGAAACAACGCTCCGCAAGGCCGGCTCGCGGACGGACCCCTACTCGATCTTCAACAAGCGATTGCGCGAGGGCGATCCTCCGGATGATTGGGACGACCTATTCCGGAAAACGAAATCCCGCCAGCGCTGAATTGCGCCGCCGCTATTCTGGCCCGTGACTCTCCTCCAACCTGCTGCTTCCACGGGAGGCTGGCTGTGGGGCGGCCAATCTTGGTCGCAGCCGCCTTTCAGGCGGCCAAGCCGGCTAAAAGCCGTCCCCAGAGGGGACCCCAGGGCAGAATTGCCCGCCCCACAATCCTGTCTTCTGTCTTCTCTTTTCACGGCTTCGGCCGTGGTGTCGCGTCGCCCTGAGTCATGCCCATCGCCCACTTCACCGCTTCGGTCCACATCTGCTGGATGTCCGGGCGGTCCCAGATTTCTTCGCGGTGGCCCAGCGAGGAATAGAAAACCCGGCCCTTCCCGTATTGGTGTACCCAGGTCACGGCGAAGTCCTGGTCAGTGCGGTGTACTCGCGGGTTCTTGAGGTCGACCGAGGCGGGATCGACGCTCATCAACACCCGCACTTTCTCGCGCGAATACGGATCCTTGAACTGATAGATCTCGTCGAAGATCGGGAAGTGCGCCGGGAAATGTTTGGTGGCCGGGAAGGCGCGATCCTCCACGTTGATCTCGCAGTGCACCTGCATCCACGGGTGCTCGTTGAAATAGCCGCCGATCAGGTCGCCGTACTCCAGCCATTTGTAGAACGTGTCGGTGGCGCTGTGGGTGCCCAGGAAGCCCTTGCCATCCTCCTTGACGAAGGAGAGCAGTGCGGCTTTCTGCTCGTCGTTCAAATCCAGTTCGCCGGTGGTGTAGAACATTACCGCGTCGAAGTAATTCAGGTTTTTGGCGTTGCCCTCCAGCTTTCGCTTGGTGAGCAGTTCCGAATCAGTGCGCAAGTAAGTGTCCCAAAGGCCGCTCTGCTGACCCAGCTTTTCGATGGTCGCCATGGCGTGCGACACCGAATCGTGCTCGAAGCCCTTCACCTCGCCGATGAAGAGCAGCTTCTTCCTGGCCGGCGTTTGCGCCTGCGCCGAGCCGCAAATACCGAGCGTCATCAACAGGGATGCGAGTAGTATCCAGTTTTTCATAGAGTTTTCCCGAAGGGCAATCATCTCACCAGTACCGTGACGGCGCAACTGTGCCGGCTCGCGCGAAGGCCGATTAGCAATCGGCCTGCAGGTTACCAACCTGCCCCACGCCTACCGTAACCGGAACTTAACAATTCCGTCATCAACCCATAATCGTGAGTCGCTACCCTGGATGAGGCCGAAGGGCAGGCAATCGTTTGCCCTCAAGCCGTCCCCGCTCGGCGGAGGACGTTCGGCTGTAACTTCGAAATTTCACAAGGAGCTTCAATGAAAAGAAGAGTACTTGCGACGCTCGGCGGAGTCCTGCTCCTTTCCGGCGCCCTGATGGCGCCCGCGCGCGCCCAGGAAACCGCTGCCCCCAGTCCTGAGATCGAGCGCTTGAAAGCGCAACTGGCTGCCCAACAGGAGCAGATCGATCAGCTTCGCCGCACGTTGGACGAGCAGAAGAAGGTGTTGGATCAGGCCAGCCAGCCGAAGCCACCTAGTCTGGGCCAAGTGGCCAGTACCACGGCAATGGTTCCGGCGGGCGACGTGGCGCCGGTGCTGCATCCCGCCTTGGCGGCCGCAGTAGCCATCCCACAGTCGGACACTGAGCCCGCATCGCCTTTGCAAATACACCTCGGAACTGCCACCATCACGCCGCTGGGCTTTATGGATCTCACCAGCGTCTTCCGTTCGGCGGACGAGGGTAGTGGCATCGGCAGCAGCTTTGGCAGTACCCCCTACAACAACGTCACGACCGGATTGGGGAAGTTGAGCGAGGAGCGCTTCAGCGCTCAGAACTCGCGTATCGGCGCGCGCATCGACGCGCTGGTGCATGGGGTGAAAGTGCTGTCCTATTGGGAGTCTGACTTTTTGGGCACCCAGTCCACCAACGCGGGCGTTACCTCTAACAGCAACAGCTTCCGCATGCGGCTCTATTTCGTGGACCTGACCAAAGGGAAATGGGAGGTGCTGGGCGGACAATCCTGGAGCATGCTGACGCCGGGCCGCAAAGGCATCTCTCCGCTGCCATCCGACATCTTTTATAGCCAGGATATGGACACGAATTACCAGGTGGGCATTCCGTGGACGCGCGCTCCCCAGTTCCGCATCTTGTATCACCCCAGCGATATCGTGACCATGGGATTCGCCCTGGAAACTGCCGAACAATACGGCGGCGGCTCCTCCGGCGGAGGCTCGATCGTTCTGCCCGGCACGCTTGCCACTCCTTACACCAACACGCAGATCGACATGGGCGCCGCCACCTTCACGCCGCCGAACCTGACCCCCGATGTGCAGGCCAAGATTGCGTTCGATCCAAAGGTGAACGGCAACCTGTTTCACATCGAGTTTGCCGGCCTGCTCAGCTCGTTTAAAACGTATAATCCCCTGACCAGCGAAAGTTTCACCAAGGCTGGCGGCGGCGGCGAAGCCAACTTCAACCTGGAGCTGGTGAAGAACTTCCACCTGATCGTCAATACCTTCCTGAGCGATGGCGGCGGCCGGTATCTTTTCGGCCAGGCTCCCGATCTGGTCGTCCGGGCTGATGGCAGCCCCTCACCGCTGCATGCCTCTTCCGCCGTAGGCGGCTTTGAGTACACCACGCACAATACCCTGTTTTTCGCCTACTACGGTGGCGATTACATCGGGAAGGACGTAATCATCGACACCACCAGCAAGAACGTATTCGCCGGTTACGGCTATCCGAAATCGGCCAATAGCCAAAACCGGACCATCCAGGAAGGCACCATCGGCCTTAACCAGACATTCTGGAAGAACCCGAATTATGGAGCGTTGAGCTTCATCGCCCAGTACTCTTACCTGTTCCGCAATCCGTGGTATGTGGCTGCGGGAGCGCCCCGGGATGCGCACAACAACCTGGTTTTCCTGGACCTGCGCTATACGCTGCCGGGACAGGCGCCCAAGTACTAAGATGGGTGGGCAGGCCTCCTGGCCTGCCCGCCTTACACCTAGAAAAGGAGCATAAATGAAAAAGAGCAGTCTGTGGCTGGGCGTCTTGGGCGCGCTAGTCATACTATTGACGGTGGCCGAAGCCAAGGTGCTGATCAACGCGGCGGGCGCCACGTTTCCGTATCCGATTTACGGCAAGTGGTTCGACGAGTTCGGCAAGACCAATCCGGACGCGCAGATCAACTACCAGTCGATCGGCTCCGGCGGAGGAATCCGGCAGTTCACCGAAGGCACTGTCGACTTCGGCGCGTCGGACATGCCCATGACCGACGAGCAGATCGGCAAGGTGAAGAACAAGCCGCTGCACTTTCCCACGGTGCTGGGCGGACTGGTGCCCACCTACAACATCCCTGGTGTCACCCAGGAGTTGAAGTTCACGCCCGAAGCGCTGGCGGGAATCTATCTGGGCAAGATCAAGAAGTGGAACGATCCGGAGCTGCAGAAGGCCAACGCCGGCGCAAAGCTGCCGGACAACGAGATCGTCGTGGTGCATCGGTCCGACGGCAGCGGCACCACCTTCGTCTGGACCGATTACCTAGCCAAAGTCAGCCCGGAATGGAAGTCCAAGGTGGGCGCGAATACCTCGGTGAGCTGGCCCGCGGGCTTGGGGGGCAAGGGCAATGAGGGAGTGGCCGGCATTGTCAAGCAGACTCCCAACTCGATCGGCTATGTAGAACTCATCTACGCGCTGTCGAACAAAATGGCTTACGGCTTCGTGCGGAACTCCGCCGGGACGTACCTGAAGGCGGACCTGGACAGCGTCACCGAGGCGGCAGCCGCGGCAGCCAAGACTATGCCCGCCGACTTCCGGGTTTCCATCACTAATGCGCCGGGCGCGAAGGCCTACCCCATCTCCTCATTCACGTGGTTGTTGATACCATCGAAGATTGACGATCAGGCGAAGAAGAAGGCCATTGTCACGTTCCTGCATTGGATGCTGAGCGACGGCCAGAAATACGCTGGGGCGCTGGGCTACGCTCCTCTGCCCAAAGATGTCATCGCCAAGGAAGAAAAGCAGATTGCGCTGATCAAGTGATTATGGCAACTTCGGCGGCAGTAAGCGCGCCTCCTCCCACCGGCGCGCGGGCGTTGGTTTTGCGCCTGTGCAACGGCGACGAGGTGGCGCGCCTGATTACCCTGGCTTTCGCCTCCAGCATCCTGCTGGTGACCATCGGGTTGGTCTACGAGCTATGGGTTACGTCGGCCTTGGCGCGGCACAAGTTCGGGTTTGGTTTTCTCACGTCGTCGATGTGGGACCCGGTGAGCGGCCAATTCGGGGCGCTGCCTTTCATTTATGGAACCGTGATCACATCCGTGATCGCCCTGCTTATCGCCGTGCCGCTGGGCGTGGGGGCTGCGATTTTCCTTTCGGAACTGGCGCCGGCGCGCCTCTCCAGCACGTTCACCTTTTTTATTGAATTGCTGGCGGCTGTGCCCAGCGTGATCTACGGCGTGCTCGCCATGTTCACGCTGGTGCCGTTGATGCGCGATTATGTGGATCCCGTGCTGAAAAAAACGTTGGGGTTCCTGCCTCTTTTCTCTGGCACTATTTTCGGCTACGGGTATCTGACGGCCGGCGCGATTCTGGCCATCATGACATTGCCGTTCATCATTTCCATATCGCGCGAGGCGTTGCTGGAAGTGCCGGTTGAACAGCGGGAAGCGGCGCTCGCGCTGGGCGCCACGCGTTGGGAATCCACTTGGCAGGCAGTGGTACCGTGGGCGCGGCTGGGGATTTTTGGCTCCATTTTTCTGGCGCTGGCGCGCGCTCTGGGCGAAACCATGGCGGTCACCATGGTGATCGGGAACGATCCCAGCATCCACGCCTCGTTGTTCGCGCCGGGATACGCGATTGCAGCGGTCATAGCCAACGAGTTCACCGAGGCGACTGGCGATTTATACCTACAGTCGCTGGTGGGCCTGGGTCTGGTGCTGTTCCTTCTGACTATTGTGATCAATGCGTTGGCACGCTTGCTCATTATTGCCACCACGCGCCGCGGGAGCGCCCATCCATGACGTTGAGGAACCGGTGGAGAAAGACCCTGAGCTACTTCATGCTGAGCATGACGGGCGTCTGCGCGGTAGTGGCCGTCAGTCTGCTATTCCTGATCCTGGGCGTTTTGGTCTACAATGGATGGCAATCCCTGGATTGGAACTTCTTCACCAAGCTGCCAAAGCCGCCTGGCGAAACGGGCGGCGGCATGGCCAACGCGATCGCCGGCAGCCTTGAGATCGTTCTGCTGGCTACCATCATGGGATTGCCGGTGGGCTTCATGGCAGGCGTCTACCTTTCGGAATTCGGCGGCAAGACCTTCGGCTTCCTGGTGCGTTATATGGCGGATCTGCTGAATGGCGTACCTTCCATCGTGATCGGCATCTTCGTCTGGACGGTAGTGGTGACACGGTTTCACTTCTCCGCTATAGCCGGGGGGGTGGCTCTAGCCCTCATTTTGATTCCGATTACCGCACGCAGCACCGAGCAGTTCATGAGTTCTGTGCCGCAAACTCTGCGCGAGGGCGCCTTGGCGCTGGGGGCAAGTAAATGGAAGACCATCGCCACCGTGGTGGTGCCCGCGGCCTACCGCGGAATCGCCACCGGCATGATCCTGGGCGTGGCACGCATCTCCGGCGAGACCGCGCCGCTGCTCTTCACCAGTTTGAACAACCAGTTCTGGGGCGGCGGGTTGGCCGACCAAACCGCTTCGTTGCCGGTGATGGTCTACAGCCACGCCCTCTCGCCCTATGACGACTGGCACCGCCAGGCGTGGGCCGCCGGATTGGTGCTCTTGCTCGGCGTGCTGTTAGCCAATGTCGCCGCCCGCCTGATTCTTTCGCGAGGAATCGCACTCCAAAAATGAGTCCCGATGAGCCTATGATCATGAGCACCGCTAATCTACCTTCCGCGAGTCCGGCCGCCGGGAAGCCGGTGGGGCACCAGGGCAAACTCAGGGCGGCGAATCTCAACTTCTTCTACGGCGCCTATCAGGCCCTGCACGATATCACGCTGGATGTTCCGGCGAACAAGATTACGGCGCTGATCGGGCCTTCCGGATGCGGCAAATCCACCTTCCTGCGCACCTTGAACCGCATCAGCGAGACCATCCGCAACACGCGCGTGGAAGGCCAGGTGCTGCTGGATGGCGAGGACGTGATGCAGGTGGATGTGACATTGCTCAGGCGGCGCGTGGGCATGGTTTTCCAGAAGTCCAACCCGTTTCCCAAATCCATCTTCGACAACGTGGCTTATGGACTGAAGGTGAACGGATTCCGCGGCGCGCTGAAGGATGCGGTGGAGCACAGCCTGAAGCGCGCCGCGTTGTGGGAAGAGGTGAAGGACAAGCTGCAAAAGTCGGCGTATGCGCTCTCCGGCGGGCAGCAGCAGCGGCTTTGCATCGCGCGCGCCCTGGCCGTCGATCCCGAGGTGCTGCTGCTCGACGAGCCTTGCTCGGCGCTGGACCCCATCGCCACCGCCAAGATCGAAGATTTGCTGTTCACCTTGAAAGACCAATGCACTATCGTGATCGTGACCCATAACATGCAGCAGGCGGCGCGAGTCGCCGATGGCACCGGCTTCTTCCTGTTGGGAAAGTTGATCGAGTACAATACAACCGAGATCATCTTCAAGAATCCCGCCAGGCAGGAAACCGAGGACTACATCACCGGCAGATTCGGGTAGAGCGGTGGCCAGAGGGAATCAGGAGATCTGAATTGCGACAATTTTCCGTTGAGCTCGATGAGTTGCACGAAAAAATCCTGCAAATGGGCGGCTATGTGGAGTCGGCCATCCATCGCAGTGTGCGCGCGTTGGTGGATCGCGATGCGGAGCTCGCCCGCCAGGTGTTGCGGGACGAAGCCCGCATCAACCAGATGGAGATCGAGATCGATAATCTGACCACGCGTCTGTTCGCGCTGCGCCAGCCCATGGCCAAGGATCTGCGGTTCCTGACCGCGGCCCTGAAGATCAACACCGACCTGGAGCGCATGGGGGACCTGGCGGTAAACATCGCGCAGCGGGCGCTTTCGCTGGTGGCCCAATCGCCGGTGAAGCCGCTGATCGATATTCCACGCATGGCGCAGTTGGTCGAATCCATGCTGTTGCGGGTGCTGGATGCATTCGTGAAAGGCGACGCCGACGTGGCCCGCGGCGTACTGCTGGCGGACGATGAAGTGGACGCGCTGCGCGACTCGGTCTACACGGAACTGGTGGCCTACATGCAGAACGACCCTACCACGGTGCCCGGCGCGGTGGACCTGATGTTCGTCGCGCGCAATTTGGAGCGCATCGCCGATCACGCCACCAACATTGCCGAGGACGTGGTCTTCCTGGTGAAGGGAGTGGACGTCCGGCATCACGCCATGGAGACGAAAGAAGCGTAATTTCTGCCAGGCGGGCGTGTAAGACGTTCCAGCCGGGCCGGCAGACGGGGCTTAAGTCTTTTCAATTCTTTAGCTGCGGGACTGGCCCGTGCCTTGCAAGTACGGATATCAGTTGAAGTGGCGCGAACCGGCGGATCCGGAGCCGTTCCAAAGAATGGGCTCCGTTTCCGCCGGTTGCTATTTTGGGGCGACCGGGATGCCGGCGTGCGTCAGCGCCGCATGGACCTCGGCAGGCCGCAGGCGCGTGGCATCGTATTCCACCGTGAGACTGTCTTGGGACGGCGCCAGCCTGATCTTCTGAATCCCGTATATCGAGTAGGCTCCGGCGATGCGCGTCAGCAGCTCGTCGTCGAGGGCGTGTTGCAGTGGGAAGTCAATCTGGACTTTGGTCATCTCAGTCCAGCATAGCTCCAAGAGCGGGACTGAGAGTCCCGCGCAGGCTGAGAGCCTGCCCCACCTCCGTGCTACCTTATGAAACTTGCCGGCTACACAACTGCGCCGCCAGCTCGGGTTCTTCGACGCCACCATGATCGTGATGGGCGGCATCGTCGGCTCGGGCATTTTCATCAATCCGTACGTGGTCGCCGAGCAGGTGCATACGCCGCTGCTGATTCTGGGCGTGTGGCTGATCGGCGGGGCGCTGGCGATGGCCGGCGCTTTCATCTGGGCGGAACTGGCCACGCGCATGCCGGATTCCGGCGGCCAGTATCTTTACTTGCGGGAAGCCTACCATCCGGGCGTGGCCTTCATCTATGGGTGGGTGCTGTTGCTGGTGACGCAGACCGGCGGGATGGCGGCGGTGGCGGTCACCTTCGCCAGGTACTATCGCGAGATCACGGGACTCAAGGGCGGCGATGGGGCGATCGCCGCGACGGCGTTGCTGGGCCTGACGGCCATCAACTGCCTGGGCGTGCGCGCGGGCAGCAACGTACAGAGCGCCATGATGCTGCTGAAGTCCGGCGCCATCGCGGCGCTGGTGGTGGTGGGAATTGTGTGGGGCGGCGGCGTGGTGCATCCGTTGCCGCTGCTGGATCGGCCAGTCTCCTTCGGGTTGCTGCGGGCGATCGGCGCAGCCATGATCCCGGTAGCGTTTGCTTATGGCGGGTGGCAGACTTCTACGTTCGTGGCGGGAGAGATGCGCGACCCGCGGCGCGATCTGTCGCGCGGCCTGGTGGCGGGCGTGATCGGCGTGATCGCGTTGTACCTGTCGGTGAACTATGTATGCCTGCGGGTGCTGGGACCGGCGGGCCTGGCGGCATCGCACACGCCGGCATCCTCGGTGATGCGGGTGGCGCTGGGCGAGCGCGGCGCCGAGTTCCTCGCGGTGGGCATCGCCGTTTCGACGCTGGGCTTCTTGAGCCAGGGCATCCTGACGGCGCCGCGCGTGTACTGGGCGATGGCGCGCGACGGGCTGTTCTTCGAGCGTGTGGGTTGGCTTTCGCCGCGCACGGGGGCGCCGGTGGTGGCGATCGTGCTGCAGGGCGTCTTCGCCACGGTCATCGCCCTATCGGGGCGCTACGAGCAGATTCTGAATTACGTGGTGTCGGTGGATTTCATTTCGTTCGCGCTGACCGCCGGCGCGCTTTTCGTGTTCCGCCACAGGGACGCGGCAGGTCCGCCCGAGGGCATCTATCGCGCGCCGGGACATCCGTACACCACGGCGGCGTTTGTGCTGACTTGCGCGGGGATTGTGGCCAGCACCATCGCCGCATATCCGGCGAATAGCGCCGTGGGGCTGCTGATTCTGCTGGCGGGCATTCCCGTATATTGGTACTGGAGCCGGCGCAAATCGGTAGTACATTAGAGGCATGCAGACCGTTAGCGTGGAGATGGAGGCCGTTCCGCTGCTCGCACTGGAACTGTACAGGGAAGACAAGATCTCGCTGGGGCGAGCCGCGGAACTGTGTCAGATGGCGGTCGAGCGGTTCATGGAATTCTCGGCGCGCCACAACGTGCCGCTTCATTACGGGATGCAAGATCTCGAAGAAGACCGGCGAATGCTCGATTGGCTCGGTCTGTGACTGTCGTTTCGGACTCACTGAATGATGCTTCGGTGGGGCAGGCGATCGTTTTATGTCGCCTGCCAAGCGCTCCCCGAAGGCGGCAGACCACAAAGTGCGATGGTCTGCCCCACCAAAGTGAACAGCATTGTCGCTGTGGGTGGTCAAGGTTACACCGATTGACTTTGAAGAGAGCAGTTCCATAGCGAGGGTATTCAGTGAGACACAGACACTCCGATTACATGCATTGGGCCAAGACTCAGAGCCGGGCGCGCTTCAACCTGGCCACCAGCGGCGTGGGATCTTTCCCGCTGGCGGAGTTGCCGCGCCTGCCCGCGCTGGAGATCAATGGCGACAGCAAGTATGGCTACGCTCCTTTGCAGCAGGCCATCGCCCGCAAGTGCGGCGTCGATCCGGATTGTGTAGTGGCCGCGGCGGGCACCTCGATGGCGAATCACCTGGCGATGGCGACGCTCATCGATCCGGGCGACGAGGTGCTGATCGAGCATCCGGCTTACGAACTGCTGGTTTCGGCAGCGTTGTTTCTGGGGGCGCAAGTGAAGCGGTTCGCACGCGCCGCGGATAACGGCTATGCGCTCGACCCGGCGGTGGTTCGCCGCGCGCTGACGGCGAAGACGAAGCTGATCGTGGTGACGAATCTACATAACCCTTCGGGCGTGCTGACGCCGTATGCGGTCCTGCGCGAGGTTGGCGACCTGGCGCGCAGCGTGGGCGCGCACGTGCTGGTCGATGAGGTCTATCTGGATGCGGTCTACGAGAACACGCCGCGCACCGCGTTTCAGCTTGGCCCGGAATTCATCGTGACCAACAGCCTGACGAAGGTGTATGGGCTGAGCGGGCTGCGCTGCGGATGGATACTGGCACAGCCGGATCTGGCGCGCGCGATGTGGCGTCTGAACGATCTGTTCGCGTCGATTCCCGCGCACCCGGCGGAGTTGCTCAGCGTGGCGGCGTTGGAACAGTTGGATGTAATCCGCGCGCGCGCGCGCCGGGTCGTGGAGGCAGATCGCGCATTGCTCGGCGAATTCCTGGACCCGCAGCGCGCGGTGTCCGCGCCGCGCACCACCTGGGGCACAACTGCGTTTCTGCGCTTGCATGGCGCGGACGCGGACCAACTGCTGGCGCGGCTGCGCGCGGATTACGAGACTACCGCGGTGCCGGGCCGCTTCTTCGAGATGCCCAATCATTTCCGCATCGGGATGGGCGTGAATACGGAGATGTTCGGCGAGGGCTTGCGGCGGCTCGGCCTGGCGCTGACCGGCCAACCGGTTGAATGAGTCACCTGGCGGGCCAAAACGGCTCGGATGTGGCGATGAACTCCACTGGCACTTCGGTGACGAAGCCCTTCAGCCAGCGCGCGCAATCCTCCATGCCGGCTTGTTCGGAAGGAATGTGACCGAGAATCACGAGCGCTTTGTGCTTGCCTTCGGCGGCGGCATCCGCGCCGTATTCGATGGTCTCCCATTCCAGTCCCTCGCCCATCACCAGCACTTCGACATCGTCGCGCTGCAGCATGTGACGTTCGGCTGGGAATCCCGGGTAGCCTGGGTTGAGAGCCAGTTTGGTCACCCGCATAGCCGGGTCGCCCACTACGCGCAGGGTGCGGATTCCCAAACGCTGCTTGATGCTGCTGGCGAGTTGGTCTAGCGTGGTCTCGGGGATGACAAAGAGGTGGTCGTCGCTCGGATTCTGGAACTTCTCCCAGCCGAGCGAGCGGATCATGCCGGTTTGAATGCCATCGGGCGTGCGCGCATGCCAGTGGTCGTGGAATCGCCAGACCACCAGGTGATGCGCGGCGATGAACGCCTGCTTGGCGGCCAGCACGGCGTCGTTCTCCCCGGCAAGAGGGGCCGTCTCGTCCAGGTGACCGTAGAACGTCGGCTCATGTGTGACGATCAAGTTGTCTCCGGCGGCGGCGGCACGCTGGAGCACATCGTAAGTGGCCATCATGGTGGTGGCAACGCCGGTGACGAGGGTGTCGGGATCGCCGGCCTTGAAGGTATCGACTGTCTGACTGCGCCACGGGACACCAACATGCTTCTGAATGCGATCGATCACCTGGCGGGAAGTCAGGCGATTGGCTGTAGCGTCCTGGGCGATGGAGGGGGTGTAGAGCAGCGCTCCCAGTGAGACGGTGGCGAATAGAGTTCTAGTCACGCCCCGATGGTATCAGAAGTCCAGCTCCACTTCGTCGATGTAACACCAGCCCCAGTCTTCGCCCGGCTCGAGCGAGCGCATGATGGGATGGTTAGTCTTGTGGAAGTGTTTGGTGGCGTGTTTGTTCTTGGACGAATCGCAACAGCCTACGTGACCGCAACTGAGGCACAGCCGCAAGTGGACCCAGGTATCGCCCATCTGGAGGCATTCTTCGCAGCCGTTGGTGTGCGGAGAGACTTTGTGTATCTGGTCGGTATGAGTACATCGCGTCATGGTGTGGCTCCTGATGGCGCCGCTCCGGATGGCAGCGGAAGCCGGATCTGAAAGCGGGTGTCGCCGGGAACGGATTGGACGGTAATCTCGCCGGAATGCTCCTGGACGATGCGGCGGACGGTTTCGAGACCCAGCCCGGTGCCTTTCCCGACGCCCTTAGTGGTGAAGAACGGCTCGAAGATGTGCGTTTGGACCTCGGGCGGGATGCCCGGTCCGTCGTCGGCGATCTCGATGAGCAGGCGATCCAACTCGCGGGCGGTGCGGATGCGCAGTTCGCCCTTGCCCTCCATCGCGTCGATGGCGTTGTCGATCAGGTTGGTCCAGACCTGATTCAAGTCACTGCCGCGCGCGCAGATCTTCGGCAAGGTGCGGTCGAAATCGAGCTTCACGGCGACGCCTTGTTTGAGGCGGTGCCGCAGCATGAGCAGAGTGCTTTCGAGACCCTGGTGGATGTCCATTTCCTGATCGGGGCCCTGATCCATGTAGGTGTATTCTTTGATCGCGCGGACCAGATCGGAGATGCGGCTGGTGGAGTTTTCAATTTGATCGAGCAGCGTGCCGATGGTGAGCGAAGCGGCGATGCGTGCGAGGAAATCGGGCCACGCTTCGCCGGGGAATTGCTCGTACACACGGTCGAACAAGGCGGCCTCGCAGCCCGCATCCACCAAGGCAGGGGCGAGGTCCCAGGCGCGCGCGACGCCGTGGCGCTGGAGGCAGGCCGCGATGGCTTCCTCGCAATCGCTGCGTTCGAGCGAATCCAAGGGCGCGGGCGCGACCGGGCGTTCGGCGAATTCACGCTCCAATGCGGGCACGGCCGCTCGCTGAGCGGGGGACAGCGGATGCGCGTCCAGACGGGCGGCCGATTCTCGAAAGGACTGAAACGCTTCGCGGAGGCTCGAGACGGCGCGACGCGCGGCCGCCGCCGGGTTGTTCAATTCGTGCGCCAGGCCGGCTGCGATCTTGCCCAGCGCCGCCATTTTTTCCTGCTGGTCCTGGAATCTGGTGAAATCGCGGATGCGGTCCGACAGCAAGCCCACCAGGCGCGGGCCGAGCACGGGTAAGCGCGCAAGCAATTCGGGGAAACGATCGGCGGGGAAGGTAGCGCCGCGTGCCTGCGTTACAGCGCGGAAAGTTGCCGGAACATGGGTCATGCGCGAATAGGGCAGCATGCCCCCAACAATCGGGCCGCGGAAGATGCGCGTGGTGACGTCGCCGCCACCCGATTCGACGCGCAGGCGCATTTCGCCGTCGAATAGGACCAGCATGCGGTCGGCGGGGCTGCCTTCGCGGATAAAGATCTCACCGGGCGCGAGGTCGATGGGGGTCATTTGGGCCGCTAGCCAGTCGAGGTCGTCCGCCGGCAGATCGGCGAAGACGGGAACTGTGCGCAATGCTTCGTTGAGTGTCATTGTCAATGGAGGGCGGGCTTTAGCCCGCGCGGGGCTTCAGCCCCGCAGGCTTGTTTGAGAATCACTGCGGCAGCGGCGCACCAAAGTGTATGCGAAGTTATCGCCGCCGCTTGCCGCATATCGATGTGCCGGGGGTACCTGCGTTTGTCACTTGGCGGCTTTGGGGAAGCCTTCCTCCAGGGCGCGTCTTCGAGCGCGAACACTTGAGTTCCGGCGAGGCATTCGTCGCCTGGGACCGGCTTCTCGACACGGCTAGAAGTGGTCCATTCTATTTGCGGCAGGTGGAGATCGCCGGTATGGTTCAGGAACAGTTGCACAAGGCCGACGCTGGCGGTCTTTGTTCCCTGCATGCCTTCGTGATCATGCCCAATCATGTGCACCTTTTGTGCACTCCAGTCGTTTCTCTGGCGGAGGTTCTCCGACGGATTAAGGGTCCGACTGCTCGCTTGGCTAACGGGTTGTTGGGAAGGCACGGGGTGAAGTTTTGGCAGGAGGAGTATTTTGATCGGATTGTGCGGATTGGCGATGAGTTTGGGCGCATCCGGCGGTACATCGAATGGAATCCGGTGAAGGCAGGATTGGTCGCATTGCCTGAGGAGTTTCGATGGTCTAGCGCTTGGCGGGGCTAAAGCCCCGCGCGGGCTCAAGCCCGCCCCCCATTTCTTTGTCGTCATATGGCGGCCTTGCTTAGGTATTGGTGGACGAACTGGATGGCGATAGAGCCTTCGCCCACGCCCGATGCTACGCGCTTCACCGAGCCGTGGCGCACGTCGCCAACCGCAAAGATGCCGGGCACGCTGGTTTCGAGCAGGCCGGGGTCGCGCTCGAGCGTCCAACTGCGGGGCGGTTTGCCGTCGCGCATCAAGGACGGGCCAGTCAGGACAAAGCCGTGTTCGTCGCGCGCCACGATGCCATCCAGCCAATCGGTGCCGGGCTGCGCGCCGATGAAGGTGAACAGCGCGCCGGCATTCACGCGTTCGCGCGTGTTGGTGCGGCCGCATTCGATGGTGATGGCTTCCAGATGATCCTCACCGTGCACCTCCGCCACCTGGGTCTGGAACTCCACCTGTATATTCGGCGTGCGGGCGATCTCGTCGATCAGATACTGCGACATGGAGGCGGCCAGCGACTTGCCGCGCACCAGCATCACCACCCGCCGCGCATAGCGCGAAAAGTTGAGCGCCGCCTGACCGGCCGAATTGGCGCCGCCCACGATGTACACATCGTCATCGCGGCAGGAGACCGCTTCGGTCGAGCCAGCTCCGTAGTAAACGCCGGCGCCGGTCAGGCGATCCATGCCGGGCACGTCCAGCTTACGCCACTGGACTCCGGTAGCGATCAGGAGCGCCTCGGCGGAGATCTCGCTGCCATCGGCCAGGCGCACGATCCGGTACGGATCTTCGATGCGCAAGGCGACGGCTTCCTGCGGCGCGAGGATCTCCGCGCCGAAGCGCCGCGCCTGAGTCACGGCCCGGCGCGCCAGATCGGCGCCGCTCAGTCCGGATGGAAAGCCCAGGTAGTTTTCAATGCGGGCGCTGAGGCCGGCCTGACCTCCGGGCGCCTCACGCTCGACGATCACGGTATGCAGACCTTCGGATGCGCCATAGACGCCCGCCGCGAGGCCTGCCGGGCCTCCGCCTAGAATGATCAGGTCGTAAGATGCAGCTCCGGCGCGCGTGTTGAAGCCGATGCGGCCAGCCACTTCCGCGGGGGACGGGTCGGGCAGCCGGCCGCCATCCGGGAACAGGACCGCGGGGAAGTGCAGTTCTTCGGGAGTCAGCATGTCCAAGGCGCGGCGCACTTCCGGATCGCGATCGGCCGCCTCCACATCCAGCCAGTGGTAAGGCACCTGGTTGCGCGCCAGAAACTCGCGCAACTCATAGGAGCGGCGCGACCAGCGCGTTCCGAGCACCCGCAGTCCTTCGAACGGCGGCCGGTACGATCCCAGCCAATCGCCGAGCAGATCGTCCAGAACCGGGTAGAGGTTTTGTTCGGGAGGGTCCCAGGGCTTGAGCAGGTAATGATGCAGCTTGATTTCGTTGATGGCGCGAATGGCCGCCTCGGTATCGGAGTAGGCGGTGAGCAGCACGCGCTTGGCGTCGGGGAAGGCAGGGATGGCGCGGGCCAGAAACTCGATGCCGGTCATTTGCGGCATGCGGTAGTCGACCAGGAACAGGGCCAGCGGCTCGCCGCGCTGCTGGAGCTTCTCGAGGAGGGCGAGTGCGGCCTGACCGGAGTTGGCCGCCAGGACACGGTAGTTGGCAGCGTACTGGCGGCGCAGGTCGCGCTCGACGGCCTTCAGGACTTCGGGGTCATCGTCGATGGTCAACAGGACCGGCTTTGCCATGGCACACCAAACACTGAAGTCTTGGATGCGCGCGCGGCACGGGTGGTCGCAACGGGATACAATGAGGTTGATGCCCGAAGTAACCGGAGTCGTGGAAACGTGCTTGTACGTGGACGATCTGGAGCGCGCCAGCCGCTTCTACGAAGACATTTGCGAATTCAAGAAGCTGATCGGCGACGAGCGTTTTAGCGCGTTGAGCGTGGCGGACCGCAACGTCCTGCTGCTATTTCGCAAGGGGGCGACGCTGGAGTCCATTCCGACGCCCGGCGGGACGATTCCGCCACACGACGGCGCGGGCAACACGCACGTGGCGTTTTCGATCCCGGCCGCAGCGGAAGCGGACTGGCAGCGGCGGTTAGAGGAGCACGGCGTCGAGATCGAGAGCGCGGTGGACTGGCCGCGCGGCGGACGCAGCTTGTATTTCCGCGATCCGGACCAGCACCTGCTGGAGTTGATCACGCCGGGTTGCTGGTCGATTTACTGAAAGGCGCGCTTTAGCAGGATGCTGAAAAGGCTCTCACAGGCTGAAGCCTGTGCCACCGGCAATTGGTGGCACAGACTTTAGTCTGTGAGAGCCTTTTTCAGCATCCTCACCCCCAAACCGATGCCGGCCGCGTCGGAAGGTCTCTGATAAGTAGCCTTCAGGATCTCCGTCTGCCGGGCGCCAGGCGCACGCGAATCCGGCAGCACGCAGTAGCGCTCCTGGACCTGCAGCTTGACTCCCTTGCGCTCACAGGTGACTCGAATTTTGTGGAACTTGTTATCCCAATTCTCCGCTGAGGGCGCATAGGCAATCTCGTAAGTGCCGCAGTCAACCCAATCGCCGTCGCAGGGGAGCGAATTCGTAATTGCCGGCATTATATTCGCGATCCAGACGAGATCCCGCCGGCCGGGCAAGGCAGCCAATTGGTTCGACACTACTTCGAGCTGATGGTATGTTCTTTTGGCGCGATCCTCGCGGTCCAGACCGCCCGGCCGGGCGCCGTTGGCTTTCTCCATGGCCTTATTCAACTCCTGGTCGAAGGTTCCCAGCCAAGCGGCGCCCGCGGCGGCCCGCGGGCCGATGGGGCGAATGGGAATGAGTTCTCCATCGAGACCGAGTATGTAGAAGTATACCTGCCCGGCCGCCTCGAGCTGCGGGATGGATTTCGCAAGGCTGCGCCAGGTGTCCAGCCGGTTCGCGTCGCCCTCGTTCAGCAGGTCGAAGAGGATGGCTACGGCATGCGGCATCAGGCCGCCGGGGCGGTTCGTATACTCGTGGGGACCTAGCTCCGCCGAGTTCTTCGCGACGGGGCTCCGGAACAGCAATATGGTCTGGGATTTGCCTTGATCGGCAACCTTGAAATCGCCGGCGGTCAGATCCGTCACCGGCTGCCCTTTGGAGTCCAACACGAGCGGGTGCAAATGGACGAGAGGCGGCGGCGCGGTAGCTTGCGCCCAAAGCCCGGCGGCAGCCAGAGCAAGCGCCGGGAGGGTGAATAATGTGGTGGGTGTGTCTCATTGCGGTAGGCCAAACGCCACTATATTACCTCCGGCGGCGACGGCTACGTACTGGGTTCCTTTGGCCGTGTAAGTCATGGGCGACGCCTTCCACTCCGTATTGAGTTGCATGTTCCAGAGCGGCGCGCCAGTGGCCCCATCCACTGCCGCGAAAGCGCCCGAGTCGTCGCAATAAAACACCAGTCCGGACGCCGTGGCCAGCACGCCGCCCCAGCTTTCCGCTTCGCCCGATTGCGGGATTTCCCAGGCGATCTTGCCGGTCTGGAGATCGAGCGCGCGTAGGTATTGCCGAGGCCGTTCGCCGGGGACTTCGCGGGCACCGCCCCCGTAGTACGACTCGCCGGCCTTCCACACCGCCGAAGATTTCGAGAAGATGCTGCACTTCTCGAGCGCCATCAGATAAAAGAGACCGTTGCCCGGATCGAACGCGGTGGACATCCAGTTGGTGGCGCCGTCCATGGATGGGCAGGCGCGCGCTCCGGCCGGCGCCGGCTCGGGCGCAGGCAACGTCAGCCCGTGTACGAATGGCGTTGCGCGCAAGAACTCGCCGGTGGTGCGGTCGAGGACGTAGAAGAATCCGTTGCGATTGGCTTGCAGGAGCAGCTTGCGTTGGCGGCCGCCGTAGGATGCATCCACCAGCATGGGCGTTTCGGTGGCGTCCCAATCGTGCAGATCGTGAGGCGTGAATTGGTAATGCCACTTTAGGGCGCCGGTTTGCGGGTCCAGAGCGAGCACCGAATCGGAATACAGGTTGTCGCCGCGGCGCTCGTCGCCGTTGAAATCCGGGCACGGATTGCCCGTGGGCCAGAAGACGGTATCGGTTTCGAGATCGTAGGTGCCGGTGAGCCATGTGGATGCGCAGCCGTGCTCGATGGCGCGGCCGACCCAGGTGGCGGCGGGAGGCTCACCGGGTGAAGGCACGGTCCAGAAGCGCCACACGCGCTGGCCGGTGGCCGCACTGTAGGCCGCCACAAATCCGCGGATGCCTTCATCGCCGCCGGAGGTCCCGGAAAGCACCAGGTCTTTGACCACCAGCGGCGCGGATGTGGCGCCATAGTTCTCTGTGGAGTCGGCCATCTGGGTGTCCCATAGGAGTGCGCCTGTCAGGCGATGGAGGGCGATCAGATGGGCATTGTCGGTGACCATGAACACGCGATCGCCCAGCACGGCCACGCCGCGGTTGATGCCGCCCGCCGCGTCGCCGGAAAGGCCTTTGCTGCGCGGGCGCTCGTAGTGCCAGATCGCGCGACCCGTGGCGGCGTCGAGCGCCCAGGCGGCATTCACGTTGGTGACGTACATGACGCCGTCCACTACCACCGGGGTCACTTCCAGATGGCGCGCATTGGGGATCGGGAAAATCCAGCGCGGCGCGAGCTGGACGACATTGCGTGGCGCAATCTGGTTGAGCGTGCTGTAGCGGTTGCCGCCCAGTTGGCCGTGATAAGTGGGCCAGTCGCCGGGCTGCGGATGGACGATGCGGTCCCAGGCGATGGCGCCGGGAAGGTCCGTCGCGGCAGGCGCTTGCGGTTCCGCGCGCGGATACGCCAGGTACGCCAGCAGGTTCTGCAAATCGGTTGCGGTGGACTTCAGCGCCGGCATATATGACGACGCATCGCGGATGATGCCGGTAACCTCGTCACGGCGCAGGAGGTAGAGACGTCCATCGAACCCCTGCACTTGGAGGTCGTAGAGGCTCTCGTTGCGCAGAAAGCCGCGGACCGCGGAACCGGTGCGCAAGCGCACGGTAGCCACCGCATAGCCGGGCCGACGCCGTGCGGCCGGTTTTAACAACGATTGCTCCATTTCGGCGAGCGTCAGCTCGGCTCCGGCATTGCTGAGATCGGGACCGGTCAAGCCGCCCCGGCCGTTC
>Ga0187855_10001141_pt1 | contig 21700 bp, 9 predicted proteins | sample June2016WEW_8_10_2_FD_132969 | JGI IMG/M metagenome (GOLD analysis project Ga0187855, IMG submission 132969) | Peatland microbial communities from SPRUCE experiment site at the Marcell Experimental Forest, Minnesota, USA - June2016WEW_8_10 | ecosystem: Environmental > Terrestrial > Soil >...
CGCATACCACCTGCCGGCTACAGCGCCGCTCGCTGTTCGCCTACCTGAGCGACGCCATCACCGCCCACGCCCGCGGCGATCCCGTGCCACTACTCACCTGAACAGACCCACTGAACGGTTACATCTTCCAGGGGGAGAGCATGGTGTGATCGAATCGACTGGACCGATCGCGGTCGAAACGTCCGCTGGGCACCGGGTGCCGGTCGATCTGAGCCTCAACGATGTAGGGAAGGCGTTTGAACCAACGACGTCGGCGGTTGGGGTGAGAATTCCGAAACAGCTGGGCGAAGGAGTGCAGCTGTCGGGCAGCGGGGTGTCGTTGATGCCGGTTACCGAACAGGGCTCTGCGCTTGGTGGCTCTGAAGGGGCGCTCAATGGTGCCGCGGTGTTCTATGCGAACACGCAGACCAACACCGACACGCTTGCGAAGCCGATGACCGGAGGCTTTGAGATCGACTCGCTGCTGCGCTCGGTCGACAGCCCCAAAGTGCTGTATTTTAAGGTGGGGATGCCGGTGGGAGCGAGCCTCGTGAACGACGAAGGCCCAGGTGGCGCGCGGGTGGTGCTGAACGGTCAGACAATAGCCGGGATTGCGCCGCCGAGTGCGCAGGACGCCGCGGGGACGAACGTGCCGGTGCAGATGACTGTGTCCGGAAGCACGCTTGTCGTGACGGTCAAGCACGGCGCGAGCGAATACCAGTATCCGATCGAGGTCGATCCTCGCGCGTATGACTACACGATGGCGCTTCCATCCAATTGTGAAAACTACGGTGGAGAAAAAACCGACTGGGAATTCGCCTACGGGGGCGGCAGTTTCAAGTGTTACACCTCGGGCTACGGCGACATAATGGCTACGGTCGGCGGCGTCAACAGCGGCGAGTATGACGAATTCAGGTATCCCGCGCATGGTCAGGCAGGTGTTGCCTATATCAATGGGGAAATGCAAGCGTCGGTCAGCACACCTTCTAAGGCATGGACGAAGGCCGAATTTGTCCATGGAACCGTGGAAGTGAGTCATACGTGGGCCAATGCTGGTGAAAGTTTTGGTAGGCAACTGATTGGGTCTTGTGACAAGCCCGTTATTGAAGAAGGGGTGGAACATTGTTTGCCGTACAACTATGAAAATGAGTTGCGGATTGTGCAGACTGATACCGCTACGGAAAACGTACCCGAAGGGTATGGTTTCTGGTTTGAGTTCTACAACGGCACCTGGGTCAGTATCTTCCAGGAAAAAGGTCCCGAAGTGAGCTTCAACACCTCTGAAGCGACCCTCAGCGAAGCCAGCGGTCGTCAGAACGTGCTCTACGGCAGCGGCGGCTGGCTAGGCGAACGCAACGGGGCAGTCGAAGTCACCGCCAAAGACCCGGGCTTAGGGGTCTCTGACGTCAAAATCAAAGATCTCACAGCCGGCGTTCACGGAGAACACTGGACATTCAACGATCCGATCTACGAAGATCACCAGTGCTACGGCGTGTGGTGCAACGTAGGTCAGACCTTCAAAACGAACTTCACCTACAGCCCAGAAATGGCCGAAGGGACAAACACGTTTGAAGTGTGTGCTGAAGACGAGGCGGCGATGAAAACATGCACCGAGGCAACGGTCGATGTGGACAACACACCTCCGCATGAAATAAAGCTCACAGGCATGCCTGAAGACGGCGCAGAAATCAGCGCCACGCCGCACCAGATCACGGTTGAAGCCACAGACGGCACCAAGCCGACTCCCAGTTCCGGCATCAAGTCGATCAAGGTATCGGTGGATGGCAAGGAAATCGCCGGCCCGTCAGCGGAGTGCTCGCCGGGAGAATGCACCGCCAATGGCACATGGACGATCGACGGGGAAAGCCTGGGCGCAGGGGAACACAAGCTGGAAATCGTGGCCACCGATAACGCCAATAACGTATCCCCTTCCTCCACAAAGGTTGTGACTTTCGCGATTCGCAACGCGACGCCGGTAAAGCTCGGCCCGGGGACGGTCGACCCCGTAACAGGAGAGTTCGCGCTGACTACAACAGATGTGGACATGGCTGGCGCGGGCGGCGTTACTCGCAGCTACGATTCGCGGTCACCCGCGACGAATCTCGAAAGCCCGCTCGGACCCGATTGGAACCTAACTGCTGGAACTGGGCAGAGTCTTAAACTGCTGCCGGACGGCAGTGCTGAATTGCAAGGAGCCGGTGGAGAGCCCACGATCTTCGCCCTCAACAAAGCAGGCAAGTTCGAAGCGCCAAAGGGTGATGAAAACCTGACGCTTGAAGCGAAGGAAAAAGAAGCCGGGAAGGGGATCACGGAATACCTGCTGAAGGACCCGGCCGCTGGTACGACCACGGTGTTTACGCGTCCTCTCGGAGTCGAAGACACGCCTCCTAGTTACGGCGATGAATTCAGCCAAGCCGGAGTGATACTCGGCCATCCCGGCGGTATAGCGATAGATTCCAGTGGCGACGAGTGGGTCACCGACAGCGAGAACGGCCGTATTCTCGAGTTCAGCCCCGAAGGAAGCCTGCTGCATTATTATAGTTCATATGGTTGGGAAGCGGGAAAGGTGAAAAGCCCCAGCGGGATCGCGATCAACCAGAGCAATGGTAATGTATACGTCGCAGACGAAGGCAACAACCGCATCGACGAGTTCTCCTCGAGTGGCGCCTTCGTACGGGAGTTCAGTTGGAAAGGGGTGAGTAACTACGACTATCCCCGAGAACCGAAAGGTGTGGCTGTGGACTCCTCGGGTAACGTGTGGGTGGCCGACTATGGGGACAACAGGATCGACGAGTTTACCGGCGAAGGCAAACTCATAGCCACGTTTGGTTATGGCGTCAGTAATAAAGAAGAAAAATTCGAGGAATGCACCAGCGGCTGCTGGTCTGGCATAGCTGGCTCGAGCAACGGAGAGTTCAGTAAACCCGATGGGCTTACTTATTCAAATGGCGGTTTGTGGGTGTCCGAAGCTGGTAACAACCGGGTGCAGGAGCTCACCACGGCGGGTGTTTATGTCAAAAAGTTTGGCACGAGCGGATCCGGAAATGGTGAATTCAGCAAACCGGAGGAAATCGCCGCCGAAGCCGGCACGGGCAACCTATATGTGGCAGACAGCGGAAATAATCGCGTCGAGGATTTCACTTCCAGTGGGGCGTTCGTCGGTAAGTTCGGCTCACTGGGGTCAGGCGGCGGGCAGTTTGACCAGCCGAGCGGTGTGGCCGTTGCACGAGGCGGCGTATATGTCACTGATCGGGAAAACGATCGCATCGAGCTGTGGGTGCATTCGACATGGCTTGCGACCAGGACCGAAAGCACGGCCCCGGGCGATACTCGGGCTACATCGTACAGATCGGTCGTTGTCGAAGGACGAGCCATCACCGAGCCGATCGAGGAGCTTGGGTCTGTGCCGGCCGGGGTTTCGTGTGGGAAAAACCCTGCAGAAGTGGCGCAGGTCGAACTGAGTGCACGGTTGGCCGAATTGAAAGCGGGCTGTCGCGCGTTGTCGTTTACGTACGCGGAAAAAACGACGGCTACGGGTGAAGCGTCGAGCCAGTGGGGAGAATATGACGGCCAATTGGCAGGCGTATTGCTGACGGCATACAACCCATCCACCAAAGCGATGCAGACGACCGCGGTCGCGCAGTACTCATATGACAACAAAGGGCGGCTGCGCGCAGAGTGGGACCCGCGGATCTCACCGTCGTTGAAGGCGATCTATGGATACGACGCCGAAGGGCATGTGACCACGCTCTCGCCGCCAGGTCGACAGCCGTGGCTGATGCACTACGCGGCCATCGCGGGCGATGCGAACTCTGGTCGCATCCTGTCGGTGACGCGGGCAGGGGCTTCGACTGCATTCGGCGACGGCAGTTCGCCCTCAAACACCGCCGTGCCGACACTGTCGAGCACGAGCCCCGTGATCGGGACGACCCTGAGCGTGTCCGGCAACGGGTCATGGAATAACAGCCCGCTTGCGTATACCGATCAATGGGAGGACTGCAACAGCTCCGGCCTGGAATGTACGCCGATCGCTGGCGCTGTCAACCAAAGCTATACGCCGCAGGCAAGCGACGCGGGTTATACGCTGATAGCGCAGGTAACTGCGCAAAATGCCACCGGCAACGCTACGGCCGCAACGGCGGCAAGCAAAGCGCTTGCGATGCCCACGCCGACCATCTCCAACACATTCGGCAAAGCCGGATCTGGTGCCGGGGAACTAAGTAATCCGGTGGGTATCGGGATCGACGCAAGCGGCAATCTGTGGGTGGCGGAAGCCGGGAATAAACGCTTCTCGAGGTTCTCGTCGTCAGGAACGTTCCTAGCGACCTACGGGTGGGGCGTCAGCAACGGTAAAGAAGAATTCGAGACGTGCACCAGTAGCTGCCGGGGCGGCCTCTCGGGTACCGGTAATGGTGAGTTCGCGTCACCGTACGGTCTTGCTGTGAACAAAAGCACGGGTAACGTGTATGTCTCGGATTTTGCGAACGATCGGGTACAGGAGTTCTCATCGTCCGGAACATTCATAGCGGCGTTTGGCTCTGCAGGCACAGGTGACGGTCAGTTCAAATCACCTGGAGGCATAACTATCGATTCAAACGGCGACGTTTGGGTCGCTGACTTTGGCAACGGGAGGTTGCAGGAGTTCACGTCGTCTGGCGTCTTTATGAGGGTAGTTGGGTCGCCTGGCTCCGGAGAAGGTCAGCTGGGGGAGCCAGCGGAAATCGCATTTTCCGGAGGGAACCTCTATGTCACTGACTATGAGTACGATCACGTCGATGAGTTCTCTGCGACATCGGGTGCCTTTATACGGCGGTTCGGCAGTGAAGGTACTGGCAGCAACCAGTTCCAGTACCCATGGGGGATTACGTGCGATTCCCGCAGCGGCAATCTATACGTCGCTGACGAGCACAACTATCGAGTAGAGGAGTACAATCCTGCAGGAACTCTGCTCGCGACGTTCGGTTCCAAAGGCACAGGTAGCGGCCAGTTCTCTCTTCCGGATGGGATTGTGGTCAGTTCGACGGGGGAAGTGTACGTGGGGGATTGGACAAACGATCGCATCGAGGAATGGGCGTCGAACTATTCGACGAATAATCCGGCACCTACCCCGCCGACGGTCGGTGCGAACGCCATATCGACCGTCGAGTATCATGTGCCGCTGACGGGCTCGTCTGCCCCGTATCAAATGACGAGCGCAGAATTGGCGAAATGGGGTCAGACGAAAGATGAGCCGGAACGGGCTACAGCGCTGTTCCCGCCTGACGAACCGATGGGCTGGCCCGCTGCGGACTACAAGCGCGCGACGGTCGTGTATATGGACGAACACGCGCGCACGACTAACACAGCGGCACCGAGTGGCGCCATCTCGACGGTCGAATACAACTCGGTCAACGAGGTAACACGCACGCTGACCGCGACGGCCCGCGCGCTCGCGCTGAAAGAAGGTAGCAAATCGGCCGAAGTAGCAAAAGCGCTCAGCAGCGAAAACATCTACAACAGCGAAGGCACACAGCTACTAGAAACATATGGTCCGGAACACAAGATCAAGCTGTCCAACGGGACCGAAGAAGAGACACGTGACAGACAAAAGTTCTCGTACAACGAAGGTAAGCCGTCGAAAGGGGAAACATATGATCTGATGACAAAGGCGATCTCATGGGTGGAAGGCGCGGTTAACAAAGAATTGAATAAGCACGAAAAGACGATGTCCTATAGCAACAGTGCTCAGGGCGAACTCGGTTGGATACTACGCAAGCCGATACTGGTGTCGGAGAAAGTCAACGGTCAGACGTCCACGCAGTCCAACACATACAATCCGGAAACAGGTCAGGCGCTCGAAGGGTCAACCAGCACCACGGTCGCAGCACCGGTGTTCTCGTTCAAGTTCGGCGCGGAAGGTACGGGTGAAGGTCAGTTCCGTAAGCCAACGAGTGAGGCGTTCGACAACAGTGGCGATCTGTGGGTAGTCGATAGTGGCAATAACAGGGTACAGGTGTTCTCGGCTGAGGGCGCTTTGTTGAAAACGCTTGGGTCTGAAGGTACCGGTGGTAGCCAGTTCAAGTCGCCCTGGGGTATCGTCATTAGCAAATCTACCGGGAATGCCTATGTGACTGACGTCACAAATGATCGAGTCGAGGAGTTTTCATCGACTGGTACGTTCGTCAGAACCTTTGGCTTTGGGGTCAGCAACGGAGAAGAAAAATTTGAGATCTGCACGAGTAGCTGTACTGCGGGCAAAGCCGGCTCCGGCAATGGACAGTTCAAAAATCCACAGGGTATAGCGGTCGATTCGTCGGGAAATGTTTGGGTCGTCGATGAAGGAAATTCGCGCGTTGAGGAGTTCAAGGAAAATGGTGAATATCTCAGTCAGTTTGGCTCAAAAGGCTCCGAAAACGGGAAGCTGCGCGAACCGGCCGGCATAGCGATCTCAGACGGAGACGTCTATGTCGCTGACTATGCCAATGACCGGGTGCAAGAGTTCTCGTCAAGCGGATCTTATATCAACCAGTTCGGTACCAAAGGCACCGGCAGCAGCCAATTCGAAGGAGCGGAGGGCATTGCGGCCGATCCGGTCAGCGGTGATCTATATGTGACGGACCTCGGCAACGGTCGTGTCCAAGAGTTCGGGTCGGACGGAGCGTATATGATGTCATTCGGGGCAAAAGGCTCGGGAAGCGAACAGTTCGATGGACCTAAGGGCGTGGCCATCAACCAAGCTGGCGAAATTTACGTGGCAGATACTGAAAACAATAGGGTGCAGGTATGGGAGCCGATTCCGCATGCGCCGATCTATACGTCGACGTTCGGTTCGAGTGGCGGCGGGAACGGTGAGTTTTCTCATCCGATGATGGACGCTGTGGACTCGAGCGGGAATGTGTGGGTTGCTGATGGCTATAATAGCCGGATTGAGAAGTTCTCGAACTCTGGCACGTATCTCGCTACATATGGCAAACCGGGCAGCAGTGAAACTGAACTGCAATTCAACGAGCCAGTTGGTATCGCGATCAACCAAAAAACGGGCAATGTGTATGTCGGTGACCAGAACAACAATCGCGTCGTCGAGCTTTCGTCGAATGGAAAACTGGAACGGGTCTTTGGTAAAACCGGTACTGGCGCCGGCGAATTCCACGAAGCCGACGGCGTAGCGATAGATTCCAAAGGCGACGAGTGGGTCACCGACTACAAAAACAACCGGGTCCAGGAGTTCAGCGAAAATGGAGCGTTCATTCGTACTTTCGGGTATGGAGTCAATACAGGGGAAAGCAAACTGGAAGTCTGTACGAGTAACTGCAAAGCGGGGATCGCCGGGTCGGGCAACGGTCAGTTATCTGATCCGGATGATATCGCGATCATTGGCGGAGACATCTACGTTACGGATCTGGGTAACTCGCGCGTCGACGAGTTCGACGAAGAAGGTAAAACCTTTGTGAGGGAGTGGGGGTCGTGGGGTAAGGGCGATGGGCAGTTCGAGTATCCGTCGGGAATTACGACTGGCGCTAACGGTAACGTGTATGTCGCGGATAGCGGTAACGCGCGTGTTCAGGAGTTCGGACCGACGGGCGCGTACCTAACGCAATTCGGGACAAAAGGCAGCGGCAACGGGCAGATGGAGGAACCGGAAGGCGTCGCACTCAGCTCCACGGGAACGTTGTACGTAACCGATGCGGGCTCCAACAACCGAGTGCAGGAGTGGACACCGGCCCCGCGGCCTGGAAACGAAGGGGCCAAGAACAATCGCATAATCTATTACGGCGAGGCTGCAAACGCTGAATACCCGGCATGCGGTAATCATCCGGAATGGGCGAACCTTCCGTGTCAGATCGAACCAGATGCGCAACCCGGCGACAATGGTCCGCCACCGCTGCCGGTAAAGGCCACGACCTACAACATGTGGGATGAGCCGGAAACGATCACAGAAAAGATTGGCTCAGTCACACGCACAAAAAAGGAGGCCTACGATAGCGCGGGGCGTCTGATTGGGACCGAAGAGACCTCGACGTCATCGGAAGAGGCTGCACTACCGGCTGTGAGCGAGGAATACAGCTCGGAAACAGGGGAGCTGGTCAAGGAGAGTTCGACGATTAGCGGACAAACAAAGACGAACACGAGTAGCTTCAATACACTTGGACAGCTAGCGGCCTACACAGATGCGGAAGGCGCCACGACGAAATACACCTACGACATTGATGGGCGGATTGAAGGAATACACGAACCGATGGGCAGTCAGAGCTACGGGTACAACACGACCACTGGCTTCATGGAAAGCTTGCAGGATAACGGGCCGGAAGGCAAAGCCGGCGCCGGCACGTTCACAGCATCTTACGGCGTGTCCGGAGAACTTCTGACCGTAAACTATCCTAACGGCATGAAGGCGGCGTACACATACAACACGATCGGGCAGGCTACCAACCTCGAATATGAAAAGACTACCAACTGCACCGAAGAAGCGAAAGAAAAGTGCAAATTATTCAAAGATACGGAGGCGTTTGGCCCCAAGCGTGAACTCGTGACCCAGACTAGCACGTTTTCAAAGGAGACCTACAGTTACGACGAAGGGGGGCAGTTGACCCTCACGAAGGAAGAAAGCCCGAGTGGTGGAAGCTGTATCGAAGAACGCGCGTACGGGTACAACGAAGGCACTGACGAACGACTCAGCCTTGAAACACGTAAACCGAATGAAAAAGGCGAATGCGCGAAAGAAGGTGGGGTGGTCGAAGAGCATGACTACGATGTGGCCGACCGCCTGCTCGATCCGGGCATCACATACGACGCGCTCGGAGATATGACTAAAATCCCGGCACTCGACGCGGGCGGTAAGGCGATCACGAGCAGCTTCTACGTTGACAATCAGGTTGACACGCAGGAACAGAATGAAAAGAGCATCGCCTACGTTTACGATCCTGCTGGTCGCACAATGATCGCAAAGGCAAAACAGGGATCGAGTGCGACGAGGACGATCTCGCACTACGATGGTCCCGGCGAATCAGTCACGTGGACGTGCGAAGAGGAAGAAGGTAAGACAGAATGTGAAGAAGGAAAAGCCGCGAAATGGACGCGTGACATCCCGGGCATAGACGGCGAGTTCGACGCGATCCAGACAAGCGGGGGAACACCGGTCCTGCAGTTACACGACTTGCAAGGCAACGTTGTGGCGACGGTCGAAGACAGCGCGACCGCGACAGAATTGCTTACGAAGCAGAACAGCACCGAATATGGCGTGTCGCCAACCGGCAAAACGCCGAAGTACGGATGGCTTGGAGCCAGCGGGGCAGAGTCAGAACTTGAAACTGGAGTCATTACAGAGGCTGGTGGCACCTATGTGCCCCAGCTTGCGCGGGCACTGCAGACGGAAACGCCGATTCCGCCGGGCGCTGCGCCGAACGGCTTGATGGACGAGGAGGCATACGCCCCGCCGGAATTGCCGTGGGCTAACCAGTCAGGGGCCGAAGGGGCGGCTAACACGCTCGCGCAACAGCGAACGATAGAGCACGAGCAAGCGGCCGCCGCGTGTAGCGCGAATCCAAATGAATGTGAGCTGGAAGAAGAAGGCGATCCATACTCCACCATCTATGTGAGTGAATCAGTGGCTTGGTCTATTTTCGCGGTTGTAGACGCCGGCACGATTCTCAGTTGGTCAGATTTTGTTAAGGACATAACGTCAGCCCTAAAGAAGTATTTTGGCGTGGACTTCGCCGCAAAACTGGAAGAATATGCAGAGAAATTGATTGTTGGCTTCAACGCAAACGAGGTGATAACGTGGGCTAATCAAGTCGCTTCGGGGCTGGAAGCGTGCATTGCAGAAGTATATTTCGGGCCGTATATTCCCATCGAACCCGGCTGCTCCATCGGGTTCGCGACGAGCAACTATCACCTAAAGGTGCCGTACCCGAATCCTATGACGGGGGAATGGGAATCGGAAACGATATGGGAATTCCAATTGCCCGTATTTGATAAGCCGCCGACGATCTACTACTGTCCGGTCGGGCCCCTCTCATGTGGCCCCTGAGGTAGTTGCGATGAGGCGATGATGTTATGCGAAGAGCCACAACCACATGAGACGTCGATGTGGTATCTTTGGGTTCGTCATGGTGCGCCGTGAAGCAAGCTCGAGCAGGCCGGTCGGTAGGAGTCCTACGCGGATAGGTGCCGGAGCGCGAGATCGCAGGTTCCAGGTCGTTGTCGGGAGAGACGGGCTGAGCGAGGCATCAGGTGCCTCTTTGGAGGGAACAGGCGCGTGGGCCCGGATTGCGGCGTCGTAAGAGAAGCAATTGGGGAGCCGGGTCGCTATGGCCGCCGGAGATCGGCGCACGTGGGAAACCGCGAGGATGTGCGCTGGGCCTGTCGCCAAATAGCCCTACCGTGCCGACGTCCTACGTCAGATATCGACTTGCTGGAGGTCGCGCATGGGTTTCGTCCGCGGTGGTCAGCCACCGAGGCGAACGAGGCACTGCGCCGAGCACTCGTCGACGGGCACCGGCTCGCTTGCGAGGCCTGTATTAGGGACTGCTTGTGTGACACAACGCCTGTGATGGCCGACAGTCGAAGGCGTCGCACTGCCACAGAGCTAAGCCGAGATGGCCATATGGGGAGGCGCTTGTGTTTGTCGCGGTCACTGTAGGCAGTGAGATCGTTGGCATTGTGATTATTGGGCTACTGCTGGCCGTTGCGGTTGTGGGTGTCGGCGTTTGCGCATTGAAGGGAAAGTGGATCTTCGCTTTCGTGGGTCTGTTCTGTGGTGTGTTCTGGCTGATCGGGGCGCTGCGTCTCGGCAAGCCGGATTCCTGGTGGGCTAAGCGTCGCTATGGGGATGCCGAAATGGCGGAGGCTAACCGACGATTCTCCCGTAAAGTAGTCCCGCGGTTGGGAGACTCATCATTTCGCGAGGGTGTCAGCGACGGACGGCCAGATCCGCGTGATGCAGATCTCGGGAGGATGGGGTGAGGCTGCCCAATCTACGATACTATCCCCAAGTACAAGCAATTGTAGCTTCATTAGCGCCTGCTGGCTCAGGCCCGTCCTATCCGTGTCACTTCAGGTGAGTATTGCTCGCATAACAACAGTTGTTTTGGTCCTAGCCGCCGCGGCCGCTGGCGGCGTCGCTATCGCAACGGCAGGATCTGGCCGCGCGAACAAGCCGATCACAGAGGCACAGGCCATTGCGTTTGCGCAAGCCGTGAACTTGCGCCCGAACGATCTTCGTGGGTCCACGTCTGTCCACCCTAAGGGATTCAGGATCAACGAAGCTCTCGCTGGAGAAAGGCAGCGCTCCCGTCGCCTCTCGCCGGAGGCAGAGTTGCCTTGTATGCGGCTAGGAATGACTGGCAGCCGCCCCGTCGGGGGCGCGAGTTCAGTCCTGATCAGCTCCTATGGCTTTGTGGTCTCGGATGTGCTAGTCATGCCAAGCGGGACGCTCGCCGCATTTGAGTTCGCTGCGCTCGACACCTCACGCGGTCGCACGTGCCTTGCTCGCCTTTTGGGCCGAAGTATGAGTGTCGAAGGCGATAGGAAGACGACATCCTTTGCGGTCAAGGTCATGTTAGTCCGGGTAGCCAAACTTCTCGGCCCAAGGGCCGTCGCAGTCCACGTACTAGCAGAGCTACCGCCGGCCCACGAAAAGGGCGAAGAGCAAACAAGAGCGACCTTCTTTCATGCTGCTGCGACTTGCTTTCGAGTAGGTCCAGCAGAGATTCTGCTCCTCACGGACGAACCTACGCGACAGCTTCCCGCTGCGATCGAACACCGACTGCTCTCGCTACTTCACGACCGTGCTGAAGCACACAAGCTCTGACTCGGACACTCCCCGGGCTACCAATGCACTACTAGAGTTCGTTGAAGCCGTGTTGCTTGGTAGTGGGAATTGCCAGGAAAAGAGAGTTCCAGTGTGGTGCGGCCGTTGCGGAGACCGTGTACGAGATGGACTATAAAATCGAATTGTGAGCGATGCAAAGGAGCCTTGATCTTTGTAGTCCAGAGGTGGCCATCACGCAGCCGTGCATGGATGGAAAGCTGTAGGGAGCCTTTGATATCGGTCGCCACGCGGCCGCTGAGCGAGAGCACTCGGTGCCGTATCTTTAGCTCGGAGAGTTGGATTGGTAAATGCAACCGATGTGGAAGGTGGCTTCCAGGCTGGGCTGTGGCCGTGGTGCTGGATGTGGATGTGGATGTACCTGTTGTTGTGCTGACCGTTGTCGGATTGCGTGTGTTTTCCTTGTGCGTTTCGCCTCCGGCGTTGGCGTGGTTGAGCACAATTAGGGTGTACGGAGAAGACATCGCTTCCCCGTGTGCAGCATTGGTAGCTAGGATGCGTATTTGACTTGGCCCTTCGGGCAATATTTCGGTATTCAAAGGTAGCGAGAGGCTGGCCACACTCGTTGGGCATGGAGTCAGCAGGCTGTAGTTGCAGGCCCCGGCGCTTACGGGGCCGCTTATCACTTCGCCAGAGCTGTTGACTATGCTGAGCGACAGTAGCCCCGCGATTGTATCCGTCGCCGACCCGGTGATTGCGATCGAGCCGTGTTGTGCGGCTGTTGGTATGTTCGATCCTATGACATTGGTAGGGGGGTTAGGGTCGTTCAGGGTGACGGTGACTGAGTTGAAGCCGGCGCTTACAGCGTGCCCAAATTCGTTGCCGCGTGCGCATGTGGTGTAGGTTTTGCCGGGCGCGTATTCTTCGGCATTGCATCCTGCTCCGACGGTGACGGTCTTGGCTTTGAGGCCGGTTAGGTCGAATGGGCCGCTCACGGTGCATTCGTTTTCGTCAGCGGTCGTGTGGCAGGTTTGGGCAATTTGTGTGTGGGCTTCGTCGTCTTCGCTCTCTAGGTAGACGTTCCAACCCATGTTTCCTCCGACCTTCATCAGGGTGTCATTCCCTGAGACTTCGGTGATGGTGGTGCCAGCAGGGGCGGTGACCTGCCATTTGCCGGATACGCCGACGGGTACGCCGCCTGTGCCGAGTGTGTCGCCGAGGGAGAGGTTCGCGAGGGCCGGGGGTTGCCGGAAAGTGGTGGTTCCCCGCAGACGGTGTGTGATTCGATGTAGGCAGGGTTGTTGGTTGTGAATTTGAACGCGTGGTTTTCGTAGCTAACTGCGGCGGTGCAGGCTTCTACGGAGAATTGCCCGACGACGTACCCGAGCGTTCGCGGAGGGTTGAAGGCGGCTATCGCTGCGAGCAGGACTCCTAGGCCGGCGAGGAGCGCGGACTTCGTGTGCTTTGGGAGTTGCATGTACCTGACCTTGCGTCTTAGCTGATGGCTACTCGCACCCACGGGGACGGCAGCTTGTCATCGTGGAGTCCTTGGAAGCGGGCCTGGATCTCCTCGCTTGGGGTTGCAGGCACGGTTAGGCTTGTTCTGAGGCCGGTGTATGTTCTTTTCCAGCGCATCGTGCCGTGTACGATAGTGCCGACTCGAGCCTGGAGGCGGCAGTCGGCAGGGATCTCGCGGACGTGCAGATGCGCACGCCGACCCATGCGTCTCGCCGTCGGACGTGGCGCCGAGCAAGCGACCTCGAAGTCTTCGGTCTTGAGCCCGGGGCGGCGCCCCGCGTGGGTCTGCGGGGGACAGGAGCGCCCGCAAGGCTCGATTGGGTTCACGGTGGGTGAGTTCGACGAAGGGGATGTGTCTGGGCTGCTGGTTGTTTGCTGGCCGACTGGTATTGGCTCGGCATTCTTGGCGGCTTGGACGATGTGTTCAAGGCCGCACGCGTCGAAGGCAGCTTCGGCGTTGACCTCGCCCGTTTCGGCTGTTGAGGTCAGGCAGGCTTCGGTTTGTTCGGGCGTCAGCGTGGGGTTGTAGGAGTCAATCGATGCCTCGACGGCTGCGACCTCGGCGGATGCCTGGCTTGATCCTGAGCTGAGCGCCGGTTCGCCGGTATCTTGGAAGGCGATTTCGAGGCCTCCGGTGGCCGCGTCGCAGCCTGGCGCGAGAAGGTCGAGTCCTTCGCCGCTCGGGGAGAACGAACACGGCACACCGGGTGGCTGGCTTGCGTCAGCGGCGCCAACGGCGAGGACCGGGGCGTCGTTGGCTGGGAACTGGACTGGACCCGGTGTGTCGCCAGCGGCGGCGGCGATATTCATGCCTGCTGCGCGGGCGCTCGCTACGGCCCGCTTGAAGCTTGTAAGGATGCTCCCTTCGGGGGTCGCGGCAGCGCCGAGGGAGAGGTTCACGACGGTCATCGTCGGGTAGGCTGATTCATGGAGGCGCTGGCAGGCTTCGATCCCGAGGTAGAACTCCTTGAGGGGGAATTCGAGCTGGCCGGCCGGCAGGGCCTTCATATTGTAGACCCGCACGGAGGTAGGCGCGATGCCGACCATGCCCCAGCCGTTGACGGGTGCGGCCATAATCATCGCCATCACTGTCCCGTGCCCGTCAGGATGGTTTCCGGGCTCGACGGGCGGCGAGAGCGCGGCTACTTCATCGAGCGTGTCGGTGTTCGGCGAGAGCGCTTGGCCGCCGATCACGGCGGCGGTGGTGTCGGGGTTGGGGTCAACTCCTGAGTCGACCATGCACACGACCCCGGATGTCGCCGGCGGCGGCGCATAGGCAAGCCACGCCGCGTGCATAGCGGTGGCCTGGACGGCTGGCACTGGCACGCCGACCTCGGCAGTGCATGAGGTCGGCGTGAGTGCCATCAGCGCCACGACAATGATCGTGGTTGCTGTGCGAGACAATATCGGCTCGCGATCGTGGCCTTTGTTCCTTGGGCTGTGGCTAGTGCTCGACGACGGCCAGAATGTTCGAGCTGCCGGCGGGGTCACGGTAGCCTCCCTCGGCCGGGGCGACGGCTTGGAACTGGTAGGTATGATCCCCGCCAAGCCTGAACTTGTACTTGACGTGGAACTGCCCGTTGGGTTCCGTGCGAGTGACCTTGAAGGTGATCCATCGCCCGTATGTTGTCTTATGGCCGGCGTACGTGTGGTTCACCGTGCGCGCTTGCAGGTAGACGAGCTTGCCCTCCGGTGGTCGTGGGAAGGTGGAGACTCGCCCGCTCAAATGGATCAGCTCGTGTCGGCGAACGCGGCGAGGAGTGATCTGCAGCGAAGTCTTCCACGGTATCGTGTTGCCAAGCAGCGTAGTGGTGAGCGACGAGCCGGGCGGGGTCAGGTTCACGGTCAGCGAGCCGCTCGACCCTCCGGCTCCGCCGGGACCACCGCTGCCATCGCCGCCGACACCGCCGCCGCTTGGGGTGTTGTTGCCGGGGCTGGTTTGGCAGGGTCCCGAGCAGCTGGTCGTTGACCCTGGGGCTTCCTTGACGGCGAGCGTCGGTGGGGATTCGGAATTGGTCGTGCCGTCGTTGTCGGAGACCGTGTCGCGGTAGGCGATCGTGTGGCCGGCATCGCTGGCAATTGGCGTGTAGTTGGGTTCTGTTGCTCCGCTGATCGGCGAGCATTTTTCGCCAGTGGCGTTGCACAGCGTCCACTGGCCGGCGATCGAGGAAAGTGCGCCGGCACTGGTGGGAGCCGTAAAGGTCCCGTTGGTCGCCGTCAGCGTTTGCCCGACCTCTGCGGTGCCGGAGACCGACGGGGCCGTCTGCGTGACCGGGGCGTTCTGGCTCGTGAAGGTCCAGGTCGAGGCGATAGTCTGGTTCCCGGCCGCGTCGTCGACGTACAGGCTCGCGGTATGCGATCCGTCCTTCAGGGTGGCCGTATTGAGGGTCAGGAGCCCCGAGGCGGAAGCGGGGCATGGTTGGGCGCGCAGGAACGAGCGCAGCCCGTCTTTGGTCGCTCCGAGGTCTTTGCAGAGGCCGCCGTTGGTGTTGAGGATCGTCGGCCCGATCTTGGTGGCGCCGTCGACCGCGATCCAGGCGCTGTAGACGCCGGACCCGCTGTCGTTGGCGGTGAACGAGATGTTTTGGCTGCCGGAGAACGTGCCGCCCGCAAGGATCGCCCCGTCGAGCAGGCTGACCGTTGGGGAACTCGGGTCTTCCATGATGACATCGAGCGAGTACACGTCATACTGCGAGGAGTAGGTGGTACCCGATTCTGGGCAGGTTCCGCCCGGGCCTCCGCCGCAGGCCGCCGCCCAATGGATCGCGCCCACGCCGCTCAGGTTGCTGTCCGAAATCTCGTTGCGCGACGCATACCAAGGGCTCGAGACACCGCGGCTTGTACAGCCATCCGTGCAAAGGCCTTCGACGGAGATCACGCCCGTGTACCAGAGGTTGGTGGCTGGCGACCCGTACGGCTGGGAGGGGCCGTCTTCCTCGTAGCGCCACAGGTTGAACCCGGTGATCGATAGTCCGGTGGGAGCCGTGAAGGTGTCTTCTGCGGTGGCACTGTAGGCGTGCGTCAGGGTGCCGTCCATCAGCGCATACATCGAGCCTCCACCGCCGTTGCAGCTTGATCCTGCCTGCAGGTAAGCGCCGTTGACCGAGTAGGTCATGCCGTCGGTTGGCGCCTCAGAGCCTTCCCCAGTGTCCCCGGGTGGAATCGCGCAGAGAAAGGCGTGGTAGTCAGCGGCGTGCGCACTGACCGGCGCGATGAGGGTGGCGCCGGGGATAAACGTCATGCCGAGCACCGCAGCCGCGATGCAAAGGCGCTTGGTTAGCACAAACACTTGGGTCTCCTTACACTTGGAATTTCGTTGGTCCTGGCGGTTCGCGCAAAGTTGCGACAACCCGATATCGATCCCAGAGCCCAAATGCCCCCCAACAGATTCTCGGGTAACCCAGCACGCGGCGACACAAGCTCGTATCCGTCCCTTCTCGCAAGGGCGTACCCAGCCTGGTCTCTATGTATAGGTACGATCCCGAGATTCAAGGCTCACGGGGTTGGACGGATGATCGACCAAGCCCCGAAGAAGCGAACACGTTTACTCAGTTTTGAGGGCATTTGGGGGGCCAACACAACGAGCGATCAGCCGTTGTCCGTGCTACTCGCCGCTGCGCGGGAAGACTCGTGCGCGGGGCTCTGCCGCGCGATGCGCACCATCGAGCCCCTGAAGATCGCCGGGGGCGAGCACCATCGCCGCAGTCCAAGCAGCCTCGCCACGTCATCCAACACGACGCCCAAGGCTGCCTCAATGCGTCCTGGGACGGCTCTAGATGTCAGGCCGCCACGTGCTCGCGCTGCGTGCGGCGCCCGCCGGCACCCACACCCTGGCGCGATTTCTCTTTCTTCTTCTTTTTGGTTCGGAAGGCGGCTGATAGCAGCCGGGCGTCGTCGGCGCGGCTCTTGTGGTGCAGGTAGCGCATGGTGGTCTTGATGTCTGCGTGGCCCATCCATGTCTGAACCTGGACGATGCTCGCGACGTTGATCGCGAGCGAGCCGAACGTGTGGCGTAGGTCGTGGAAGCGCAGGCGTCGTAGGCCGGCCGCGTTGAGTGTGCGGATGTAGCGTCGGCGCAGCGCGGAGCCGTCAAGAGGGCTTCCGTCACGGCCGAGGAAGACGTGGTCCTTGTTGGCGGTGTGGTGGCTGCGGCGCTTGAGTTGCTTGAGGGTCTTGGCGATCTTCTCCTCCATTGGCACGGTGCGCGACTTGCGGGACTTCGGCTTGCCCTTCTGTTTGGCTGCGTAGCCTTCCCATACTCGTATCGAGTCGTTCTCGAAGTCGATGTCCTCCCACAGCAGGGCGAGTAGTTCGCTGCGGCGCAGGCCTGCGTGCGCGGCTGTGAGATAGATCGCGCTATCTTGCTCGTCCTCTTCTTTGCGAAGCGCGCGCTCCGTGTCGCTGACGGGGGGGTGCTTGGGATCGCGGTGGCCTCCGGCGGCTGCGGTGGCGACGATCAGAGTGATCTCCTCGGGCGTGTAGAAGTCGAAGCGAGCCGGGTCGGTAGCTTCGCGCAGACGCTCGACCTGCGCGGCTTCGTTGGTGAGCAGCCCGTGTCGCTTGACGGCGTACTCGAGGATGCCGTGCAGGGCGGTCAACAGCTTGTTGATGGTACGGCTCGAACGGGGCTCGCCGCCAGACATCTCCTCCTTGAGGAGACGTTTGCGCCAGCGCTCGATGCGCTGGGCGCTGTTGGCCTTCTCGAGGCGCTCGTGGCCGAACTCGGGGAGGAGATGGGCGTCGAGGATCGAGCGGTAGTCCACGCGCGTGCTGGCCGACCAGTCACGCTCGGCGCACCCCCACTCATACCACGCCTCGGCTACCTCGACGAAGAGCAGGCCGGTACGTTGCTGGCGAAGCTGTCCGCGGCGCGCGTCGACGAGGATCTCATGGAGCTTTGCTTCGGCGTCGCGTTTGCGTAGGAAGCCGGGGGGCGGGCTGCCCTTGCCGGACCAGGCGGGGCCGAGCGCTTTTTGGTGCTGCCCGTTCTGGTCGCGCCACTTCGCATACCAGATCGTGCGACGCTTGCCTTTGTAGAGCTTGACGTGCCCGTTGATGGGAGCTTCCGGATCGAGGGTCTGAGCTGGCATGTAGCTTCTCCTGTGGGGTGCGTTTCCGGCCGATCTGGCCGCTTGCGCAGAGACACCGTAGCGCGCCCTGGAGGCGTCTACGGAACCGAAGGTCGGGAGTTCGAATCTCTCCTGGCGCGTCAGAAAAAGCCCCTTTGAACCGGGCGGATCGTGTGCGCTGATGCGGGTTTGCAGGACTTCCGCCGCAGGCGGCGAACTACGACATATGGGCAACAGCGTGGGCAACAAGGCAACACACGGCGTGTTGCTCGAGCGCACCACACACCCCGGGGTATATCGCCGCGGCGCGCAGTATGTCGCGGTATACCGACACGGCGGGCGCCAGCACAAGGAGTCCGCCGCCACGTTCGCCGAGGCACGGGCGATCAAGCTCGCACGCGACGCCGAAGCCAGGGAGCAGCGGCGCGGGCCGACCCTGCACGACTACGCGCTGAGATGGGCCACCGGCCACGCCGGCAGCGGGCATGACTCGGTACGCGAGCAGACCCGCGAGGAATACCGCCGGCTGCTCGCCACCTTCGCCCTCTCCTACTTCCCCGCGGATGTCCGGCTCGCCGACCTCAACCGGCGAGCGCTACAGGGCTTCATCGGCTGGCTCACCGATCGCCCCGGGCGCCGCGGGCGACTCTCGGACCGTTCGGTCCGCAACGCGCTGACACCTCTTCGCCGATGCCTCGACGCGGCCGCCCACGAGGGACTCATCGACAGCGATCTCGCACGCTCCCTGATCCTGCCCAAACGTCGCGGCGGACGCCGCTGGGCCGTCACCGAGCGACGCTTCCTGACCCGCACACAACTCGGACGGCTACTCGGCGAGATCCCGCCCGAACACCAGCCGCTGCTCATACTGCTCGCCTCCACAGGACTGCGCATCTCAGAGGCGATCGCCTTGCGCTGGTGCGACCTGGACCTCGACGCGAGCCCACCGCGGCTGCAGGTACAACGAGCGATCGTCGGCGGTGTCGTCGGCGCTCCCAAGTCCTACTATGGCGCCCGCGCGATCCCCCTCGCCGAGGAGCTCGCCGGCCAAATACGGGCGCTGCGACCCGCCGAGGCAGACGACGAAGACCTCGCGTTCCCCAACCAGAGCGGCAGGCCGCACAACCCCAGCAACCTCAGAAACCGCGTCCTCAAACCCGCCGCCAAACGCGCCCGCGTGCCCGAAATCGGCCTGCACGCACTACGCCACACATGCGCCTCGCTACTGATCGAGGAACGCACCAGCTCACTGCGCCTACAACGCTGGATGGGCCACCACGCCGCCGCCTACACCCTCGAAACCTACGGACACCTGATCAACGACGACCTCGGCAAACCACTCGAGCTCAAAGACCTCGGCGTCCACGAGCGCCGGGAGCTAAAACCGACGCTCACCGCACCCTCGCCTTGACAGCGATCGACTCCTGCTCCACGATGCGAAAGCAGGCGTCTTACAAGCCTCGGTAGATACGTTCCGAGTTCGTCCTTTGCGGTCGTCTACACGGCCTTCACTCGGGCGCTCGCTTGGCCCGGAAAGCAGTAGCGCGCGGTGGCCCATGCTGGAGCACCGACGCGGCGGGGTGGTCTGCGTCAGCGTCGAGCGGCTGGGTGACGGAGATGTCACCGCTAGGCCAGCTCGCTCCGGAGCTTCTCCCAGGCGCGGCGGTTGCGGTCGATGACCCCGTCTTCGATGGCGAGGTTGAGTTCGAACGTGAGCGTTATCGGATGCTCCTCCGTTCCGTCGGCCGCCAGTTCGGGGAGTCGTGCGGTCTGATGGGCCACGTGGTCGATGAACTCCCGGACCGACAAGATAGGCCCGTCAATGAGACAGGCCGTGGTCTCGAGGACCTCCTCGTACACGGTCGGCACGCTCGTGTTGCGCAGTCCGGCAGCCCAGTCCAGCCAGGACTCGTACACCGAGAGAAGCCGGCGAGCCATGCCTTCGATCTTAGTCGGGTCGCCCGACTGGCCCGGAGCCCCGAACGCCTGCATGTAGATGGATGGGGACAGGATACGATCGAGGACGATGCGTTTCTGGATCCACCCGATCTCTCGACTAATGAAGTCATTGGCGGATGCCAGATCGAATTCACGGCGCGGTCCGCGCGACAGTCGCAGCTCATGGTCATCCCACTTGGTCTCAAGCCCTTGCTTCTCCTTCACCAGAACCCCAGCGAAGAGCAGGTACTCCCAAAACTCCGGGCGCTCGGCGATCACTCTGACTTGCTCTTCGCGGGTGCTGGGGATCTTCAGGCGGAAAGCCCCAGCCTGACCGTCCTTCGGCTTTACCGGTACCGCGATCGATACGGAAACCTCGGCGGGGTTGCTGATGGCGTCGGCCTTCGCTAGGGCTCGCTCGATCTCGTCGACTATCGCCGGGATTCCCACGATGGACCCCACCGCCAGCTTGTCGGCAAGCGGTGGTGAGAACTTGGCTACGTATGCGTGATCGACTTCGTGCCATACGGGCAGGATCACCTTGGTTGACCCCTCGATCTCGCGCGTGGTGAGTCCGTCGAGCTCGCGTTGTGGCCATTTCTTTGCAAAGAAGCTGGGGCTCAAGATGACCAGCCCGAAGCGGGACTCAGCGAGTCCGCGGTCGATCGACTGGCGCAGGCTGTCTCCCAGCGTCAGCTCAAACTCGTCGAACCAGACACTTTGTCCCCGTCGTAGCAGCTCCTCGGTGATCGGGCGCGCGATGACATCCTTGTCCTCGCTGGCGTGAGAGATGAAGATGTCTCGCTGCGCCTCGGATCCATTCGAAATCGTGACCGGCTCGATGCTTGCTTGGCTATGTGGCTGTGGGCTGTGTTGCGCGGCTGATGGAGTTTCTCGAAGGGCCGCCATCGGTGGCCACCCGAGTTGGGGTGAGCCGGCCAGCTCTCTGGCTCGGGTGCGCAGGTACGCCTCGGTGCTCTGAGAGTTCAAGTAACGCACGACATCGTCGGTGATCTCCCTGGTCCAGTCTTCCTCCGGGCCACCCGTGCCGCTGCCGAGGAACGGAGCTCCGAGCAGCACGACGTCGCTGAGCGCTGTGACGTAGGGATCTGAGTAGACGGTGCCGCGAGCGGCGTCGGCGCGGGTGATGACCGGGTCGCTCTCGTCACCCACATAGCGTTCGGCGGCGAGCGTGAGGATCGCGGTGAACCCTGCGAGCAGCTTGGGGCCGCCGTGCGTGGTTCGCAATCCGAAGAGCGTGAGAATGACGCGCTCCGGATTGTGGTTGATGAACCCCAAAGGTTTCGGTATCTCCCAGAAGATCGACCTTAGGAGTCGCTTCTAATTAACTGTCGGCACTACGGTGTAGTTCCACTCTGGATGGAACTCGTCTCGCTCGATTTGAACGGTGGCGAACTGCTCGTCGGTGATTTTGATCTTGGTGGGGTAG
>Ga0187855_10001142_pt1 | contig 21695 bp, 17 predicted proteins | sample June2016WEW_8_10_2_FD_132969 | JGI IMG/M metagenome (GOLD analysis project Ga0187855, IMG submission 132969) | Peatland microbial communities from SPRUCE experiment site at the Marcell Experimental Forest, Minnesota, USA - June2016WEW_8_10 | ecosystem: Environmental > Terrestrial > Soil >...
ATCGCCGATTATTCCGAAACCCTGGTCGAACATCTGAAGCCGCTGGTGGAGCTGGAGGTCTTCGCGGATGGAGACCGGCCGTTCGACGCTTCCCGCTTTGACGTCGCGCTGTATCATTTGGGGAACAACCCGCATCACGGATTTGTCTATCAAGCGGCGCTGCGCCACCCGGGCGTGGCGGTGATGCACGAATCGAACCTGCATCACTTGATTGCCGACCTCACCATCCGGCGCGACGATTGGGACGCCTACTTGCGCGAGTGCGAATACGAGGGCGGCCCGGAGGCGCTAGCGTATGCGCGCAGGGTACGCGCGCTCGAAGTGGGGCCGGATTATGAAGGCGTGCCCATGACGCGGCGCGTACTCGAATCGGCGCGCGGGCTGATCGTACATAGCCAGTTCATGGTGGACGAAATGCGCGCGGCCGGATTTAGCGGCCCGATCGCGCGCGTGCCGCACGGCGCCTGGATTCCGTTGGCCGACCGCAACGCTTTCCGCTACCGACTGGGGCTCGACGAGTCTTCTCCGCTGATCGGCATCTTCGGCTTTCTGAAGCCCTACAAGCGCATCGCGGAATCGTTGCGCGCGTTTCGCCGGCTGCGCAAGGTAACGCCGGAAGCCAAAATGATTCTGGTGGGCGAGCCGCATCCGGAATTTCCCTTGCAGCCGCTGATCGACTCGCTGGGGATCGCGCCGGCCGTTCGTGTGATGGGCTTCGCGGCCGCGGACGAATTCACCGGCTATATGGCCGCCTGCGATATCGTACTGAACCTGCGCTATCCGACGGTGGGGGAGAGCTCCGGCAGCCTGCTGCGCGCGCTGGGATTGGGCAAGCCGGTGCTGGTTTCCGACGTGGGCGCCTTTCGCGAGTTTCCCGATGACGTCTGTCTCAAGGTGCCGGTGGGCGCCGGCGAGGAAGACCTCATCTTTGAGTATCTGAATCTGCTGACCTCCCGGCCGGATGTGGCGCGCACGCTGGGCGAGCGAGCCTCCCGTTACGTAAAGGAAGAATGCAATTGGGAGCGCGTAGCCTGCCTGTACGCAGCTTTCCTGAAATCGGTTGTTGAGGGAACCGACTGGACGGAGACAAAGCCACCAACCCCTAGTCCCCAGCCCCCAGCCCCTAGCCCCCGGCCCGCGGAAGCCGTTCCGCCCGCGTACGTCACATCGTGGGTGGCCAACCAGGAATCCCGCGGATACGTGGACACACACCTCACGCGGCTGGTGAAGACGCTCGAGATCACACCGCCGGGCGGCGCCGGCGACCGCATCCTGGAGATGGGCGCGTATCTTCAGATCACGCCGGCGTTGCACACCAAGCTCGGTTACGGTTGTGTGCGCGGCTGCTACTATGGGCCCGCCGGTAGGACGGAATACCGCAAAATCGTCTCAGCCGAAGGCGAGGAGTTCGAGTGCGAAATCGATCTGTTCAATGCAGAAAAGGATCCGTTCCCGTACCCGGACGGGCACTTCTCGACCGTGCTGTGCGGTGAGTTGATCGAGCATCTGACCGAAGATCCGATGCACTTGATGAGCGAGGTCAACCGCATCCTGAAGCCCGGCGGACACCTGGTACTGACCACGCCGAACATCGCCAGCCTGCGCGGGATTGCGGCGATTCTGGTGGGCTACCATCCCGGAGTTTTCAGCGCCTACATACGGCCCAGAGCAGGCGAGGTCGAGGCCCGGCACAACCGCGAGTACACGCCCCAGGAACTCCGGCAGCTCATCGAGAACTCCGGTTTCACGATCACGCTGCTCGAAACCGGACCGTTCCGCCAGACGCCGCGCCCGGAGGAGGGCTGGGTGCTGAACCTGCTCGACCGGTTCGAACTGCCGAAGGAGTTGCGCGGCGACGATGTCTACGTGGTGGGGCGCAAGACAGGTCCGATCCGCCAGCGTTATCCTGACTGGTTGTACGCATGAGCGCCGCAAACAAGAGCGCTGCTTACGAAGGCGCCGACGTGCAGCTCTCCGGTGGGCTGGCCATGGAGGCGCGCTTCCATTTGCGAAACACGTCGGGCGAAGCGTGGCGGCCGGCGCAGGGATTCGCAGCCAGTTATCACATCTTCGATTCGGAAACCGGAACCTTGATCGTGGACGGGGAGCGGCAGGCGCCGCCGGACGATGTCGCGCCGGGTGAGGCCGTGCCGGTGGAGATGCGGATCGCGCTGCCGCCGGAGCCGGGCCGCTACGACGTTTTCATTTCGCCCATGCGGGAGAACGTGTGCTGGTTCTACATGCTGGGCTGGCCTTTTCTGCGCGTGGAAGCGACGGTGGCGGACGGGCGCGCGCGGCTGGAGCGCGTGGGCGTGGCGACGCGGAGCACCCTCCGCCGCGAAAACCTGTTGCGCGCTATCGGCCGCGCTTTCACGCTGCCGTTCCTCACCATCGCGCGCAACCGCAGCCTGATCCGCACCATGGTCCGCCGCGATATTTTGGGCCGCTATCGCGGCTCGTTCGGCGGCGCCTTCTGGACCATCCTGAACCCGCTCCTGTTGATGCTGACCTATTTCTTCGTCTTCGGCGTGGTGCTGCGGACGCGGTTCGGCTCCGACCCCAGCCGCGCCGGCTTCGCTCTCTACTTCCTGGCGGGAATGCTGCCGTGGCTGGCCTTCAGCGAGGCGGCCGGGCGCGCGCCGAGCGTGATGCTGGAGCATCGCAATTTCGTCAAGAAACTGGTCTTCGCGGTGGAAACGCTGCCCGTCAACCTGGTGGTTTCTGGTTTGGTGAGCGAGATCTTCGCGCTGCTGCTGTTCATGACTGGGTTCTTGCTGGCGCGGGGGGCGCTGCCCTGGTCGGTGGTCTGGCTGCCCCTGTTGATCGTTCCGCAAGTGCTGTTCACCGCCGGCGTCTGCTGGTTTCTAGGCGCTCTGGGCGTGTTCGTGCGGGACCTTGGGCAAGTCATCGGCTTCGTTTTGACCCTGTGGTTCTTCCTGACACCCATCTGTTATCCGGAATCGTCATTGCCCGCCTCCGCCCTGCCGCTGCTGGCGAAGAACCCACTGTTCGTGCTGGTGCGCGGCTATCGCGCCGTCTTTCTGGAGGGCCAGGCGCCGGCATGGGGACCGTTATGGAAGCTGTGGGTGGCTTCCGCGGCCGTTTTCATCCTGGGGCATGCCTGGTTCTACAAGCTACGCCGGTCGTTCGCCGATATCATTTGAGACCGACCGATGCTGGCCAAGCTGACCGCCGCCCTTGTCGCGTATGGACCCTTAGGCATGCTGCTGCTGGCGTTCATCGATTCGACCGGAATCCCGGTGGCCACTGGTATGGACGCGCTGGTGATTCTGGTGGCCGTCAAATCGCCCGCGCGCGCGTACTTCGCCGCGTTCATGGGCGTGCTGGGATCGCTGATCGGAAACGCGCTGCTCTTCATGGCCGCCAGGAAGGGTCTCAGCCGCTTCGTGAAAGCGCCCCAGCAAGGGAGCAAGCAGCGCTTCCGCGACTGGTTCCAGCGCTACGGTCTGCTGACCATCTTCATCCCCGCACTGCTGCCGATCCCGCTTCCTTTGAAGGTATTCGTCATTTCGGCGGCGGTGCTGCGCACGCCGCTCCGGTCGTTTCTGCTGGTAATCGCGCTGGCGCGCTCGCTGCGCTATTTCTCCGATGCGTACCTTGGGGTGAAACTGGGGCAGGAGTCAGCCCACTTCCTGCGCGCACACACCTGGTACCTGATCGGCGGTGCGGTGGCGCTCTTTGCGGCTCTGTATCTGATGTTGATGCTGAATGAGCGGAGGAGGGGACGGGTGGGGACCGGTCGCGCATTACAATAGTCAACGGGCGCCTGGCGCTCCAATCCTCCATGCCCAAACGAGTCGCCATCGTGGAAGACGAAGCGGAACTCGCCGCTCTTCTGGACTACAACCTGACCCGCGGCGGCTATCAAGCTTGTGTGCTGCCGGGCAGCAAGGGCACGCTGCGGGAATTGGAGTCGTGGAAGCCGGATCTGATCGTGCTCGACGTGATGCTGCCGGGAGACGATGGTTTCGAGCTATGCCGCCAGATCCGGCAGTCGCCGGTGCTGGCGCGCACGCCGGTGTTGTTCCTGACCGCGCGCTCGGACGAGGTCGACCGGGTGCTCGGCCTGGAGATCGGCGGCGACGATTACATGACCAAACCGTTCAGCCCGCGGGAACTGGTGGCGCGCGTGAAGGCCCACCTGCGCCGCGGCGAGCGGGACGGGGATGAGAGTTTCGCCGTGGAAGTGGGGCCGTTCAAGCTGGACCGCAGCGCCCACCGCGTCTTCCTGCGCGATCGCGAACTGGACCTCACGTCCACGGAGTACAAGCTGCTGGAATTCTTCCTGACGCATGCGGGCCGCGCTTATAGCCGCGATCAGCTTCTGGAGGAGGTGTGGGGCCAGCAGCGCTTCGTCACGCCGCGCACGGTGGACGTTCACATACGGCGCCTGCGCGAGCACATCGAGGAGGAGCCCGATAGCCCGCGATACCTCACCACCGTACGCGGATTTGGCTACCGCTTTGAGGAACACGTGTAAATAGCCGTACACTGCCGGCGGCGCTCCCGTGCAACTTAATCCTGAGTTTATGTTCTCGTAACCTCTTCTTAACCATTGGTTGTTTACGCTCTAGGGTGAATCGGTTGGCAGGCGAAAGCGCCTGCCCCACAAGGCTGTGCAAGTGGTAATACGGGACACAGCACTAGAAGGACACGCCGGAATGGGGGTTGCCGCCATGAAGAAGATCCTCCTGATCGAGGACGACGCCGACCTGTATGCCCTGCTTCAGTACAACCTCGAGAAAGAGGGATTCGTACTGACCGGCTCGCAGACCGGTAAGGGCGCGCTGGAGCTATGCCGCCAGGCGCGGCCCGATCTCATCCTGCTGGACATCATGTTGCCGGACCACGACGGCCTGGAGATCTGCAAAGCCATCCGCAAAGACGTGGACCTGGCGGGCACGCCCATCATCTTCCTGACTGCGCGGGCTTCGGAGACGGACCGCATCGTGGGTCTGGAACTGGGCGCCAACGATTACGTGGTGAAGCCGTTCTTCGTGCGCGAGTTGATCGCGCGCATCAAGCTGCAGTTTCGCAACCAGACCGCTCCGGCGCGCGTGCTGGACATGGGCGGCGTGCAACTGGACCGCAGCAGTTGCCAGGTGCGCCAGAACGGGACGCTGCTCAGCCTCACCGCCACCGAGTTTCGCCTGCTCGAATTCCTGATGAGCCGTCCCGGCGTGGTGTTCAGCCGCGAGCAACTGCTGAACGCCGTCTGGGGCCAGGATCGCGCCATCACCGACCGCGCGGTGGATGTCTATATCCTCCGCCTGCGGCAGAAGATCGAGGCGGATCCGACTAATCCGGCGCTGGTTCATTCCGTGCGCGGATTCGGCTATACTTTCGAGCCGCGCGCTGGCAGCGCCACCTCCGCGGCGTGATACCTTGTACAATAGATTTGAAAGGAGGCCGAATGGGATCCATGGATATGGTCTACGCCGGCGTGGGCGGATTGGGCATGCAAGAGTTGCTCTTGATCGTTCTGGTGGCGGTGCTGCTGTTTGGCGGCAAGAAAATTCCAGAAGTCGCCAAAGGCCTGGGCGAAGGGATCCGCAACTTCAGAGACGCCTTGAAGGGTGACGAGAACAAGGTCGAAGAGAAGAAGCAGTAGGCTTCCAGAGTCTGCCCGCAACCTGGGCGGATCAAATCGCGGCTTCGGATTCCGCAGTGGAAAAGAAACCCCGCGGGCTGTCAACCAGCCTCGCGGGGATTTTTGTTTGAGGGCCCAGTAGCGGCTATCTTACTTTTTCTTGGGCGGAACGATGGCGTCCTTGGCGGCTTTCGCCACGCGGAACTTTACCACCTTCTTGGCCGGAATTTTGATCGTCTCCCCGGTTGCCGGGTTGCGGCCCGTGCGGGCTTTGCGGTCCACACGTACCAGGCGTCCGATACCCGGCAGTACGAATACACCGTTCTTCTTGACTTCCCCGATTGCCAGGCTGGAAAGGCTGTCGAGGAATTGCCGGGCCACCTTGTTGTTGACTTCGCAACTCTCGGCGAGGCCCCGAACCAACTGCGTCTGCGTCATGCGCTGATTTGCCATTCGATCTCCTTTTGGTTCTCCCATGTACTGAAACTCGCAGGCTGCGGAAGAAGCAGGCCCGCACCACGCCATCCATCGAATAAAGGCGTCGGAGACACGCTCCTGCGAGCGATGTCCCCGGTTCGTATCAATGATAAGGGAAGCAGAAAGTCGATGCAAGGAGAAATACGCGCGAAAGGGCCTATTTTAGGGCATTTTTTTGCAAAGCGAGCGCGCGGGGGCCGTCAACCGGCCTTTTTGGCGGCTCCTTCGCCGGTTGCCACCGCCACTGCGGCCTTGCGCGGCGGTTCCTCCGGATGCGCGAGACTCAGTATTTTGCGCAATTCGACGTCCAGCGCGCGGCATATATCGGGGTGTTCTCGCAAGAACTGCCGCGCGTTGTCGCGCCCCTGGCCGATGCGCTCCCCGCGATAGCTGAACCAGGAGCCGCTCTTTTCCACCAGGTTGTGAGTGGCGCCCAGATCCAGCAGGTCGCCCTCGCGCGAGATGCCCTCGCCGTAGAGGATGTCGAATTCCGCCTCGCGGAACGGGGGCGCTACTTTGTTCTTGACCACTTTGACGCGCGTGCGGTTGCCGATAGCGGTGTCGCCATCCTTGATCGCGGCGATGCGCCGGATATCCAGGCGCACGGAGGCGTAAAACTTGAGCGCCCGCCCGCCAGTGGTCGTTTCGGGGTTGCCGAACATGACGCCGATCTTTTCGCGGATCTGGTTGATGAACACCATGCAGGTGCCGGTCCGGCCCACAACGCCGGTCAGCTTGCGCAGGGCCTGCGACATCAGCCGCGCATGCAATCCCATGTGGCTGTCGCCCATTTCGCCTTCCAGTTCCGCCTTAGGCACCAGGGCCGCCACCGAATCGATCACCACCACATCCAATGCGCTCGAGGCAATCAGGGCCGCGGCGATTTCCAGCGCCTGCTCTCCCGAGTCCGGCTGTGAAACCAGCAGGTTGTCCACGTCCACGCCCAGTTTGCGCGCGTAGGTGGGGTCGAGCGCGTGCTCGGCGTCGATGAAAGCCGCTACTCCGCCGGCCTTCTGCGCCTCGGCGATGAGATGCAGGGTCAAGGTGGTCTTGCCGGAAGACTCCGGCCCGAAGATCTCGACCACCCGGCCGCGGGGGAAGCCGCCCACGCCCATGGCGCTATCGAGCGAGATCGAACCGCTCGAGATGACGGCCACGGGGACCACCGCGCCGGACCCCATCCGCAGAACGGCGCCCTTGCCGAACTGCTTTTCCAGTTGTGAAAGCGTTACATCGATAACGTGACGCCGCTCGCGTTCGTCCATTAGTCACTCCTCTCGGAAGCAAATTCGTGGTGGGCGGCGGGGACTTCTCTCCGGTATTTGTGATGCGCCCCCGCAAGTTCGGCCGCCTCTTGCCCGAAACACGCCACCGGATCGGGCCGCGCGGACCCGATTCGGTTCCACCTCCATGCGTGCGGTGACCAGCCACACACTGGTAGAGGGTCCCGCCGTTATACTGGCTCTGTGGCGCCGAACTGGAAGATATTGCCCTACCTCCTGCAGCGGAGCGTGATCGCGGCGTTTGACGACAATTGCTTCGCCATCGCCAAAGGCGCGGCTTACTCGGCGCTATTGTCGTTTTTTCCCGTGCTCACTTCCGTCACCGCCATTCTGTTCCAGACCCGCGCGGATTTCGTCTCCGACACGATCGAAGGTTTTCTTTCCCAGGTTGTCCCGCCGGGTACTGAAGAAATTGTCCTGCGGCAGTTTCAGTTTCGCGGTGCGCGCCCATTTTTGGTCCTGGTGGTAGCGGCGCTGGTCTCGCTATGGGCGGCGTCGAGCGTGATCAAGAGCCTCATGGAGGGCTTCCAGGCGGTTTACCGCGTGCCGCGCGACCGCGATTTCTGGCACAACACGGGAACCGCGATCGCGCTGGTTTTGTTGGCCGCGCTGCCCCTGGTGGCGGCATCCGCGCTGCTGCTGTTCGGCGGCCAGGTGGAGAACGCGGTTCTGAGGTGGATGAAGGTGGACCCGCTTTGGAATCCCCTGGCATGGGTCTGGGAAGCGCTCAGCCGCTTGGCGCGGTACACGGTGGCCTTCGCCACCACGATACTGGTGACCATGCTGCTCTACTACTTCGGACCGTATCGCAAGCAGCGCTTTGCGGCGCTGTTTCCCGGAGCGGTACTGGCTACGATGCTCTGGATGTTGGCCACCATCGGCTTTGGCTGGTACGTACGGCACATGGCGCACTACAACGTGATGTATGGCAGCATCGGCGCCAGTATCGCGCTGCTGGTGTGGATGTACCTGGTGGCCGCCATCGCGCTGCTCGGCTGCGAGTTCAATGCTGAATACGAGCGCCTGGGGAAGGCGCCCGCGGAGTAGGCCCAAATGGCACGGGCGTCGCGGTCCCAGGTTTGGCGCCAGAAAACCTGCCGGCCGCCGTCGGTGAGTTGGCCTGAATCCAGCACCCAAAAGCTATCACCCGACTAGACCGTTGGGGTGCTTGTTCCGTTCCTCGGCGCAGGTACGCGGAGTGCGAAACGGGAGCCACGGCCCGGCTCGCTCTCCACCGCGATATCGCCGCCCATCATCTGGCAGAACTTCTTGCTGATGGCCAATCCCAGGCCGGTGCCATTGTATTTCCGTGTGGCAGAGCCATCCACCTGGGAGAAGGGCTGGAACAGTTTGCCTAGATGCTCGGGACCAATGCCGATACCCGTGTCGGAAATCCGCACCTCCGTCCAGTCGCCGGAGGCGATGTGCAGCCGGCGCACGTCCACCGACACCTGGCCATTCTGAGTGAACTTGCAGGCGTTGTTGACCAGGTTCAGTAGGCTTTGACGGAGCTTGGGAAGATCGGCGTAAGCCAGCCGCGCCTCCTCGGGACAGTCGAGGGAGACGACGTTGCCTTGCTGGCGGGCCAGCGGCTCGACGGCGTTGTAGACGTCGTTCAGCACCGCGGCCACATCCACGTTTTGGAGCTCGACCTGGACCCGGCCGGCCTCGATCTTGGACAGATCCAGGATGTCGTCGATGATGCCCAGCAGGATGTGGCCGGAGCGCTCGATCTTTTCCAGATCGGAGAGGACCTCGGGCTGTTCGGGCCCGATACAGTCTTCGCGCAGCATCTGGCTGTAGCCGATGATGGCGTTCAAGGGCGTACGCAATTCGTGGCTCATGTTGGCGAGGAAGGTGCTCTTGGCGCGGTTGGCGTGCTCGGCCGCATCGCGCGCCGCCACGAGTTCGCCCTCGATGCGCTTCAGTTCGGTTAGTTCGCTCTTGGCCCGGCTGGCCCCCTCGGCGGCCTCTTTCAGGGAGACCTCTGCTTCCAGCTTTTGCCGGATGGTGGCCGTCTGCTGACGCACCTTCCTGCGCAGAACGACGACCCACCCGAACGCGATGATCGCGGCCATGGCGACCACACCGATCACTTGCAGGGCTCGGTCAGTGGTCCACCAGGGGGCGGTGGCAAGGATTACCACGTCCGAGGGTGAGCGCAGCAGGATGTGAAAGTCGGTGGTCCCGGTGCGCGTGACAGGCTGCCACGACTGGACGTCGAAGATTCCCGTGAGACGAACCTTCGTACCGGGCTCCAGTTGGAGGCGCTGTCCCGCAGCCTTGTCGAATACCGCATGAAAGGTCGTGGTGCCAGACTGCAGTTCGAACAGCTCCTCGGCCACGCTGGACGTGCTGCTGCGCACATACGCATCCACTTGGACGAGTTGGTTCGCATGCAAGCCCCGCACCAGGTCCTGTGCATTCGTCACTAACGGAGCGGGAGGGCGGCCGTGGCCGTGCGGGAATACCTCCGCGTCTTCCAGCAGCGGGACGAGGGGGCCGTCTCGCGGATAGCCCACGACGTCGACCCGATCGCCTGGATCCAGTTGGGAGCCGATACGCAGCCCCACACGCAGCCCGTTGTCGGCATCGCGGATGAAAAGCGCCGAGGCCGACGACCAAGTCACGATTCCGCCGACACGCACGTGATGCCCGGGAGGCCGGCCGGCCGCAAAATCGAGGACATGGTCGACTGCGATGCGGTCGCTCGCGCTGGGCGGTTCTATTACGCGAACGTCGCTAGGGCCCGGCACGAAGAGTTGAATGCCGCGGAGCTGGCGGCGCTCGTTGTACAGCGTCCCGCATACTCCATGGATGGCGACGCGCGCGTCCAGCAGACGCTCGGGATGAAGCAGGCCCGTCACATAGGCGGAAAAACGGTTTCTGGCGCTCACCACGTCGAGAGCGGCGACACCCCGGCTCACGCCGACATTGCGAATCACACCCTCGACATCCACCAGGCGGCTATCCTCGGCGCCCGATAGGATCCGATCCATGAACGTCTCGCGCCGGGGCAACGGGACATTCCGCGCAACCACGCGCACGCGAGGCCAGGCAAGAATAGGCGCGAAATCGCCTGCCTGCGAGACGGCGTCGATATCGATCAGGTCGCCAACGTGAACCCCCGTAACCGGCAGTTTGTGTGGGCTGACATAGATGCCGTCGTTCCGATCTTCCACAAAGACGATGTAGCCGCCAGGATCGTAATAAGTCACGGTAGCGCGGATGTGGACCGGGTATTTTCGCATGGCCTCGTTCGGCGACAACAAACGCACCTGATGAATCGTGGTCAGAACGGGCGTGAAGGCTTCGCCGCCCACCGGGATGTCGTCGGCCAGCATGCTCGCGCTGTCCAGATAGGCGCCACCGGAGTCGCGCCGGGGAAAGCCCGACACTTCGACACCTTCGCCGAGGCGGACGTTGCTGGTGAAGCCGAACTGGACGTTCAGCGAACCGGTCCCGTCATGAATGCGGAACGCTCCCGCCTCGCCGGCGGCTTCCAGCCTTCCGCGGATTCGCACCCGGCGCTCCGGAAGACGATCGGTGGGCATGCCCAGCAGACTGGCGGCGGTCACCAGCGGCGCCGATCGAGGTGAGCGCACCGGATCGAGATGCGCCGTGTTGGCCCACGAGACGCTAAAGATCGTTCTTCCCACCGGCTTCAGCTCGACGTCCAGGTCCGACGTCGCCACCCCCATGACGCGAACCCGCCGGTCGAGTTCGTCCCCGACTACCCCGCTGTATTCCTGACAATAGACGTCGATCGGCGTGCCGCCCTGGCTGATCCTTACCACTTGGGCTATGCCGTTCTGCCTGGTGCCGGCGCGCTGCACCACGCCTTCCACGGTTACCAGGCGGTTCTCCACCTCCCGCGTTCCGAACGACGCCGCCGTGACAAGGGGCGCAAAAGGAAGGGTCCCAGCGCCATGCACCACGATTTGCGGGTGGAGAACGACCGGAAAAAGTTCCGCGTCGCTGATAACACCTGAAACGGTGACTCGCTCACCGGCCGAATAACGTTGTCCGTTATCGCCGGCACTCACGCGCACTCCGCCGGTGGCGTCCTGCACGAACAGCAGACCGCTCGCCGGATCGAAGTAAGTCACCACCCCATCGATACGCGCGGCCGGAAGGCTTCCCGATTTCGCCGCCTTTCGATGAGAGACCTCCTCTGCCGTGGTCGCGACGCGGCGTTGGGGCCATAAGTCCCGCAGGATAACTGCGAGCAGCGCTGCCACGAGGGCTGCTGCAAACAGTTTACGGCTGGTCCGTAGGGTTAGTCCTGGCATGGACTCGGTGGCATCCCAATAGTCTTATCGGCACCTTTTTTCATTGCAGCCGTTTGAATCGATGTCACGCCCTTGTAGTTCACCAGCTATATCCGAAGCCTGGCTGGGCTTACCGCCGCCGAGGTCTGGGGATCTGCAGTTAGCCGGCGCGAGCGGCTTATCGATCGACTGCTTCCCGCGTCTGGCGGCGATTTGTGCATTTATCGGCGCGATCAAGCGGAGACGATGCGCGCGTGATGCTGGCGGCCGTAGTCGAGCAGCGCCCGGTCGCGGGTAATCAGGCGTGCACCGATGTTGCGCGCGGTGGCCACCAGGATACGGTCCCCGGGGTCGGCGTGCAGACCTGCGGGAAGACGCGTGCTATCGACCGCGATCTCAGGCGTGAGGGGCACCAGTGAGAGGCCTGGCGTTTCCAGCGCCTGGCGAACCCATTCCAGGCAATCCATATTCAGATGCAGGCGACGTTTCGATTCCAGAAGCGCAACTTCCCATACCGAGACGATCGAAACGAGCAGAATCCCGTCCGCGGCCGCCTGCCGCAGCGTCGACAGCCCGGCCGCCGAGAACTCGTGCGCATGCCCCAACTGGCTCCATATCCAGCAGTGCGTGTCCAAGAGGACGGGGCCTTCGCCATCAGTCATCCGTGTCCTTTTCAGCGTTCCACATTTCGCCGGTCGGGGAGACAATGTCTCCAAGAATCTCTCCAGTCCCTCGCATTCTTCCGAAGATATCGGGTAGCTCTTCCGCCAGCGGAAGGAGCCGGGCCACGGGCTTGCCCCGCTTGGTGATGATAATTTCGCGATGTTTCTGCTGCACCTCATCCAACAGCTTTAGACATTTAGCTTTAAACTCGCCCGCCGGGATTTCGGTGCGACGCATCGTGGACTTCATGACTGGTCGTTTTACCATGGTCACGAGTAAATTACGCGAATTGACAGTGGCAGCCAGGCCGCTCTGAGCCGCCGGGTCCTGCGGCGGATTTATCCGGTACGGATCGCCACCGCTCATTCTGATTCCCCGCACGCGGCCCCAAACAGCCTCCAGGCGGCCGAATCGTAAATAAGACATTACTTGACACTGTCGCTATTTCTGGTACCATGGAATTGAGCTTTTCATGCCCAGCGAAGATCGCAAGTGGACGCTGCTGGAACTGGCCGAGGAAGCCGGAGTGGCGGCCCGCACGGTGCGCTTCTACATTTCGCGGGGTCTGCTGCCGGGACCCGCCAGCGCCGGCCGGGGAGCCGCATATGCCGAGGAGCACCTCGACCGCCTGCGGCGCATACGCTCCATGCAGGAGCGGGGCATGATGCTGTCGGAGATCGCACTGGCCCTCGATGGCGCGAGCGATGTCCGGCTGGCGGCGCCGTCTTCGTGGTGGCAGTATGCGGTCAGTCCGGACGTACAGGTTTGGGTGCGCGCCGATGTGAGCCCGTGGCGGCTCAAGCAGGTCCGCAAGTCTTTAGCGCAGATGTCGGCTCAGCTTCAGGCGAGCCAGAAGGATGAAGAAACCGATGCCCGCAAGTAGCGCTGCAATTGCTTTCCGCCCGGTGGCGGCGGAGACCGGAGAGGAACTCCGGCTGGCGATGCAAAGCCTTTTTCTAGCCGGACGTGTCCTGCCGGTGGGCGCCCGCCTCACGGTGCGCCACGTTTTTCAGTCCGAAGAGAAGAAGCGGCTGGAGGCGATCTACGCCTTCGCCCTCCCACGCGACGCAGCGCTGCGCCGTTTCCAGGTAAGCGGGCCGGGCTTTTCGGTGCGCTCCGAATTGAAGCCCGTGGCGGAGGCGGTGAAAGTTTACGAGGCCGGTCTGGAGAAAGGGAATCTGGCCACCCTCGCCCGCCAATACGGCGATGGGATCGTGAACCTCACGCTTGGAAATCTGCGCCCCGGCGAAACCGTGACCGTCACGCTGCAGTTGCTCGCCGGTGTGGAGATGCGCGACGACGGCCTGCGCTTCCGCTTCCCTTTCACGCTGGCGCCTTCCTATCACGCGCGCGCCAAATCGGCGCGGATGCCGGACGGCATGGGCGAGATGGAATTGCCCGAAGACGAGTTCGGCGACGTGATTCTGCCGCGATTTGCGCAGGACGCCTCCGGATTGCATCAGGTGGGCTTCGATCTTTCCGTCTGGATGCCGGAGCAGATTCAGGAGCTGGCGTCGCCTTCGCATCCCGTGCGGGTGCTGCGCGAGGACGGCCATCGCGTCCGGGTTTGCCTGGCCGGCGAAAGGGACGTACCGGATCGCGACCTGGTGCTGGATGTGCGCGCGAAGACGAGCTTCAGCGGAGCGCTTGCGGGCCTGGGCTCCGACGGCAAAGGCTACTTCGCAGCCACCGTGGCCTCCACGGCATTCGGCTCGCTTCCGCATATGGCCCGACGGACGGTGCTGGTGCTCGACCGCTCCGGTTCCATGGGCGGCTTGCCAATCGGACAGGCGCGCAAGGCGATGGAAGCCTGCCTGGCCGCGCTCGCGGAGGACGACCTGTTCGGCATCGTGGCCTTCGATAACCACGTGGAGCGCTTCCAGGATAGGCTGCTTCCCGCCACACAGGACAATCGCGATCGCGCGCGCGAGTTCCTGTGCGGCATAAACGCCCGCGGCGGCACAGAGCTGGCGGGTGCTGTGCTGGCGGCGGCGGAGATGCTGAGGCGCGAGGGAGGCGACATTCTGGTGGTCACCGATGGGCAGGTTTTCGGCACGGAGACGATCCTGGCGCAGGCGCGCGCGGCGGCCGTGCGCATACATTGTCTGGGGATCGGCAGCGCCAGCCAGGACCGATTCCTGGCCCTGCTAGCGCGGGAGACAGGTGGTGTCAGCCGCTTCGTAACGCCGCGCGAGCGGGTGGATGTTCCCGCGGTGGATTTGTTCGCGTCGATCGGCCGGCCGGTGGCCGCCGGGATCGCCGCACAAGTGGATGGCTTCGCGACGTCGGCGATTGCGCCGGAACCACCGTCCGCGGTGTTTGCCGGCTCGCCGCTGGTGGTGTTCGGCGAAACTGGCACCGGCGGGGAAGGCCGGCTTCACTTGAATTGGCAGACGCCGGAAGGCGCCCGCGAAATGGCCGTGCCGCTCGCGGTAACCCGGAGCTCGTTGGGAGAGACTCTGCGGCTGATCCGCGGCGCGCGTCTGCTCACGGATCTGGAAAGCCGGCTGGATAAAATCGAGACCCCTGGCGCCGCGGGCAAACGTGAAGAGAACCGTGTGGCCGACAGGCTGGAAGCCTTGAGCCAGGCGCTGGGGTTGGCGAGCCGCCGCATGGCGCTGGTCGCGGTGGTGGAGCGCGCTGGCGATCAGCCCGGCGAGATTCCCCAGACCCGCATTGTGCCGGTGGGGATGCCGCAAGATGTGGCGATGCCGGCGTATTTCTTACCGAGGTCGATGGCCCTCGCGCGCATGTGTGTCATGGCGCCGACTGAAGGCATGCGTCCGGCTGGGTCTGCGGCGTCTGGGACGTTCGCGGGGGCGACGAGCTTGTTCTCGCGCATAAGGGCCAAGCGCCCAGCCGGGGCGGATTACCGAAAGACGGCGATGCCACCCGCCGCGCCGACCGGGCCCGAGGACCTGCTCCTGGACTTGGCCGGCCGGATACAGGCCGATGGCGGTATGCCCGGCCGCAAAGAAGACGAGCGCACGCTGGCAACATTGGTCGTCCTCTTGTGCTTCGCCGCCGAAGGGCACACGGCATCGAGCGGCGCCTTTCGCTCGCATGTCGGCCGGCTGATCGCGTTTCTGGACCCGCGCGCCAGCGATCCCCTGGTGCGCGAAGCCTTGGCGCGCATACGGAAGGGAGGCAGCCTGCCCGGCGATTGGGCGGAGCTTGCCGAGCCGCTGCGAAAGGGAGAATCGCTGGACGCCAAGCGTGCGCGGCAGGCGCTCAGCCAGGCATTGGCATAACTGTGGTGGCGCACGTTTCAACGTGCCGCCATGGGCTTCAGCCCACGGTCGGCAGAGCGAGCTGAAGCTCGCTCCAGCACGCTAAAGCGTGCGCCACGGTCACGCCTCGTTACGTTTCAACTGGCCGCACGCGGCATAGATATCCAGTCCCCGCGGCTTACGGATGAAGCACGGCATAGCGCGACGCACGATGTCCTGGAAGCTTGCGACCCGCTCCGGATCGGGTGTCTCGAACGGAATCCCCGGGCCGGGATTGAGTGCGATCAGGTTCACCTTCGCGTTCAGGTTGGCCAGCAGCTTCACGACGCGGCGCGCATCGGCGTCCTGGTCGTTGACACCCTTGAGCAGGACATATTCGAAGGTCAGCTTCTCCCAAGGGCGCAGCGGATACGCCTTGCAGGCCGCCAAGAGATCCAGCAGATGATACTTCCGGGTGATGGGCATCAACTGCTGGCGCAACTCTTCGGTGGAGGCATTCAAGGATATGGACAGCTTGGGGCGCACAGGCTCCCGTCCCAGTTCTGCGATTTTCGGAGTGATGCCCGCGGTCGAGAGCGTGATCCGCCGCGGCGGGATTCCCACGCCTTCCGGATCCGTCAGCAGGCGGGTGGCCTTCACCACGTTGGGAAGGTTCAGCAGCGGCTCGCCCTGCCCCATCATAACGATGTTCAGGCGCGTGCGATCGTTCAGCAGGCCGTTGTCGCGGGCCACCAGCAGCACTTGTCCGACGATCTCGCCGGCGGTGAGGTTGCGTTCGAGTCCCATGAGCGCGGTCATACAGAATTTGCAATCCACCGGGCAGCCCACCTGGCTGGAGATGCAGATAGTATTGCGCTCGCCTTCCGGCATCAGAACGGTTTCGACGGTGCGCGCGTCCTCGAGGCGCAGAAGATAGCGCCGGGTGCCATCGATCGATTCATAGCGCCGCGCGATCTCCGGCAGGCCGATGCAGTGCTGGCCGGCCAGTTCCTGCCGGAGAGTGGCAGGCAGCGTAGAAATCTCGGCCAGACCGCCGATCTTTTGCCGATACAGCGCCTCATAGACTTGTTTTGCGCGGAACTGCGGATGGCCAGGCCCCAGAGCTTCCCGAATCTCGGAAAGCTCCATGCCCAGCAGTGACTGGAGCATCTGCTTTGATTATATCGGAGGGGTGAAAAGCGCAGGCGGGGCACTCGGACGAGCGGCCCCGACCGCCCTTGCCTACAGAACGAGCTTCTTCTTGATGAACTGCCACGCGGTGATGATGAGCATGATCACGCACGTCAGCTTCAGGATGAACGATATCGTTTCTCCGGCCAACTACCCAAGGCTTCGCCTTGATATCCCTGCGGAAGGCAGGAGCCAGGATTCAGGAGACCGAGTCCGGAATGATGCGGTAGGCGTTCAATAGTCCAGGCGGCGTTCATGGTGCTATGCGTCAGGTAACTGGCGCTGGCCTGTTTTCAGTCACAAACCTAGATAATAAATTTCTCTACTGGCATCCCCCAGCAGCCAAATCACTTACCGCCCAGCCAACCATCTTAGACGTGCCGATCCTTCTCACCCGCCTTCTATCATCGAATTGGGCAAGGGCACTTGATCCCACACCCCAAAGGATGAATTCCAGCTAAAATCGTTCGTTCGCAACCAGCAGGCGATTGTCTCGATGCCAGTGTTACTAATTCTTTCCCGCTAGGGCGGCAGAAATGAGGAGGCGAAGATGAGCTTTTACGACGAGGTAATTCAGGCCGATCCGCGCTTCCACACGCTCGACTGCGTGCGCGACATGAGCTTGCTTGAACCGGTCACCCGGGCGGCGGTCGAAGCCATCATTACGGACGCCGCGGCGCAGGGCATCACGCTGGAAGTCACCGAGACCTACCGCAGCCAGGAGCGGCAGCAACAATTATTCAAAAGCGGCGCCACGCAACTGTGCACGGCCGGCGTTCACCACTACGGTCTGGCGGCCGATTTTTGCAAGATTATCGACGGGAAGGCGTCCTGGGCTGGAGACTGGCAGTTTCTTTGCCAGTTAGCCGATGCCCACGGCCTTATCTCCGGAGGAGACTGGGGCCAGCCTACGGTCGCGCACACGTTCCGCGACTTTGACCACGTGCAGCGGATCAGCGTGGCCGATCAGAATCCGCTCTTCGCAGCGAACTGGTACCCGGACGCCAGTTACACTCCAACTGCAGTATAACCATGGCGAACTGAAGTTCGCCGCGTCACGCTGAAGCGTGCGCCACGGCAGCGAGCCCGGACGCCAACGCCTGGTTCCGGAAAATGATATAAACTTCGAAAATAGGCTCTGCTCCAGAGGCCCGCATGCGGATTCGCCGGTTCCGTCCATCCGTTTGGATAACGATCATCGCCCGTGCCTTCGCAGTCTGGCCTTATGGCTGGCTGACGCCGCTGCTTTTGGCACTGCAGTCGCCGGCATTCCCGCAAGCCACGCCGGATCAGGTAGTGATTCAAACGGGGACCCATATCGTCCTGGTGAATGTGGTCGCGAAGGGCAAGCACGGGAAGCCGGTTGACGACCTCAGCCGCGACGATTTCGTGCTGCGGGACAATGGCCTGGAACAAAAGATCGCTCTCTTTGCAGTGGAAGAGACCAGCGCGGCGGCGGCATCCGCGGTATCGAGTTCGCCGGCCGGGTTGACCTTCACCAACAGGCCGGCCCCGAATATCGCGGCCGTGACCGTGTTTCTATTCGACGAATTGAATACGAAGCTCACCGACCAGGAGCTTGCCAAGAAAGACTTCCTGCGTTATTTGCGGGAGTTGCCAACGGACAGCCGGGTCGCCGTTTTCGTGCTGGGTGACTCGCTCGCGCTGCTTCACGATTTTTCGGAGGATATGGCTTCGCTTCTGGCGGCTCTCGGGAAGCACACCCATCGCATAAATCCCGAAGTGGACGCCGCCACGGCGCCGCCCGCCTCGGCCCATTCTCTCACGGGCGACCAGACGACCACCGCGCAGTGGGATAACTTCATGAAGTCCAGCAACCAGCCCTACGTCGATTACACCGAGACGGTGCGCGCGACTCGCACTGCGGCGGCGCTCGAAACCATCGCCGGACACTTGCAAGGCATTCCCGGACGGAAGACGTTAATCTGGATTTCGGGTGGCTTCCCGATTCAACTGGGCTTGCACAACACGGTGGACAGCATTCCGCAAAGCAACTCCGGTGCGCGGCAGTCCGGTGGCTCGGCCGGGCGGAGCGGGAAAGGCGGCGGCGGATCGGGCGCGGGCGGCAAAGGAGGCGGGAGATCGGGCGGCAACACTCAACCGGGTTCGGCTTCGAGTTCATCGGCCGCGAGCCTCACCACAACGGAGTTGCCGGGTACAGGCCAATCGTTTGAGAGCGACGTAGCGCGCGCCATTCGCGCTTTGAATGAGGCCGATGTGGCGGTATATCCGGTAGACGCGCGAGGCGTCGCCGTGGCGGCGGCCTTCCAGGCGGACCGGAGCTCGATCGGGAAGAGGAATAAGCCGCCCAAAGCAGGCTCTCCGCCCGATTTCAACTACGAAACGCTCGAAACCCTCGCCGTGGAAACCGGCGGAAGAGCGTTCCACCACATCAACGATCTGAGCGCGGCAATTCAGGAAGCCGCCGGCGACGCGCGGGTGAGTTACTCGCTGGCGTTCTCGCCCACGGCCGATAGCCTCGATGGCTCGTATCACCGGCTGGAGGTGACCGTGGAGCGGCCGGACGTGAAGCTGCGCTACCGGCCCGGATATGTAGCGGCGCCGGACAAAGCCGTAGCTCCGTCGCTTGCCGAGGCGATCGAGAATCCGGTCGCGCTGACAGGCATCGGCTTCACCGTGCATCTCGAACCGGTGGAGGGCGGCTACAAGGCGTCTATGACCATCGATTCGCGCAACATCACGCTGGAACCCAAGGACGGCAAGTGGACCGGCTCGCTGCAGTTTCTGGTCGTGGTGGGGAAGGTCGAGCAGCTCACCACCATTCCGCTGAATTTCAGCGAAGCTACGTTTCACCAAGTTCAGGACAAGGGTCTCGTGTTGGGCGCGCGTGTGAAGACGCCGCCGGGGACCACCGGTTTCAGCCTGGGATTCCGCGACATTCCATCCGGGATGGTCGGAACCCTGCACGTGCCGCTATAGATTGGTGGGCAGGCGCTTTCGCCTGCCAAAGTTCGCCCGGCCAGCGGGCGTCCTGCGCTAAACCGCGCGCCACCCTATCTCGTCCGCCCTGTTTCGAAGAGGAACCAGATGCGCCGTTCCGTTTCGTCGATCCAAACCTCCAACAGGCTCGTAGTGGCTACATCGTTCTCTTCACTGCACAAGTCATGAGCTTCGCGCATGCTGGCAAGCAACGTCTGATTGTCATCGCGCAATTCGGCCAGCATATCGAGCGGATCGACATAGTCCGCGTCGTTATCGGCGAGGCGTTTTAGGCGGGCAACGTGCCCAATTGACCGGATCGTAGTGCCGCCGATCTTGCGCACGCGCTCAGCGATGTCGTCGGTCATCGCAAAGATCTGGCCGGCGTGCTCATCGAGCAAAAGATGGTAGTCGCGAAAGTGCGGTCCGCTCACGTGCCAATGAAAGTTCTTGGTCTTTACATAAAGAGCGAACACATCGGCCAGCAGCGCATTGAGAGCGCCGGTGATGTTCTTGACGGCTTCGGCGCCCAGTGCGCTGGGTGTTTTCAGGGCTTCCCGGCGGCGCGTTCCAAGTTTTTCTTCAGTTGTGGGCATTTTAGAAACTCCTTTGAACATTTTAGAACTCGTCTGCGCGGAAGATCCCCTAGGTCGTGGATTTACTGTGATGGGGAGCACACTTTCAGGGAACCGTCCGCTGAAACGGAAGAGGCAATCGCCAGTCCATCCGGCTTCCCTATGCAAATCAAGTCGATGGGCCCGAAATGAGGGACCTGCCGCGCCGAAAAGTGGGCACCGGTGTCAACTGGCGGTCGCCGAAAGTCGATTTCGTCTGAAAGGATCTGCGCCCGCGCGGCATTTCCCAGCTTCGAAGCCCCGATTTGGAGATTGGAAATGCAGACTATGACGAAGGCCACGTTGTTCTTTCTACTGCTGCCCGCCGCGCACGTCGTTTCCGCGGCGCCAGCCCGCATCACGGAAGGCGCGCTGATCGCCGCGGACGGCCAGACGGCCTGTCCTCTCAAACACACGGACGTCAAAGCCGAAATCAGCGGCGCTTTGGGCCGGGTCACCGTCACGCAGGAATTCACGAACCCGTTTCAGGAGAAGATAGAAGCGGTCTACACCTTTCCGCTGCCGCCCGATTCCGCCGTGGACGACATGACCCTGCTGATCGGCGACCGCACCATACGCGGCGAAATCAAACGGCGCGAGGAGGCGCGCGCGATCTATGATGCCGCCCGCAAAGCCGGGCACATCGCGGGCCTGCTCGACCAGGAGCGGCCTAACATCTTCACCCAATCGGTGGCTAACATCATGCCCGGCGCGAACGTGAAGATTACCATCAGCTACGTGGAGATGCTGCCCTATGAAGGCGGCGAATACCGTTTCGAGTTCCCCATGGTCGTGGGGCCGCGCTATATTCCGGGGCAGCCGGCCGGAAGCCAGGGAGGCGGCTGGGCGCCGGATACCGACCAGGTGCCGGATGCCTCGCGCATCACTCCCCACGTCACGCCGGAGGGCACGCGCGCCGGACACGATATTTCCATCGAAGTGAAGCTGGATGCCGGCATGGCGCTCGATGCCCTGGAGTCGCCCACGCACGAAACATCCATCGACCGGCCGGGGCCGCGCCAGGCGGTCGTGCGGCTGAAAGACAAGGCCGTCATCCCCAACAAGGATTTCATCCTCAAGTACGCCGTGGCCGGGCGCCGTATCGAAGACGCCGTCCTTACGCACCACGACGCGCGCGGCGGATTTTTCACGCTGCTGCTGCAACCGCCGGAGCGCGTGGCCGCCGCCGAAGCCGTCCCCAAAGAATTGATCTTCGTGCTGGATACCTCCGGCTCCATGTCTGGCTTCCCCATTGAGAAGGCCAAGGAAACCATGCGGCTGGCGCTCGACGGATTGAATCCGCAGGATACTTTCAATCTGATCACGTTCTCGGGCGATACCCACATTCTGTTTCCGGAGCCGGTGCCGGCCACGCGCGAGAACCTGCGTACGGCCCAGGAGTTTTTGCAATCGCG
>Ga0187855_10001153_pt1 | contig 21481 bp, 20 predicted proteins | sample June2016WEW_8_10_2_FD_132969 | JGI IMG/M metagenome (GOLD analysis project Ga0187855, IMG submission 132969) | Peatland microbial communities from SPRUCE experiment site at the Marcell Experimental Forest, Minnesota, USA - June2016WEW_8_10 | ecosystem: Environmental > Terrestrial > Soil >...
AAAACTGACGACTGACAACTTTCTCTTATGCCTTTCAAATCCAAATCCGCCAAGCCGCGCGCTTTCTTGAATGAGGCGGGGTTGTTTGAGTACGCAACCAGGGCGCTGGGTCGGCAGATGCGCACTGAGGCCGAGTTGCGGCGGTTGATGAAGAGGCGCGTGGAGCCGGGAGAAGACGGCGAGGCGGCGATCATCAAGGTTGTGGCGCGGTTGAAGGAGTACGGCTACCTGAACGATGTGGCCTTTGCCGAAACCTATGCTCGGCTGCGGCAGGAAAATGATAAGCTGGGCGTCCGGCGCGTGCGGCAGGCTCTTGGCCAGAGGGGCGTAGCACCCGAGATTGTGAGCGAAGTAGTAGACGCCCGCTACGGCCAGACGAATGAGGAAGCGTTGGCGCGCGAGTATTTGGAACGAAAGCGCCTACCAAAACCTGAGAGTCCGAAGGACACGGCGCGGGTGATGCGGCGGCTGGTGGCGGCGGGGTTTTCGACCGGGGTGATCTACAGGATTCTGCGGCAGTGGGATGTGCCGGAAGAGGCTCTGGTGGCGCTTGAAAATCTGGACGAAGAACCGCACGAAGAATAAGTCTGCGTTGTTCCTCAGGGGCTAAAGCCCACATTCTTTTGTCGCCATTTTCGGCACGACTGAAGTCATGCCCTGACACAAAGCGTCAATTTCCGGCGGCCTGTGAAGTCATGCCATAACAGAAAGCGGCACATCTCCGGGTGCAGCTTAACACCGCTTCCAATTACACTGATAACGCCATGCAATATCGATCCGGGAACGAGATACGCGAAACATTTCTGCGCTTTTTTGAGACAAAGGGGCACCGCCGGGTGCACTCTTCCTCTCTGGTGCCTGCCAACGATCCGACGCTGTTGTTTACTAATGCCGGAATGAACCAGTTCAAGGATCTTTTCCTTGGCGCCGAGCGGCGGGAGTACTCGCGGGCGACGACTTCGCAGAAGTGCGTGCGCGCCGGGGGCAAGCACAACGACCTTGAAAACGTTGGCTTTACGCGGCGGCATCACACCTTCTTTGAGATGCTGGGCAACTTCTCGTTTGGAGATTATTTCAAAAAAGATGCGATTGCCTTTGCCTGTGAGCTGGTAACTAGCCCGGAGTGGTTCGGGATTCCCAAGGACCGGCTGTACGTGACGATCTTTGAGGGCGCGGACGGCGTGCCGCGGGATGATGAGGCCGAGCGGTACTGGATGGAGGTTGGCGTTCCGAAGGAGCGGATTTTCGAGTACGGCTTGAAGGATAATTTCTGGCAGATGGGCGAGACGGGCCCGTGCGGACCTTGCTCGGAGATTTTTTACGACATGGGGCTGGAGGCGGCGGAAACTCCGGGGGTGGATAAGCCCTTTGGCCAGGACGAGGCCCGCTACGTGGAGATATGGAATCTGGTCTTCATGCAGTTCGATCGTTCGGCTATCGTCGATCCCGCCACCAAAGCCACTATCTACAAACTCACTCCTTTGCCCAAACCATCGATCGATACGGGCATGGGGCTGGAACGCGTGGCGGCCGTGCTGCAAGGGAAGGTCTCTAATTTTGAGACGGATTTGTTTACGCCGCTGATTGTGATGGCTGCGGAGCTGACCGGAGTCACCAGCCTGGCGGAGTTATCGGGGTTAGCGGAGCTGGCGGCAGTGGAGTCAGTGATGGCGAAACCGGCTATCGTAGCGAAGCTGGCGAAGTTCGTGGGCAATGCGAGCTTGCGCATCATCGCCGACCATGCTCGGGCCGCAACGTTCCTGATCAACGACGGCGTACTGCCTTCGAACGAGGGGCGCGGCTACGTGCTGCGCAAGATTCTGCGGCGCGGGATTCGGCATGGGAGACTACTGGGACAAGAACAGCCGTTTCTTTATCAGATGGTTTATGCCGTGCGGGATTTGATGCAGGGCGCTTATCCGGAGCTGGTTGAATCGGCCGCGCGCGTGGCCAAGGTGGTTGAGGCGGAGGAAAAGCAGTTTGACCGCGTGCTCAAGATCGGACTTGCGCGGCTGAATGAGGAGCTGCAAGGCAGCTTTACCGGCGAGAAGGCCTTTCACCTTTACGAGACATTTGGACTGCCCCTGGATTTTATGGTCGATGCGGCACGCGACGCGGGCGTGAAGTTTGACGAGGCTGGCTTTGAGGCTGCGCGTGCTGAAGAGCAGGCTCGTGCTCGCGCCAGTTGGAAGGGCGGGAGCCAGAAGTCGGCTAGTCCGGCGTTTCGAGAGCTGCCTAAGACGGAGTTTCTTGGTTATAAGCAGCTGACCGCGAATGACGCTGAGGTTCTGGCGATTGTGAAGGACGGCGTGGGGGTTCCGGCTGCCAATGCTGGAGACTTGGTTGACGTGGTGCTGGACCAGACCAGCTTCTACGGCGACTCGGGCGGGCAGACGGGCGATACGGGATTTTTCATGGCTCCAGATGGGAATTCTACGGTTGCAGAAATTACGGGCGCCGTGCTGCCGGTGCAGGGGGTTCGTGCGCATAAGGCTTTGCTCAAGACGCCGCTTGCGGTGGGCGATCATGTGCGCACGGTAGTGGACGGGGATCGGCGCAACGCGATCCGGCGGAATCATACGGGAACGCATTTGCTACATGCGGCGCTGCGGCAGGTGCTGGGGACACATGTGAAGCAGGCTGGGTCGGCGGTGCATCCGGATCGGCTGCGCTTTGATTTTTCGCATTTTGCGCAGGTTGCCGATGAAGAACTCCAAGAGATAGAAAATATCGTCAATCGCGAGGTGTTGGCCGATGCGCGCGTCGAGACGCTGGAAGACGTGCCGATCGATGTGGCTGTGAACGAGTACCACGCGATGGCGCTATTCGGAGAGAAGTATGGCGACAAGGTTCGCGTGGTGAAGCTGTCGGATGGATTTTCGACGGAGCTTTGCGGCGGGACGCATACTGCGGCTACGGGCGAGATTGGGCTGATCAAGATTGTGAGTGAGGGATCGGTTTCTTCGGGCGTGCGGCGGCTGGAGGCGATTACCGGCCTCGGCGCGCTAGATGCTTTCAGGCAGGATTTTGCGGTGGCGCAAATTGTCGCGCAGGTTGCTCCTCCAACAGGGAACAGCCCTTCCGAGGCGTTCCGTGCAAAGTTAGCAGCGCAGGAAGATGAGGTTAAACACCTGCGACGGGAACTCGAAGAGATGCGCATGAAGTCGGCTGCCGGAGCGCTGGATGAGGCTCTCAGCCGCGCCGTCGAGGTGAAGGGAGTGCGGCTGGTTACGCTGAGGGCCGACTCGCTGGAGCGCGGGCAGTTGCGGACGCTGGTGGACAATTTGAAGCATAAGCTGGGCGAGGGAGTGGTGGTGCTGGCTTCGGCTCAGCCGGAGGGTAAGGTGGCCCTGATTGCAGGGGTCACACCGGGACTGGTCAAGCGGATTCAGGCGGGCAAGCTGGTGGGCGCAGTGGCCAAGCTGGTCGGCGGCTCGGGCGGCGGCAAGCCGGAGATTGCCGAAGCGGGCGGCAAGGAGCAAGGACAGATTGAAACGGCGCTCAAGGCGGCGCCGGAGATTGTTGGCGGGTTGCTGGGGTGAGCTCACTCTTCTTGGATCTGTGCTATCCCAGGTCTCAAAAGCGAGACCTGGGGCACCCAACAAACCGTCGGTTAGGCAAATGCCTTAATCTGAGCCGATGGATACAAACGATCCGGAACTCGTAAAGATCGACAAGCTGCGCCGCGCGCTGCTGCGATGGTATGCGCGCAACCGGCGTGACTTGCCCTGGCGGCGCAGTCCTGATCCTTATTCCGTGTGGGTTTCTGAGATCATGCTGCAGCAGACGCGCGTCGCTGTGGTCGTGGAACGGTACCAGGCATTTCTGGAGCGGTTTCCCTCGCTTCTCTCGTTGGCTCTGGCGCCGGAGCAGGACGTTCTGGCCCAGTGGAGCGGACTGGGATACTATCGGCGGGCACGGATGCTGCACAAGGCAGCGCAATTTGTGGCCAGTGAGTATGAGGGCAATCTCCCGTTCAGCTCAGAGGAGTTGCGCTTGCTGCCCGGCATCGGCGCTTATACGGCGGCGGCTATTGCAAGCATCGCCCATGGCGAACCCATTGCCGTTGTGGACGGGAACGTTGAACGAGTGCTGTGCCGGCTGCAAGGCTTGGAGATCGGAAGCCGCAAGGGCGGCGGCGCGGCTGTGCGGCGCAAGGTTGAGGAGTGCGCGGCCCAGCTTATTGACCCCGCGCGGCCCGGCGACTTTAACCAGGCGCTCATGGAACTGGGAGCGACGGTCTGCGTTCCTCGCAAGCCGCATTGCAAGTGCTGTCCGCTAAAAAAGGACTGTGCGACTCGCGGCGAGCATAAGACGCCACCGCGGCCTCCGATGATGAGTCGCGAAGTGGCCTACGCTCTGAGCGTGCGAACCGGCCAGAAGCCCGGACAAGCTCACCGCGAGGTGCTACTGGAACAGCGGCCCGCTTCGCTGACCGTGATGCCTGGACTGTGGGAGCTGCCCGCCCTGCGCGACGCCCAGGTTCCTGAGAATGAGGTGCGCATGACCGTGCGCCACGCCATCATGCAAGTGAACTACTACGTCCGCATCCGCACTGTTTTTGAGGATGATGCGGAGGTGATGACGGTTGCCGGCGGCGAACGGCGCTGGATTGAGTTGGGTCAGGCTGCAGGAACGGCGCTGACCGGCCTGACGCGCAAGGTCCTCACCCGCGCCCATTTGCTGCCGACTGTTCCGCCGACCGCCGTTGCCCGGCGGCGCGAAGTGGTCGTACTCTGAATGGGCATTGTTTTTGTTCCTATAGCCGCCAGTCGAATGAGCGCCACCCAATCCAGGGAGATTCCATGCAACGCAATCTAGTCTTTATATTCGTAGCCGCAGGCATGCTGGCTGCGTCAGTAATTCACGCGCAGCAACCTGGCGGAGGTTCGGTTCCCGAAATTTCCGGCCTGCCACAGGCTGCCCGCACTGCGGCCGCTCAAATCGACCCGGAGAAGATTCGCGCCCACGTGCGCTTTCTCTCGCTCGATTTGCTTGAGGGCCGCGGTCCCGGCAAGCGGGGAGCGGAGTTGGCCGCTGAGTACATTGCCACCCAGTTTGCGCTGGACGGCGTGGAACCTGCGGGCGATAACGGAACGTATTTCCAGCGCGTTCCATTGGTGGCTGTTCACACCATCGAAGACAAGACTAAATTCTCGTTTGTGCCCGCACAGGGGGAGCCGATTAACCTCGCTTACGGTACGGAGATCGTCTCAAAAGACCAGACTGGAGAAGCGACGACGGACCTTGACGCGCCCATTGTGTTTGTCGGCTACGGAATTCATGCGCCGGAGTACAACTGGGACGACTACGCGGGAGTGGACCTGAAGGGAAAGATCGCGCTGGTGATCGTCAACCAGCCGCCTTCAAACGGCGAGAAGTTTTTCAAGGGCAAGGCGCTCACTTATTACGGACGCTGGACGTACAAGTATGAAGAAGCCGCACGGCGTGGCGCGGTGGGCGTGCTGATCATTCACCGTACCGATCTGGCCAGTTATGGCTGGGAGGTGGTGCGGAACTCGCAGGCCGTGGAGAAGAGCTACCTCGAGGGAGATCCCAGCGCCACGCTGCGCGCAGCAGCATGGATTCAGCACGATGTGGCGCAACGGCTGCTTACGCTGGCCGGGCTCGGCGATCTGGATAAAGCAATCGATCAGGCAGGCAAGCCGGGAGCGTTCCATGCCGTTGAGCTTCCAGTCAGGCTGCATGCGCATATTGAGAGCCGCGTTCGGCGCTACGTGAGCTCGAACGTGGTGGGGCGCGTGTCGGGAGTGAGCGCGGCGAATCAGGCGGTGCTTTACACAGCTCATTACGACCATCTGGGAATCGATCCCGACGCCAAGGGCGACAACATTTACAACGGCGCCGCGGACAACGGCACAGGCTGCGGCATTGTGCTGGAGCTGGCTCGAGCTTTTGCAGAGTCTCCGGCGCGGCCGCCTCATGATGTTTACTTTGCCGCCGTCACCGCAGAAGAACAAGGGTTGCTGGGTTCGCAATTTCTGGGGATGCATCCGCCCGTTCCGACGAGGCAGATTGCGCTGGACCTGAACTACGATATGCTGCTGCCGATCGGCGTCCCTCGCTCGGTAAGTCTGGGCGGAGCCGAAAGAATCGACTTCTGGCCGACTATCCAGACGGTCGCCAAGGACTTCGACCTGGCTCTGTTGCCCGATCCCAGACCCGGCGCAGGCAGCTACTACCGCTCAGATCATTTCTCGCTGGCGAGGGTGGGCATTCCAGCTTTTTCGGTAGACCAGGGAGATCTATTCGAGGGGCACACGTTGGAGTGGGGACGGCTGCAGGCGGAGGACTACGAAGAGCACCACTATCACCAGCCCTCCGATGAGTACCGGACCGACTGGGACTTCAGAGGCAATGCCAAATTGGCGCGATTCGGCTTTGTTCTTGGATGGCTGGCTTCTGCGCAGGCGAAACCGATGGAATGGAATCCGGGAGATGAGTTTGAGGCGGCGCGAAGGGCGAGCCAAAGTCAGTAATAGTCCGCGCAACTGAGGTAATAGCCGCACTGGGTGCAGACCAGCTTGCAGTGATGGCCGGTGAGCCGGTGATCGCAGTTGGGGCAGATCTGGCAGTGATGATCGACCGGCTGCTCATCTGGGTCAGTTGAGCAGGCGTGCTGAATCTCAGGCGTGAAATCGGGATCGAAAGCGCTGGGCCGCTGCGGCAACATGCTGGCAGATTAGCATAAGTGGAAAGGCATTCTATCTGCGGCATCGCCGCGGGGGCCTGATGCATCAATAACAAGTGAGAACTCTCCGGCGTCGCCTCGCTTTTCCCCGGCGGCGCACCCAACAAAATAACTGAATTCCCCAAGGAGGAATAATGGCTAGCAAGGCAAGTGCGGTTTGGACAGGTTCACTAAAGGAAGGCAAAGGCACGATTTCAACGGCGACGGGCGTGCTGAAAGATGCGAACTACTCGTTCGCCACGCGGTTTGAAGGCGCAACCAGTGGCACCACGCCCGAAGAGCTGATTGCGGCGGCCCACGCGAGCTGTTTTTCAATGGCCCTGGGCGCGCAGTTGGGCGGCGCGGGGCTCACTCCCACTAAGATCGAAACCCAGGCAGCGGTCACATTGGCCAAGGTTGGGGAGGGATTTTCGATCACGAAAATCGCGCTGACCACCACCGCCAGCGTTCCCGGCGCAGCCAAGGAGGTCTTTGACAAGGCCGCGGCCGACGCCAAGGGCGGGTGCCCGATTTCGAAGCTCTTTGCCAATAACACGGAGATTACGCTTGACGCCAAGCTGGTCTGAGAGCGACCAACGCAGGCAGCAGGATCACTTAAAAGACCTCCCATCCTTGCCGAACCTCAAAGGATCGAGGGCGCGGTTGGGATGGGCGCCTTTTGGGGCCTGTGAATTGGCAGAAGCAAATCGCGAAGTTGGTACAGCGATGAAGAGATACAAATTCAAAGCGACAATTCAAGAAGGCATGGGCGGTGGGGCTGGAATTATCTTCCCCTACGATGTGGAGAAGGAGTTCGGCGTAAAAGGGGCGGTACCTGTAAAGGCGACCTTTAACAACGTGCCCTACACAGGCTCGCTGATGAAATGTGGAAACGCAAGCCACACGCTGGGGGTGTTGAAGGCTGTTCGCGAGCAAATCGGCAAGGGGCCGGGCGACACGATTAACGTCGTGGTTTGGAAAGACCAGGAAGCAAGAACCGTCGAAGTTCCAGCCGATTTTCGAAAGTTACTTAAGAAGGAAGGATTATTCACTTTCTTTGAAAAGCTGAGTTATACCCACCGCAAAGAGTATTGCCGTTGGATTACCGAAGCCAAGAAGGAAGAAACACGATTGAATCGCCTGGGGAAGGCCATCGAGATGCTCAAGAATAAAGTCAAGAGTCCCGGATAGAACGGAGTTGTTTCAAATCGGCCACTGCGCTCGGGGTCTAGATCGGGATGGGTTCAAATCGATCAGAATGTGATTCCTGGCCCGGTTTCGGAGTGCTGCTGAATTTGACACCAGGTCCCGTATTTGCGAGACTCGGAGATGCTGCCGGTTCAGCGGAGACTGCTGAACTTAAGTACTGTGCCGAAGTGGCGGAATTGGCAGACGCGCGTGGTTCAGGTCCACGTACTCGCAAGGGTGTGGGGGTTCGAGTCCCTTCTTCGGCACCAGAAATTTAGCAAGTCCTTTAGAATTATCAACATACTAAAAAGCATTGCGCGGCGGCGCCCTAAGCGTACTGTTCTCTCCAATTGCCTACATTTCCCACTTTTATGCAGATCGGGTCCTGCCTCGGGCGCCTGAGAAGGCCAGGGTTGGCGCTCGCTAGCGGATTCGATACCAATTCCAGTAGGCGAACATGATTTTGTGAAGGAATTGAGCCTGCGCTTGACCGGAACTCCGATAGAACCAGTATCATGGAAGTAGCCACTTTGGCAGGGTTGGAGGTGGGATTTTTGGCAGAGGTTCGCATTCAAGAAGGCGAGCCGCTCGAAAATGCGTTACGCCGGTTCAAGCGGAAGGTACAGCAGGAGGACATCATCAAGGAAGTCAAGCGTCACTCCTACTACCTGAAGCCTGGCGAGAAGAAACGCGTGAAGGCGGCTTTAGCACGCAAGCGGAATCGTAAGAAGGCTCGTAAAGAGCAAGACTAACACTAACGACAAATCGCGACATAAGCCGCCATGCTAACTCCTCTTAACTTGTGGAGTTACCAGAAGAGTTACCAATGACTCGGCGGTTGTCGCGATTTTTTGTTTTTGTAGTTATGAGTGATTAAATGTGGTAATGTTGTTCAGTCTTCCTGTGTTTACAGGGTAGACGAGTAAGCCGCTGAAGTTGGTGCGGCCCGGGCTCCAGTTGTCGTTAGAAGATTGAAGACAGGGAAGCGGGACCGGTGTTTTACGAGTTATGGCCGATTTCGGGCTTCTTCCCTGTTTCAGGGAAGCCGGTCATGGAATTTTCCGATCGAGTTTTAAAGTGCATGGATTGTGGCGCCGAGTTCGTATTTACGGCTGGCGAGCAATTATTCTTTCACGACAAACAATTCAAGAACGACCCGAAGCACTGCAAGCAGTGCAAGGCGAAGCGAGTGCGCGGAGGTTCACGGGTGCGCCCGGAGACCCGAACGACCTGTTCGCAGTGCGGCGAGCCCACGACTGTTCCATTCAAGCCAACGCAGGGCAGGCCTGTGCTGTGCCGTGTCTGCTTCAAGCAGCAAAAGGCAATTGTGCCGCCGGTGCAGGAAGAGATTGCCCTACCGGCGCAAGATTCCAATCTTCCGACGGAACTAGAGATTGGAGCCGAACCGGTGCCTGAGGCTATCCCAGAGCCGAGCTGAAAAGTAGATCTCCCTTGAATGGCGAGGGGAATCCAGCAGCGCGGACGAGAGTAGCCAACTGTGCCCAATGGCGCTGGCTATGGAAGAGCGCATGGCCCATGACTTTGCGCCGGGTGGCGGTTCGCGCCTGCGGCGGCAGCCAGTGAAAATCCATGGTGATGGTCTCATCCCAGTTTTGAGTAGGATCGTCCAGTAGAGTTCTGTAAATCTTCACGGCCTGGTTGTGGAGGCCAAAGATCTCGTTTAGCGGACCATCGGGCATTTCTTCATTGGGCGATACAGGCAGACCGGCGATGCGCTGTCCCCAGCGCAGTTCGACTCCCCAGATATGGCGGACGAACTCCTGCACGGTGGCGGCGCCGCCAATGCCGCAGGGTAGCGCCAGCAATGCGGGGTTGACTTCAAGGTGGGCTTTCCAGAAGTTTGAAGACTCCTGATTCCAGACGAATAGTTCTTCGAGCGTAATGGCTGCTGGGGTCATGGTTTGCTCCGTCGTGATTTGCATTTCAGGGCGCGTTGGCCGATATCGTGGCGATAGTAGATACCTTCAAAGTGAATCTTGCCCATAGCCTGGTAGGCGCGGGCCAGGGCATCTTCGAGAGAGGGTGCTGCGGCAGCGGTCGAGAGGACGCGGCCTCCATGGGTGAGCAGTTGGTCCCCCACCTGGGCGGAGCCGGAGTGGAAAATTTCGACTCCAGGGACCTGGGCGGCGGCGCTGAGACCGGTAATGGGGAATCCTGATTGATAGCTGCCGGGGTAGCCGGCTGAGCTGGCTACGACGCAGGCAGATGCGCCGGAGGACCAGCGCATTTCGGTTTCCGCGAGACGGCCGTCGATGCAGGCTTCGAGGGCATCGACCAGGTCGGATTCGAGTCGCAGTAGGATGGCCTGGGTTTCAGGATCGCCGAAGCGGGCGTTAAATTCGAGGACCTCGGGTCCGCGCGGAGTGATGATGAGGCCACAGTAGAGGACGCCGATGAAGGGCGTATCCTCTTCAGCCATTCCTCGAATGGTTGGCTCGGCGATGTGGTGGAGAATCCATTCGTTCATGCCGGGCTCGAGCATGGCATCGGTGGAGTAGACACCCATGCCACCGGTATTGGGGCCGGTGTCGCCCTCGCCAATGCGCTTGTGGTCCTGGGCGGGGACGAGGGGGGTAATGTGCTTGCCATCTGAGAGGCAGAGGTAACTGATTTCCTCGCCTACCAGAAACTCCTCAATTACGATCTGCTCCTCGGGCTGGCCCAGCAGCTTGCCGGAAAACAGGCCCTGGGCGGCTTCAATGGCGACGTGGCGCGAGGGGCAGATGATGACGCCTTTGCCGGCTGCTAGCCCGTCGGCCTTGACGACGATGGGCGGGTGGAAGATTTCGACGGCCTTTTCCAGCTGAGCCGCGGTGGTGCAGATGGCGTAGTTGCCGGTGGGGATCTTGTGGCGCTGGAGGAATCGCTTGGCGAAGCCCTTGCTGCTCTCAAGCATCGCGGCTTCGCGGGTTGGGCCGAAGACACGCAAGCCTCGCTCTTGAAGGGCATTGACGATGCCGAGGGAAAGGGGTAGCTCGGGGCCGATGATGGTGAGGGCGGGCTGCTCGGCTACCGCGAGGCGGACCATAACGTCGAGGTCCTTGAGGTCCACCGGAAGACAGCGGGCGATTTGGGCTATGCCGCCGTTGCCGGGGGCGCAGACTACCTCAGTGACTCGATTGCTGCGTTTTACAGCCCAGGCCAGCGCATGCTCGCGGCCTCCGGAACCGAAGATCAGGACTTTCATGATCGTGCAAATCCCCCGAGAGGTTATGGTCGGCAATGAGGGTGGGGAAAGTCAAACGGAGAAGAGGAAATGCGAAGAGCAGTCGTTCCCCTATACTGATGCGTGACGCCCGGAGGGCCGGGGACAGTGCCAGCGGGAGGGCAGCGCCGTGGTGCAAACGCGCATCAAGCCGTATTACCAGCAGATCGCTGAGAAGACGCAGCGGGAAGAGCAGCGGCGGGTTTTCCGGCAGAATCAGGTGTTTGGCCTGGTGCTGGTGGCGGGAGCGATTCTATTGTGGTGGATTTTTCATACCAATCCGAAGTGGATTTTTCCGCAGGGATGGTGGCGTCTGTGAGTACTGCGCGTACGGGTCCTTCGCAGACGGCGGACCCTTTGGTCGTTCTACTCCTTGGTCCAACGGGCAGCGGGAAGACGGCGCTATCGGTGGTGCTCGCGGAGCGGTTTGGCGGGGAGATCGTCAGTTGCGACTCGGTGGCAGTTTACAAGGGGATGGAACTGGGGACGGCTAAGCCTACTGCCGATGAGCGGGCGCGGGTGAAGCACCACTTGATCGATTTGGTTGAGCCGGACCAGTCTTTTACCGCGGGCGAGTACAGCAGGGCCGCGCGTGCGGCGCTTAAGGAGATTGCCGGGCGCGGGAGACTGCCAATTGTGACCGGGGGGACAGGGCTTTATCTGCGGGCGCTGACGGAGGGACTGTTTACCGGGCCAGAGAGGCAGCCTAAGCTGCGGACGCGGCTGGAGCAGAGCCGCGAGAAGCACGGAGAGGGTTGGCTGCATCGGCTGCTAAAGAGGCTGGACCCGGTTTCGGCTAAGCGAATTCACGCGAATGATAAGGCTAAGCTGATTCGAGCGATCGAGGTTTGCCTGGCAGGGCGCAAACCGCTGTCAGAGGTACTGGGTCGTGATCCTCTCACAGGGTTTCAGCTATTGCGGATCGGGCTGAATCCGCCGCGAAAAGCGCTTTATGAACGGCTTGATCTGCGAGCGGCGGCGATGTTCTCGGCTGGATTGGTTGACGAGACGCGGGCCTTGCTGGAGCGTTATGGGCCGGTCAAGGCGCTGGATTCGCTGGGCTACCGGCAGGGACTTGCCGTCCTGGCAGGGACTTTGAGCGAAGAGACTGGGCTAGCGGCGGCGCAACAGGGGCACCGGAATTTTGCAAAACGGCAAATGACTTGGTTTCGGCGGGAGCCGGAGGTGCATTGGCTGAAGGGGTTTGGAGATGAGGCGGAGATTCTGAGCGCGGCTACGGAGCTGGCAGCGGCTAAGCTGGATAAAAGACAATAACAACCGCAGGTCCTTCGACTGCGTTTGTCGCAAAAAGCGCGCCAAACTCCGCTCAGGATGACAGCTCAGTGGTGATTAGATATTTAAAACTGCCACTGGCACGATTGGCTAATGTGTGGTGAGATTTTCTGTTCAAGGAGCATTAGTGTGAATTTGCAAAATCGTAAATTGCTAGCAATTTTTGTTTTGTTTCTTATAACATTTATGGCAATCAATTGCCCGCATGAGGCTTTGGCACAGACGAGCTCAGATAGCTCAGAAAGTGCCGCGGTGAAGATATGGCCTTCGCTGCCTCCTGCCGGCATTCCTTTTGAGAATTCAAAGGAGCTGACGGGGATTGAGTTTACCGGAAGGCACGCGCAATATGGGCATGCAGATACGTGGTACCCGTCGTGGGCTGCGGATGGGAATCTCTACTCGCCCTGGACGGATGGGGAAGTGAACGGAGTGAATTCGGGCTCCGGAGGCGCGAAGGCTACTACTGGATTCGCTACGATTCTTGGCGATGATCCAATGAATCTGAAAATTACGGACGTTGCTACTTATCCATCCAATCCTGCTCCTTATGGAGGGAGATATCCGGCGGGAAGCCTGGTTTACAAGGGCGTTTGGTACTACGGGACTTATTGCTTGTACCAGACGCCCGGCAAAGGTTTGAACTGGGACGTGCTGGGGCCGTTTGTGGGATTTCGGTACTCGACCGATTACGGAAAGAGCTGGCATCAGACGAAGCATACGCCCGATCATCCGCTGTTTCCGGAGCCGGATCACTTTGGCGGCAAGGTGAAGATGGGCGTTCCGCACGTGGTGGACTTCGGGCAGGAGATGCAGTACTCGCCGGATGGGAAGGCTTACCTGGTTGCGCACGGGGCTTCCGATCCCGATCCTCAGCCGCGCGATGCGGACCTTAGCTGGATTACCGGGGATGAGATTTACCTGGCTCGGGTGAAGCCGACCGTGCATAACATGGAGGATGTAGGTAAGTATGAGTTCTTTGCAGGACACAACAGCAAGGGAAAGGCTATCTGGACACATGACTTTTCGCGGATCAAGCCGCTTCTGAAGTGGGATAACAATATGGGTTCCGTGACCATGACTTATGATGCTCCGTTGAAGAAATACTTAATGGTAGTTACGGATGGGGGAAATACAATTTCCAAGTTCAATACTTACATTCTTGAATCTACTGAGATAACAGGGCCGTGGAAGCTGGCAGTTTATATGAAAGATTTTGGAGAGCAGGGTTACTTTGTTAATTTTCCTTCGAAGTTTATCAGCATGGATGGAAGAACGGCCTGGCTTTCTTACTCGGCGAATTTTACCAATACCTTTGGGGGGACAAGATTGAAATCGATTCCCGAAGGCGGCGGTTATTGGTGGACGCTTCAGGAGGTTCGGCTGCTAGGTCCGGAGGGTGCGAAGTAAGACGGCCAAATGATGGAGTAAAGGATGCTGTGGGCATTTAAACTAGCGATGGCGCGCGGTGGTTTGAGAGGCAGCGTGTCGAGAAATGGAGTTCCCCTTGGCTGAGACGATTTATGACGTGGCGATCATTGGCAGCGGGCCGGCTGGGTATACGGCGGCGATTCGTGGCGCTGAGTACGGGCTGAAGGTGGCGCTGATTGAGAAGACCAACGTGCTGGGCGGGACCTGCCTGCATGTGGGCTGCATTCCGACCAAGGCGCTGCTGTTCAACGCGGAGATATGGGACTACCTGAAGAGTGCGGCGGAGTTTGGGATTGAGGGGATCGAGACGCCGAAGCTGAACTGGGCCGCGGTGCAGACGCGGAAGACTGCCATCGTTGACAAGCACACCAGGGGGCTGGGCTTCCTGATGAAGAAGCACAAGATTACGACCATCGAGGGGTATGGGCGGCTGACGGGGCCGGCGCTCCACCCCAGCGACGAAGACCTGTCGCTGGGGACCCCGGCGGTGGACGGGGTGCATACCGTCGAACTGACGGGGGCGGACGGAGCTGTGAGTCAGGTTAAAGCGAAGAATTTGATTTTGGCTACGGGGTCGGCGGCGAAGATGATGCCGGGACTGACGGCGGACGATCGGATTTTGACGAACATTGAGATTCTGGCGATTGGGCAGGTTCCTAAGTCGCTGGTGGTGATTGGTGCGGGGGCCGTGGGGGTGGAATTTGCGTCGATTTTCCGCAGCTTCGGGACCGAGGTTACAATACTCGAGTTTCTGCCGCGGATGGTTCCGGTTGAAGATGATGAGATTTCAAAGGAGCTTACGCGGCTGTTCAAGAAGCGCGGCATCGATGTGAATACTGGCGCCAAGGTGGAGATGGTGGAGAAGACCGCGGACGGCGTGAAGGTGACTTATACCGATGCGAACGGAAAGGCTCAGGTGAAGGAAGCGGAGAAGGTGCTGGTGGCAGTGGGGCGGTTGCCGCTGACGGAGAATGTGGGGCTGGAGAAGACGAAGATCGAGTTGGAACGCGGGTTTGTGAAGGTGAACGAGGCGCAGGAGACAGCGGAGCCGGGGATCTTTGCCATTGGGGATATTGTGGCGGGGCTGCCGCAATTGGCGCATGTGGGCGCGATGAGTGGGATGGTGGCGGTGGCGAAGATTGCCGGGCGGGAGTATTGGCCGGTGCAGCGGGACCGGATTCCTAGCTGCACGTATACTGAGCCGCAGATCGGATCGGCGGGGCTGACGGAGGCGCAGGCGAAGGAAAGAGGCTTCGAGGTGAAGGTGGGCAAATTTCCGTTTGCCGGAAACTCGAAGGCGACGATCGTAGACAGCCACGATGGGTTTGTGAAGATCGTTTCCGACGCGAAGTATGGGGAGATTCTGGGCGTGCACATTATTGGGCCACAGGCGACGGAGCTGATTGCGGAAGCAGTTGCGGTGATGGCGCTGGAAGGCACGGTGGAGCAGATGATGTTTACCATCCACGCGCATCCTACGCTGTCGGAGAGTTTGCTGGATGCTTATGGGGCTGTGGATGGGATGGCGATTAATGCGTGAGGCTGACCGCGGGCTAGAGCCTGCTCAAGGTTAGTCCGCCGTCCAGAACCAGAACTGCGCCGGTTGCGTAGGTGAGTTCGCCTGTGGCCAGAACTGTTACGGCTCGACCGACATCGATGGGTGTTCCCCACCGCTTTTCGAGCAGCAGGCCTGTTTCAATCAAGGCATCGTATTCGGCACGGACACCCTTGGTCATGTCTGTTTCGATAATGCCAGGGCGTACTTCATAGACACCGATGCCGTGTTCCGCCAGACGGACTGCCCATAGCTTGGTCGCCATGGCGATGCCGGCTTTGGAGATGCAGTAATCGCCCCGGTTGACGCTGGCTACAGTGGCGGAGACCGAGCTTATGTTGACGATGGCGCGATGGCTGGCAGGATCGGCGGCCTGCTGGCAGATCATCCATGAAGCGGCGGTCTGGGTGAGGAAATACGGTCCCTTTAGATTTGTCGCGATGAGTTCGTCAAAGCTGTCCTCCTTGGCTTCAAGAATATCGGCGCGGGTGCGCGGGGCGATTCCGGCGTTGTTGACGAGGACATCTAACCTGCCGAGAGATTCTTCGACGGTATGCATTAGGTTGAAGCGATCGGCGGGGTGGGAGACATCGCCCTGGATATAGATCGAGCCGGAGGAATGCTGGCGGATGGAATCAAGGGCGGGCTGCACTTGCTGGAGGGAGCGCCTGCCGGAGATTGCGAGGGTAAAGCCGGCCTCCGCCAACTTGAGAGCTATGCCCAGGCCGATGCCGCTGGCGCCTCCGGTTACGAGAGCTACTTTGCCTTGATTGGCCATATTTGATCCTTATTCCAGAGTAAGTGCTGGTTGGTTAGAAGAATGTGTAGTAACTGGAGTTAGCGATCCTGGTAACCAACAGCATGGCTTCAAGCAGATGATAGTCTCCCCACATGCTTGATTCTCCGAATGGAATTTTTGCCGATGGGGGAACGTAATCCCATCCGTTAGGGCGATGGTAGATGCTGTGCAGCAAAAGGCCTTCGTGATCGGGATGCGCAGAAAGATAGGGTTCTTCAAGGAGGCGTGCGAGCAGCGTGAGTCCGGCTTGAAAGTACTCGCGTCCAGCTTCGGCGCCGAGCACGCGGCCGAGGCGGAGCAGACCCTGAACGGCGATGGCGCCGGCGGAGGAGTCGACGGGTTCAAAATCGTTGAACAGATCTGCTGGCTTCGATTGCCAGTCGCCGAGACGGTGTAGCTGCGGTGCTCCAGTATCCCAATAGCAGACGCCATCGAGCGCGCTGGCCTGGTGAAGGTAAAAGTCGCAGGTGGCTCGAGAGGCGCGCTCCAGCATGGCCGACGCTGCGGATTTTTCCGGTACTCCGTCGGAGCCAAACTCAGAATCAGGCAGGGAGCGGATGAATTCGAGTTGTTCCGCGAAACCCAGCATGGCCCAGGCGAGACCCCGCGTCCAGGTGCTGAAGGGCGAGTAACCCTGCTGCGTGGACGGGCAGCGAAAGACTCCGCTGGCCGGATTGAAGATGGCTTCATGCACGGTTCGTCCGGCCAATGCGGGCACGTCGTAGTGGTCGCGTCCTTCTCCGTAGTAGATGTTATAGAGTGCGGATGTTTTTGCGTGGGTCAGCAACCGGGCGAGGAGATTGATTTCGCTGTCCTGCTCGGCAGAGAGAGAGTGGCCAAGAAGATGAGCCATGCTGCAGATGCGAAGAGTGCGGATGGTATCGATGAAGAGTGAGTGGGCTCCGTTGAAAGAGTAGATATAGCCGAGGCCGTCGCTGAGGCTGGTCCAGCGGGCTGCCTGAACGGCTCCGCTTACCTTGAGGGCTAGTTCGTAAAAACGAAGCTCCCACTCGCTTGCTTCAATGCGGCCGTCGAGGATGAGGCGACGCAGGTGGCCGTAGGTGGAGATATTGTTGAAGCCGTGATCGTGAACTCCGAGGTTGGTGAGATGCCCGGCCATATCGGCGACGATGTGCTGCCGGGCCACGGTGAGGAGTGCGGGTTCCGAGGTCAGGTCAAAGCAAAGCAGCGAATTGCCGTATTGAAATCCCTGGGTCCACTGCGTCCAACTGCGCGCCGTGTACTTGCCTTCGACGGTAAAGACGGGCGCGCCGTCGGAGGTCTTCCAGCGCCGCTCAAGACGCTGAGTTTTATCTACTGCCAAAGCAAGTGCACGGTTGACGGATGGAATCAGGTCTTTTGGGGATAACGTGCGGTTGACTTCCATCGGAGCACCTATCGGGATCGAAACTTCATTGCAATAAGCCAGTATAATTGAGTGTCCAGTAAACAATTGGCATGGAGTATCAGCGCGGGACGCGGAGAGATGTTCATCTTCTCTACTTACGGGGCTGATGGGAATGGGGGTTAATGCAAGAGGCAGCCGCTCCGAGATTGAGTTGCAGATTCCAAAGAACTTTGCGCTAGACTTGTTGGCGAAGGCCCCTCTTCATTTATCCTGCTGATTCTACACATGAATTGGCGCTGGGGACTGGAGCACAGTGATTAGCCAGGTGACCGCCACTACATTTCACAGATTCGTAGGTAACGGACGTACCTCCCCCGCCGTCTTTACCTGTGAAGGCCCCGACCTTTCAGCTCCCGATCAGTTCGTCGTGAAGCTCAGGGGAGGACTTGAACGGCGTGAAAAAGGCCTTTTGTATGAGCTATATGCGTCACTACTTGCCACATATTTTGGCATTGAGTGTCCGCGACCGGCAGTTGTCTCGATTGAAAGGGATTTGGCCGAGGCTATCGTAGAGGAGTTGTCAGGCGACCCCCACAGGGCACAAATCATTCGCGACAGTATAGGGTTGAATTTCGGGAGCCAGTTTCTAGTCAATCTGACAGTTTGGCCCGTCGACAAATATGTCCCAACCACGATGCAGGAAGCGGCGGTCAGGGTTTACGCATTCGACGCACTGATTCAGAATCCGGACAGGACCTTCAGCAATCCTAATCTCGGAAGCCGCGGCGATGAGCTGTTCATATTTGACCATGAGTCCGCTTTTTCTTTTCTGTTGGCCATTTTCCCGAGCGAGACACCGTGGAGACTAATCACAGAGGGCTACTTGGATCGACATGTGTTCGCACGAACTTTAAGGCAGGTTCCATTTCCTGCAGATTTCACACGGTCGCTGAGCGCCTTGTCCGACGGTCTTTTAAATGATCTTTCGGGTCAGATCCCCGACGAATGGAAATCGGAAGACCTAGCAAGAATCGGCTCTCATCTCGCACTGATAAGGGAACATGCAGTCGAATTTGCGGAAGAAGTAACAAGGAGGTTAGCGTGAAGGAAAAATTCTATTTCAGCCTGCTTCGCTACGTTTATGACCCGTTGACTCAGGAATTTGTCAACATCGGCGTCGTCGTGTACTCCCCCGCAAATGGGTTTCTGCGGGCGACGTTTACAAGTCGGTATGGTCGAATCTCAAGAATGTTTGGCCGAATAGACGGTTCCTCATTCCGCTCAACGGTGGGCTATATCCAACGCAAACTATCTGAGGTGAACGAAAGGATTTCTCGCGGGCTTCTCTTCAGCGACCCGAAGGAGAGCTTGGAGACGATTCTCAGCGAAGTACTCCCGCAAGATGACACCGCCATTCGATTCGTCTTCGGTGGACTCGGAATAACCGAAGACCCTGCGAAGTCACTTGACGAGCTTTTTCAGCGTTATGTGGCTCGCTATGAAAACCCTTCTGAGTACGCGCGTCGAGATGAGAATGATGTTTGGAAAGTCTTCCAGGAGCCGTTGAGGACGAAGGATGTCTTTCCCCATTTTGCTCCCAAGGTGATTGCGGCGCCAAACTATGAGTATGAGTTTGAACGTTCTTGGAAAAATGGGATTTGGCACCTCTTTGAACCCGTTTCATTTGATCTAGCGGACGCGAACTCAATCTCAGAGAAGGCAAGTAGGTGGGTTGGAAGGGCTGCGAGCCTGTCCGATAGTCCGGAGCGCTTCAAGTTGTTCCTATTGCTCGGAGAGCCCACCGACCCAAGACTTGGGGATGCCTTCCTGAAGGCCAGGAATCTTTTGGCGGCCAAGATTTCGGTAGAAAATCAGCTTGTTCGGGAAAGGGACGCCGAACAATTCGCGGAGGAGATTGAACAGGAATTCCGAGATCACTCTCTTGAATCTCAGGAGTAGCGGGTACGTGGGGCGCGCTGGAAGACTTGATATCAATGCGCTATGCTACTGGCGCTCAATCCAGGCGTCACAACCATCGCAAATGCTGCTCCCGTCGGTCAGCCGCTCGCCACAGCGAAAACAGAATGTGATTTCGCTTACCTCGCGGCATTCCCTGTTTGTACACACGCCGATGTCACTATCCTCGGTTTGTACCATCGTTTCTTCGCCGCATCCCGGACATTCTAGGAATGAGTCAGGATCGGGATTGTGCTTTGGATGGTAAGGTTCTAGATCTGCCAACGCATCTAGCTCTTCATCACTTAGCGCAGAATATTTTGCAACTCTACGTTTCCATTCTGCAATTTCTTCTTCCTTTAGGCGCGCCGCGATTTTCCGCAGCTCCTGCATTCGCTCCCATACTTCTGCTTCAACATGATTCTCGAGACGAACGTCCAATTCGTCCCGCATGAACAGATATGCGAGTTCGGAAAGGTTCCCTATGATTGCTTGTGCATGCTCAACAGGAATCGTGGGTTCATAATGTTCAATTAAATTCCGGAGACGGCGAGCACTACGAAGGGTTCTCTTCGCTCGTTCCTCAAGAACCACTCCCGCGCATGTCTCTAAGCGGGTGACTACTTCATCAAAATCTACTGTCTTTGCGTCTGGCTTTCCTACGTCCTTCACATCTATAAAAATCAGAGAGGGATGTTCGCGCCTTAGCCGCTCTTTCAGTAGGAGAATAATACCCGAAAAAAGATGGAGAATTGCATATTTATGACTGACTGGATCGGGCTCGTCGTGCAAGAAGAAGCGAACGCCGGATTGAATGAAGTCAATTCCATTATTCAATAGATTGAGCTTCAACTCTTGCGCAGGTTTTACCATCTTTGCACCCATAACTCGTTTATCCTGCCAGCCGCTAGAGTTCTGTGGATTGACTGGCAACCAATGCCTTCGCTTTGGCGATGAAGTCGGCCAGGGGGATGGAGCCCTGGTCGCCTTTGGCGCGGGTGCGGACGCTGACTGCGCTGGCGGCTTCTTCCTTGTCGCCGAAGACCAAAATATAAGGCGTTTTCTGGTTGGCGAAGTCGCGGATTTTGCCGTTCATCTTTTCGTTGCGTGCGTCGACTTCAACGCGGAGGCCGGCGGCTTTTATTTCGGCTTCTACTTTTTGGGCGTAGGCATGGTGCTTCTCGCTGATGGGGACGAGACCGACTTGCACGGGAGCCAGCCAGAGCGGGAATGCGCCTGCGTAGTGCTCAATTAAAACGCCGAAGAAGCGCTCGACAGAACCGAAGAGAGCGCGGTGAACCATGACGGGCTGATGACGCTCGCCGTCTTCGCCTACGTATTCAAGCTCGAAACGGGCGGGGAGGTTGAAGTCAAATTGGACGGTGGAGAGCTGCCAGGGACGGCCGAGCACGTCGATGAGCTTGACGTCGATCTTGGGGCCGTAGAAGGCGGCTTCGCCGGGAAAGGTGTTGAAGGTGAGGCCGCGATCGGTGAGCACCTTTTTGAGCGCTCCTTCGGCGTTCGCCCAATTCTCTGGAGTGCCGAAGAAATCACCAGCCTTCAGCGGGTCGCGCGTGGAAAGCTCGACGCGATACTCCTTGAAGCCGAAGGTCTTGAGCACCGCTTCGGCAAAGTCGAGGCACGCGATGACTTCGCCTTCAATCTGCTCTGGCGTACAGAAGATGTGCGCATCGTCCTGCGTGAAGCCGCGCACGCGCAAGAGGCCGTGCATGGTGCCGGAGCGCTCGTAGCGGTAGACGTTGCCGAATTCGGCGTAGCGCTGCGGCAAGTCGCGATAACTCTTCGGCGAGTTCTTGTAGATGAGAATGTGGCCGGGACAGTTCATGGGCTTCAGCCGGTACTCGGCGTCGTCCAATTTCATGGGCGGGAACATGTCTTTGGAGTAAACGCCGTCGTGGCCGGAGACCTTCCACAGATCGCGGCGCATGACGTGAGGGGTGTAGACCAATAGGTAGCCGCGGCGGACGCACTCCTCG
>Ga0187855_10001154_pt1 | contig 21476 bp, 16 predicted proteins | sample June2016WEW_8_10_2_FD_132969 | JGI IMG/M metagenome (GOLD analysis project Ga0187855, IMG submission 132969) | Peatland microbial communities from SPRUCE experiment site at the Marcell Experimental Forest, Minnesota, USA - June2016WEW_8_10 | ecosystem: Environmental > Terrestrial > Soil >...
GCTCCAGCCGGACGACGCCCGGCGCCGCACCGGGCGCTGGCGCGAATACGTTTGTGAGAGCTTCTGCGATTCGGCCGCCTGGATGTTTTCCGGCGTCCGATCGCATAAGGAATACACGCTGGCACGCCGCTTTCGGAATCGGCGGCGCCGCTGGTTCGTGCAGTCGGATGTTAGCAACCAAATCTCGATATAATCCATATAGTGGGAAACAGAAAGAGGGTTGTGCAGGTTCTCCGCCTGGGTGCGGTGCTGCTTGTCGGCTTCGCGCTGGGTTGGATGATCTACCACCGCTCGCCATCCAAGCCGGTGCATGCCGCCTCGCTCAAGCCGGATCAAGAGCGGCATGCCGCACCCGATTTCGCCCTGAAGGACGCGGATGGCAAGACCGTGCACCTTTCCGATTACAAGGGCAAGGTGCTCTTGCTGGACTTCTGGGCCACCTGGTGCGGACCATGCAAGATCGAGATCCCGTGGTTCATGGATTTCGAGCGCAAGCTCAAAGACCAGGGCTTCGCCGTGCTGGGCGTTTCCATGGACGACGATGGCTGGGACACCGTCAAACCGTTCGTCAATGAAATGGGCATCAATTACCGCATCGTGATGGGCAACGATTCCACCGCGGACAAATTCGGCGGCATCGAAGCTCTCCCGACTACGTTTTTGATCGACAGGGAAGGCAAGATCGCGGCGGTCCATGTGGGCCTGGCGAGCAAGAGTGACATTGAAAATGGTATCGAAGAACTACTGCAAACTCCCGCGAATGGCGCGAGCCGCTCTAGCGGCGTGTCTCTGCCTGGCGAGCTTGTGGGCGCAAGGTAGCGGTTACCTCACGGCGGATGCGCCCCAAAAGCTGGTGGCGAAGCGCGGCGCGGCCGCCGAGGCCAAGATCGCCGTCTCGATCCAGCCGGGTTTTCACGTCAACAGCAATACACCGAGCGACGCCTACTTGATCCCGCTGAAGCTGACCTGGACTCCCGGCGCGCTCGAGCCTGGCGAGGTGGTCTTCCCCAAGCCGCGCATGGAGAAGTACGAGTTCTCGGACAAGCCGCTTTCGGTCTTCACCGGCGATTTCGATCTGGTGGCCAAATTCAAAGTGCCGGACAGCGCCGCCGCCGGACCTGGAATCATGGTCGGGAAACTGCGCTATCAAGCGTGCAACAACAACTCCTGCTTCCCGCCGAAATCGGTGGAAGTGCATCTGTCGTACCAGATCCAATAGGCGGCTGTGGGCGCATCACGACAATTTGCGCTAGTCTTGGTCCATAGCCATGGCTGAGAGCCTCGACAGTAGCACGAAGCAACTCCTGTCCGAATATTTGGCAGAGGTCCGGCTGCTGCCAAACGAGTCCGCCAAGACCCACCGTTTTATCGCATTCGTTGGGCAGGCGTTCCCCGGTTCGGCGATTATCAGCAAGCTAACGGCGGGCATCGAGAAAGCCGTGCGCATTCAGTTGCCTGAGAAGGCCAAGAAAGGTCATATCGATTCGTACTTTGGCAACGCGGTTCTTGAGTTTGAATACTCAATCAAAGCGACGGGCAAAATCGCGGAACAGCAGTTACGGGAGTATTGTTCCGGGGTATGGGCCAAAGAGGGCAAGCCCTATCGGCCCTTGCTGGCCGTCGCCAGTGACGGTGTCGTTTGGCGGACGTACCGCCCGAGCCCTCCCTCGAATTTGGAAGAACCGCCGAAACCAGGCGATGTAACGCTGGACTTGCTTCGGGAACTCACCGTCACCGACTCCAACCTATTCGACTTCTATCTTTTCCTTAACACTCTGCTGTTCCGCATGGGGCAGGTCATCCCTTCCGCCGGGCAGTTTAAGCAAGACTTTGGAAAGGAAAGCTTGGCATATGGCGATGCGATGGAGGCGCTTCGGATGGCCTGGCGCCGGACGAGAGAACAGAAGGAACCCGATCTGGCCTACCGAAACTGGCAGCGCTATCTGGCTGTGACCTACGGGTCCCTGCCTGCTGCGGCGAGCGCCGAGGGCCAGGAACTGACCGAACTGGAAGAGCTGTTCCTGAAGCATACCTACCTGGCTTCCGTGGCAAGGCTTATGATCTGGGCGTCGATTTCAGGCGGGAAATCAGCCAAGCCTTACGCAGAGGTCGCCGATGCAGTGCTATCAGGTGAATTCTTCCAGGCAGGTGGCCTCGCTAATCTGGTCGAAGACGACTTCTTCCAGTGGATCCGATCAAGCGCCGCAAGCGGTATGCTGCGGCTCGTATGGGACCGCATCATCGCCCAGATCGAGACCTACGATCTCAGCCGGCTCGATCAAGACGTGCTTAAGGGCGTCTACCAAGAACTCGTGGACCCGAAGGATCGGCACGATCTTGGTGAGTACTACACGCCGGACTGGTTGTGTGAGTGCGTCGTGTCGGAACTCCTGCCAAAAGCTGGCTACGTCAAGGTGCTCGATCCCGCCTGCGGCTCGGGCAGCTTCCTTCGCGCTGCCATCACGCATTTCTTGGAGCACGACACAGCTTCGGATTCGGAGCGACTACAGCGAGTGCTGGAACACGTGGTCGGTATCGATGTCCATCCACTAGCGGTCAATATTGCCAAAGCCACATATGTCCTGGCGCTGGGTCCGGTTATTCGCGCCGCGAAACGGCCTGTATTAGTGCCTGTATACATGGCGGACTCGCTGTTCCTGCCCAGCGAGGTGCGGCAAATGAAGCTTCAAGAGGACGTGCGGATAAAGGTGAAGTTTGCCGGTAAAGAGGTGCTGATGCCGGAGAGTCTGATAACGTCGCCTGACGTGTTCGACCCCGCCATCGACGCGGCTTCCCGGGTGGCACTCGACCACGCGCGTACCAGGTCGGAGGGGCCTGATGCACTGAAGGCGTACGTTCTGAAAGCGGTACCCAGCCTCAAGACGCACGAAGAACTGGCGCAGATTATTGAGGCACTGTGGTCGTACGTCATTGCTTTGGCGCAGCTTATTCGCAATCGCGACAACTCCATCTGGGCGTTCATCATCCGCAATTCCTACCGGCCTGCGATGATGCGGGAGCGGTTCGACGTGATCGTCGGTAATCCCCCGTGGCTTTCCTATCGCTACATCGCCGACCCGGACTACCAGGCGGAGATCAAGAAACGTGCCGTCGAGGACTACCGGATCGCGCCAAACAAACAGAAGTTGATGACGCAGATGGAACTGGCGACCGTGTTCGTCGCCCATTCCATGGGCTGGTTCGCTGCCAAAGGTGCAAGACTCGGCTTCGTCATGCCGCGCAGCATTCTTTCCGGCGACCAGCACGAGAACCTCCGGCTTCGCAGCTATAGCTGGCGCTGCCGGCTCCGTCTCTCGGGCTACTGGGACCTGAGGGGCGTGACCCCTCTGTTCAACGTTCCCGCATGCGTGCTCTTTGCCGAAGAAAGCTCAGATCCAGGTAGCGCCGACGATGTCCTGCCGGTAAGGGAGTGGTCGGGCAAACTTGACGACCGCGATTGCCCTTGGCCGGTCGCAAAGAAGGATCTGTCGTTTCAGGCAGGGATAGGGCGCGTCATATATTTGGCCAAACGCTCGGCATTTTCTACGTCCCAAGGCGCGAACAAGCCCGGTTCTTCGAGCTCTTATGCCAAACGCTTCGGCCAAGGTGCCACGATCGTCCCTCGGTGCTTCTACTTCGTTACTTCGCATCTCGCCTTCCCCGTCGATCCCGATGGCTTGTACTGGGCTGAGACGGACCCGGAACAATTGGCACTAGCCAAGAAGCCGTACGACGACGTGCATCTTTCCGGCCAGGTGGAAGGGCGTTTCTTCTACTATACGGTTCTGGGCCGACACGTCCTGCCGTTCGCACTGTTGCCCCCTTCCACAACGGTACTGCCCCTTGTCCGCGACGGAGGGAAGCGCGAGATCTGGGAGGCGGAACTTCTAAAACGACGTGGGTATCGTGAATTCGGCAGGTGGATGGAGGAGGCAGAGCGAATCTGGAAACAGAAGCGGGAGAAGAAGGCAGCGAAGGTCTCCCTATACGGCTGGCTAGATTACCAGGGCAAGCTGACCGCTCAGCGGCTGTCGGAGGAGCATCTGGTGCTTTATAACGCGGCCGGGACTAACGTCTCAGCGGTCAGCGTGCGGAGATCGGAATTGGCGCTACCGCTAATCGCAGAGCACAAAATTTACTGGGGCACGGTCGCGGATGCCGAGGAGGCCGACTACCTGGCGTCGGTGCTGAATTCGTCCCTCAGCAATGAAGCGATCAAGCCGTTCCAGAGCATGGGTCTGATGGGCGAGCGGGACATCGAGAAGAAGTTGATGGACCTCCCAATCCCGAGGTTCAAACCGGCTGACAGCCGACATCAGGCCCTGGTCGGGCTCGGCCGTCAAGCTTGAGAAAAGGCTCGCGCAGTTCAGAACATCTCAGAGCCACCCACCTCGCTCGCCAGACGGCGTGGCCGGATGCGCGATCAGCTAAAGAACGAGCTCGCTGAAATCGATCGTATCGTGAAGAAGTTGTTGTGATTCTCTCGGCGGCATGCCCGCTGCGGATAAATCAACCAGGTCGAGTCGGCCGGGATGTCCGCCGTACCACCCCAGGACTACCGCGCGCACTGCCCGCATCTGTGAACAACGCGGGATAATGACGCTTGCAGCCCTTCGTCCCCCTCTTCAAGAACCCCCATTTCCAGACCATCGCCGGGTATTTGTGGCCGCGGCCCTCCGCCGGCAAACGATTTCCGGTCGAGAGCAGGCTGTTCCAGACGGAGCCGGGTGTGCAGGTTCTCGTCAGAACGCAGCGGGCGGCGGGTGCGCCGCGCGGCGATATCGTGCTGGTCCATGGCCTGGAAGGATCGGCCGATTCCGGCTATATGCGCAGCGTGGCGCTCTGCGTCGTCGCGGCGGGATACACGGCCCACCGAGTGAACCTGCGAAGCTGCGGCGGCACCGAGCAGCTTGCCCATACCAGCTATCATGGCGGGCTGACCAGCGATCTGCTGGCTGTGCTGTGCGCGCTCGAACGCGAAGGACGGGCCCCGATGTGGTTGGTGGGCTTCTCGCTAGGCGGCAATATAGTAGCCAAGCTCGCGGGTGAATTGGGTGCAGACGCCCGCCCGCTGATCGCCGGTATCTGCGCCGTCTCGCCGGCCATCGACCTCGAGGCCTGTGCCCGGCGTGTCGGCCAGCCGGATAACCGCTTCTACGAAACCCGCTTCGTGCGTCTGATGGGTGCGCGGGCCTGCGCTGTGGGGCGCTCCACCGCCGCGGATTTGCAGGGCATTCGAACCGTCATCGAGTTGGACGATCGCATCACCGCGCCCTCGTTCGGATTCACCGGCGCGGAACATTATTACAGAACGCAATCCGCCACCCAGTTGCTGGATCTCATACGCGTTCCCGCCTTGTTCATCGCCGCGAAAGACGACCCTTGGGTCCCGTACCAAATTTACGAGCACCCGGCGTTCCAGCAAAATCCATGCCTGCACCTGCTGGCGACCGAATACGGCGGCCATGTGGGCTTCATCGCCCGGGGGCGACCCCGGCTCTGGCTGGATCACGCGATAATGGAATGGATAGCGGAACAAGGAACAAAGCATCCCCGAACATCGTCTGGAAATTGAATGAAGACCAATGCTTCTTTCGGCGAAGCGGTTACCGGCGCGGCGCTCTCGTTGCGCGGCAGCAAGCTGCGCAGCTTCCTCACGCTTCTGGGCATCATCCTGGCCACCACTACGCTCATCGCGGTCATGTCGGTGATCGATGGTATGAACGTGTACGTGGCGCAGAACGTGTCCAGCATGGGCGCTGACGGGTTCAAGGTGCGGCGCGTCGTCATGATGGGCATGTGGGATCCCAAGAAATATCTGGAAATGCTGCGGCGCAATCCGGAGCTTTCCAAGGAAGAATTCGAATTTCTGCGCGCCAACAGCAAGCAGGTGCAAGAAATAGGAATGTCGGTAAACCGCGTGGTCTCCGTACATTTCGGCAAAGAACACCGGGACAACGTCCAATTGACCGGCGCCACCGCCAACGAGGGTGTGATCTCCAACACCGTGCCCGTCGAGGGCCGCTTCATCAGCGATCTCGAAGACGAGCGGCGCGCCATGGTGGCATTGATCGGCAACGACCTGAAAGAGCAATTCTTCGCCAACACCAACCCGATCGGCAAATCCATCATCGTGGAAGGCCGCCCTTACGAAGTCATCGGTGTAGCCAAGACCAAGGGATCGGTGTTCGGGAACTCCCGCGACAATTTCCTGATGATCCCGGCCGAGACCTATTACAAGATCTACGGCTCGCGCACCGGCATCTCGTTCGATTTGAAAGCGGCGGACCAGGGCGTCCTGCAGCAGGCCCAGGACGAAGTCCGCGTGCTGTTGCGGTCCTACCGGCACTTGCGCCCGAAGGACGAGGACACCTTCGGTATGGTCAGTTCGGATTCGCTGGTTAACGTGTGGAATAATCTGACCGGCGCGATTGCCGCCACAGCGGTCGGCGTGGTCTCCGTCTTCATGGTGGTGGGCGGTGTGGTGATCATGAATATCATGCTCGCGGTGGTCACCGAGCGCACGCACGAAATCGGCATTCGCAAGTCGGTCGGCGCGCGGCGCAGCGACATACTCAACCAGTTTCTAGTGGAATCGGCCATGCTCTCCGCGTCGGGCGGGGTAATTGGGATTCTCATTGCATGGATCGTCGCATTGCTGGTAAAAGCGCTCACACCGGTGCCTATGCACATTCCAATCAGCGCGGTGGTCGTGGGCGTGACACTTTCGGCGGCAGTAGGATTGTTCTTCGGGATCTATCCGGCACGGCGCGCTGCGGGATTGGACCCCATTGAAGCCTTGAGGGTGGAACGATGACATTAGGTTCGTTAGCTTCGGGAGTCGGTCTGGCGCTGACCACGGTGCGCGAGCACAAAATGCGCTCGTTCCTCACGGTGCTGGGAGTCATCATCGGCACCGGCGCGGTCATTGGGGTAGGCTCCATCATCGCCGGGCTCGACGGAGCGATTACCAACATCCTGAAGAGCTTCGGGCCAAACACCATAGTGGTCCTGCGCGGCAGCGGCTTTGGCGGCTTTACTCTGGAAGAGCAGAAGCGCAAGATGTTGACGCGCGACGACGCCGTGGCCATTCAGGAACGCTGCCCATCGGTCGAACACGTTAGTCCCTACCTGTTTTCGAATTGGGACCAGATCCACAAAGCCCGCTATAAGGGCAACGATAACTACCAACTGGATATCGGCGGGACCGAAGAAGGTTACGCCGCCGGCGGCACCGTCATGTTGGAAGGCCGTTTCTTCACCGATACCGAGAGCCGGCACCATATGCCAGTCGTGGTGGTCGGCGAGGACTTGGGCAAATCGTTTTTCAAGGGCGTAAACGCGGTGGGTAAATGGATCGAAGTGGATGGCCACTCGGTGGAAGTGATCGGCGTCATGGAGCGGCCGGCGGCGTCCTTCCCCGGCCAGGACGACAACCGCATCCTGTTTCCGTACTTCACCATGCGCAAGCTCTATCCCAGCGCCAACGAGAACATGCTGATCGTGATCGCTTATGACGGAATGCTGGCGAAGGCCGAGGACGAGGTGCGCACCGTCCTGCGCATCCAGCGCAAAGTTCCCAACGACAAGCCGGACAATTTCTCGCTCTCCACCGCGCAGCAGATGATCGAGGATTTCCACCGCATCACCGGCACCGTAGCGCTGGTCATGGTGATCCTTAGTTCCATCGGGTTGCTGGTGGGCGGCATCGGAGTGATGAATATCATGCTGGTCTCGGTGACCGAGCGCACACGGGAAATCGGGATCCGCAAGGCGGTGGGCGCGCGCAAAGCCGACATCATCCTACAATTCCTGACGGAGGCGGTGGTGCTTACCGGAATCGGCGGGGTGATCGGCTTGTTTCTTGGTTGGTGCGTGTCCATGCTCGTAGGGCTGATCTTCAAGAGTCTGCCGACGGCGGTGCCCCTGTGGGCGGCGGCCTCGGGGATTCTGGTGTCGGTTTGTACGGGGCTGTTCTTCGGAATCTGGCCGGCGGGCCGTGCGGCTAATTTGGACCCGGTGGTGGCGCTGCGCTATGAGTGAGCTCGTCGCGTGGCGCTTCCACGGCGGCTATAAGCACGGCAGGACCAACAACATTGAAAATGTGCAAACCGAGGATGCGCACCTTGATGGCCCCCTCGATGTCTGGGTCCGCAGTCAGGAGATCGACGGCCCGCAGGAATTTCGTTTGCTCCTCGTCCGGCACGTTCTGCATCAGGGCGAGGCAATAGGGCACCAATCCTTGCGCCGCCTTTTGGTAGTCGATGCCTTCCATCAGCTTGGCAACCGCCATACCCCGTGCAGTGGCGCGCACGCGATCCACCTCGCGATCGGCCGCGTCGCGGAAGATTTGCAGGAAGCTGCCGGGACCCACGCCGATATCGCGATCCCCGGCGCGCACCATGAAGAGCGAAGTCCGAAATAAAGCCATGGCGCCCACGCCCGCCACCAGCACCTGGGTCCAGTGTTGGCTCGCACCCGTGGCGTTGAATGTCCATTCATAGCCTCGGATCAACGCCAGCGCCAATATCGACGCCGCCACGTTCAAAGCGACATAGACCAGCGCGGGCCGGGTATAGAGAGCCGCCTTGGGTGCGTCGCGATAACGCGAAACGAGTTCGCCGCTGCCGACCAGCGCACCGAGTAGCGCCACTGCCACGAAATCGAGAACCTCCGGCGGCATTACGGGCTACGCCGGTTATGCGAGCGATGCCACTTCCGCTCCCAACTTTGTCAACTGCGCCGACTCGGCGCCGGGGGTGCCAACCAGGGTGAGATAGCCCGAGTCCTGCAGACGTTTGATCGCCTCGGCGAAACTGCTGAAGCTCATGTCGCTGGCGGCCTGCAAGTCCGTAAGTGGCATCGGCTGCCCGGCATTCCCGGCGAGCACGGCCAGAATCGAGAGAGCTGTGCCGCCGCCGACTGTAGGCGCCGCCTTCTTTGCTCTATCCCAGCGCTGCTTCGCCTCCAGATAAGCCGTGAAGCTCTCCGCCTTGGATTGTGCCATACGTGTATTATAGGCCTGATGCCTCTGCTGCGCCTCATTCAGTTAGCCGAAGGCGCCAACAGGTACCACGTCAAGGTGGAACTTGAAAGTAGCGGCCTCCGGCGTAGCGGCGAGTCGAGCTTCGAGTTCCAACTTACCGCGCAGGATCAGGAAGACATTCGCTGGTACCTGGAAGATTTCCTGCAATACCCTATGGATCCGGCGCCGGCGATTGCGGCGCGCATCGAGCGGCGCATGGCGGAGATCGGCACGGAGCTGTTTGGCAAGGTGCTCGGCAACACGCCGGTCTGGCATGAGGTCCGGCACGATCTGAGCGACACGCGCGTCGAGATCGAAACCACGGTGAAGGATGCGACCGCGCTGCCGTGGGAATTGCTGCGCGATCCGGACGCCGATGTGCCGCTGGCGCTGCGGGCGCGTGCCTTTGTGCGGGCTACGCACGATGCGGCGCAACGTCCGGCGAGGCCGGCGCCGAGTGCAGGCGGGCCGACCCGCGTGCTGCTGGTGATCTGTCGGCCACGCGGGCGCGAGGATGTGCCGTTCCGCTCCGTCGCCCGCCGCATGCTGGAAGGCTTGCGCGGAAGCGACGGCGTGCGGCTGACCGTGCTGCGTCCGCCGTCGTTCGATCAACTGGCGCACGTGCTGCGCGAGGCGAGAGCCGCGGGCGAGCCGTACCACCTGGTGCATTTCGATGGGCACGGGACCTGGAGCGAACATGGCCCGCGCAAGGGCGGCCACGGCTACCTGCTCTTTGAAAACCCGGCGCTCGAGAAGAACCAGCAGCTTGTGGACGGCCCGGCGCTGGGCAGCCTGCTGGCCGAGACGGGCGTTGCCGCGCTGGTGCTGAACGCTTGCCAATCGGCCTATGCCGATCCGCCGTCGAAGCCCGTGGCGGCAGCACCGGATAACCCGCATCAGGAAACCCGCGCTTTCGGCTCACTGGCCCAGGAGATCATGGACGCAGGCGCGGCGGGAGTGGTGGCCATGCGCTACAGCGTCTACGTCGTCACCGCCGCGCAGTTTATGGCGGAGCTGTACGGGCGCCTAGCGCAGGGCGACGCCCTGGGCGAGGCGGTCAGCTTCGCGCGCAAGCAGTTGCACGATCAACCGCTGCGTGGGATCGCCTTCGATCCGCGGCCGCTCCAGGATTGGATGGTGCCGGTGGTCTTCGAGGCGGAGCCGGTGGCGCTCTTCCCGCGGCGCGCGGGTGCCGGCAAGCTCGCATTGAAGCTGGACCAGGCCGCTGCCGAAGTGGAAGGATTGCCGCCGCGTCCGGACGCGGGCTTCATCGGGCGCGACGAAACCCTGCTGGCGCTCGATCGGGCCTTCGACGATCATGCCATCGTGCTGCTGCACGCTTATGCGGGCAGCGGCAAAACCGCCGCCGCGGCCGAGTTCGCCCGCTGGTATCGCGAGACCGGCGGGATCGAAGGTCCGGTGCTGTTCACTTCCTTCGAACAATACCAGCCGCTGGCGCGCGTGCTCGACCAGTTCGGGCAGGTGTTCGGAAAGGCGCTGGAGCAGGCGGGCGTGCACTGGCTGGCGCTCGACGATACGGCGCGGCACGGCATCGCGTTGCAAGTGATGCGGCAGTTGCCGCTGCTGTGGATCTGGGACAACGTTGAGCCAGTCGCCGGATTCCCCAAGGGCGGCGAATCGAAGTGGAGCGCACCGGAGCAACTCGAGCTCGCCGATTTCCTGCGGGCGGCGCGCGAGACCAAGGCGAAGTTCCTGCTGACCTCCCGCCGCGACGAGCGCGACTGGCTGGGCGATTTGCCCGGGCGCAGCGCCGTGCCGCGGATGCCGTGCCAGGAGCGCCTCGAACTGGCGCGAGCCTTGGCTGCCAAGCACGGGCGGCGATTGACGGACGTGGAAGACTGGCGGCCGCTCCTGGATTTCACCGATGGTAATCCGCTAACGATCACGGTGCTGGTCGGCCAGGCGTTGCGCGACGGTCTGCGCACACGCGGGCAGGTCGAAGCGTTTGTAGCGCGACTGCGCGCGGGCGAGGCGGTGTTTCACGACGAAGGGGCGCAAGGCCGGACGCGGTCGCTGGCAGCATCGCTCAACTATGGCTTCGAGCATGCATTCAATGACGCGGAGCGGAAACAGTTGGCGGTGCTGCATCTGTTCCAGGGATTTGTGGATGTGAATGCGCTGCGGCACGTGGCCGGCAGCACGCGCGAAGCCGGCATCGTATTGCTGGACCGTGCGGTCGAGGTGGGGTTGCTGACGGCGCTCGGTAGTGGATGCTACTCGATCCATCCGGCGGTGCCATGGTTCTTCCGTAAGCTCTTCGAGACGCTGGATGAGCAGGCCCAGAAGGGACGCGCGGCGCGCTTACGTCGAGGCCATGGGGTCACTTGGGAAGCACTTCCACAGGCAGTACAACGAAGGAAACCGAGACATCATCGGACTGCTCAAGGCCGAGGAGTCAAACCTTCTTCGCGCGCGCTCTCTGGCGCGGCATCTCGGCTTGTGGTCAACGCTGCTCGACACGATGCAAGGCTTGTACCAACTCTACGATCACTCCGGACGCGGCCTGGAATTGGCGCGTCTGGTCGGGGAGATCGAACCAGACTTTGTGGATCCGACTACAGGCAACCCGCAACCCGGCAGGGAGGACTCGTGGATAGTGGTTACTCAATATCGCGTGAGGGCGGCCATGGCGGCGCGACGTTGGAAAGAGGCGGAAAGTCTGCAGCAGAGGAGCGTAGAGTGGAGCCGTGCCCGCGCCCGGACCGAGGACCGCAGCAGCATTCGTACACTGGCAGCCTGCCTACATGAGCTCGGACAAATTCGGCGCGGGATCGGTCTAGCGGACTGCCTTGAGGCATACCGGGAGAGCTTCGATCTGACAATCAGCATCCACGATAATACGCCCGCAGCTACGGTTGCGCTCAACCTCGGGAATGCCTACAGCGACCTGCCGGCGCTACTTAACCTGGATAAAGCTCAGCGTTGGTATCGCGAAAGCCTGCGACTTCGCCGGGAAGGGGATCGCTTAGGCCGTGCGCGCTGTTTGGGTCAACCGGGCGCCGTCGCGTTCCGGCGCTTTCAAGGTGTGCTCGAGTTCGACCGGCCAGTGTCGGAAGCTTGGCAATATCTGACGGAAGCGACTCACCTGTACCAAGAGGCTTTACAGACGATACCCGGCGATGCCATCGGCGATCTAGCAAGGGCCCACAATCATCTGGCAAGCGCATACCAGGCCGCCGGTCGAACTCGACCTCGCCCTGCACCATTACAGTGAGTCGATTAGGCTCCACGAACGGGAGCGCGACCCCTACGGCGCGTCGCAGGCACGACACAACGCCGCGGCCGTCTTGTGGCAGGCCCATCGCCTCGCCGACGCCCGGCAATACGCCGAAGCCGCCCTGCGCGGCTTCCAATCCTTCGGCGCTAGCTAGCGCGGCAGAAGACGTCCAGAAGACGCTCGACCTGATCTCCAGCATCGCCAAAGAGGCCACCACCTGACCTCGCGACCCCCTCAGCCGCCGGTGGCCGATTTCTACCATTCCGGTGACTTCCAACCAACCGACATTTCGCCGTCCGCCTGATACCAAAGGACTTCCTGGGTGGCACCGCACTTGCACTTACATCCGCAAAAGGAGTCGACTATGAAAAAAGGATTGCTGATCCTGGCCATTGCCCTGGTGACCCTTGCGGTGGCGCCAACGAGCGCTTCGGCCGCTTGGGGGTACTGGGGCGGGCCGTATTATGGCGGTTGGTATGCCCCGTACGGCGGACCCTATTGGGGTCCCGGCCCTTACGGCCGTTTCTACTACGGAAATCCCTACGCGGGCGAGATCAAACTGGATACCAAGGTCAAGAACGCCGAAGTATTTATCAATGGCGCTTTCGTGGGCACCACGCACGACGCCAAGAAGATGCACCTGCGTCCCGGCAGCTACAAAATCGAGATCAGGGAATTGGGCAAAACGCGCTTTGCCGAGCAGGTATACGTCGTTCCCGGCAGGACGCTGCACCTCCATCCTGTCCTGTGACGCCAGCCCCGGCCGGGCCCTGAACATCGGGCTCCGGCCAGCCCCCCGTTGCATGTTCCGGCCTCGGAACGTTGCGTCCCACAACCGGACAGTCGGGGGATATTTCACACCCTCCCCCTAACCTTTTTCCTCCAACGGAGTCATAATGTTACCAGCCCCGGTACAATTGGCAGGCGTCGTGCCCTTTGAACCGCGGAACTGAACATGGATGTCCCTAGAAAAGACGCAGCCAAGAAACGCCTGATCAAGCGCATCGTCATCGGCGTGGTGGTCGTCGGCGCCATCGTGGGGATCTCCATCCCTTTGAGCCGGCTGAAACAGGCTGCGCCCAGCGTGGAGCTCTCGACCCTTTGGCCCGATACCGTGCGGCGCGGCCCCATGGTGCGCGAGGTGCGCGGCCTGGGCACCCTGATTCCCGAAGACACTCTTCTAGTTCCGGCCACCACCGACGGGCGCATCGAGAAAATCCTCATCAAGCCCGGTACGCCCGTAAGGCCGGATAGTGTCATCCTGGTCATGACCAATCCTGAGTTGCAGACCCAATTGCTCGACGCGGAATATACCCTCAAAGCCGCCGAAGCCTCCTATACCGACTTGCGCGTGACTCTGGAAAAGCAGGGACTGGATCTGCAAGCGACCGCCGCCCAAGTGTCCGCCGATTATCACTCCGCCCAATTGAAAGCCGAGCGGGACGACGCCTTGGTGAAAGAGGGCCTGGTGGCCCAGGTGGATGCTAAGATCTCGCAGGTAACCGCGAACGAATTATCCACCCGCAATCAGATTGAGGAAAAACGTCTCAGCATCAACCAGGAATCCGTCGAGGCCCAGTTGGCAGCGCAAAAGGTGAAAGTCGACCAGCTCCGCGCCGAGTACAAGCTGAAACAGGACCAGGTGGCGGCGCTGAGCGTCCGCGCCGGCGCTGAAGGCATGTTACAAGCGTTACCGACGCCGGTGGAGGAAGGCCAGAAGGTGATGGCGGGCACCGCACTTGGCAAGGTGGCGCAGCCGTCGCATCTGAAGGCTGAATTGAAGATCGCCGAGACGCAGGCCAAGGACGTCACCATCGGCCAGCCCGCTGTTATCGACACGCGCAATGGACTGGTGAAGGGCCAGGTCTCGCGCATCGACCCGGCGGTTTTGAACGGAACTGTGACAGTGGATTGCAGGCTGGAAGGGCCTCTTCCCGCAGGCGCGCGGCCAGATCTGAGCGTGGATGGAACCATCGAGCTGGAGCGGCTCGACGACGTGGTCTTCATGGGGCGGCCCGTGTTCGGACAGGCGGAAAGCACCGTCAGCCTGTTCAAAATGGAACCGGACGGGAAGTATGCCAATAAGATTCAGGTGACACTGGGCAGGGCCTCCGTCAATACCATCGAGGTGCGCAAAGGGCTCAACGTGGGCGACCGGGTCATCCTGTCGGATATGTCGGCCTGGGACAACTACGATCGAATAAAGTTGAACTAAACCCGGCTACGAAACGTAATGGAGATGAAATGAGCAATAACGGAAAAGAATCGCTGATCGTCCTGGACGGTGTGACGAAGGTGTTTGTGACCGACGAAGTCGAGACACACGCCTTATCCGGGATACAGCTCGATCTGAAGAAAGGCGAGTACCTTTCGATTGCCGGACCGTCGGGCTGCGGCAAGTCGACCTTATTGGCCATTCTGGGTTTGCTGGATACTCCGAGCGACGGCACTTACACCCTGAACAACCGGCCCGTGAGCGGGTTGAAGCTCTCGGAACGGGCGCGCATACGCAACCGGGAGATCGGATTCATCTTCCAGGCGTTCAACCTGATCGGCGACCTGACGGTGTACGAGAACGTGGAATTGCCGCTGACCTATCGCGGCATGGGGTCGGCGGAGCGCAAACGCCGCGTGCAGGAGGCTCTGGAGCGCGTGGGCATGTCGCACCGTATGAAACATTACCCTTCGCAGCTTTCGGGAGGTCAACAACAGCGCGTCGCAGTGGCCCGTGCCTTGGGCGGAGACCCGGCGATCCTGCTGGCGGACGAGCCCACCGGAAACCTGGACTCCGCCAACGGCGAAGCCGTCATGAACTTGTTAAAGGACCTGCACCGCAACGGCGCCACCATCTGCATGGTGACGCACGATCCGCGGTACGCCCAGTTCGCGGACCGCACCATCCGTTTGTTCGACGGTAGGATCGTGGAGGAAAGCATCGAAGCGGCGCGCACCTGAGCCGGGCGGTCGATTCAGAGGCTATCTAAGATCCGCATGCAACAACCAGAGGATTTGTGTGTCTTCTTTCGTAAGGAGTGCGTTATCTTTCGATCTGTAAATAATTAGAGCGGTTAGAAACAATGCCAGTGTCCGGGGGATCTGTACACAGATGAGGGAAGGGACATGAAAGGAAGAATGCTGCTTCTGCAAGGCGCCCTGTTGGCGCTGGCGGGCGTCGTCAGTCCGTCGGCAATTGGAAACTTCCACCAAGAGTCCAGCCAGGTTTACGCTCTTTCCGCGAGTGGACGAGTTTCCCTGGTGAACATCAATGGTGACGTCCACATACATGCCTGGGACCGGAATGAAGTGCGCGTTGCGGCGGTCAAGACCGCGACCAGCCATGGTCTGCTCAACGAGGCGCGCGTCACGGTGGAGTCCACGCCGGATGCCATCAGTATCCGCACCCAGTACGCCGACGGTACAAACACCAATCCGGGCAGTGTGGAGTTTACCGTGATGGTCCCGCGCCACGCCTGCCTGAACGAGATCAAGCTGATCAACGGAGCGGTGGACATAGAAGGTGTCACCGGAGAGGTGAACGCATCTTCGGTGAACGGCAAGGTACGGGCGCAGAAGATCGCCGGCGATGCACGTCTCTCCACGGTGAACGGAACGCTGGAGGCCACCTTCGACCGCCTGAGCGACGCCAAGACAATCTCGATGAATTCCGTCAACGGGAGCATCATGCTCTCGATCCCCTACGACGCGCGGGCGGAGTTCAACGCGCGCAACGTGACCGGCGGAATCGACAACGACTTCGGTATAGAGGTGAACCAGGGCCGCGCCGTGGGCAGCCAGTTGCATGGCGTGTTGAAAGGCGGCGGCACTTACATCAATCTCAACAACATCAATGGCACGATCTGTATCATGCCGGTAGCCCATGGCCGCCGCGTGCGTTTCACCTAGGCGTGGCAGGCACTCTTGGGACTTCGGTCCTACACTGGGTTTCAGGAAAGCGTGCCGCCGTGGGCTTTAGGGTGGGGCAGGCGCTTCCGCCTGCCAACGGCGAGTTGAAGCTCGCCGCAGCACGCTAAATCTTGCGCCAACATCTTGGAGGCTGACGATGCTGCAGGATCTTCGCTACGCATTGCGAATGCTCATTAAGAGCAAGGCCTACACGGCGGTGGCCGTGCTGGCTTTAGCGCTGGGCATCGGCGCGAATACCGCCATCTTCAGCGTGGCCGATGCCTTCCTGCTGAAGCCGGTGGCCCTGCCGGACCTGGAAAGCCTCGTCATGGTGATGGAGAAGGGTCCCCATCAAACCGCCGAATGGAGCAGTGTCTCGCCGGCCAACTATTCCGATTGGAAACGCCAGAGCCAGTCCTTCGCATCGCTCTCTCCATACGAATGGGATGAAGCCAACCTCACCGGCAACGGCGATCCGGAACGGCTGACCCTTGTGCGCGCCGCCGGAAATTTCTTCGATGTGCTCGGGGCCAAACCTATGCTGGGCCGGACGTTCCTGCCCGAGGAAGAGCAGGCCGGCAAGAACCAGATCGTAGTGCTCAGCTATGGACTCTGGCAGCGGCGCTTCGGCGCCGATCGCGCGATCGTGGGCAAGACCATCAAGTTGGATGGCCTGGGCCACACCGTGATCGGAGTGATGGACAAGAAGTTCAATTTCCCGGTCAGTTCCCAATTGTGGGTGCCCCTGACGATGGACCCCAAAGAGAGCCAGATTCGCGGGAGCCACTACCTACAGATCGCAGCGCGGCTGAAGCCAGGCGTCTCGATTCGCCAGGCATCCGCCGAAATGACTACTATCGCGGCGCGGTTGGCTGTGCAGTATCCGGAGACCAACCGCGGCTGGAGCGCGCAGGTCGTCTCAATGCGGTTCTTCGTGACCGGAGATCTGACTACGAACTACACCCTGATGCTGCTGGTCGCGGTAGGCTTCGTGCTCTTGATCGCCTGCGCCAACGTGGCGAACCTGCAATTCGCACGGGGCGCGGCGCGGCAGCGGGAATTCGCCATGCGCACGGCGCTCGGTGCGAACCGATGGCGCATCGTGCGGCAGTTGCTGACTGAGAGCATCACTGTGTCGCTGCTGGGCGCGGTTGTCGGTTTGGGTATCGCGGTGTGGGGCGTGGAGCTGATCCTGCACTATATGCCCGCGGATATCGCGCGCTATATCGCCGGCTGGTATGAGATTCAACTGGATGCCCGCTCATTCGCGTTTGCCTTGGGCGTAGCGATGGCCTGCGGCATCGTCTCGGGCCTGGCGCCCGCGATTCAAAACTCGAAGCCCGATTTGAACGAAACTCTGAAGGAATCCGGACGCGGCACCTCCGCGGGCCGGTCGCGTCAACGCGTGCGCAGCGCCCTGGTGGTCTCCGAACTGGCGCTGGCGCTGGTCCTGCTGATCGGCGCCGGACTGATGGTGAAAGGCGTGAAGTCGCTGCTGGCCTTGCAGCAGCCCTACGATCCCCAGCACGTTCTGAGCGTCCAACTCAACCTTTCGGAGACGAAATACAAGACCCGGCAGCAGCAGGTTGCGTTTTATCGGCAAGCCCTTCAACAGTTGACCCCCATCTCGGAGATCGAATCGGCGGCCGTAGCGCGCTGTCTACCGTACGGCGACGGTTATCGGACGTCGCAGTTCAGCATTGAAGGCCGGGCCGTGGAGAAGAGTGAATTGCCCGACGCGCAACTCGAGCCGGTGAGCGCGGACTATTTCCGTCTGATGCGAATTCCTCTGCGCGAAGGCCGCCTGCTGAGCGATCACGATGGTGCCGAGTCGCTGCCCGTCGCGGTGGTCAGCGACGGCATGGTGCGCCGCTACTGGCCGGGTCAGAGCGTGCTGGGACGGCGTATGAAGGTGGGCCTGCCGGATTCCGAAAATCCCTGGCTGACGATCGTCGGCGTGGTGAAGGACGTTCAATACAACTGGTTCGACAAGGAGCCGTTGCCCGTCTTGTACCAGAGTTATCATCAGGCGGCCACTGGCTGGACCACGCTGGCCGTGCGCACTCACGGCGATCCGAACCGCATCATTACAGCCGTGCGCAGCCAGATCGCGAAAGTCGATCCGGACCAGCCGCTAGCGGAGATCAAGACCCTCGACCAGGTGATGTCGGATTCGGTGCTGGGCCTCGCGTATATGGCCGTGATGATGACCGTGCTGGGCGCAATCGCACTGGTGCTTTCGGCAGTGGGCGTCTCCGGCCTGATGGCTTACTCGGTAACCGAGCGCACGCACGAAATTGGCGTGCGTCTGGCGCTCGGCGCGCAAAGAGACGCGGTGCTGCGCATGCTCGTGGGCCGCGGCATGCTGCTGGCTGCCGCCGGCCTGGCGATCGGCTTTACGGCTTCCATCTTTCTTGCACGGCTGATGAGCCGCCTGATCTTCGGCGTCAGCGCGAACGACTGGAGCACCTTTGGAGTGATCTTGCTGGCGCTGGCGGCGGTAGCGCTGGTGGCCAGCTACATCCCGGCGCGCCGCGCGTCCCGGCTCGATCCGACTATGGCGCTGCGCCACGAATAATATGCGATACGCCTTTCGCGTTCTGCTTAAGAACCCCGGATTTATGCTGGCGGCGGTAGCGCCGATCGCCAGCTACATCCCGGCGCGCCGCGCGTCCCGGCTCGATCCGACTCTGGCGTTGCGCCACGAATAACATGCGATACGCCTTTCGCGTCCTTCGTAAGAATCCTGGCTTCACTCTGGCGGCCGTCCTCACGCTGGCGCTGGGCATCGGGGCCAACACCGCGATCTTTTCGGTGCTCAACGCCATGCTGCTGCGCGCCCTGCCGTACCGCGATCCGCAACACGTGGTCATGGTGTGGGAAGCCAATCCCGCGCTCGATAGCCTGGTAGCCGAGCGCGTGCAGACCTGCCTGCAAAATTTCCTGGAGTGGCGCGAGCAGAACCGCGTTTTCGAGTCCCTGGAATTCTTCCGCTACAGCGGCGTCAATCTGAGCGGCGGGGATAAGCCGGAGCGCGTGATTGCCGCGCCGATCTCACCGGGCTTCTTCGATCTGCTGGGAGTCAACGGGATGCGCGGGCGCACATTCACGGCGGAAGATTCCGAGCCGGGCAAGAATCGCGTGGTGGTGTTGAGCGACTCGCTTTACAAGCGGCGCTTCGGCGCAGACCCGAAGATCGTCGGGCAAACCATCGCCATGAACGGCGCGAACTATACGGTTGTCGGGGTGCTGCCGCCGCAGTTCCATCTACCCTCGTTTCGCGAAGGCATGGAGGAATTCAAGCCGGAAGTGTGGATTCCGGCGAATCTCGATCGGACGCAGAAGCAGGACGACCTGACCGAGCGCAGGCTGTATGTATTGGGCCGCCTCAAGCGCGGCGTGACGCTCGGGCAGGCCCGCGCGGATATGGCCCTAATCGGCAAGCGTCTGGAAGAGAAATATCCGCAATTGGACCGGAGCTGGGGCACCAGCGTCTTTCCGCTCTCGGCCGAGGATATGGGCAGCGCGATGCGCCGCACCTTGCTGGTGCTGCAGTGCGCGGTGGTCTTCGTGCTGCTGATCGCCTGCGCCAATGTGGTCAATCTGCAGCTTACGCGGGCCGCCGCGCGCGAGAAAGAGATGGCCGTCCGGATGGCTCTCGGTGCCGGCCGTCCCCGCATCGTGCGGCAAATGCTGGGCGAGAGCCTGCTGCTGAGCGCGTTGGGCGGCTGCGCGGGAATTCTGTTGGCCTACTGGGCAATCGGCGGTATGGTGGCCCTGGCGCCTTCCGACATTCACCGGCTCGACGATTTGCGCCTGGATGGATCGGTGCTGGCATTCACTCTGGCGATTACGGGCTTGACAGGCTTGCTGTTCGGGCTGGCGCCGGCGATGTTTTCCGCCCGCCAGGATCCCAACGATGCCCTGCGGAAAGGCGGGCGCTCGGGTGAGGGTGGCGTATCCGCGCGCATCCGCCGTGGCCTGGTAGTGGCCGAGGTGGCGCTTTCCCTGATCCTGCTGGCAGGCGCCGGGCTGATGATCCGCAGCTTGCGCTCGCTGATCCAGGTAAGCCCCGGATTCCAGGCTGGCCGTCTGCTGACCATGATGATCGACCTGCGGCCGGAGCGATATGCCAGCCTCGCGCAAGGCGGCGCTTTCGCCGGCCAACTGCTCGAGCGCGTCGCGCAGTTGCCCGGCGTGCGCGCGGCTGCGCTGGTCAACGATCTGCCGATGCAGCGCATCCAAATGCAGGCCTTTCGCGTGGAAGGGCAGCCGGTGCCCGCTCCCGGCCAGACTCCGGTGGCCGATTACCGCGCCGTTAGCGAAACGTACTTCCAGACCATGGGCACGCCAATCGTCGCGGGCCGCGGCTTCACGCGCGCCGACACCGAGAAACAGAACCCGACCGAGTTGATCGTGAACGAGAGCCTTGCCCGCAAGCTCTGGCCGCACGGAAATCCCCTGGGACAAGTCCTGCATTCGACCAGCGACAACGGCCCTAACGCCTGGCGGCGGGTGGTCGTCGGGGTGGTTGCCGACACGCGCCAGCTCGGGCTGGACAGCCTGCCGCGCACGGAGATGTTCGCTCCCCTGCGGCAGCAGTTTCCGAGCTTCGCGCTGGTGGTGCGCACGGCGGGTGATCCGATGCGTATGGCCTCCGCGGTCACGGCGCAGGTTTGGGCCCTCGACAAGGATCAGCCGGTGCACGACGTGCAGACGATGGATCACATAGTGGACGACAGCATTTCCCAGCGGCGCTTCAACATGCTGCTGCTGGCTGTCTTCGCCGGGACCGCGCTGGCGCTGGCGGCGGTGGGCATCTACGGCGTGCTGGCGTATTCGGTGAGCCGCCGCACGCAGGAGATCGGCATTCGCATGGCGCTCGGCGCGCAGACTCGGGATGTGTTGCGCCTGGTCGGCCGCGAGGGTTTCGTGCTGGTGCTGGCGGGCATCGGCCTGGGACTCGTTGGTGCGCTGATGCTGACCCGGCTGATGAGCAGTCTGCTTTTCGGCGTGGGTCCCACCGACGCGGTCACGTTCGCCGCCGTGCCTGCGGTGTTGGCGGCCGTCGCGTTGGCGGCATGCTACCTGCCCGCACGTCGCGCCGCGCGCGTGGAGCCGACCGTAGCGCTCAGATACGAGTAGCGCGCGCCCGGCTGGCCGAATACCCCCACCAACGCCTGGGGGTAGTTTTTCAACGCCTCTGTGGAAAAAACTGTGGAAACTGAGCCTGAATCCGAGACAAGTCCAACGTCTGTATAGACTTTGTAACAAAGTGCACACCGATTCAGCACGATAGTTAACAAGTCC
>Ga0187855_10001155_pt1 | contig 21474 bp, 19 predicted proteins | sample June2016WEW_8_10_2_FD_132969 | JGI IMG/M metagenome (GOLD analysis project Ga0187855, IMG submission 132969) | Peatland microbial communities from SPRUCE experiment site at the Marcell Experimental Forest, Minnesota, USA - June2016WEW_8_10 | ecosystem: Environmental > Terrestrial > Soil >...
ACCGTCCTGCCCTCGTGCTCGACCAGCTCGCGGATCATTTCGCGGAACTCCTGGATCCCGCCCGGGTCAAGGCCGTTCGTCGGCTCGTCGAGGATCAGCAGCAGCGGGTCGGCGAGCAGACAGCGGGCGACGCCGAGGCGCTGGCGCATCCCGAGCGAGTACTTCTTCACCTTCTCGTCGGCGCGCTCGCTGAGGCCGACGCGGGCCAGCGCAGGGTCGATCCGCGCCTGCACCTCGGGGCCGCGCACGGCGGCGACGATGCGCAGGTTCTCGCGGCCGGAGAGGTTGGGGTGGAAGCGCGGCTCCTCCACGATCGCCCCGACCCGCCGCAGCGCCTCGCCGCGCTCGGCCGGCACCGAACGTCCGAGCACGCGCATGCTGCCGGCGCTCGAGCGGGTGAGGCCGAGCAGCATGCGGATCATCGTCGTCTTGCCCGCGCCGTTGGGGCCGAGGAAGCCGAAGGCGCTGCCGCGCGGCACGTATAGGTCGACGCCGTCGATCGCCGCCCGCGCACCGAAGCGCTTTGTCACGCCCTCGGTCTCGATCGCGGCGTGACCGGTCATCTGGCCCGGGGAGCCGCCGTTGTCAGTTTGCGTGGGCACAACCACTTCCTTTCGCGAGCGTGACGCGCCCGCCTTCAGTTGCAGCGCGGATTGCGTCGCGGGTTCGCATCAGCGCAGCCTTGCAGCCCAACCTAAACGTATCGTGAGAACTACGAGACGGTCGAGAGCCCGGCGGACAGACGGCAGTCGCGGTTGAGCAGACGTGGGTGCCGCACCGCAGCCTACCGCAACCTCTCTACCCGTCCTCCTGCGCCTGCAGCTCCCGCACTCGCTCCTCCAGCTGCGAGGTCACCCCCGGGTCGCGCAGCGTGGTGACGTCGCCCAGCGCGCGGCCCTCGGCGATGTCGCGCAGCAGGCGGCGCATGATCTTGCCCGAGCGCGTCTTCGGGAGGTCGTCGGCCCAGATGATCCGCTTGGGGCGCGCAAACTTGCCGATCCGCTCGGCCACTGTCGCGCGGATGCTCTCGGTCTCCTGCTCATCGCCCTCAAGCTCCCCCTGCAGCGTCACAAACGCCACGATCGCCTGGCCGGTGTCCTCGTCGTGCTGGCCGATCACCGCGGCCTCGGCGACGTCGGGGTGGGCGACGATCGCCGACTCGACCTCCGCGGTGGAGAGGCGGTGGCCGGAGACGTTGACGACGTCGTCGATGCGCCCGATCACCCACAGGTAGCCGTCGGCGTCACGACGTGCGGCGTCGCCCACCAGGTAGGTCTGCTTGCCGAAGCGCTCGAAGTAGGTCCTGATGTAGCGCTCGTCCTCCTTGTAGAGGGTGCGCAACATCGACGGCCACGGGCGAGTCAACACCAGCAGGCCCTGACCGTGCTCGATCGAGTTGCCGCCGGACTCGGCGAACACCTCCGCCTCGACCCCCGGGAAGGGGTGCGTGCAGGAGCCCGGCTTGGTGGCGGTGATGCCCGGCAGCGGCGTGATCATGATCGCCCCGGTCTCGGTCTGCCACCAGGTGTCGACGATCGGGCAGCGCCCGCCGCCGATCACTTTGTGGTACCACAGCCACGCCTTCGGGTTGATCGGCTCGCCAACCGTGCCCAGCAGCCGCAGCGTCGAGAGGTCGTGCTCGTTTGGCCACTGCGCGCCCCACTTGATGCAGGCGCGGATCGCCGTCGGCGCGCAGTAGAGGATGGTAACCCCGTAGCGCTCGATCAGCTCCCACCAGATGCCCTTGTTGGGGTAGTCGGGGGCGCCCTCCCACATCACCGAGGTGGCGCCGTTGCATAGCGGGCCGTAGACGATGTAGGAGTGGCCGGTGACCCAGCCGACGTCGGCCGCGCACCAGTAAACGTCTGACTCCGGCTTGAGGTCGAACACGTAGCGGTGGGTGGCCGACACGCCGGTGAGATAGCCCCCGGTGGTGTGCAGGATGCCCTTCGGCTTGGCGGTCGACCCGGAGGTGTAGAGGATGTACAGGGGGTGCTCGGCGTCCAGCGGCTCGGCCGGGCACTCCGCCGCGGCCGCGGCGAGGATCTCGTCGTAGTACACGTCGCGGCCCTCGCGCATCTCGCAAGGCGTTCCCTTGCTCCTGACGACCACAATCTTCTCGAGCGTCTCGAGGTCGCCCATCACCTCGTCCACCCGGTCCTTCACCGCCGCGGTCTTGCCCTTGCGCGCGGCGCCGTCCACGGTGATCAGCACCTTCGCCTCGGAGAACTCCATCCGCTCGCGCACCGCCTCTGCGGAGAAGCCGCCGAAGACGACGTTGTGGGGGGCGCCGATGCGCGCGCAGGCGAGCATCGCCACAACCACCTCGGGGATCATCGGCAGGTAGATCCCGACCACGTCGCCGCGGCGCACGCCGAGATCCTTCAACGCGCTGGCGAAGCGCTGCACCTCCGCGAGCAGCTGCGCGTAGGTGAGGTCGCGCTCCTGGCCCTCCTCGCCGCGCCAGTGGAAGGCAACCCGCTCGCCCTTTCCCTCCAGCACGTGGCGGTCCAGGCAGTTGTAGGAGGCGTTGAGGCGACCTCCGGTGAACCACTTGTAGAAGGGCGGGTTGGAGTCGTCGAGCACCGTTTCCCAGGGCTCAAACCAATGCAGCTGCTTTGCCTGCCCCGCCCACCATGCCTGCGGGTCGCGTGCGGCCTCCTCGTACACGGCGGGGTCCGACAGCAGCGCCTGCTCGCGGAACTCCGCGGAGGGCTCAAACGTCTCCACCTCCAGCAGCTCCGCGAGCTCACGGTCGAGCGCCTCCCCTGTAGCCGACGTTGGTTCAGTCGCCATCTCCGCCCTTCTTTCTCAGTCGCGTTTGCCCAAGGCACCACCGCTGCCAGGGTAGGGCCGCGCTCTCAACCCCAAGGCATCGGCCCTACCAGGGTAGGAGCTCCCTCACTCGCGTTTGCCCAACGGCACCACCGGCAGCATGATGCGGCCAAACGTCGAGTTGACGACGGCGGCACACGACGCATACCACGCGGCGGCCGCGGTCGCCAGGCCGAGGTAGCCACCCCAGTGGGTGACGGTCGCGTGCGGGCCCACCGCGCCGATCGCCAGCAGGATGAAAGTGATCGTCAGCAGCACGAACACCGTCAGCACGGCCAGGTTGACGCGCAGCGCCGCCACCGTCATGTAAGCGGTGAAGATCGCCCACGCCCACAGGTACACGCCGATCGCGTGCCCGGCGTTGCCGCCGATCGACTTGGCGTAGAAGACGTTCAGCGCCCAGAACGAGATCCAGAAGGCCCCGAATGAGCAGAACGCCACGGCACCGAAGGTGTTGCCGGTGCGGAACTCCCACATGCCGGCGAGCAGCTGCACGATCCCGCCGTAGGCGAGCGCCAGGCCGAGCACGACCGGGAAGCCCTTTTCATCGACGAGGTTCGAGTTGAACATCGAGAGCACGAACGTCGTCATCGCGAAGCCCGCGAGACCTAGCGGGCCGGGATCGGCCGGCCTCCACAGGGTCGCCTGCGCGGCCTCACCGGGTGGTGGCTCCCGACGCGGGATCGACTGAATCGAGTCGGGACGATGAATAGATGCTGCCTCCATGGGACCCTCCCTCCAGCCAGCCCTCCTGGGGGCGGCTCAGGACGCTTTGTGGATCGTTGTCGAACGGGGAAGGGGGAATGTGACGATTCCCACGTTCTAGGTCAATGATTCCCGCTTGGGGGGATACCCAAACCCTTTACAAAGTGAAGTGGTTGGGTCCGAAAAGATTGTTGTTCGATCGACACCCCAACCCTTTACAAAGTAAAGTGGTAGGGGCCCAAAAGATTGTTGTTCCGTCGACGCTCCAACCCTTCAAAAAATGAAGTGGTGGGGCCGGAAAGATCTATTCGTTCAGCACCCAAACCCTTCATAAAGTGAAGTGGTGGGGTCCGAAATGAATACAACTATCCGCGGGCGCCCCGCTTGCGGCGCCGCTTCGACGAGCCCCCGCCGCGAACGGGCTGCATCGGATCGGGCGCCACATCGCCCGCCGTTCCGTTGGCGCCCCCTTCAAGGCTTGGCTGCGTGCTCGGACGGGCGCCCGGCTGCCCCAGCCCACGGCGACCGCCGCCGCCGCCGCCCGCATCGCGCTGAGCACGCGCTTCGGCCGCCGAGGGCCACGGGCGCGCTTCGCCGGCCGCCCACGCCGCCGGGTCGCCACCCGGCCAGCGCCCCATCAGCAGGATGCCCACAGTCACCATCCAGAAGGCGGGGATCAACTGCTGCACCTCCCCCAGCGCCAGCCCGAAGGGGGTGAAGGCGAGCAGCGCCGCGAAGATACCCAGATACATCGTCCAGCGGGCCATCAGCCCGGTTCGCGTGGCGCCGAGCGTCACCACAACCATGCCCGCCGCCAGCGCCAGCCCGGCGGCCAGCCCGATGTACTCGCTCGCTTCCAGCACCGCGCTCTGCGTCAGCGCGTGGTTGACCGCTTCGGCCGTGAAGTCGTGGCCCGTCACAAAGCTGTGCGCGTTCAGAACCTGCGCGAGCGGGTGGGCGATCGATACGAGCACCATCCCCCCTCCCCCATAAAGAACCAGCGGCTGCGCGGCCCTGCTCGTCTCCGGTCGGCGGAAGCGCACGGCGCTCAGCAGGAACAGCAGCACCAGGATCAGGAAGAGGATCGCCACCGCCTGCAGCACGTTGCCGGCGATCAGGCCGAAGGCGTGGTGGTCGATGAACCGCACCTCGGCCGCGCCCGGGCTCACCGCGGGGTTGGCTTCGCCGCGCAGCGCCGGCGCCAGGCCCTGGATCGTGCCGACCGTCGGCAGGCCGTGCAGGGTTGTGCTGACGATCACGCCGCCCAGCAGGAACAGCACGCCGCCGGCGATCGATGGCACGCCGAGGCGGTTGCGGCGATAGGTCTCGTGCTCGACCCGCGCGCGAATCTGCTTTTTGTCGGGCTTGAAAGGCTGCCCGGACGGTTCCTCGTCGTTGTTGCGGGGCATGGGGCAGGCCAGTGTAAGGGGAATCAAAAAGCGAGGGGCCCAGCTCGCCGGCCTTCGGCCGGCTGCGCCACCCTCTTGGACGCTAGGATGAGCGTCATGGAGGGTGGCGGTCTAGGAGACCTGTTCGGCGACCCCGAGGAGCTGCAGCGGCGCCTCGCCGACTTCGCGATGCAGATGCAGGGCCAGCAGCGCCTCGCCTGGGCCGACAACGCGATCAAGCTCGCCGTCGACATGACGGTGGCCGCCGTCAACCGCATCAACGTGCAGGGCAGCCCCGAGGCGCAGGCGGAGCAGATCCGCGCGGTGATGGCCACCGTCTTCCCCGAGGCGGTCACACTCGTGCGCGAGGCGCGCGAGGGGCTTCAGTAACGAGGCAGCTCACGCTCGTGCGAGGTGCGCGCGGGGCTTCCGTAGACGAGGGTCACGCCCGGGCGCGAGGCGCGCGCGGGACTTCGGGAGGCGAGTCGTCGTCCACCAGCAAAACGCCCGCCCGCTCAGCGCGACGCTCGGCCTCGCGGGAGGCGTGCCCGGCGGCGATCACCTCGCGGAAGGAGCGGAAGCGGAAGATGAACACCACCGCGCCGAGCCCCACCAGCGCGGTGAGGGTGGCGATCGCGATCTGCTGGCCCACCGAGTAGGCCGCGACCGCCGCCGTGCCCGCCGCGCTCGCGGCAAACACCTTCACCAGCAGCGCCTGCTGCACCCCGGCGCCGCCAGGCGTGAACGGCACCGCGCCGGCGACCTGGTTGACGCCGAACACCAGCAGCACGTTCTCGACCGAGCCGCCCACGCGAAAGGCGTCGAGCAAAAACCAAAAGGCGGCGAAGCGGCACAGCCACCCGAGCGCCTGCAGCGCCGCCACTTCGCGCAGGTAGCGGGGCCGGTCGGTGAGGATTGTGAGGCCCTGGCGGACACGCTCCCAGAAGGCCTGCACGCGCACCGACAGCAGCGCGAACGCCACCAGGCCGAGGATCGCCAGGGCGGTGATCAAAAAGAGCGTGAAGCGGAAGTGCGCCGCCAGGTAGGAGATGTCGAAGGAGCCCAGCTGCGAGAAGTCCGGCGGCTTGGGGAACACGCCTTGGGTGAAGGCGAAGATCAGCACCACCACGCCCACCGTGGCGTCGAACACCGACTCCACGAAGAACGCCGACGCCACGGTCGGGTAGGAGGAGCCGGGGATCGAGCTGCGCGTGAGGAACAGCTTGATGATGTCCCCGCCGCGCGCCGGCACCACGTTGTTGAAGCCAACGGCCGCCCAGTACGCGCCCCAGATCCGCCGCCACTGGAAGCTCACCGCCGGGTACGCCGCGCGCAGGCTGTTGAAGAAGGCCCGCGAGCGCAGCGTCAGGTTGAGGCTGAAGAAGGCAAGGCCGAGTATCAGCGCGCCCCAGTGGACGGCGGCCAGGTCGGAGAAGAACTGGCTGGCCGCTTCCAGGAAGGCGCTGACGCTGTGGCCGATCGAGGTCGAAGCGAGGGGCGGGGACACGCCTCAAGCGTACGGGCCTTGGCGGGTGCCCCACCTCAAATCTCGTCCTCGTCCTCCTCGATCGGGTCCTCGTACTCGTCGAGGTCCAGCTCCTCGTCGGTGCCCAACTCCTCGTCGTCCTCCCACTCCTCGTCGTCGAACTCATGCTCGGGGGCCTCGAGAATGGTGCCCAGCGACATGCCGCTCTCCTTTCAGGCTCGCTCGTGATTGCTCGTCTTGTGCATACCCGGTTCCCGGGGAAACGGGCGCATCATAGTTCTACAGCAGCCACGGCATGTGAACGATCGACGCCCCTGATCGCGCAGACCCTTGTGAACGATCCGATCGCGCAAACCCCCGTCTTCGATCACCGCTCGGATCGGGCAGACCCCTCCTCAGCCACGCCCGCTCGCGCAGAAGCTCTGCGAGCGCAGATTCTCCCACACGGCGCCGGGATTCAGCCGGTCTTCCTCCCGTTCGCGATCGGCTTCGCGCTGGCGCAGCCATACCGTGTATGGATCGGCGGGTACGATGCGCCCGGGCCTGAGCACCTGCGCGTCGTGACGGCTGGCCGTGCGGCTCGGCCCGTCCTGCGCGGATAGCGCGATGCTCCGCGGGCTCGCGGTTTGGCCGGTCGATGAGGAGTGTCGCACTGTGTGTTTGAGAGCTTGAAGCGGTCGCATTTCAACAGTCTCCTGACTCAGTCGTCGCTTTTTGGTGAGTGTGGATGGGCGATTCACATTTCGCGAAGACACACTTTGAGGCGCCGCCCGCGTTCGGGCGAGATGGCAAGAATGCACCCGCCACCGACAATTCTCACGGGGGTTGGACGAACGAATTAGCGACCTCCCTGTGGGGCCTACACACATGTCGTCCGGGGCGTTGAAAGAGCTGCCCGAATCGGGCAGTTAGCCTGGATTATCGGTGCACTAATCTACCCCCTACCGACAATCCAGGTTAGTGTCGCTGCGGTCTGCGCTATGTCCCGCGCCCTGATCTCGATGCTCCGCTGGGCGAGGGTTTGACGCCCTAGGGTTCGTGGGCCCTACGCCAGCATCGACAGCAGCGCCATGCGGATCGGGACGCCGTTGGCGGCCTGCTTGAAGTAGAGCGCCTCTGGTAGGTCATCCACCTCATGGGCGATCTCGTGGATGCGCGGTAGGGGGTCGAGCAGCAGCTTGATCTCCGAGTTGCGCACATCACCGGCGGCGATGCAGTAGCGCTCGCGGTAGGTTGCTGCCAGCTCCTGGTCGGCGATGCGCTCGACCTGGAAGCGGTTGACGTACACGATCTCGCACGCCAGCAGCTGTTGCATGTCGCTGCTCTGCTCCACCCGCAGTCCCTTTTCGCGCAGGTCGCTCAGGTCCCGTTCATCCAGCCACAGCTCTTCGGGGCCAACCAGCAGCACGTCGTTGTCGGGGTAGTGGGAGAGGCCGCGGCAGAGCGAGTGGATCGAGCGCGAGTGGCGGGGGTCGAAGCCCATCCCCACCCGCAGCGAGTGCAACCGCCCCAGCTCTCGCTCGATCGTGTACATGTCGATCAGCGCCTGCGTGGGGTGCTCGTTGGGGCCGTCGCCGCCGTTGATCAGCGGTACCGGGCTGATCTCCGACGCGCGCTGGGCGATGCCCGCCGCCTCGTGGCGCAGGACGATCAGGTCGGCGTAGCTGCCGACCACGCGCACCGTGTCCTCGATCGACTCGCCCTTCGACAGCGAGGAGGACTCAACACCGCGGTGGGAGATCACCGCCGCCCCCAGTCGCGCCGCGGCGGCGCTGAAGCTGAGGATCGTGCGCGATGAGGGCTCGAAGAACAGCAACGCAACCACCCTGCCAGTGAGGCTCGAGAGGCGCGTCGGGATCCGCAGGGCGGCGGCCATGTCGTCGGCCGTCGCGAAGATCTCGCGGGCCAGCTTGTCGTCGACCTGGTCGATCGAGATCAGGTGACGGGGCATTGCCGGGGAATATATCCGGCGTCTCCCTCACCTGGGCGCCAGGGGCTGTCTCGGGTAGAGCACTTCTTTTTGGGCCCTTACCAAATAAGACTAGGTCTCAATCTTATTTGGTTATAGGCGCAAAGTGAAAGCTATGCCAAGGCCAGCACCCCGGTCTCCAGCGCCAGCAGCTGCTGCTTACGTGGGAGCCCTCCGCCGTAACCGGTGAGCGTGCCGTTCGCACCGATCACGCGGTGACAGGGGATGACGATCGCGATCGGGTTGCGATTGTTGGCACCCCCCACCGCGCGCGCCGCGCCGGGCTGGCCTACTGCGGCGGCGATCTCGCCGTAAGAGGCGGTCTCGCCGTAGGGGATCGCCTGCAGCTCGCGCCACACGCTGAGCTGGAAGGGCGTGCCGCTGGGGGCGAGGTCGAGGTCGAACTCGTGGCGCTCGCCCACGAAATACTGCTCCAGCTGGCGGCGCAGCGGCGCCAGCGCCTCCTCGTCGCGCGCCCAGCTCGAGTCGCGCGCCGGCAGGCGATGGCCATCGTGGAAGTGCAGGCCGGTGATCCGCCCCGCAGCGTCGGCGCTGGCCAGCAGCTCTCCGACTGGACTGTCAATCGTTGTGTATCTCATGCCCCCACTCTGACACCCACCGGCGGCGGATGCTGGCGGAAATCGGACGGGATAGATGTGGGGAGCGTCGGTGTCTGATTTCCGCTGGCCCCGCCCCTCATACTGATGTTCATGAGCACCGTCGACACGCCTGACACCGAGGACTTCGACGCGCGCTACCGCGTGCTCGGCAGCCGCGACCACCGCTTCGACGGATGCTTCTTCGTGGCCGTCACCTCCACCGGGATCTACTGCCGCCCCAGCTGCCCCGCGATCGTGCCCAAGCGGCGCAACGTACGCTTCTACCCCACCGCCGCCGCTGCCCAGAGCGCGGGCTTTCGCGCCTGCCTGCGCTGCCATCCGCACGCCGCCCCGGGCTCACCGGAGTGGAATCGTCGCGGCGACCTCGCCGCGCGCGCGATGGGGCTGATCGCGGATGGGGTCGTCGACCGCGACGGCGTCCACGGGCTCGCGCGGCGCCTGGCCTACAGCGAACGCCACCTCACGCGCCAGTTGACGGCCGAGCTCGGGGCGGGCCCGCTCGCGCTCGCCCGCGCACAGCGGGCGCAGACGGCGCGCATCCTGATCGAGACGACCACCTTGCGCCTGATCGACGTCGCCCACGCAGCCGGCTTCGCCAGCGTGCGTCAGTTCAACGACACGATCCGTGCCGTGTTCGGACGTACCCCCACGGAGCTGCGGCGCAAAGCGTCGGGGCGTCGCCACAATGGACCGGCGGAGCCGGCGGTGGTTGGGCCGCGAGTCGGTGGGCTCCCCATCGTTGTGCGTCTCGCCCACCGCGAGCCGCTCGACTGGGGGCGGCTGCTGAGCTTCCTCGGCACCCGCGCCATCCCCGGCGCGGAGGAGGTCGTCGGCGGGTGCTACCGGCGCACGCTGCGTCTGCCCCACGGGCACGGTGTCGTCGAACTCAGCCCCGTGGACGGTGCGATCGAGTGCCGTCTGAGCCTCGTCGACCTGCGCGACCTGACGGCCGCCGTGCAACGCTGCCGGCGCCTGCTCGACCTCGACGCCGACCCCACCGCGCCGGCCGAGCACCTCGCCGGCGATCCGCTGCTCGCGCCACTTGTGCGCGCCGCCCCCGGGCTGCGCCTGCCCGGCGCCGTGGACGGGGCCGAACTCGCGGTGCGCGCCGTGCTCGGGCAGCAGATCTCGGTGCCCGCCGCCCGCACCGCCGCCGCGCATCTGACGCAGGCGCTGGGCGAGCCGCTGCCCGCGCCCGACGGCGGGCTCACGCATCTCTTCCCGTCTCCCGCTGCGATCGCCGCCGCAGCACCCGAGCAGCTGCCGGGTGGCCCCGCGCGCCGGCGCAACACGCTGCAGGCGCTGGCGGGGCTGCTCGCCGCGGGAGACCTGGCGATCGACCCCGGCAGCGACCGCGAGGAGCTGCGCGCGCGCCTGCTCGCGCTGCCCGGCGTGGGCCCGTGGACGGTGGAGTACATCGCGATGCGCGCACTCGCCGACCCCGACGCGTTTCTGCCCACCGACCTCGGCGTACGCCACGCGCTGGCGGCGCTAGGGCGCTCCGATCCCACGCTCAGAGATGGATGCTCGCCGCGCGATGCGGCGCGCCTGGCGGAGCGCTGGCGGCCGTGGCGCGCCTACGCGCTGCAACATCTGTGGGGCTCGCTCACCACGGCGGCTCAAGCGATCGACCCGCCGCCACGTGCGCACGGCCACGCGGCCGGCGCGGCCGGCGCCCACGTGCGCATGCCCGCGCGGCCGGCGCATAACATGGCGGGATGCCCTCCAGCCAACCGTTGACATCCTCCGATAACGGCTCCCAACCGATCGTGCAGGCGCACGATCTGCGCCGCCGCTATGGCGAAGGCGAGGCCTCCGTCGACGCGCTGGCGGGGGTCACGGTGGACTTCCCCGCCGGTCGCTTCGCCGCGATCATGGGGCCGTCGGGCAGCGGCAAGTCCACGCTGATGCACCTGCTCGCGGGGCTCGATCGCCCGACGTCCGGAACGGTGAGCGTCGGCGGCGTGGAGCTGACCGAGCTGGACGACCGCGCGCTCACGCAGCTGCGCCGCGACCGCGTGGGCTTCATCTTCCAGACATTCAACCTGCTGCCGGTGCTTAGCGCCGAGGAGAACATCCTGCTGCCACTGTCGATCGCGGGACGCGAGGTCGACCGCGAGTGGTTTGACCGGCTGATCGACACGGTCGGAATCCGCGACCGGCTCAGCCATCGCCCCGCGGAGCTCTCCGGCGGCCAGCAGCAGCGTGTGGCAGTGGCCCGCGCTTTGATCTCGCGTCCCGCCGTCGTGTTCGCCGACGAGCCCTCCGGCAACCTCGACTCCAAGTCCTCCGGCGACGTCCTGCAGCTGCTGCGCCACGCCGTCGACGACTTCTCCCAGACGGTCGTGATGGTCACCCACGACGCCCACGCGGCGTCGTTCGCCGACCGCCTGCTGGTGCTGGCCGACGGCAGGATCGTGCACGACGGCGAGGCGACGAGCGCCGAGCAGGCGCTGGATCTGATGAAGGCCGTGGGCTGATGCCCAAGCTGGTGCTGCGCGGCTTCGTGCAGCGCAAGCTGCGCGTGCTGCTGACGGCGATCGCGATCGCTTTGGGCGTGGCGCTGATGGCCGGCACCTACATCCTCACCGACACGATCAACCACGCGTTCGCGGAAATCTTCTCCAGCGCCTACGCCAACAAGGCGGTGGTCATCACCGAAAAGGAAACGCTCGGTGGCTCGGAAACCTCCGTCCTCAATCAGGCGACGCTCGCCCGCGTGCGCGCGGTGCCCGGCGTGGCGGCGGCCTCGGGAGCCATCTCCAGCCAGGCGGCGCTACTCAGCACCGGCGGCAAGCGGCTCACCGGCGGCGGGGCGCCGGGGCGCGTGGATGCCCTGCAGCCGCCACGCTTCGAGGCGTTCACCGCGACACAAGGCCATCTGCCGCGCGCCGCCGGGGAGGTCGCGATCGACCAAGCAAGCGCCAAGCGCAACCACCTGCGGCTCGGCCAGCAGATCGTGATCGCGGGTCGCTCGCCGGCACGCCGCTACACGATCGCCGGAATCGCCAAGTTCGCCGGCAGCGAATCCTTCGGTGGCACCACCGTCGCGCTTTTGATCCCCAGCCAGGCGCAGTACGTGGCGGGCGAACCGGGCGTGTACGACAGCATCAACGTCGCCGCCACCGCCGCCACCGCACCCATCGAACTGGCCGCCCGCATCCGTGCCGCGGTGCCGGCCACGCTGAAGGTGCGCACCGGCGCCGAAGAAGCCGCCAACCAAACAGCCAACCTCGAAGAAGAGCTCGGCTTCCTGCGCACCTTCCTGCTGATCTTCGCCTACGTCGCGCTGGTCGTGGGGGCGTTCATCATCTTCAACACCATCTCGATCACCGTCGCCCAGCGCACCCGCGAGTTCGGCCTGCTGCGCACGCTCGGCGCCTCGCGCGGGCAGATCATGCGCGCCGTCGTGGAGGAAGGTCTGCTGCTGGGGGTGGTGGGGGCAGTGATCGGGCTGCTCGGCGGGATCGCGCTCGCCCCGGCGCTCGACGGGCTGTTCAAGGCGTTTGGCGCCGACCTGCCCGACAACGGCACGGTGCTGGAGGCGCGCACCGTGATCGTCTCACTCGGCGTGGGTATCGTCGTTACGGTGCTCGCGGGCTTCTTCCCGGCGCTGCGCGCCACCCGCGTGCCACCGATCGCCGCGATGCGCGAGGGGGTGCAGATCCCGCCCCGGCCGCTCACCGAACTGGTGGTCCTGCGGCGCGTGGCCCTATTGGCGGTGGTGTTCGTGATCATCGGCTTGCTGCTCGGCAAGGGCGTGGGGGTCCTGCTGTTCGTCGTGTTTGCGGTGTACGTGATCGTGCAGCTGGTGGGCCTCGCGCGCGGTCCCGGCAAGCACCACCACCGCGTCGTGCCGGCGCTGGCCGGCGCGATCGGCTGGCTGGTGAGCTGGCGCGGGATCACCGCCCGCCTCGCGCGCGAGAACTCGATCCGCCAGCCCGGCCGCACGCTCGTCACCGCGCTCGCCCTCACCGTCGGGTTGGGGCTGGTCGCTTTCATCTCGGTGCTCGCCGCCGGCACCAACGCGACGATCGACCGTGCGGTCAACCGCTCCTTCGCCGGCAACCTGATCGTGCAGAACACGCAGGGTCAGGGGGGCGTCCCCGCCGCAGTGGCACCGGCGCTGAGGGCGATTCACGGCGTCGGCGCAGTCACCGCGATCGCCTTCACCAAGGGCCGGGTGCGCGACCTCGCGCAGCGGGGGGCGCCGGTGATCGACGAAGAAAGCCGCATCACCGCGATCGAACCCGAATCGTTCGGGAAGATGTACAAGATCGAATGGGAACACGGCTCGGCGGCGACGCTTGCGGCGCTCGGGCGGGGGGGCACGATCGTCACAAAGAAGTTCGCCGGCGCCCACCACCTCCGGGTTGGGCAGCGCGTGTCGCTGCTGACGCCCACCAGGCACAGGGTGACGTTGACGATCGCGGGTGTGTTGCAAGAAGAAGTGCTCGGCCTGCTCTCCAACCTCACAATCTCGCGCTCGTTGGCGCGCGCGGCGTTTGGGCAGCGCGAAGACGGGGTGGACTTCGTCGCCTACGCCCCCGGCGCCGACAGCGCCGCGGTGGACCGCTCGATCCACGCGCTGCTGCGCCACAGCTTCCCCCAGACCCACGCCCAAACCGCGGCACAGTTCACCAGCGAACAGAACAGCAAAGTCAATAAGTTCCTGCTGCTCGTCTACGTCCTGCTGGCGCTCTCAGTGGTCGTGTCGCTGTTCGGCATCGTCAACACGCTCGTGCTCTCGATCTACGAGCGCACCCACGAGCTGGGCATGATGCGCGCGATCGGCACCTCCCGCCGCCAGATCCGCCAGATGATCCGCTACGAGTCGCTGATCACCGCGATGATTGGCGGCATCCTTGGTTTGGTGATCGGCGTGGTCGGCGCGATCCTCGTCACCACCCTCGCGCTGTCGGACTCGGGCTACGTGCTCTCGATCCCGGTCGGCACGCTGATCCTGCTGCTGATCGCCGCCGCGCTCGCCGGCCTGCTCGCCGCCCAGGCCCCCGCGCGGCGCGCGGCGCGAATGGACGTGCTGAGCGCGCTCGCCAGCGAGTAATCAGCTCGGCGTGGTGGGCAGCTGTGAGACGCGTCCGTTCGACCAGCGCCGGCTTGCGCTTCAGCCGCTTGCATTCGCGCTGCTGCTGTGGTGAGCTTCGCGCCACGGTTGCCGAGGTTCGTGCTCAGAGCGAAGGCGCGAGCATCACGACCGCGCCAGAGCATTAGAGTTGCCCGGTGCCCACCGGCGAGCGTTACGCGCAGCGATGGAGACGGCTGTTTGGCCGTGCGTCTTGTTTGGCCGGCCTGTCGGCCTCGCTCGCGCTCCTCGCGGCATCCTCGGCCACCGGCTCGACCCTCTACTACCAGAGCGGGGGTGCGATCGACCGCCTCGATCTGAGCGGTGCTCAGCGCCCCCACCAGATCGCCGGCTCTCGCGCCGTCGGCGACGGCGTCTCCGCGATGGCCGTAAGCGGGCCCTACCTGTACTGGAGCGACTTCAATGGCCTCGATCACAGCTCGATCTGGCGGGCGCGGCTGGACGGCGGCGGTGCACGCGCGCTGATCCACGTCCCTTCGTCGGGACCACACGGACCGGTGATCGCGGGTGGGCACATCTATTGGAGTGAAACCAACGCCATCGCCCGCGCCAACCTGAACGGGTCTCATGCGCAGCGGACCTTCAAGCGCCTGCCGCTCCAGAGCAGCGGCGAAGCCACCAACGGGCTCGCCACCGACGGCCGTTACATCTACTTCAGCCGCTGTCAGGATGCCGAGATCGGGCGCATCGCACTCAACGGCAGCGAAGCCAACCCCCACTTCATCGCCCTTGCGCGCGGGCAGTGCCCGCAGGGCATCGCCGTCGCCGGCGGGCGGATCTACTGGACCAACCTCGGCCTGGAAGGGCCGGGGACGATCGGCCGGGCGAGTCTCGCCGGCGGCGGCGAAGCGACGGACGGCTGGCTTGCGATGCCCCCCATGCCAGCGGGTGGCCCGTGGTCGCTCGCCGCGGCCGGTGGCCAGATGTACTTCAGTTGGGGCGGCACCCCCGAATCCGCGCCCACTTACATCGGCACGGCCGCCCTCGAAGGGCCGCCGGCTGTCTCAGCTCAGCTGGTGCGAGTCGCCCGCGGCGGCACGGCGATCGTGGTCGTGCCCTGAGCTGGGTGACCCCAGACAACCCGTTTACGGCAGGGGGACAGCAGTGAGCTCGCGCTCAAAGGCTCTCCTCAGCGCGACGAGCTGGTGGTGGCCGCCAGGTGCGCGTGCACGAAGCTCACCACCGATGCGCCCTCCGCAACCGCGGTTGCACAGCGCTTAATCGACCCGGCGCGCACATCGCCGGCCGCGTAGACGCCGGGCACACTCGTCTCCAGCAGGCCGTGCGCCCCGGCGTCGGGGCCGGTGAGGACAAACCCGTGGGAGTCCCTTGCGAGGACGTCGCCCAGCCAATCGGTGCAGGGCTCGGCGCCCAGGAAGAGGAACAGGAACGAAAACGGCAGCTTCTCACCGCTGGTGAGCGTGACGGCATCGAGTCCTCCCTGCTCGCCGTGCAGCTCGCAGATCTCGGCGCGATCGTGCACCGCAACCCCGTAGCGTTCGAGCTCGTCGATCAGATACTGCGACATCGTCTCGCTCAAGGCGCGGCGCCGGTGCAAGAGGGTGACGAGCGCCCCGCCCCGCGCCAGCCATACGGCGGCCTGCCCGGCGGAGTTGCCGCCACCCACCACCCCCACGCGTCGTCCCGCGCAGATCTGCCCCTCGAGTGGGCCGGCGGCATAGAAGACGCTGAGCCCCTCGTAGCGATCGAGATCCTCCACGGGCAGGCGCCGATATTCGGCCCCCGTCGCCAGCAGCACCGCCCGGGCGGTGACCTCATTGCCCTCGTCCAACTCCACGACGTGCCGCTCGGCACCCGGATGGAGCTTGCTCGCGCGATAGGGCGTCGCCACGCGGGCGCCGAACTTGCGCGCCTGCGTGATCGCGCGGCTGGTCAGTTCGGTGCCGCTGATCCCAGCCGGGAAGCCAAGATAGTTCTCGATCCTGCGCGAGGTGCCGGCCTGGCCACCGATTACGGTGCCCTCCACCACCAGCGTGTTGAGCCCCTCCGAGGCGCCGTAAACGGCCGCGCCGAGGCCCGTCGGGCCGCCACCGATGATCAGCAGATCCACCTCCTCGCGCCGCGCCAGCTCGCGCCCGATCCCCAACGCGCGTGAGAGCTCGCCGTTGCTGGGGTTGTGCAGCTCCGCGCCTCCCGGCAGGCGCACTACAGGCATCTCCGCGGGGCCAGGCGCAGCGTCCGCGGGGGCAGGCGCAGCGTCCGCGGGGGCAGGCGCAGCGTCCGCGGCGCCGGCCGGCGCGCCGCTCGTGGCCGGGTCCACCCAGGTGTGAGGAAGCCGCTGGCGCCGGGCGAAGTCGAGCAGCCGCCGCGTGTCCGGCGACTCGCGTAGGCCAACGATCTCAAACCCAATCCCCTGCTGCTGCTGCAGCAGCTCGCGGCGCTCCACGAAGGCGCTGAGCAGCAGGTCCGAGAGCGCGCCGTCCTCGAACAGCAGCTGCCTCAGCACTTCGCGATCGACCGCGATGTAGCGCATTTTCTTGGTGACGACCGCGGTCAGAAAGACGGTCTGCCCTGAAAGGAGGTTCATCTCCCCCACAAAGCCCGAGGCGCCGTGGCGGACGATCTCCTGCCCCGCCGCGTCCGTCACCATGACCTCGCCCTCGATGATCGCGACGAACGGATAGCTCTCGTCGCCGACTTCGAACAGCGTCTCGCCCACCGCGGCGGTCCGCTCCTCGCCGTGGTCCGCGAGCATCGCAAGCTGCGAGCTCGAGAGCACTCGACTTACCGGGCCGGCCACACGATCCACGGGCCTAGCCTAGCCGAGCGACGCGAGCATGCTCAAGGTGCGCCGTGCGCCCGCTAATCACCTCAAACCGTCGACCCCGGTGGCAGCGGCCCCGACCATCACCGGGCCGCGCTACGTTCTCTTTTTGGGCCCAACCAGACGATGTTACGCCACGTGCTCTTCCTTTGAGACCCCAACCAGAAGGCTGCGCCACATTCTCTTCCTTTGAGACCCCAACCGAAGGCTGCGCCACGTGCTCTTCTTTTTGAGACCCCAACCAGACAAGATAAGACTAGATCTTATTTGGTTGGGCCTCCCTTATTTGGTTGGGCCTCTCAGGCTTCAGGCTGTTGCGCTCTCCTTCTTCGCCTCGTCGAGCTCGCGCTTGAGCTCGTCGCGTTCAACGTCGACTTCCTTCTCGATCGACTTTTCGGCGCGCGTCAGCAGCTTGTCGAGCTGCTCTTCGATGCGCGACTCGCCGATCACCAGCAGCGTAGCCTGGCCACCCTCGATGAGGTCGCCCAGCTCCTTGGCGTCGCCTCGCGATATGCCCTTTTTGAAGTGCCCACCCAGCCCGCCGATGACACCGCCCACCAAGGCCGCAGGGATGATCGCGGGCGCAGCCACAACCCCCACCACGGCGCCTACGGCGATCCCTCCCCAGGCTCCGTGCTGGGTCGGCTTCTCATGCTTTTTAACGTGCACCTTGCCGTCGGCGTCCTTGGTCACCAACGCCACGTCGTAGGTGCCCACGAGCTTCGCCGCGTGCAGCTCCACGAGGGCGTCGTAGTCCGCCTCGGCCCCAGCGGGGTCGGCATAGGTTGCGGCGTAGATGAAAACTGGTCTGTCACTCATGTGTAATCTCCAATCAGCGCTTGGACGGGGGCTTGCGGTCGGCCGCTGTGCGACCTCGGGCCTCGGGTAAGAGTCCACCCCACTCTCGCACAGTCTCCCCTGCGCTCAACCTCCCGGCATCGGCCAAAGCCCGCGGTCGCGATCAGGGGTTTCCCGCAGGGAGGCAATCGCCAGCGAGGCGCTCAATGGGCCACCTCCCACACCTTGTAGCCGCCTTTGAAGCGCGAGACAAAAACCACACCCTCGGAGAGGCTCGAGCTCGGCAGCTCCTTCGGGAAACGAAGCTCCACCACGATCGTCCTCGCTTGGATTGTCTTGCCGCATTGGAAGGCGACCTCGCCACCGCGAACTCCAGCCCCAGTCGCTACCTTCGACCAGACGACCGTCGCGCCGCTTACGTCGAGGCCTTTGTAGCGCTCGGGTGCCGCCACCAGCGCAGCCTGCGAGGCCTTTTTGGTGGCGTTGGCAGACAACGGCAGCGCAGCCTTGGCCCGTGTCGGACAGGTGCCTGGTGCTTTGGCGTCCTTCGCGGCGGCCAAGCCCGGCGCCGCGGAGAGCCCCAACGCGACAGCGAGTGAGGTCGTCATGGCAAGCGCCGCGGGCCAAGCACCTCGAGCGCCGCGAACCGCCCGGGGTCCTGCGGCCAGCGATTGCCAACGTGACCTGACGGCCGCCCTGTTCTGTCCTCTGGAGACCATCCTGCCCGTCCTCCTATCGTGAAAGTGTGTCGCAGAGGCGAAGCATGTCGCAAAGGACGATCCGGTGACGCCAGCACAACCCCAGCGGGGCGCCAGTACGGTCAACCCGATAGCCGAGCCGCCGTTAGACCCACGGGACGGCGACGTGCGCTTCGCCGACCGCCGCAACGCGGGGCGCCGTCTGGCGGCGCTGCTCAGCGCCCTCCGCCGTGAGCACCCTGTCGTGGTGGGCATCCCGCGCGGCGGGGTGCCGGTGGCGGCCGAGGTGGCGCGCGCGCTCATGGCCCCGCTCGACGTTGTGCTGGTGCGCAAGATCGGGGCACCCGGCAACCCGGAGTACGCGATCGGAGCGCTCGCCGAGGGAGATGTCCTGGTCATCGACAAGGAATCGGTGCGACGGCTGCGGCTCGGGCCTGCCGAGCTCGACGCGGTGGTGGAACACGCACGGCGCGAGCTGGCCGAACGGTCGGCCAGCCGCTACGCCAGGCACCGGCGGCTCCCTGTCGCCGGACGGACGGTGCTGCTCGTCGACGACGGCCTGGCAACCGGTCACAGCGCGCAGGCGGCCGCGCGCTCCCTGCGTGAGCGAGGCGCGGCACGGGTGATCCTGGCGGTGCCGGTCGCCGCCCCGGCGTCAGTCCAGGCCGCGCGCGGGTGGGTCGATGAGATTGTCTGTGTACAGACGCCGATTGATCTCTGGGCGATCGGGCTGTGGTACGAGGACTTCAGCCCCACTTCCGATGAGGAGGTCGCGGCGCTGCTGGCAGAGCACATGAACCGTCCTTTTCTACAGGCGCTTATGGAGGAACGCTAGCCCGCTCGATCCGCCCCGTCCTTTTCTACAGGCGCTTATGGAGGAACGCTAGCCCGCTCGATCCGCCCCGTCAAGGCCCGGTGCCCAGGGCCGCGCGGGAGGCCGTAAATCGCCTCTCGCTTCTTGAGGAGCCTGGCCACGAGCACAGCCGCAAGCGCCACGGGCAATCAAGCAGTACTGGTAGCGCCATCGATTGATGCGAGCGCTCGTGGATTGTCGGGACGAGACGAGGGGCGCTTGTGCGGTTTCGCCCCACCCCTCAGCTCGACCCGCGGCCGACCAGCCGATCTACCCGAGCCGCGCGGCTCGCTCGGCGATCTGCTCGTGCGAGAGGTCCTCGATGCGCTGGCTGAGCATCCACTGCTGGCCGTAGGGATCGCGCAGGCGCCCGCCGCGCTCACCGTAAAAGTGGTCGGCCAGCGGGTGGATCACCTCGGCGCCCGCCGCAATGGCGCGCTCCCAGGCGGCATCCACATCCTTCCAGTAGGTCGCGAGGATGACGCTGACGGCGCCATCCTGCGGGCGAGGCGCGCGTGCCGGAGCGGCGTCACCCTCCTCGTCGGTGAGCATCACCACCGAATCGCCCAAGCGCAGCTCCGCGTGGATCACCCGACCGCCGGGCTCGGTGAACCGCTCGCCGATCTCCTCCGCGCCAAACGCGCGGCCGTAGAACTCGATCGCCTCGGCGGCGCCGCTCACCACGAGCCGGGGGGTGACCGTGTGCAGGTGCTCGGGAATCGGGGCAACCTGCTGCGCGTCAGCCTCCCCGGGGCGAACGTCGCGCTGGCTGTCGTTCGAGACCGGCACTCGCGGCAGTTCCTGTCGCTGCTCAGCGACCTCGCGTTGCTCGCGTGCTCCTACCGAATGCGTGGACATGGCATCACCCCATCTCTGCAAGTCTTTTACCCGACCGAAGTCGTACCCAACCAGGGCCCGACCCGATCGGACCGGTGGAGGCGACAATACTCATCGGCACCGAGCTCAACAGCCACCTGCCGGCCGACGCACGCCAGATTCCGTTTCTTTGGCCAGCCGCGCGGGTAATCTGGTGCTGGATAGTCTACGAATGAGGAGAAGGCGTGTGCCACAGTTTGTAACCATCGGCTACGGAGATCGCGCAGGGTACGACAGCACCGACCGCGCGGTCCGCGATGGCGCTCATCGACACGACGAGCGGCTGCGCGCGGAAGGAGCGCTGATCGGGATCGCGGGCGAGCCCGTGCAGGTGCGCAATCCCAACGGGGCTGGCGTGGATGCCAGCAAAGGGCCGTTCCTGCGCTCCGACCTCCCACTCGCCGGCTTCGCGGTGATCGAGGCCGCCACGCTCGAGGAGGCTGTCGGCCTCGTCTCCGAGACGCCCTGCGCTGTCGCGCACGGCGTCGTCGAGGTGTGGCCGTTGACGTCAGTCGAGGTGACGTCAACACCATCGGGCGAAGAAGGGAGCTAGCCTACCCGCGCGATGACGCGTGGCGCCTCAGACCTCGAGCAGGCCACGCGAGTCCACTCAGAGCAAGGCGGGCATGTCGCGCAGCTCTCCGAGGCGTGGGAGATCTGGGGCCCCAACGGCGGCTACCTCGCGGCCATCGCACTGCGCGCCGCCGGCACGGTCGCACAGATTCAAAGACCGGCGAGCTTCTACTGCCATTTCCTCAGCTCGCCGGCCTTCGACGCGGTCCAGCTCGAGGTAAGCGTGCTCAAGCGGGGTCGCCGCGCCGAGTCGTTCGCGATCGCGATGACACAGCAAGGCAAGCCGATCCTCCACGCGCTGGTGAAGACCGCCGCGGAGGCGCCCGGGTACAGCCATCAACACGCCGAGGCCCCCGAGGTCCCCGGCCCGGACGGTCTGCGGAGCTACGAGGAGCTGCTTGCCGCCGAGCAGCGTCCGCGCTTCAGCTTCTGGAACAACATCGAACGCCGGCCCGTCGAGCAGCGCACGACAGGCCAGCCAACGGCACCGACACTACGCGAGTGGACACGCTACCGGCCGCAAGCCTGCTTCGAGGACCCGTTCCTCGACGCCGCACGCGCCCTGATCCTGCTGGACACCTATGGCTTCCCAGCCGCCTACCAGCACCACCGCAGCTGGGAGTACCTGGCGCCCAACCTCGACACCAGCGCGTGGTTTCATCACTTCAGCCCGCAGTGCGAATGGCTGCTGATCGACAGCGAGTGCAGTGTCGCAGGCGAGGGCCTGATGGGAGTCGGCGGCAAGGTTTGGGACTCCGAGGGCCGGCTGCTCGCCACCGGATCC
>Ga0187855_10001156_pt1 | contig 21473 bp, 27 predicted proteins | sample June2016WEW_8_10_2_FD_132969 | JGI IMG/M metagenome (GOLD analysis project Ga0187855, IMG submission 132969) | Peatland microbial communities from SPRUCE experiment site at the Marcell Experimental Forest, Minnesota, USA - June2016WEW_8_10 | ecosystem: Environmental > Terrestrial > Soil >...
CTGTTCCTCTTCGTGCTGATGTTCCTGGTGCTCCGAAGCTACCACCCGAACCGGAAGCGCGGGCTCGAGGGGTACCTGGAGGGGGCGGGGGTGAGCCTCGTGTTCCTGGTGCTCGCCGTTCTCCTCGTGGTGGCCGTGTCGATGCACGACCCGCACGGGAACAAGACCTCCTACGCCCTCTACACGACCATCCTGACCGGCTACTGGCTCGCGTTCGCGATCCCCGTGGTCACGGTCGCGAGCTCCATCCAGGCGCGCTCGCGCGGTGCGATCCCGTGGCTGATCCCGTCGATGGTCGTCGCCGCGCTGATGTTCGTCGGGATCTTCGGCTACTACTATCTCGCCCCGGCCTAGCCCGGTCGCCTAGTCGCGTTCGTCCGGCGGCAGGAGGTCCGGGATCCCGTCGGCGATCGGGTAGACCGCGTGGCAGCCCGAGCAGGTGAGCGTTCCGTCCAGGATCTCGTCGCCCTCGGTCCGGCCCGGCGCGAGCGTGAGCTCGCTCCGGCAGACCGGGCATCGGAGGACTTCGAGGAGGTCGGTTCTCATTTCCCGCCGCCCTCGACGATCCCGTAGCCGATGAGACGCCAGGCGTTCAGTTTCCGGGAGATGGCCACCCGGCTGCCGGGAAACACGGTGACCGACCGGTTGAGCGCGAGCTCGACGTCGTCGCCGCGCGCGCTCGTGACCTTCCCTGCGGCGATGGTCGTGCCGACCGTGACCGCCAGCACCTCGCTCGTGCGGATCTTCTCGACCTTGATCTCCCGCTGGGCGCCGAGGACGCGGTCGAGCAGGGTCGCCCGCAGGCGGATCTTCTGGCTGACCGGCGGCAGCGTCCCGGCGGTCCCGACGAGCCGGCCCGTGAGGCCGTCTCCCTTGGCGAGCGCGGGGTCGAGGCTGGTGCCGATGGCGGCGAGTCCGCCGGGGTGGAGCTCGTCCCACTCCTGGCCGCCGGAGATGATGGAGGTAACGTGGGTGTGGAGGGATTCGGCATGCGCGCTCGTCGCACCCTGGGGCCCGGGCCGGATCTCGATCTCCTCCCCGACCTTCAGATGGCCCTGGATGAGCGAGCCACCGAGAACGCCGCCACGCAGGTCGGCCGGACGCGTCCCGGGGCGATTGATGTCGAACGACCGGGCGACGTACATGAGCGGGGGTTTCTTGGGGTCGCGGACCGGGGTCGGGATCGTCTCCTGGATCGCACCGATCAGCGCGTCGATGTTGACCCGGTGGTTCGCGCTGATGGGGACGACCGGGGCGGAGGAGATCGGGGAATCCTTGAGGAAGTCGACGATCTGGTGGTAGTTCTTCTCGGCCTCCTCGGTCGACAGGAGGTCGATCTTGTTCTGGACGACCACGACCTTGTGGACGCCGATGATGTCGAGCGCGTAGAGGTGCTCCCGCGTCTGGGGCTGCGGGACCGGCTCGTTGGCCGCGACGAGCAGGAGGGCGCCGTCCATGATGGCGGCGCCGGAGAGCATCGTCTCCATCAGCGTCTCGTGGCCCGGCGCGTCGACGAACGAGACGGCGCGAAGGAACTTCGCTTCGCCGCCGCAGTTCGCGCACTTCGGCTCGATCGAGTAGCCAAGAGGTTCCGGGCAGTTCGGGCACTGGTAGAACGCCGCGTCCGCGTACCCGAGCTTGATGGAGATCCCGCGCTTCAGTTCCTCCGAGTGGCGGTCGGTCCACTCTCCGGTGAGCGCCTGGGTCAGCGTGGTCTTGCCGTGGTCGACATGGCCGACCAGCCCGATGTTGACTTCGGGTTGACGCGGGACCTTCATGACGCGGCGAAAAGCTCCGCGAGGGGCTTGCCGCCCTTCTGCTCGACCACGAGGTTGATCTGGACCGTGTCCTCGCTGATCGTGTTCCCGCGGAACGTTCGGCGCTTGCGCATCCCCAGCCGCGGGGCCATGAACCCGAATCCGTCGCCGACGTAGAGTCGGATCTGGCGCGCCCCGGGAAGTCCCGGACGCAGGGGGAACCCGCTCTTGTCGGTCCCACCCGTGATGCGGAAGGTGTACCCTGCCGCGCCGATCAGCTCGCCGCCCACCGTCTCGCCGATCCGCTTGCCCAGGAAACCGGCGGCCTGGGGGTCGGCTACGGTGCGCGCGATCGAACTGGCGCGTTCAGAGATGACCAGCTTGTACTCGACCATCCATCCTCGGGTGCGGCGCGCGACCGATAGGTCGTTTAAATAGCTTTTGCGACGAGGGCGAGGGGCGTCCCCCCGAGACCGAGCCCCTTAATCGAGTTCCCGAGGCCCAGCGCGCAGTTCACCGAACCGGTGGCGTGCGTCTCCACGTTCGCCGGCGCGCCCGTCAGGGTGGCGTTGAACTCGGCCCCGGTCTCGTTGAGGATGAGCGGGAGCGGGCAGGAGGTGTCGATGACCTCCCAGATGGGTGGAGTCCCAAAGCCGTCCACGCTGATCCCGCCCACTCCGGCGAGGATCTGGGCGGCCGAGGGGTACTGGGCAAGGAAGGCCGCGCCCCCGGAGGCGTTGGCCGCCGCGACCAGCGCGGGGGAGTCGGACTCGGTGGATGGGAAGGGCGCGATGTCGCCGAGTGCCCCGAGGCAGGAGCTGCCGGTGATCGTGAGCAGCGTGGCCGGAGTCCCGAGGTCGACCGAGACGAGCGCCATCGAACCTGCCCCGTTGGAAAGACCGATGACCCAGAACGCGGCATGGCCCATCGGCGCCGAGGCAGGGGTCGCATCCACGGTCACCGAGGAGGGGGCCCCGGGCGCGGGCGTCAGGGTGCACCCGGCCGTGAGGTTCCCGATTTTTGATAGGTTCGCGATCGGGAGGGTCACGAGAGCGGTGAGCCGGATCCCCGCGGCGAAGACGGCGCTCCAGCTCCCCGAGAGAGCGTGGCCGGCCGAAGGGCCGGCCACCGATTCGGCCTCGCTCAGGGTCGAGAACTGCTCGGTGGTGCTCGTCGTGGCCTTATGGAACAGGAATCCGGCGGCACCCAAGATCGCGACGATCACCACGGCACCCACTACGATCGCGACCACTGGGGTGACCCACTTCCGAGAGCGAGGCACTGGGGCCGGGTCGGCCGACGCGCTCGCCGGCGGGGGAGGTGGGGAGGAGGCGACGGGCGTCGGCGTCTCGGGTCCCATGGGCATGAAAGGCCGCGCGAGGTAGAAAACAACCACCGAGCCGCGTGCGCCCGCAGCCACGGCCTTAAGAGGAGGTCGCTGCGTCGAGCGAGCGGAGAGCGCGACATTGGCCGGCGCAGGACCCCTGTGGCTGGACGTGGGCGCGGTCGTACTTCTCGTCGGGCTTGGGGTCGCCGCAGCGCTCGACCTCCGGACGCGCGAGGTCCCGGACCGGTTGTGGCAGTTGCTCGGTGTCGTCGGCGGTATCGGCGGGGCCGTCGTGATCGCACCGGGGGGTTGGCTCCCGCTCGCGTTCTGGATCCTTGTCGTGGCGCTTGCGCTGGAACACATGTTCCCCTGGGACGCGGACGGTCGCGGGCGGCTGGGGGAATGGGCGGACTTGATCGAGCTCGTCGCCTACGCAGGTGTCACGGCGATCGTGGCAGTCTCGGCCTTTCGCCTGGGGCTCGGCGCCGGCGGCGTCCCTCCGGCGGCGGTCGCCGTGCTCGTGACGGTCATCGTCGCACGCGTCCTGTTCGAAGCCGGGGTGCTTTACGGCGGCGCGGATGCGAAGGCCCTCATCATCGCGGGCGTGCTGGTACCCCTTTTCCCGGTCCCGTGGATCGGAGTTCCGACCACCGCGCTCCTGTTCACGTCGTTCGTTCCGTATGCCGTCAACCTCCTCATGGACGCCGCCCTCCTGTCGGTCGTGATCCCGATCGCCGTGGCGGTCCGGAACCTCCGTCGTCGGGAGTTCGCGCTGGCCACGGGATTCACGACCTACACCATCCCCGTCGAAGAGCTTGCCCGACGCTACGTCTGGGTACGTGACGCGGCCTACCCGACCGACCGGGAGGCGGAGGACGCGCTCGAGACCTCCGAGCAGGACCGGGCGTGGCGGGTCCGGGTCGCCGAGGAGCTCCGGGCGCGGGGAGTGACGCGGGTCCGGGTGGGCCCCCAGCTCCCGTTCATCGTGTTGATGGCCGGCGGTGCGCTCGGGGCGGTCCTGCTCGGGAACTGGATCATCGACCTCCTTGCCGCCCTGTGATCGCGCGGCACGGGCCGTCACGGAAAGGTTTTCATCCCGTCCCGGGTCCAAGAGATCGGTAGGAAACGATGGTTCGTCGGGCGAAGGCCGGACCCATCCGGGTACTGATCGCAAAGCCGGGGTTGGACGGCCACGACCGGGGCGCGAAGGTCGTCGCCCGCGCACTCCGTGACGCCGGAATGGAGGTCATCTACGCGGGGCTCCGCCAGACACCCGAGGAGGTGGTCCGGGCGGCCCTCGAGGAGGACGTCGACCTCATCGGCCTCTCGATCCTCTCTGGGGCGCACATGGCCCTGTTCCCCAAGATCCTGGTGCTGCTGAAGGCGCAGAAGGCCGGTAACATCCCGGTGTTCGCGGGCGGAATCATCCCCGACGAAGATGCCCGGCGCCTCAAGAAGGCCGGTATCAAGGCGATCTTCGGCCCGGGGACAACGCTCCAGGAGATCGTTACCACGGCCCAGCGTTTGGCGCGCGGCGCGGCATGACCGGGTCGACCCGGTTGCCCCCGCTCGCGAAGGCCATCGTCGACGGCGACCGTCGGGCCCTCGCGAGGACGATCTCCGCGGTCGAGAACGGCGACCCGGCCGTCGCGGGCGTCCTTCGAGCGCTCTATCCCCGCACCGGTCGGGCCCCCGTGATCGGCCTCACCGGACCCCTCGGGGTGGGAAAGTCGAGCCTGCTCAGCGTCCTGATCGCCCACCTTCGAGCGCAAGGGAAGAGCGTCGGGGTGGTCGCGGTCGACCCGTCCAGTCCGTTCTCGGGGGGTTCCGTCCTCGGCGACCGAATCCGCCTCGAACGGAAGGCGAACGATGACGGAGTGTACTTTCGTTCGATGGCCAGCCGGGGGGAGGCCGGCGGTATCGCGGCCTCCACGCGCGAGGTCACTCGGCTCCTGGACGCGGCGGGGTTCGACGTCGTCTTCGTCGAGACGGTCGGTTCCGGCCAGGTCGACGTGGCGATCCGCGGGGTCGCCAGCACGAGCGTGGTCGTCCTCGTGCCCCACCTCGGCGACGAGGTCCAGACGCTGAAGGCGGGACTGTTCGAGATCGCGGACGTGTTCTGTGTCAACAAGGCGGACCTGCCCGGGGCAGACCTCGCGGCCAAGGACCTCTCCGAGCTCGTCTCCCTCGGGGCCGCCCGGGACGGGTGGGCTCCGGTGATCGTACCGACTTCGACGACGACACCCTCCGGGATCGCCGAACTGTGGGCAGCCATCTCCGCGCACGAAGCGTTCCTCGACCAGACGGGCCACCGCGCCGCGACCGAGCGGGCCCGACTGAGCGCGGAGATCGCCGAGAGGGTCCGCGACCGGGTGGGCCGCGATGTCGCCGAGCGGTTGACCCGGGATGCCGACCTGCGCACCCTGCTCGACCGGGTGCTCGCGCGCACCCTCGACCCGGCGAGCGCCGCCGATGAGCTGTACTCGACCCACTACGCGACGAAGTAGGGCGCATGGGATTCTCCCCGCTGCTCACCCTAACGATCGTACTCACCGCGCTGGCCGTCGTGACCTACTTTGTCTACGCGTCCTTCGCGTTCGGTGCCGGCTACCAGCCCACCCCGCGCCGGGCCGTGCGCACGATGCTCCGCTGGGCCGAGGTCGGACCCCAGGACGTGGTGTACGACCTGGGTGCCGGGACCGGGGCGATCGTCTTCCGGGCGGCCCGCATCTACCGGGCGCGTGTGCTCGGCGTGGAAGTCGAACCGCTCCGCTTCCTCATCCTGCTCCTTCGACGGCGGCTGGGGCCGTTCGGGGACCGGATCCAGCTCGTCTGGGGCAACCTGTTCCACCTCGACTTCCGGGAGGCGACGGTCGTCACGGCCTTCCTGTGGCCCGGTGCGATGGTGCGCCTCCGCCCCAAGTTCGAGGCCGAGCTCCGGCCGGGGGCGCGGATCGTGAGCCATTGCCACAAGATCCCCGGCTGGACTCCGACCCAGTACGACCGCGAGACGGATGTCTACCTGTACCGGTGGCCGGAGGCGCGTGCCCCCGCACCGGAGCCTTCGCGCTCCGCGTGAACGGGCCGCGGATCGGGGGCGTTCCCTCGTTCGGCCGGCGTCTCAGGGGATGGGTCCGCCAATGATCCCGGCGATCCCGAGGTAGGCTATGACGACGCCGACAACGATGGCTACGGCGAACAGCACGATCACGAACGTGGTGTTGGGCGCGGTGGACACCGGGGAGGCGGACACGCCGTCCTCGATTTGGGGGGGGTTCATACGGCCATCGTACGAGCCTCGGGGGCTCCCCGGCCTCCGGCCCTACTGCGGGCCGGGGGTCTTGAAATGGTCGCTGGACTTCTCGTGGCCGACCGCTTTTTCGTCGCGCGGCGTCTTGTGGTGCTCGGCCGACTTGCCGTGGTCCACGACCTTCTCGTGCTCGTCTCCCTTCGCGTGCTCGGCGGGCTTCTCGGGTGCGCCTTCCGCCTCCGGGTTCTCTCCCTTGGCGGCCTTCTCACCCTTCTCCGGCTTGTCCGCTTTGTCAGACTTCTCGCCCTTCTCCGTCTTGTCCGATTTCTCGGCCTTCTCGGGGACGGGGGTGACGTACTCTTCGACCACCTTGATGGTGTGCGGGGCGATCTGGGTGCGGATCCGGTCGATGATCCGGGGCTTGGCGGCCATCCAGGAGATGTCGAACTTCGAGCGGTCGGGGACGGTCAGCGTCACGACCTTTTCGTGCACGGTGATGTGGAACTCTGCGGCTCGGCCGTACTGGAGTTCGACGATCGCCCGCACCTGGTCGACGGGCTCGGAGATCGTCTCGATGACCTTGAACTTGCCCCGCACCTTTCGGCCGGCGAACGGGGGGTTGAAATCGACGCGCACGCGGGCCTGGGTGAGCGTGACGACGCGGCCGCGACGGCCCTCGATCGTGAGCACCGTACCGATGTCCAGGTGGGCATCTTCCCGTCGCATCTCGGGGAGTCGGGAGACCTCGTGCATCGAGAACAGTTCGATGAGGTTCGGGTCGCGCTCGCCGAAGGCGTCGGCGGGGGCGAACTCCTTCTCGACCTCCTCTCCATGCTTGAGGCCGACCAGGGCGGTCTCGATCCCCGTCGGGAAGTACTCTCCGCCGATAAGGTGGGGCCGGGGTCCCCAGGTCGCTCCCGGGCTTGCCGGTACGTTGGCGGCCTGGGCGACCTCCTCGTGAGTCGTGTCGATGAGGTCGGTCCGTCCTCCTCCCTCGGCCCATAGGTCATACTCCAGTCGAACCAGGTGCCCGGTCTGGGCTCCCCCGTGGTGTTTCGAGGTCTCGGACGGCATGGCCCCGCCGAACCGGGCGCTCGCTTAAGGTTTGCCCGAGAAGGAGGTGGCGCGCCCTCGAGAACGCCGAGACTGCTACGGGGCCGGTTCCGGCTCCGGGGCGGGGATCACGAACCGGGCCCCCTTCACGCGGCTCCAGCGGAGACGAGCGTGCACGAGCGCGAACGGCTTCATGGCATCCTCGAGCAGACGGAGGGGGTGGCGCACCTTCCGACGACGCTCTCCGAGTCGCCGACCGAGCTGCTCGTTCTTCAGGAGCGACATCGCCATGGCCAGCAGGTACCGGTACCGCTTTCGAGCCCACCGGAGCAGTCCGCTCGACGCCCCGGGGTCGTGGAAGACCCATGCCTCCGGGAGGAACACGCCCCGGAGTCCGGCGCGTTCCGCGCGGGACTCCACGTCGTGGTCCTCCGCGAACGGGATCCTGGGGTCAAAGCCCAGCCGCGCGAGCGGGGCGGAGCGCCAGGCGGTGTTCTGCAACGGCAGGTACGTCACCCGGCTCGGCACGAGGTCCTCGTAGATCGACCGCTCGAGGAGTTCCATGTACCGTTCGACCGACGTCCGGGGAGGCCGGCTGGGCCGGGTCGGTCCCCCGCTGAATTCCGCGGTGCCGGCCTCGAGCGGCGCGATCAGACGCTCCAGCCATTCGGGGGGCGCGGTCTCGTCGGAGTCGAGGAACGCGGTGAACTCTTCTGAGATCACGAGCTGGGCCCCGGCCCTCGCGTCGACCACTCCCCCCGCGAATCGTGCCACCTCGACATGGATTCCGGGCGCGTTCGCGATCGCCGAGCGCAGGAATGCCCTCGGTGAATCGGTCGACGCCGCGATCAGCACGCGATCCGGTCGCCGGTGCTGCCGTGCGAGCGAGGCCAGGGCCTCGGCCAGATGGGGGTCGTCCCGGACGGCGATCTCGACGCAGACAGTTCCCATCGGTGGCTTTCCCGGCGGACGGTCGCCCCAATCCCCGAACGCGTCAAGTCCTTAATCCCACGCGAAGGTAGGGAGGGTGTGCGGGTCGTTCTCATCGGAGGGGGGGTCCAACCCATCCCGCCGACGGGCTACGGCGCCATCGAGCGGATCCTCGCGGATTTTCAGGGCGCGCTCACGGCGGCCGGGCACTCGGCCGTGGTCGTCAACCGCGTCCGCCACCGACGGATGCGGGACGAGTACCCGTTCGCGCTGGAGCTGCCCGGACTCTTGCGTCACCTCGACTACGACGTACTGCACGCGAACACTCCCGTGGTCGGGAACCGGCTGGCGTGGAGCGGCTTTCCGTTCGTCTACACCTCCCACTCCCGTCACTGGTTCTTCCGGGAGGGCTGGACCCATCGGTGGGGATACTGGCTCGAACGCCGAGCCGTCCGACGGGCGAAGGCGGTCGTCGCGCTCACGGAGCCGCTCGCCCGGACGATGCGGGCGACCGTCCCGAGCCCGCAACCCCTGCCCATCTCGGTGATCCCGTTCGGAGTGGACTCGGAGCGGTTCGCCCCGGACTGGAGCCGGAGGGACGGGACGCGGGCGCTCGGGGTAGGGGTCGTCCTCCCGTTCAAGCGGTGGGACCTGGCCGCGCGAGCCCTCCGCGGCACCGGCCTTCGATTGAGCATCGCCGGACCGTTGCCGTCGCCCGACTACGCCGCCGCGGTCCGCGCGGCGGGCGATTCCGTCGAGCTCTTGGGCGAGGTCGAAGATACGACCCTTCGTCGGCTCTACGCCGAGAGCGACGTGCTCCTGCATCCATCCGCCGTGGAGATCCTCTCGGCGACGGTGCTCCAGGGCCTGGCCGCGGGCCTGCCCGTGCTCGGGGGGAGCGCGCTCGAAAGCGTGGTCGAGAACGGGCGCACCGGCTGGTCGTGCCCGGACTCGGACCCCGCCCAGTTCGTGGACACGCTGCGGTCCCGTGCCACCCAGCTCCGGACGGAGGAGACCGTTCGCCGAACGATGGGAGAAGCCGCGCGCAGCGTGGCGCTGGATCGGTATGCCTGGCCCAAGGTGGTGGAATCCCACCTCGCGGTCTACCGTTCGCTGGCCGGCGGTTAGTGCGACGGACCGATGAGCAGTTCGGCGAGCGTCCGATCGATCGCCTCGGCGCTCGTGTGACGGGGTTTCCATCCGAGAGCCCCGACCCGCTCGATCGAGAGCAACTGTTGGGGCACATCCCCGGTCCAGCCGCGGTCACCACCCGTGTAGTCGATCCGGGCCGTGCCACCGGTAGCCGCGACCACCTTCTCGGCGATCTCCCGGACCGAGATCCGGTCGGCCGCGCCGAGGTTGAAGATGTTCACCCGTTCGGTGGCCCGGTCCCCGGCGAGGAGCATCCCGCCGACGCAGTCCTCGGTCCGGAGGTAGCTCTTGGCCTGCCGGCCGTCCCCGAGGACCTCCAGTCGGCTCGGGTCCTTCCGAAGCTTCGCGAGGAAGTCGGGCAGGATACCGTGGCCCATCCCCGGTCCGATGATGTTCGCGAACCGGAACATATGGACCTGGATCCCGTAGGAGTGGGCATACGCCGACAGGAGCGCCTCGGAGGCCAACTTGGACGCGGCGTAGAGGGACTCCGGAACCAGCGGACCGTAGCTCTCCGGCGTGGGGAACACTTTGGCCTGACCGTAGACCACGCTGGACGAGGAGTAGAGGACCCGCGGCACATCGTGGCGGCGCACCGCCTCGAGCAGGTGGAACGTGGCGAGGGTGCCGTTCTCCAGGTCGACCGTCGGGTCGGCGGTCCCCTTGCGGATGTCGGGGTTGGCGGCGAGGTGCCAGACCTGGGAGACGTCCCGGAGCAGTTCCTCGTACTCCGCGGGTCGCCGCACGTCGGCGACCGTCAGGGTGACCCGCGGCGAGCTCGGGACCAGCTCCCGTCGTCCGGACGACAGGTTGTCGACGACCCGGACCTCGTGGCCCCGGTCGAGGAGCGCGCGGGCGAGCACCCCGCCGATCGCGCCCGCTCCGCCAGTGACGAGGACGGGTCCGTGGGGCTTCGCGGACGTCACAACGTTCGGGGCGACTCAGAGAAGCATATATAAACGGAGGGTCACCTAAGCTGACAATACCGCGTTCCCCGCGGACCCGCGATGCGGACCTACGTTCGGATGACCTTCCACTCCGAAGGCGCCGACCCCACGAAGGTACTTTCGACGATGCGATCGGTCGGGTTCGAGGAGTCCATGGGGATGCACGATTTTGTGTTCCGTTGGAAGGACAAGGCGACCTTGGAGGACGTGATCCGACTGGTCACCGAGATGCACGAGCGACTGAAGGGGCTGGACGTCCACTACGAAATCACGACCATCTCGTGAGCCGGAACTTTTTCTGATGCCGCGCGAGGAGCTGACCCGAATCGAGCGCCTGCTTCTCGTGCATCTGCTCGACCACCGGGGCAACCAGGTCCGTTTCGAAGCGGACCAGTGGACGACCGAGTTCGGGATCGCGCGAAAGTTCGCCGGCGAAGACCCCGCGGACCTGAAGAACGCGATGCGGGCCCTCGAGATGTCCCGGATGATCTATCGTCGGACCCAGTATGTCGTCGGCTATTCGGAGCCGAAGCACGTCCTCTCCCTTACCGCGACCGGCCATCGGATGGCGCTCGAGGTCCAGCGCGGTGAGCTCGGTGACGTCTCCGTTCCCTGCCCTCCGAACGAGGCGGAAGCCGAGGCCGGGCCCGCCTCCACGGTCGCTCGCGGTCACCGCAGCGCCCCGTAGGGTCCCATGCCCCCGCTCCAGGGCGACAAGGTTCGGCTGCGGGCCCCCGCTCCCGCGGACTACCCCACTCTCTACTCGTGGTTCAGCGACCCTCAGGTGGTGGCTCCCTACGACCGGTTCGTCTCGGAGAGCTACGACGGGTTCGTCCGCTCGATGTCCGTGACCGAGGACGACCCCACCTCCCTCGTCCCTCGGTTCGTCGTCGAACGCGCGGACTCCCCCGGGCCGATCGGGGTGGTGGGCCACTTCACTCCGCACCCGGTCCTCGAGACGGTCGAGGTGTGGTACATCATGGGCGACCGGGCGACCCGGGGCCGCGGGTACGGACGGGAAGCGGTCCGTCTGCTGACGGACCACCTCTTCCGGACGACCTCCGTGGACCGCGTCGGGGCCACGTGCGACGTCGAGAACCTCCCGTCCTCGAGGTTGGCCGAGGGGCTCGGGTTCCGACGGGAAGGGACCCTGAAGGGCGCGTTCTACCACCACGGTCGGTGGCACGATGTCTACCTGTATGGGGTCACGCGGGCGGAGTGGTTGCGCCCGGGCGCACCAGCGTGAACCCGATCCGCATGCCCCCGCCGGGAAGTTCGGTCGGGGGTGTGAGCCGGACCTCCCCGATCTCGCCCGTGGAGCGGACGTGCGTCCCTCCGCACGGGCAGCTGTCCTGGCCCTCGATCTCGACCACCCGCACCGGGTCGACCTGAACCGGGAGGGGGACGAGCCCCGAACGCCCGGCCGAAGGCAGGCTCTCCCACTCTTTCCGCGGGATATGGCGAATGGTCACCGGGCGTCCTTCGCGGATGACCTGGTCCATGTCCGACGCAAGCTCCGCCAGGGCATTCGACTCGAGGTTTCCCTCGAGGTCGATGGTGGCCACAAGGTCCTTGAGGACCGCCTTGCGGGTGCGCAGCCCCGTGCGCACGAAGGCCCGCGCGCTGAGGAGATGCTGTCCCGTGTGGAGCCGCATGTGCTGGTGACGTCGTTCCCAGTCGATCGCGCCCTCGACCTCGGCACCGACCACGAATTCGCGCCCGCCGCCGGTGGAGGTTCGGATCCGATGAACCACCGAGGGTCCGCTCCGGGTCACGTCGACGACCTCCGCTCGGGCCTCTCCGAGGGCCAGGGTGCCCCGGTCCGCCGGCTGGCCCCCTCCCGCGGCGTAGAAGAAGGTCCGGTCGAGAACAACGCCTCCCGGTGGGAGAGCGACCACTCGGGCGCGGAACGACCGAACGTAGGCTGAACGCATGTCGTCGAGGTACGCGAGCTCGGTCACGCCGTTCGCACAGATCGCTGCAGGAAAACAGCTTAGGTAGGCCGTCGCGGGCTGGTGTTCGGCCTCGCGGATCTCCCTGCGACACCCCGGAGCCGGAGCCGGATACTGAGCTCGGGGCCGCCGGGCGAGGAGTTCCCGTCTGGGCGCCTCCGCGGGGGCACATTCCGCGTCCGGGCACCCGGTCCCGCGAAAGCGTTCGAGGAGCTCGGAGAGGTCAATCTCCGAGAGAATGAGATGTCGTCAGGGAACCTTTTTAGACACCACCGATGTCAGGCGGCGGGGCAGTCAATGTTCAAGGTCCGCATCAAGATGGAGAACCTCCGCGAGGTCGTCGAGGTCGTCTCCACCCTCGTCACCGAGGTCAAGCTCTCGGTCTCGAAGGAGGGGCTCGAGGCGAAGGCCGTCGACCCGTCCCACGTCGCGATGCTCGTGCTCAAGCTCAACAAGGGGATCTTCGAGGAGTTCACCGGCGAACCGACCGAGGTCGGGGTGGACATCGACAAGCTGAAGGAAGTGCTGCGGCTGTCGAAACCGGGGGACGTCATCGAGCTCCAGTTCGACGGCAAGCGGCTCATCGCCTCCGTCGGACGCATCACGCGCCAGATGGCCGTGGTCGACCCCGCGGGGATCACCGACCCCAAGGTGCCCAACGTCAGCCCACCGGCGAGCGTGACGGTCAAGATGGAAGACCTCCGGCAGGGGATCCGCGGCAGCGAGAGCTTCACGGACCACGTGACGCTCAGCGTCGACCCCGAAGCGTTCACGATGCACTCGGAGGGGGACACCGACCGCCTCGACCTGCGCCTTCCGAAGGACGTGCTCACGAAGCTCGAGGTCAAGGAGCCGGTCAAGAGCATGTACCCTCTCGATTTCTTCTCCGCGATGGTCAAGGCGATCACCGCCGAGGACGCGACGCTCCACGTCGGGAACGAGTACCCGCTCAAGATCGAGTTCTCGATGGGGACCGGTCGCGGCGAGGGTCGCTACCTCCTCGCCCCGCGGGTCGAAGAGGACTAGTCCCGCTTCCGGCGCCCGTCCGCGCCAGACCGGGACCCCGCAGGCTTCATAATCGGCGGCCGGGTGTTTGTACGATGTCTTCTCCTCCCGACCACTCGGTCGCGATCCTCTCCGCGGTCCGCACCCCGATCGGCAAGTACGGCGGAGCGGTCCGCTCCGTTCCCGCGACCCGTCTCGGTACGGTCGCCGCCCAGGCCGCGATCGTCCGGGCCGGGCTGGCTCCGTCGGACATCGAGGAGGTCCTGTTCGGGATGGCGATCCAGGCCGGGGCGGGACAGAATCCGGCGCGGCAGGTCCTGCGCGGGGCCGGGGTACCCGACACGACAGGAGCCGCGACGATCAACATGGTGTGCGGCTCCGGAATGAAGGCGATCCACCTGGGGTATGCGTCCATCCGCGCCGGCCTCCAGGACCGGGTCCTGGTCGGTGGGATGGAGTCGATGTCGTGCGCACCGTACCTGCTCCCCGGCGCGATGCGCTGGGCCCATCCCCCGGGGTCGTACACGCTCGAGGATTCGATGCAGCGGGACACCCTCATCGATGCCTACGAGGGTCACGAGCTGATGGGGCTCACCGGCGAACGGATCGCCCAGAAGTTCAACCTGACCCGCGCCGACGTCGACGCCTTCGGCCTCCGTAGCCACCTCCGAGCGGCGGCGGCGGTCCGGGACGGGACGTTCAATGCCGAGACCGTGCCGATCCCCGCCGAGGGGTCGCCGGACGGGGAGAACCTGGCCGCGGACGAGAGCCCCCGGGGGGACACCACGCTCGAAGGGCTGGGCCGGCTCCGGACCGCATTCACTCCCGACGGCGTGCTGACGGCCGGGAACTCCTCCCGATTGTCGGACGGAGGCGCCGCCCTGGTCCTCGCGAGCGCCGCCGAAGTGCGGCGTCGGGGCGTCACGCCGCTGGCCTGGATCCACTCGGTGGCGGAGAGCGGGGTCCACCCGCGGGACGTCATGGAGTCGCCGATCCCGACGGTGAAGCGGCATCTCGAGCGAACCGGGCTCAAGCCCTCCGACTTCGACCGCGTGGAGCACAATGAGGCGTACGCTTCGGCGTCGATCGCGGTCCAGCGGACGTTCGGTTTCACGGAGGAGCAGTTCAACGTCCACGGGGGCGCCATCGCCCTCGGGCACCCGATCGGCGCGAGCGGGGCCCGCATCGTCGTCACGCTCGCCCATGAACTGGTCCGCTCCCGGACATCGCTCGGGCTGGCGACCCTGTGCATGGGCGGAGGCAACGGACTTTCGATCGCCATCGACCGCGAGGGGCTGTAGCCCCTCGGGACGGACCCCCTCCGGGGGACCCCGAACGCGCTGCGCCGCAAGGTTTAACAAGCCACTCACTTGGTCCCCGGCCGATGACGTGGACCTCTGGACAGAAGTACCTCGCCGAGTTCCTGGGAACCTTCGGACTGCTCGCGGCCGTCGGCGGCGCGGCGGTCTTCTCGGGTCTGGTGGAGGGCGGGGCCCTCGACAGCGCCCGGACGGTGCTGATCGCCGCCGCCCTCGGGTTCGGAGTGCTTGGAATGGCCTACGCGTTCGGTGACGTCTCCGGGGGTCACTTCAATCCGGCGATCACGATCGGATTCTGGGCCTCCGGCCGCTTCCCCGCGCGCGACGTCGTCCCCTACATCCTCGCCCAGGTGCTGGGCGGCATCACCGCGATGGGGATCATCGCCGCCATCGCCTACGGCGGCCCCTCCGGATTCTTCTCGTCGGTCCAGGCTGGCGCGCTCGCCTCCCAAGGCTACTCCGGGAACGGCAGCGGCTACCTCTACAGCGCGACCGCGGTCTTCCTCCTCGAGGCGCTCTTCACCTTCTTCCTGGTGGTCGTCGCCCTCTTCTCCACCCGCGGTGAGAACTCCTCGAAGAACCTCGCGGCGATCGCGATCACGATGACCCTGTTCATGACCAACCTGGTCGCGATCCCCGTGGATGGAGCCTCCATCAACCCGGCGCGCAGCTTCGCGCCGGCGATCCTCTCCGCCTTCTGGTCCTCGGGCCGCTGGGCGATCGAGCAGGACTGGATCTTCTGGGTGGCCCCGATCGTCGGCGGGATCATCGCGGCCGTGGTCGAGCGGGCCCTTCGGCCCCGACCCCACTCGGCCTAGTTCCGGTCCCTCCGCCCCGCCCGGGCTACACTCCGAGGGCCGTCTGGCCCTCGGGGGTGAACAGGCGGGCGGCGCGGTCGGTGGGTCCGTACAGGTGGGCCCCACCGGGACTCCGGGTCCGAGACCATTCGATCCCCTGCTCGGTGAACTGGGGCGGCTCCGCGCCGACCTCGATGACGGTCTCGATCAGGTGCGGCGGGGCGGTCGTTCCGTCGCGGGCGATCCTCAGGGAGTCGTTGACCTCGTCCAGGACCACCCACGCGAGCGGGACGACCAGGTGCAGGTGCAACAATCGGGGGCGGAACTGGCTCTCGCTCTCGGTCTCGGTCCGCGAGAACACCGCGTACTCCTCCCCGTCGAGCGTGGCCAGGCGGTCGAATTGGAAGGAGCGCTGCCGGAACTCCAGGACGTTGATCTCGAGGTCGGACGCCGTCAGCACGACCGCGCGAGCCGGGGGGTCTAGATAACGTCCGGGGCGCTCGGAGGAGCCCGGTCCTCTCGAGGGCGGGGGAACCCTAATAAACCGTTACCCCTCCCCCCGCCGTCCTGTGAAACGCTCCTCGAGGGTCTGGAAGAAGCGCGGCCACATGCGGTGGAAGTGGCGCAAGAAGCGGATGCGGAGACGCATGCGCGCCCAGAAGATGCGGAAGCGCTAGTGCGCTTCCGCATCGACGGACCCAACCTCTTCGACGTCTCCGAATTTCGCAACTTACGGCTCGACGATGCCGGCTCCGGGCGGGGGGGTCTACCAGCCGAGCCGGTCCAGCTTCCGCGCTTCCTTGGTCGTCTTCTTCCACTCGCGGTAGTGGTCGCGGCAGAGGGGCGCGCGGCGCCCCTTGTCGGGTAGGCGGTCGAACGCCTTGCGCGCCTCGGTGAGGGTCAGGTGTCGCACGGACGGCGCGCCGCAGCCCGGCACGACGCACGGTTCCTCGACCTCGGGTTCGCGGGAGGGACCGGGCGGCGTCACCGACGGGAACCTCGCGCGACGATCTCGGCAACGAGGTCGGGGATCTCGTAGGGGAAGCGGGCGACCCGGGCGCCCGCGGCCTGCAGCGCCGCGAGCTTGGACTCGGCGGTGCCCCGTCCGCGGGTGATGATCGCGCCGGCGTGTCCCATCCGCTTTCCCGGCGGAGCACTCCGCCCGGCGATGTAGGCGACGACCGGCTTCGTGAACTTCCGCCGGAGGTAGTCGGCTCCCTCCTCCTCGGCGGTCCCGCCGATCTCTCCGACCAGGACGACCAGGTCGGTCTCCGGGTCCTCCTCGAACAGGGGGAGCGCGTCGACGAACGAGGTTCCGACGACCGGGTCGCCCCCGAGCCCGATGCACGTCGACTGTCCGAGGCCGTGTTCCTTGATGCCGTTGACGATCTCGTAGGTGAGGGTGCCGCTGCGCGAGATGACGCCGACCCGTCCCGGGCGGAAGACCACGTTCGGGATGATCCCGACCTTCGCAACGCCCGGGGACGCGATCCCCGGACAGTTCGGTCCGATGATCCGGGCTCCGTGCGCCCGCGCGTAGTGGTACATCACGAGCATGTCGTGGAACGGGATGTGCTCCGTGACGATCACCGCGAGGCGGATCCCCGCGTCGACCGACTCGAGCAGGGCATCCTTCGCGTACGGCGCAGGGACGAAGATGCAGGACGCGTTCGCGTGCGTGGTCTCGACCGCCTCCCGGACGGAGTCGAACACGGGGACCTCCTCCACCGTCGTGCCGCCCTTGCCGGGGGTCACGCCCGCGACGACGCTCGTCCCGAACTCGCGCATCTGGCGGGAGTGGACCGTTCCCTGGTGACCGGTGATCCCCTGGACCACGACACGGGTCTCGCGCGTGAGGAGCACGCTCATGCGGACCCTCCCGCCGCGGCGGCCACGACCGCCTGGGCAGACTGCTTCAGCTCGGGGATGGAGGTGACGCCGGCGGCGCGAAGGATCTCGATCCCCTCCTTCTCGTTGTTGCCGCGGATGCGGGCGACGAGCGGGAACCTCTCGCCGGCCGGGACCTGGCGCATCGCCTCGACCAGTCCCTTCGCGACCGTGTCGCAGCGGGTCACCCCGCCGAAGATGTTCAGGAAGACCGCCGCGGGCTTGGCGCGGGCCATCAGCAGGAACGCCTCGGTGACCTTGCGAGGGTCGTCGGTCCCACCGAGGTCGAGGAAGACACCGGGGTTGCCCCCGAACTCCTTCAGCACATCGAGCGTCGCCATCGTGAGCCCCGCCCCGTTCGCGATCACGCCGATGTTCCCGTCCAGCTGGACGAAGGCGATGTCCTTCTCGCGCGCGATCTCCTCGAGAGGGGTCCGGTCGTCCCGGATCTCCGCGTACTCGGGGTGCCGGAAGGCGGCGTCATCCTCGATGATGACCTTGGCGTCGAGGGCGATGAGCCCGTCGCCCACGACCGCGAGCGGGTTGATCTCGACGAGCTCGGCGTCCTCGGACTGGAACAGTTTCCAGAGGCTGTCCAGCAGCCGGTCGAGGGACTTCGCGGAGCCCCCAGATAACCCGAGGACATGGGCGGCCCTCCGCTTCTCGAAGGAGGTCAATCCGGGAAACGGGTGGACGTGCTGACGGTCGATCTCGGTGTCGTCGACCGACTCGATCTCGACGCCGCCGCGGGCGCTCGAGATGAGCACGGGGAGCCGTGCGCTCCGGTCGAGGGTGATCGAAAGGTAGAGCTCGTGCGAGAATGCCAGCTTCTCCTCGAGAAGGAGCTCCTTCACCCGCTCGCCCTTGAACTCGAGCGCCAGGATCGCCTCGGCCGCCGCGCGGGCCTCGGCCGGGGTGGCGGCGAACCGGACGGCCCCGCCCTTTCCCCGGCCGCCGGCGAGCACCTGGGCCTTCACGACGCAGGGCAACGGGACGGTGCCGGCCCGTACGAGCGATTCGGCTTCCTCCGCGGAGCGCGCGACTGCGCCCTTGGGGAGCGGGACGCCGTACTTCCGGAAGACCTCCTTCCCTCGCCACTCGGCCAGTTTCACCACGCCGCAGCACCTCTCTGGCGCGCCGAGCCGGGCGGTCTATTAAGGCCGACGGGGGCCGCGACGCCGGACGCCGCGGCCCGCACGCCGCCGGCGACTGGGGTCGGAATCGGCTCCCGAGCGGGTGCGAGCACCGGACGCGACCGGAACGACGTTCGCCACTTCGCGACCGAGGTCGTCCAGGAGCTTCCCCGCGACCTCCGCCTTCGGGCCGCGGATCCACTGACCCCGCCCTGCCGAGGTGAGCACCAGCACGTTGGTGTCGCTGGAGCCCATCGCACTGGCGTCATTCGCCACGACCCAATCGGCCCCGGTCTCGGCCCGGAGACGGAGCCCCTCCCGTTCGAGTTCGCCCGGGCTCTCACCGGTCTCGAGTTTGAAGCCGATGAGCCGCGTCGGCGCGGGAGCGAGGGTTCGGAGGGTCGGAAGGACCTTCGGGGCCCGGCGGAGCGAGAGCGTGAGCACGGGGTGGTCCCGCGAGGGGATCTTCCCGGCGCGGGAGTCGAGCGTGAAGTCCGAGAGTGCCGCCGGGACGAAGACGGCCGCGGCCCGCGCGAGGTCACCTCGACGCTCCCGCGCCAGTCGGAGCAGGTCGTCGACCCCCTCCCATCGGACGATCGGGATCCACGCGGGTGGAACGACCTGGAGGGCCCCCGCCCACAGCTCCACCTCGGCGCCCCGGAAATAGGCCTGGGTCGCCAATGCCACCGCCATCATCCCAGAGCTCTCGTTCGTGACGGAACGTACGGCGTCGATCTTCTCGCGCGAGGCCCCCCCGATGACGATCACGTGACGGCCGCGCCACGGTCCGTCGCCGAGGCGGTGGAGGACGGCGGCGGCCACTTCCTCCGGGGTTGCGATCTTCTCCTCCCCCTCGGTCGCCGCGCCGTGGATGATGCCGACGCCCCAGGCGCGCAGGCGTTCCAGGTTCTCCCGGACGGCAGGATTCATCCCCATGTGGGAATGCATCGCCGGCGCGACGAGCATGGGAACCCCGCCACCGAGGGCGACCGACGCGCAGGAGGTCACCGCCGTGTCGTCGATCCCGTGCGCGATCTTGGAGAGCGTGTTCGCGGTCGCCGGTGCGATCAGGAACAGGTCGGCCCGGCCCTCGCCGGGGCCGAGCAGGGTCACGTGTTCTACGTTTCCGGTGAGCTGGAGGACGGGGGGTCGACCGGTCGCGAACTCGATCGCCTCGGGAGTAATGATGCGGGTCGACTCGGGGCTCATCACCGCCTGTACGTCGGCGCCGTGGCGGAGGAGCTCCCGGATGATGCGGGGCACCTCCACCGCGGCGATCGACCCCGAGATTCCGATGACGATCCGCTTGCCCTCGAGCAGTCGGGTGGTCCGTCCCCGGATGGCGCGACTGGGGTGCATGGAGCCTCCACCGGCGTCACCGGCCGCCCCTATTAGGCCCTCCCGGGGGCGGGGCTCCTTAATGAGGCACGGACCCTCCGCAGGGCCATGACGACCGTTCGTGGGCCGGGACCGGACCCGGGGGCGCGGCCCGACCCTCCGCCCATCGAGGGCACGGAACTCCCCGTGCTCTCCGCGACCAGCCAGTTCGCGGAGATCGGCCGCGCCTTCGGACGTTCCCCCGAGGTCGTCGCGCCGAAACACATCGAGCGGGGGTTGGTCGTGTTCGACCTCGACGGCACCATCCTCGACGACCTCGGCCTCATCAGCACGGTCGCGGCGGACGTGCTCGAGAAGGCGTTCGCCACACCGTCCGCCGAGGGGCGCGTCCACTACCTCGCGACCACCGGCATGCCGTTCGAAGCCCAGCTCTCCCAGCTCTATCCCGAGGCGACCCCGGAACAGCGGGCCTCGACCGCCCGCACGTTCCACCAGCGGAAGGTGACGGAAGCGTACGCGAAGGCGAAGCCGTTCCCCGAGATCCCAAAGCTCCTGAAGCAGCTCGACCGGGAGCGGTGGACGATGGTCATCTCGACCGGCTCGGAAACGGAGATGGCGGAGCTGATCCTCGAACGGGAGGGCCTGCGGTACTGGTTCGAGGAGGTGCTCGGCTCGGCGGACGGCACCAAGCGAGAGCACCTCGCCGAGTACCGCCGGCGCTATCCCGAGGTTCCGGTCTTCATGGTCGGCGATTCACGGTTCGACATGGAGGCGGCCGATTCCGTCCCCGGCGTCACGGCGCTCGGCCGCGCCTCCTCGGTGCGCGGGTGGACGCTCACTCCGGCCGACCTCGCCCAATGGGGGGCCGCGTGGGCGGACTATTCGCTCGCCGAACTTCCGTCGGTCCTCGAGCGCCTCACGAAGAAGGGAGCGCGCGCCCCGTCCCGGGCCAAGGCCCGCCGCCGGAGCCCGTAGGGCCGGGACCGAGAGTCTCACGGCGCGGGGGTGGACCCCGTACCGCTTTGAACCCGGGTCGAGGGATCCACAGTCCCCCAGGATAGGCCAAGCTACCCCATCCCGGCCACGTCGTGAGGACGGCGCGTTCTCAAGAAAAGGTTTCCCTCGCGCGGGCGCGTATCGCGGGCCCTCACCGGGGCGGGCCCGGGTCGTCGGCGGTGGGTGGGGCCGTGCGGTCGGCCTCGGCGAGGAACCTCCTCCGCTCCCGCGCCTCCGCCCCGCCCACGTAGATGAAGAACGAGCCGAGCAGCACACCGACCCCGGCGCCGAGGTAGGCGGTGAGGTAGTCGACGCCCGCGCCGGCCCAGACAAGCCCGGCGGCGAAGGCGAGGCCGAGGCCGATGGTGAGCAGGCCACCGGCCCAGAACGTCGTTTCCCGCCGCACGTCGGACCCCGATACCGGAGGCCGGGGGCGCTCTTCCCTACTTGTACGCCCAGACGACGGCCTGACCGAAGAATCGCCACGGGACCCCGACGTGGGGGAATCCCGCCCGCTTGAGCGCGGCCGTCTCGGCGTCCAGGGTGCTGGGGTGGTCGAACTGCTCGTGCTCGTGCCACACCTCCTGGAGGCGGGTCCACTCGAGCCCGCCGCGCGGCGAGCGCTGGGCC
>Ga0187855_10001157_pt1 | contig 21459 bp, 20 predicted proteins | sample June2016WEW_8_10_2_FD_132969 | JGI IMG/M metagenome (GOLD analysis project Ga0187855, IMG submission 132969) | Peatland microbial communities from SPRUCE experiment site at the Marcell Experimental Forest, Minnesota, USA - June2016WEW_8_10 | ecosystem: Environmental > Terrestrial > Soil >...
CCGTAAAACAGAATCGCCGCGGAAATCGCCATGGCAATCACCGGCAAAATAAAAGCTGCCTGGAGCGACTTGTGATCGGCGACCCATCCCATCATGGTCGGCGACGGGACATCACCCAAAAGATGAATAATGAAGATCTCGACAGCGATGGCGGTGGCGCGAATGTGGGCGCCCACCGAATTCATGACCGCGGCATTCAATGGCGAGGTATTCAGCAGCAGGAAGAAAGCCGCAACCGCAATCGCCGGCACCATCACCCGTCCCTTGAAAAACAGGGCCACAATCATCACCGGAACGCCGAGGGCCATGCCGACGGCCGACACCAGGTAGTAGGCGCTTTTCATTCGCCGCAGCAAATAGTCGCCCAGCCATCCGCCCGCCAGGGACGCTACAATCCCATCGACCACGATGATGATGCCGAAAATAAAATTCGCGTGGGCGAGCGAGTAATGGCGCTCGCTGTAAAGAAACTGCGGCATCCACACCTGAATCCCGCCCAGCGAAAATGTCATGGCCGCCATTCCGAGAGTCGCCGTCAAGAACGCCGGGTTGCACAAAACCCCGGCATAGACGCGCTTCAAATCCAAGTACGCCGTCGTGTAAAGCCTTGCCAGGAAACTGCCAGTAAAAACTCTCGCCGGTGAATCTTCGCGCGGCTCCTTCACGGAATCAAATTGTCCCCGCTCCGGCTCTTTCAGGAAGAGCACGGCGATGGCCAGCAGAAATCCGGGCGCGGCCGCGATGTAAAAGGGGAATCGCCATCCATACTGCGGCGCGAGATTGCCGCCCAGCAGATAGCCCGCGGCCGATCCCACCGGAATTGCCAGGTAAAAGATGCCGAGGATCCGCCCGCGAAGTTTCTCCGCAAACAGATCGGCCACAAAGGTGGGGGCGATGGTAACGAAGGTTGCCTCGCCAATCCCCACCAGGGTGTGTCGGACGAGCAACTCCGTGTAGTTGTGGGTGAACGCCGTGAGCAGAGTCAGCCCGCTCCAGAAAATCCCTCCGAGAGCGATGATCAGCTTCCGCGAGTAGCGATCCGCCAGCGGCCCCACGAACGGCGCCGCGATCATGTAGAAGCCAAGAAACGCGCTGGTCAGATAGCCGATCTGCGTCTTGCTAAGGTGGAATTCATCCTGCACCAGAGGTTGCACCGCAAACAGCACGTTGCGGTCCGCGTAATTGAGCAGATTGAGCGCGGTGAGTACGAGCAACGCGGTGCGGGCGTGGAGCTTTTGCGGGGTCACGGGTCGAGAGAATATAGCACGGGGAAGATTGCAGAGGTCAGAAGTCAGATTGCACAAGTGAAACCCAAGAGTAAGGCATCAGTTCTACTTCTGCAATCTGACCTCTTACCTCTGACCTCTCTTCCGCGGCCAGCGCGCGACCACGACCGTGGAAATCCCTCCGCGCGGACGGAACTCGCCCTTCACCTCGGCCCACACCGGCTGGGCCCAGCGCACAACATCTTGCAGCACTTGGTTCACAATGTTCTCCTGGAAGATGCCGAGATTGCGATACGCTTGCAGATATTCCTTCAACGATTTCAATTCCAGGCAAAGGCGACTCGGCTCATAGCGGATCACGATGTTGCCGAAGTCGGGCAAGCCGGTTTTCGGGCAGACCGAGGTGAATTCGGGATCGTCCACGACGATCTCGTAGCCGGGAAACTGGTTCGGCCAGGTTTCAATCTCCGGAAAATTGTGGTCGAGCCCGGCGCTGGCGTGCTGCGCCGTATAGCGGGGAGAGGTGGAACGAGGAGACTTTGGCATTTCCATATTGTACCTAGCGCCTGTCGCTGGCAGTCCGCTCACAGGCCGCATATAACGAATTCCGCACAAGAGTTGACGCCAACAGCCAGCGTGGCGCATCTAATTGAGCAAGTCCAAACGTGCATTTGCCTGCTCCTGACCGCAGGCGGATGATGTACATTAAAACTTGCGCTTTTCTCCGCATGCCGTTGAATGGAAACAGTCCGTGGCTCCGCCTGCGGCGTTGGTTGACGCCATCGCTCGCCGTATTAGCGGCGGTGATTGTGCTCGGTGCTTTCGTCTCTCTTCGCAACAACTCAGTGGCCGTGCGGACGGCCGTGATCGAGAAGGGCACGATTCGCAGCGTGATTTCGACCAACGGAAAAATCGAGCCCATCGATAATTTTGAAGCCCATGCTCCAATTTCCGCGAGAATCGAGCGCGTTCTCGTCAAGGAAGGCGATTCGGTCCGGAAGGGCCAGTTGCTGGTCGTTCTGGACGATGCCAACGTGCGTGCCGAGGCGGCTCGTGCACAAACCCAAGTAAAGGCAGCGCAGGCGCAACTGAGCGCCTCGGAGCAGGGCGGAACCCAGGAAGAAGTTCTGAGTGTGGAATCCCAACTCGTAAAAGCTGGCGCCGACCGCGATTCCGCACAACGCAATTTCGACGCGCTCCGGAAACTTCAGCAGCAAGGCGCGGCCACCGCGGGAGAAGTGCAAACCGCGCAAGACGCTCTTGCGACCGCCGATGCCCAGCTCAATTTTCTCCGGCAAAAACAGACGAAACGGTATTCGCGCGCGGAACTGGCGCGCCTCGAAGCGCAACAGGCGGACGCGCAGGCCGGCTTCGTCGCGGAGCAGGACGTTCTAGCACAGTCCAATGTCCGCGCCCCCTTCGATGGCGTCGTGTACTCGCTGCCGGTGAAGCAAGGCGGCTTCGTCGCGGCCGGCGACCTGCTGCTACAGATGGCGGATCTACGAAAAGTTCTCGTCCGCGCTTTTGTCGATGAACCCGACCTGGGCCGGCTGGCTCCCGGAAATTCCATCGAGGTTACCTGGGACGCTGTTCCAGGACGAGTCTGGACGGCGACCGTAACCGCCGTTCCCTCGACGGTGAAGTTGCACGGTTCACGCAACGTTGGCGAAACCACCAGCATCGTCGAGAACAAGGACCTGAAGCTTCTGCCCAATGTCAACGTGGGGATCACCATCGTTGTTGCCGTGCATGAAAACGTCCTGGTGGCGCCGCGCGAGGCGGTACGAACCGACGACTCCAAGCCCTACGTATTGCAGGTCGACGGCCACGTGCTGAAGCGCCGGGATGTGGAGACTTCGCTTTCCAGTCTCACCCAGGTCGAAATCACCGGCGGTGTTTCCGCCAAGGACGTGGTGGCGATCAATGCGTTGAACGGCAAGCCGATCGGCGACGGAACGCAGGTACGGTTTTAGATGATTTCTCGCACCTCCAGAGCACTCCTCGTTTTGCTCACGCTCCTTGTCTCGGCAAGCGCAAGCATGGCGGACTCCGCCAAGGAGATGCTGGCAGCGGGCCGGGTCGATGAAGCCATTGCCGAGTTGAATGGCCGTCTTTCTTTGGCGCCGGATGCCAATTCTTCCAACTTGCTCTGCCGCGCTTACTTCGCGCTCGAGGATTGGGAGCGCGCGGAATCCTCGTGCCGAAAAGCGGTGGCGCTCGATCCCAACAACGGCGGATTCCATCTTTGGCTGGGACGGGTGTATGGCGAAAAGGCGGATCGAGCAAACTTCGTGACCGCGGCCCGGCTGGCCGGAAAGGTCCGCGAAGAATTTGAACGGGCGGTGCGACTCAGTCCAAACGACGTCGATGCCCGGCTCGATCTGGCGGAGTTCTACGCCGAAGCGCCCACCATCGTCGGCGGCGGCGAGCAGAAGGCGCGCGCGCAAGCGCAATCCATTGCCGCTCTAAACCCGGCCCGCGAACACTGGGTGTACGCCCGCATTGCCGAAGAGAAGAAAGACGCCGCCACCGCGGAACGGGAATATCGCCAGTACATCGACCTCAGCCATGGGGATGCGGAAGCCTGGCTGAACCTCGCTCTTTTTCTCCGGCGCCAGAAGCGTTTCGACGAGATGGAGCAAGCCATCGTCAAGCTGAGTCAAGCGCCGATGCCCAAGCCTGACGTTCTGGTGGAAGCAGCCGGGATCCTGTATAGTGCCGGTCGAAGCTATCCGTTCGCCGCCGAACTGCTGCATCGCTATCTCAACGCCGGTCCGGTGGAGGCAGCTCCCGCATTCAAAGCCCACTATCTGCTGGGCGAGTTGCTGGAAAAACAAGGGGACAAGGCAGGCGCAGCGCAGGAGTATCGCGCTTCCCTGGCTTTGGCCCGGAACTTCGGCACGGCCCAGCAAGCGCTCAACCGAGTTGCCCACTGACGGCCTGCGGCGATAGTCGCGCAGTGGCACACGAGCGATGTCTTTCAGGAATTGTCATCCTGAGCGCAGCGAAGGACCTGCTGTTCGCGGCAAGACGCGGCTTCTTCGCTTCGCCACAGGTGACAATCTATAAGTGGTAATGTGACGAGATGAAATTTCGAGTACCGCGCCGGCTACAGTTCATAAATCTACTCGCGCTTCTTGCGGCTGCAATGACGATCGCTGCGCGCGGCCAGGCCGAGCCTCTGCCTCTGGATCGCGCCATTCGGCTGGCCCTGGCGCATAGCACAGGGTCGGCGATTGCCAATGCCGACGTGCAGCGGGCCTTTGCTTCTTACCGGGAACTGCGCAACAACTTCGTCCCGCAACTGGTCGCCGGTTCGGGTCTGGGCTGGACTTATGGATATCCTCTGTCGATCCAAGGGTCGCCTCCGTCGCTGCTGGATGTAGTCGCGCAGAGCTCGATCTTCAATCCCGCGCAGCGCCAGTTTCTGGGTGCGGCGAAAATTGACTGGCAAGCTGCGCAGTTTCAGGACAAGGACCAACGCAATGCCGTCATTCAGGACGTCGCCTTGACCTACGCGGAACTAGCCAAGTGGGAAGCGCGGCTGGCGCGCTTGCAAGACTACGAAGCCGAGGCGCGAAAACTGGAACAGGCGGTAACCGCGCGCTTGCAGGAGGGCGTGGACAGCGCGGTGGACTTGAACAAGGCCAAGCTTGGCGCGGCGCGTGTACGGCTTCACCAAGCCGAAGCGCGCGGGTCGGCCGACGTTCTTCGCCGCCATCTCTCAACCCTGACCGGCTTGCCGGTGTCTTCCATCGAACTGGCGCCCGAGACCATTCCGGCCTTGCCCTCGGTCGCTCCGCAAGAAGATCTTTCGGAAAAGGCGGTTGCCTCCAGCCCCGCCCTCAAATTCGCGGAACAACATTCCCTGGCCGAGTCGATGCGCGCCGCGGGCGAGCATCGCTCGCTCTTGCCGACCATCGACTTCTCCGCGCAGTACGCACGGTTTTCCACCTTCAATCACTATGCCGAGTACCTCCCCAAGGGCACGTTTCAACCGGACAACGCCACCATCGGCCTGGCCCTCCGCATCCCGCTCTTCAACGCCAGCCAGCGCGCCCGCTCCGACGCGGCCGCGGCCGAAGCCCTGAAGGCGAAGAAACAAGCGGAAGCGACTCGCAATCAGGTGGCCGAGGAAACGCTAAAGCTGCAGCGCGCCGCCGAACAACTCGCAGCCGCGCGCGAGGTGGCGGAGTTGGAATATCAACTTGCCCAGTCGGGACTGGAAGCGGCCCAAACCCGTGTCGACGCCAAGACCGGCACGTTGCATGAGTTGGCCGATGCGCGCGTGCAAGCCGCCGAACGGTTCCTGCTTTTCCAGGATGCGGATTTTGAATACCAGCGCGTCCGCATGAATCTTCTGCGCGCCACCGGCGACCTGGAAAAGTGGGCGCTGCCCGGCGCCGCCTCTATAGACCCGGCCTCGAAATAGCGCATCTAACCCGACATCCCGGCCAGCACCCGATTCTTGCGGCTCAATGCTCAGAAGCGACGGTCGGTGTGCTTCTTTTGCGGTTTGGGCCTCGCTAAGGCACACTGGATCAAAGGGTTCCACGCTTCCGGCGCGGCTGCGACGTACCAGAATGGTAGCGTCGTCCGGGGTTTATACGCATCTAACCTGTGACTAGCGATGCTAAAATAGAGACTCACACCTATGCCATTAAAGACACTGTTTTTGAATCCGCCTTCGTTTGAGAACTTCGATGGGGGCGCGGGTTCGCGCTGGCCCGCCACGCGCGAGATCGAATCGTACTGGTATCCGGTCTGGCTCGCCTATCCCACGGGAATGCTCGAGGGCGCGCGCTTGCTCGACGCGCCGCCGCACCACATTACTGCCGAAGAGACCATCCGCACCTGCAAGGACTACGAACTCCTGGTGCTGTTCACCAGCACTCCAGGTTTCGCCGGCGACGTCCGCATCGCCGAAGCGATCAAGGGCAGCAATCCCCACATCAAGATTGCCTTTGTCGGCCCCCACGTCAGCGTGCTACCAGAGAAATCCCTGATGGATGCCAAGGTAATTGACGTCGTTTGCCGCAAGGAGTTCGACTACTCCATAGTCGAATACGCGCAGGGCAAAAAAATCGAAGACATTCTGGGCATTTCGTATCGCAAAAACGGCGTCGTCGTGCACAATCCCGACCGTCCGACGATTGAGAATCTGGACGCGCTGCCGCACGTGACCGATGTGTACCGGCGCGACCTGGATGTCCGGCGCTATAACGTGCCTTTTCTGCTGCATCCCTTTGTGTCGCTCTACACCACGCGCGGATGCCCGGCGCAGTGCACCTTCTGCCTCTGGCCTCAGACGCTCAGCGGACATCCGTGGCGCAAGCGTTCCACCGACGACGTCGCAGCTGAAATGGCCAAGGCGAAAGAGTACTGGCCGTACGTAAAAGAATTTTTCTTCGATGACGACACCTTTAACCTGCAGAAGGCCCGCACCGTCGAACTGTGCGCCAAGCTGAAGCCGCTGGGCCTGACCTGGTCGTGTACCTCGCGCGTCACGACCGATTTTGAAACGCTCAAGGCCATGAAAGAAGCCGGATGCCGGCTGTTGATCGTGGGCTATGAGTCGGGCGATCAGCAGATTCTCAAGAACATCAAGAAAGGCGCAACCATCGAGCGCGCCCGCCAGTTCACCAAGGATTGCCACAAACTCGGCCTCGTAGTGCACGGAGACTTCATCCTCGGCCTGCCGGGAGAAAGCCGCGAGACCATCAAGAACACGATCAAGTTCGCCAAGGAACTCGACGTGGAAACGATTCAGGTTTCGGTGGCGCATGCTTTCCCGGGAACGGAACTGCACGAATCCGCGGTAAAGAATGGATTCATGACCAGCGAGACGAAGATGGTGGACGACCTCGGGCACCAGATGGTGCAGATCGAATATCCGGGTCTGCCCGCGACCGAGATTCTTGCTGCCGTGCACGACTTCTACGACGCCTACTATTTCCGGCCCAAGGCGGCGTACCGCATCTTGCGCAAAGCCGTGTTTAATAACTCCGAACGCAAGCGGCTGTACAAGGAGGCGCGGACCTTCCTGAAACTGCGCTCGCAGCGCAACAAGTGGGTCAAGGACAACCGCAAAGAGGAAACGCCTGCCCCGGAACCGGCCAAAGCCTAAGGCTTGAGGTTGGATTGTAAGTGACCTTTCGAAAATACCTTGTCTTAGCCGGAATCACCGTCTTCAGCACCGCGGGCGATTCCCTGCTGGCTCGCGGGATGAAAGATCTCGGCAATATAACTGTTTCCCTGCACAACCTTTCCGGTCTGCTCCTGTCGATCCTCAATCCCTGGGTAGCGGCTGGAATCCTGTTGTTGCTGGCGTTCTTCGCCTGCTACATGTCCGCGCTTTCGTGGGCCGACCTCACGTATGTGCTGCCCGCGACGTCACTCTCCTACGTACTGGTCGCGCTGATCGGTCACTTCCGACTGCATGAAGAAATCTCGCTGACGCGCTGGCTGGGCATTGCACTGATCGCTGCCGGTGTGGGCTTCGTGGCCGTCGGCCCGTCGGTTACACCCAGTCGCAGCCCCGGGAGTTCAACGAACTCTGCGCGCGATGCGCTTTCCCGCGAGGCGGAGTCATGAGAGACCTCTACGCCTGGGCCGCGATTGGCCTCATCATTCTTGCCTCCACCACCGGAGACGTTCTGCTCTCGCACGCCATGAAGCGCGTCGGCGATGTCGGGGAACTCTGGAAGCGCCGCGGATTGCTCGCCGTTGTTAGCCGCGTCTTGACAACTCCTACGTTTGCGCTCGGCCTGATGGCGATGGCGGTCGCTTTCTACAGCTTGCTCTTCGGACTCTCGTGGGGAAACCTGAGTCTCGTCGTGCCCGCGTCGGCTTCCCTTACCTTTGTCGCCAATGCGGTCGCGGCGCGCATCTTTCTCCACGAACACGTAGGGCGCCGCCGCTGGATTGCCGCCTTGCTGGTGGCGGGCGGCGTGGTGCTAATGGCGATCTGAAGTGCTCTAAAGAAACTCTGATTAAGTCCCGGTTTCCTCCGTGCACCCTTGTGTACCCTGTGGTTTACGCTCTTTGCCGACACTTAATCGGAGTTTCCCTAACCGAAAAGGTCGACGGCGACAATGAGCGGCTTCGCTGACGCGGCTGGATAGTCCCCGTCCCCGTCCTTGCTGGCGGGTGCAGCTTTGCCGCCCTTCGATTCATCCTGCGCGCGATCTCCCGCGTCCTCCGCCGGCGAAATCGCGCATAGAAAAGGAAACCGCTCGCTCCAGATTGCGGCTTGAGCCTTTGCGTCCGCCAACTCTCTTCGAAACGACTCGCCACCGACCTCGCGGCGCTCGGCCTTGAGCTTGTTCATGAGAGCCTGCAATCGCGCCAGGTCCGTGATCAGGCCGGTGAGCAGTTCCTTCCCGCCCGCGCTCAAATATGCAAACTCCACACCCGCGCCCGACCGTCCTCGAATCGCCCGCACCTCACCCACCGCGCGGAACGAGGCTGAGTTGACGCGCACCACGATTTCAGCGCGCGCTCCGCACGCGATCGGCAACGAGCTTTCAACATGGCAGCCGTGAAGGCTTAAATCGCGGATCGTCACCGGAATCACGATCCCGCTCGACGGCAGGCATTGGATCTCGGCGCGGCCGCCGCAACTGAATCGCGGGCTGCGGCGGCGGTCCTCCTCTGGGTCGTTGCGACCAGCCATCTTTATAAGATCGTTTGTCAGGCGAGAATACTTGAGGCGGGCACAAGGTAACCTGGGATGGAAACCGTCGTAATTAAAGCCAGCTTGAGTGCTTATCGAAACAACTTCATCAGGCCACCCGGAGCGAGGTCGGGGACAAGAAAACTGGCGCTCTTGCCCCTCGCCAAACCTGCCAGGGCTTCCGCCGCCAGATATCCGCTGCGGACCGCGCCCTCCATGGTGGCAGGCCAACCGGTCGCGGTCCAATCGCCGGCCAGAAAAACGCGGGGCCAGACGGTCACCGATTGAGGCCGATATTGGTCGATTCCCGGTCGCGGGGAATAAGTCGCATTGACTTCCTTAATCACCGTTGATTTCACCAGATTCGCCTCGCGCGCGCCCGGGAAAAACTCCCGTAACTCCTGGACCGCCATTTCGACAATTTCCGTTTTCGATTTCTCCAACAGGCTTTTTGAGCTGCTCACCACCAGTTCCACATAGCTCCCGTTGGCGTTCTCCCGAGCTTCGTTCTGGCGCGCTGCGATGAGGCGCGACTTGTGAAACATCCACTGGATGGTTCGATCGAGCAGCACGGCATGATCCAGATCGCTGATCTCGCGGTCAAACCACAGATGAATCCCCGTAATCGGCGATGTCTGAAACTGCCCGAGCATGGCGGCCAGCGGCGCTGCCGCGGCAGTCTCCGGCAGGATGCGCGCCAACACGTCGAACGGAACGGCCAACACCAGGGAATCGAATTCCTGTTCTTCTCCGTTCGCGGTCACACCAACCTCCGACGGCTGCGCGTGAAATGACTCGACGCTCGTGCGATAGCGGATCGATCCTCCGCGCGCGGATATGTAGTCGGCCGCCGAAGCGTACAGTTCGCTCAGCGGAATGGTGGGGATTCCCATCTCCCTCGCCTTCTTCGACTTCATCGACTCCCGCACCACCTGGCCGGCATATGCGACCGACACCAGTTCAAGATCCTCGCTCAGCGCGCTGACGAGCACTGGCTTCCAAAAGCGTTCGATCGCATTGTGGGTTTGGTTGTGCCGGTGCAGCCAGTCCAGAAACGATTCTCCCGTGTCACGGGCTGGCGCCGGAATCAAGGCGGCCATGGCACGCGAGATCGCCAACTTGTCGGACGCATCCAAAAACGGAAACGAGAGAAACGACAGCGTCGTATGCAGAGGAGCCGGCAGGAACGACCGCTCCAGAACCGAACTGCGCCCGCCCGGTTCGACGAAGGTCATGGTCTCGTACCAGCGGATATTCTTCTCCACTCCAATCCGCCGATAGAACTCCAGCAGATTGGTGCAGCAACCGAACAACACATGCTGGCAGTTATCGACAATTTCTCCGGTGCCCGGATGTTGATACGATGAAGCGCGTCCGCCGAGATAAGGGCGGCGCTCAAACAGGGTCACGCGAAATCCAGATTCCGCCAGAGCGCAGCCAGCCGCAAGGCCAGCCAGTCCACCGCCCGCGATCGCAACGGTCGGAGAATGTGCCGGATTCGGATGGGTCGTATCAGGATGCATCGAGGCAGGCATCAAACCAAACGCTTCAGGATTCCTTTTCCTAGAATGGCGACCTTCTCGGGAACGGTCAGTCGGACGCGTTCCGTGAACACGTCATACTGTTTCAACGCAATCTTTTCCAGCAGGCGGCGATAGATGGTAATAAGCACCCACAGCGCCGGCTGGCTGTCTTCACTCACCATCGGAATCAGCTTTTCCGCTTCACGGTAGCACTCAAGCGCGCGGTCGCCCTCCAGCGCCAGCAACGGCCGAATGCGGGCCACGTCAATTTGCGGTCCAGCCAGATCGGCGGCCGCGAGCCCGCACTGCGCTAAATCCTCTTGCGGAAAATACACCCGGCCCACGGCCACGTCTTCTTTGACGTCGCGAATAATATTGGTGAGCTGAAACGCCAGTCCGCAGCGTTCCGCCAGTGGCTCGGCCGCGGGATCGCGATATCCAAAAATCTTGATGCATACCAGCCCTACGACCGAGGCGACGCCATAACAATACTGCCGCAACTCTTCAAACGTCTGGTAGCGCGCAACCAACGGTCCAGCGCCGGTGGAATCCGCCCCACCGTCCTCAAGATCCGCCGCCGTGCCGTAGGCAAGCTGGTCGAGAAGCCCCACTGGAATCTGATAGGTCCGCTGGGCATCGGTCAGCGCCAGCAGCACCGGATCGTCGGTTGGCTGCGACGCCAGGGCGCGGTGCACCTTGTTCAGCCATTCCAGCAGTTCATGGTGCCGATCGGCCGGGCTTAGTGTGTTGTTGTCGGCGATGTCGTCGCAGCGCCGCATGAAAGCGTACACCGCGCTCAAGGCATTTCTTTTGCGCCGGGGAAGCACCGCGAATCCGTAATAAAAATTCTTGGCGGCTGCGCGCGCGATACTCCGGCACACCGAGTACGCCATGTCCAACTGCGAAGCCGTCGGCGCAAACTGTGCGGGCGCATTTCCCACGGCGGTGCTCATCGCAGCCTGCCCAGCGCGGCGCGCGCGATCAAGGCCAGCTTCCGGCTCCTGGAGATTGCCGGCCGCCGGCCCAGCACGGCATACTCTTGACGCTCTATGGCGTTTAGAATTTCCTGCCCGCCCCGGCTGAACAGGTCCAGATCGACCGCCAGTTGGCGGTTGACTTGCGCGATCAGCGGCAGACCTTGCGCAAACCATTCCCGCGCGCGCGCCACCTCAAACTTCATCAGTTCGCGGAATGCAGCCGAGTTTTCTTCGTCGCGTATCGCCGCCTCGCTCACCCCGAAGCGGCGCAGGTCTTCGAGCGGAAGATAAATTCGTCCTTTCGCAAAATCCGCGCTCACGTCCTGCCAGAAATTCGCGAGTTGCAGCGCGGTGCAGGTGCGATCGGAAAGCTGCTGGCGCTCGGCATCGCGGTATCCGCAGAGGTAGAGCACCAAGTGACCGACCGGATTCGCCGAGTAGCGGCAATAGCCCAGCAGATCGTCGAAGGTTTCGTAGCGGGTCACCCGTTGATCCTGCCGGAAGGCAGTCAGCAAATCCGCGAACTCGTGCTTCGGAATTTCAAACTTGTGCACAGTCTCCGCCAGCGCGACGAATACCGGATGTCGCGCCCGGCCGGCATAACACGCGCCCAACTCCTCTTCCCATTGATCGAGCAGACGCAAAGACACCGCTTTGTCGCCGACTTCATCGGCCAGATCGTCCGAAATGCGGCAATAGGCGTAGACGTTGAAAAAATGCTGGCGCAGGCGTCCCGGCAGAAACCAGGAAGCAACTGAAAAATTCTCGTAATGCGAGCGCGCCAGCCGTCGGCAATACTCGCGCGCCTCAGCTTCCGAAGGCGCATGCTCGGGGATGGCGTACTCCGGCGGCAGCGCACTCCAGGCGGAGGCGAGCGCGGCTGTCGGGGGATGGCTGGCGGCAGTCATTGTCGAACGTTCAATAAGCTCGAATTGTCATCCTGAGCGAAGCGAAGGACCTGTTGTTCGCCGCAAAAAGCAGATCCTTCGCTTCGCTCAGGATGACAACACATATACGCGGAATTTACGAGAAGCGATGCTAGTGGCCCGGAATGATCGCCGTCTTGATGTCTCCGTTGCGGTTCAGCATGTGGCGCAGCACGTCCTGCAAGCGCGACAGCGGAGCTTCCCCGGTGATGTAGTCGTTGCCGCAGACCTTTTTCTCCGCGATCAGACGGAAGGCCCGGCGCACGGTCTCCGGTGTGTGATGGAAGGTCGCCTTCAAGGTAATTTCCGAGTAGTGCAAACGATTGGTGTCGAGCTGCACTTTGGTTCCCGCCGCGCATCCGCCAAAGAAATTCACCGTACCGCCCTTGCGCACCATCTGCACGGCCCACTCCCAGGCTTCCGGACGGCCCACGGCTTCAATGGCCACGTCTGCGCCGCGTCTCTCCGGACTCAGTTCGCGCACCGCCTCGACCGCATCTTTCACTTTGGTGATCTGCACGACTTCGTGCGCGCCCTTCTTGCGCGCCAGTGCGACTTGCGAATCGCGCTTGACCACCGCAATCACGTTGCAACCGATCGCTTTGGCCACTTGCACAAACATCAGGCCGATGGGCCCGCCGCCAATCACCACTACGGTTTCGCCGATCTCGACGCCAGTTTCATGCAGGCCGCGCAGTACGCAAGCCAGCGGCTCGGTCATCGCGGCATCCTCGAACGTGACATTCGAGGGTACGACGAGCATATTGGCTTCTACAATTCGCTTCGGTATCCGGATGTACTCCGCATACGCGCCGTTATTGAACAGCAGATCTTCGCAGAGGTTGAGTTGGTGCTTGGAGCAATAAAAACACATGCCGCAAGGCGCCGAGTTTAGCGCCACCACGCGCATGCCTTTCTTGAAACCGCGGACGCCTTCTCCAACCTGTTCGATCGTGCCGGCTAGTTCGTGTCCGAACAGCGCCGGCGGCACAATCATGCGCGCATGATAGCCGCGCTGATACACCTTCAGATCCGTGCCGCAGGTGAGCGCCACGTGCACCTTGACCAGAACTTCGCCGTCCCCCAAACGCGGGATGGGCACTCGTTCAATCTTGATGTCTTCTTTGCCGTAAAGGACGGCAGCCGTCATCTTGCCTGTCACAGTCGATGTCCTTCCCGCGCCCTCTGCCCCGGCATGCCCGGCTGGATGACGATCTTCATCGAGTCCGGTTGAGGATGGGCAGCCAGATTCAGCGCTTCCACACCGCTTGATAGCGGGAAACGGTGGCTGATTAGCCGTTCCAGATCCATTTCACGGTTCATAACGAACCGCACCGATTCCTCCTGCAATTCGACCGATGCACTGTAGGACCCCAACAAAGCCTTTTCGTCCACGCAAACCGCCGCCGGATCGATCGTGACCTCGCCTCGCGTCGTCTGCGCAAACAACAAAACACGTCCTCCCGGACGGGCAGCATCAATCGCCGGCCGGACCTGCCCGCTCCCGGCCACTGCCAGAATCACTGCATCTGCCCCGCGACCTTCCGTCATTCCGCGCACCGCTTCTCCGGCATCAGCCCTCGAGGCGTCGATCGTATGTTTTAAGCCGAAGCTACTAGCCATTGTAAGCCTCGCCGGATACAAATCGGAAGTAATCACTCGTGCCCCCGCCCGCTTCGCCAGCGTAGCCAAAATCAAGCCAATCGGACCCTGCCCGATCACCAGGACAGTCTCCCCGGCTTGCAGGCGGAGGGTCTCAATCCCTTTGATGCAGGTGTTGACCGGTTCGACAAAAGACGCCTGCTCGAAGCTGACGCCATCCGGAATCAGCACCGTTCCCTTTTCGACGATCCAATCCATGACCCGCACATACTCCGCGAATCCTCCCCCCGAGGGCTCGAATCCCGACGTGCAGCCAACTTTTTTGTAAGTGGAGCACTGGGCGAAGGTTTTGTGGCGGCAGTAATAGCATTCTCCGCACGGGATGTGGTGAAACACAACCACGCGCTCGCCCACACTGAACTTGCTAACTCCTTCGCCCACCTTCGCGACGAAACCAGCGGTTTCGTGACCAAAAATGCGCGGCGCGGAGTGCGACCCGGTCGCGATCTTCTTGAGGTCGGTGCCACAGATGCCGCAAGTGTGCACGCGAACCAGAATCTCTCCTGGCCCAATCTCAGGCACGGGCACTTCTTCCAGGCGCACCTCGTTCACGCCACGGTAGACGGCGGCGCTCATGGTCGCCGGAATCCCATGCGTTCCGCTTTCAGCGGATCGTTCAGCGGTTAACGGTGGAGCAATTGCCATGGCAGACTCTATTGTTTCCCTTCACTACGGGCAACGATGTTTTGATTCAAGGCGGCGGCCAAAGACTCATCTTCCACTGCATTCCGAGCCGAAGCCTGACGACCGAGGTAACTTGCAATCGCGCTGCAAAGGGCACGGCTCGCCTTGGAACTGTTGCGGGCCAGGGCCATGGTCATCCCCCACAGCCACGGGCGCAGCGCCACGTGACACGCAAATTTCGCCGATCGAAACCTGCCGTCGGCCGCGACGAAACCATCGATGGTCGGCAAACTAAAGTCGGCTGCGTCGGAGATGGCTTTCAAAACCGCGAACTCCACTCCCCGCGCTTCGGCGCCCTGAGCCACGGCTGCCGCTTCCATATCCACTGCACTCGCGCCATACGTTTTACCAAGCCGAGTTTTCTGCTCCTTGTCAGCCACGGTTGCGGAACTGACGAGCACTCCCGCGCCCGACCCGACGTCGGTCCGAACCCCGTCGGCGGCATTGATCACTGTGCGCGGCTCCAGTACGTCTCCAACTTGCAGTGAAGTATCCAGCGCCCCCGCAAACCCGACTGAGATCACCCGCACTGGGCGCACTTCTTGAATCAACGCTTCGGTGGCGCGGCGCGCGGCTTCGGCTCCGATTCCGCCGCATACTAGGGCCGCTTCTCCGCTTTCAAAGAGACGATATTGCCGCCCGCCATGTTCGATCATCCTGACCTTCCATCCGCGGACCAGCGGTCGCACCTCGCGCTCCATCGCCGCAATAATGCCAATCCTGATCTTGACACCCCTAGACATATCCGTTCGCGCGGAACCACTCCACCGACCGCCGCAGCGCGCCCTCCACCGGAACCGTCCGCCACCCCAGTTCCCGTTCCGCTTTCGCCGAACTCACAAACATCATTTTGCGGCCCATCCGGACGGCATCGATCGTCGCGCGGGGCTCGCGTCCCAGCAGCCGACCCATCACCATTTCGTCGACCACTCCGGTGGCCAGCGCAAAAAAATACGGCAACTTCACCGTCGGCGATTTCAATCCCGTAATCGCTCCCAGCCGGTCCAGAATCTGCTTGAGCGTAAGATTCTCTCCGCCGAGTATGTAGCGCTCTCCCGCTCTTCCCTTCTCCAGAGCCTGGACATGGCCACGCGCGCATTCCGTCGCGTCCACCAGGTTCAATCCCGTTTCCACGTACGCCGGAAATTTCCGCTTCAGAAAATCCACCACGATTCGCCCCGTCGGAGTCGGCTTGATATCGCGTTCGCCGATCGGCGTTGTGGGATTCACAATCACCACATCGACGCCTGATCTCGCCGCCTCGACTGCCACCTGTTCCGCCATAAACTTTGAACGCTTGTAGTGCCCGATCATGTCGTCGATGCCGACCGGACTCTGTTCGTCGGCCACGTTGCCGTAGTTCGTCTTCGAAGTAAAGCCCATGGTCGCGACACTCGACGTGTACACCACACGCCGCACGCCTTGTTTGCGCGCCGCTTCCAGCAAGCAACGCGTGCCCTCGACATTCGACCGATACATTTCGGCTGGGTCACGCACCCACAGTCGATAGTCGGCCGCGACATGAAACACGACATCGCAGCCCGAAAGCGCCTTCTCAATCGAAGCCGGATCGCGCAGGTCGCCAGCCACCCGATCTGCATTCAATCCTTCAAGGTTGCGCAGATCGCTGGTTGGACGAACCAGCAAACGTAAGTCAGATCCCTGTTCCGCCAAAACACGCGCAACATGACTGCCCAGAAATCCCGTCGCGCCAGTGACAAAAGCCTTCAAAACCAGTTCTCAGTTCTCAGTTGTCAGTTCTCAGTAACAACGGCAGTCTGTGCGCGACAATCGACGTTAAGGTTTTACTGAAGACTGATAACTGATAACTGACAACTAGTTTCCACTCTTCTCCGCCATCACCTTCGAATAAGTCGTCAGTGCGAGCAGCGGGAAATATTCGCTGTACAGGTGATATTTCAGATAGAACACACGCGGAAAGCCAGTTCCGGTATAGAACTTTTCATCCCACGACCCGTCTTTACTCTGCGTGCGTAAAAGATACGCCATGCCACGAGCCACGCATTCGCTGCGGGTATCGCCCACCGCAAGCAGTCCCATAATCGCCCATGCCGTCTGCGAAGCCGTGCTCTCGCCTTGTCCCCGCAGGTTGGGATCGTCATACGACCCCACCGTCTCTCCCCAGCCGCCATCGGCATTCTGCACCGAGCGCATCCACTCCGCCGCCTGCTGCACCATCGGATCGTTTCGATCCACGGCCATTGCCTCCAGTCCGCGCAACACCTGCATTGTGCCGTAGATGTAGTTCACGCCCCAGCGTCCAAACCAGCTTCCGTCCGGCTCCTGCTCTTTGCGAATAAACTGCAGCGCCCGTTTCACCGCCGGATGGTCCTGGTTGTACCCGTAACTCGCGAGACACTCCAGAATCCGCCCCGTGATGTCGACGGTCGCCGGATCAAGCATGGCGTTGTGATCGGCAAAGGGCACGTACTGGAACACCATGCGGTCGTTGTCTTTGTCGAACGAGGCCCAGCCCCCGTTCTTGCATTGCATCGACAAGACCCAATCGATCGCCCGCTGCACCGACTCGCGCTGATAGCGCCCGTTCGGATGCTCAACCCGGCTCAGTCCCAGGCACACCATCGCCGTGTCATCCACGTCGGGATAAAACTCGTTGTTAAATTCGAAATACCAGCCGCCCGGTTCGCCTTTCGGATTCTTGATCTTCCAGTCTCCCGGCTTGCGCACCTGTTTCTGCAACATCCAGTCGGCGCACTTCACCAGCCGCGGATCCGTCGCCGGAACCCCCGCCTCGCCCAGCGCAAACAGCGCATACGCCGTATCCCACACCGGAGACAGGCAAGGCTGCATGCGGAACGTGTCGCCCTCTTCGATCCCAAGTTTTTCAAACTCATCCATCGCGCGAATAAACTGCGGATCATCCACCGAATATCCCAGGCAGCGCAGCGCGATGATGGCGTTCATCATCGAGGGATAGATCGCGCCCAGCCCGTCGCTCATCTCGAAGCGCTCCAGCATCCACTTCTCCGCCTGCCGCAAAGCCAGAGAGCGTAGCGGACGGATATATAAACGCTCCGCCCAGTGGGTAATGCGGTCCAGCACCAAAAAGAAATTGCGCCACGAAATCCACTTCTTCGCCCAGTGCAAATGCATGCGCGACTTGTCGCGCCCGCCAACGAAAAGTTCTTCCACACCCATCTCGTCGGGAATCTTCTTGAACGGTTTCTTCGCGTAGCAGATCGAAAGCGGCACCAGAATGGCGCGCGACCAGGAAGAAATTTCGTAGATATTGAACCAGAACCAGTTCGGAAACAGCACGATCTCCGGTGGAATCGCCGGCACCGCGTCGTAATCGTACTGCCCAAAAAAACAGAGATAGATCTTGGTGAACGTATTGACTTCGGTCACGCCGCCCATCTCCAGAATCTTCTTGCGGGCGCGCGCCAGCGCGGGATGATCCGCCGTGAACCCCGCCATCTTCAATCCGAAGTAGGCCTTGACCGACGCGCTGATGTTCGAAGGCCCGGCAGCATAGATACTCCAGCCGCCGTCTTCATTCTGATGATTGAGAATGTAGCGGGCAGCCTTGTCGAAACGCTCCTGATTGCCCGTTCCGAGCAAGGTATGCAACAGAATGTAATCGGATTCGAGAGTGGTGTCGGCTTCCAGTTCGCCGCACCAGTAGCCATCTTCGTGCTGCTGCGAGAAAAGATACTTGCGAGCCGCATCGACGGCAACCGCGACCCGGCTCCCCAGGTCATCGATCTTGCCAAATCGCATCTGCGGGGTCCCCAGCGCGCCCGCGTTTGGCGGGCTGGGGTGGGGTGCCGCGGCCGATTTCAAAGGGGCGGATTCTTCCATCATGAACTCCGAATTAGGCCTCCATCGTCACGGCCGGAGCCGCCGCAATCGTTTCCACAATCTCCGGCGGCAATCCAAAGCGCACATTTTCCGGCATGATTTCCAGTTCCTGCACGTTGCCGAAGCCCTGCCCCGCCAAATATTCCACCACTTCCTGCACCAGATGCTCCGGAGCCGATGCTCCCGCGGTCAGGGCCACCGTCTTCACGCTATTCAACCACTGCGGCTGAATGTTGCGGCAGTCATCGATTAGATGCGCCTCGGTGCCCAAACTGCGCGCCACTTCCACCAGGCGCTTCGAATTCGAACTATTATCGGAGCCAACCACCAGCAACAAATCCGCATCGGAGGCCACGTGCTTGACCGCGACCTGCCGGTTTTCCGTGGCATAGCAAATATCCTGCGCCGCCGGACCCTTAATGTTCGGGAACCGCGCCCGCAGCGCTGCAATAATGTCGCGCGTCTCATCCAGACTGAGCGTGGTCTGCGTCAGGTAGGCCACCCGATTGGGGTCGGGCAACGTAACCGACGCCACTTCTGCCGGCGACCCAACGACCTGAGTCACCGTCGGCGCTTCGCCCAGCGTGCCAATCACTTCGTCATGATCGCGATGCCCGATCAAAATCAGCGAATACCCTTCCTTGGCAAACTTCACCGCCTCCACATGCACCTTGGTGACCAGCGGACAAGTCGCATCGATCACGCGCAGTTTCCGCAGCTTGCTCGCCTCGCGCACTTCGGGAGAAACCCCGTGCGCGCTATAAATCACGCGTTCGCCCTCGGGAACTTCGTCGACGCTGTCGACAAAAATCGCGCCCTTCTGTTGCAGTTCCTCCACGACAAACCGGTTGTGGACGATCTCCTTGCGTACATAAATTGGCCGCCCAAACGCCTCCAGCGCGATCCGGACAATATCGATCGCCCGCACCACCCCGGCGCAGAATCCCCGCGGCTTCAACAGCAGTAAGGTCTTCGTGTGTAACGTCGTGTGTAACGTCTTTGCGCGTAAGTTGCTGGTCTTAGACAAGTCGGTTCCCCCACCCACTCAGGGTACACTTCTTCCTAAACAAAAGATGCTTCAAGGGTATCGAAAGATGCACCCCAACGTCAACGTAAGCTCTTGAGGATGTGAGGATTAGCAGCGGAAGGGGAAAACGGGCGGGTGAACGGATACTGGGCCTGCGCTTCACCAAACCCGGCGGACATCGTATTTATCAAGGCCCCGATCCGCGCTTAGGATCGGCAAATTCAGCGCTTGTGCCTGCGCCACCAGAAGCCGGTCGAACGGATCGCGATGATGCAATGGCAACAGGCCCGCGCGCACCGCGTGCTCGATCCTTATCGGCAACTCCAACCAGCCCTCCCGCTCCAGAAAACCCGCCATGTCGCCGATCAGTTCGGCGGAACTGAACTTGCCCGCATTGACCTTGATCGCAATTTCCCATCCGACCGCCGCAGAAAGATAAAGGGTATTGCCCTGATCGGCCAAAATCGCCGAGGCCCGCTTGGAAAGGTTCGAAGAGTTCTCAAACCACCAAATCGCAATATGGGTATCAAGCAAGGCTTCCATAGTGCAGGTCTACTCGAATCCCAAATCCTTCAGTTCCTGATCCGTCAGCGGATCGAACGCGTCGGCGGTATAAGAAATCTTTCCTTTGAGGATGCCGGGCCTTCGTTTCTTAAGTGCGGCCGGGATCGCCACCAACCGCACCACCGGCTTCTTCCCCCGTGCGATCACAATCTCCTCGCCCCGGCAAGCCCTCGCAATCAGCCGCGAAAGCTCGGTCTTGGCCTTGTGGATGGTGATGGTTTCCATGAATACATGTTAGCTAACTTTACTTAGCTAAGTCAAATACTCTTGGATTTTTTGATTCTGGGCGTATGCTATTTGCGTTCATGAGCTTACCGCGACGAATTCTGACCACGGTAGCGATCACCCTGGGAGTGATCGCTTTGGGAGCGTTCTATGTGGCTCCGGTCGCTCTTTCTTTCGATGCGGCGAGAAAGGCTCCGCCGGCGGCTAGGGTTGTCCCGACCAACCTAAAAGACCTGTCGGTGTCACAGGTTCCGGGAACTAAGGTCTCGTATGTAGGTTATGAGTTTGAGATTCCGTGGACCGATCTCGACGAAAGTCAGATCAGGTCCGTTCCAAAGGACCATCCTGAAATGGTCGCCTTGGCCTTCCGATCCGGATTGCACTTGATAGTGAGCGCCAGCCCACCGCGCATGCTTCCAAACGAATTCGCCGGGAATGGACATCTCGCCGCAGAAGCTCGAATCGGTGTTTGGACGCGGATCAGCGCAGTCGGACTACAGCTTTCTTGAAAATCTGTACGAGTTCACTCCGGACAAGATGCACCGCTGGGGACTATCGCCGAGTGTGCACTACCGCGAGCAGATGCTGCTCATGTTGAAGATCGTTGTCTTGTCTGGGCGCTCCGCCGATACTGGGATCTTCAATATCCAGAATCAAAGTTATCGCGGATTCCAACTGGGCGATCCGCAAGCTCACCCGCGCAGGGTTACAGTGCAGCTCTATTCTGACGAGGGCAGCTTCGAGATAACTTTCGCGGACGACGACGGGCGGGGACCAGTCGCGGTTACCCAGCCCGAACTCAATCGCATCGTGCAGTCTTTACGCAGAGTCCCAAAGGATGAACCGGCGGCTAAAATAACCAATCGGAACTGAATCTAGTTACGGGCCGCGTCTTCACCATTCGCCCGAATCATCTGCTCCGCATCCAAGACGGGCAAGAACTTCATCGCCCAATCGGTAAGCTGTTCTGACAAGGCCCGATCAGCGGCCTTCGAGATTCTTGAGCCGGTCTGCCAGAGACTCAACTTCGGCATCCAGCGCGCGAACCGCCGCGGCATGGCTCCGCTGACGCAATGACTGGAGAAGCCCACTTGTGAAACTCGGTCAGCAGGGTGGTTTCCACCTTC